>ERZ779880.58-NODE-58-length-166812-cov-26.488777_pt1 | contig 166812 bp, 139 predicted proteins | sample MGYA00511555_ERZ779880 | MGnify/ENA primary metagenome ERZ779880 (study PRJEB29588, sample SAMEA2145815) | human gut metagenome | biome: human gut; feature: human-associated habitat; material: faeces | place: Denmark | collected 2008/2010 ... | reverse complement strand
GAGGGCACAGCCACCGCCGCAAGCCTGTGCTGTGCCCATGAAATGGAACCAGGAGGGCACAGCCACCGCCGCAAGCCTGTGCTGTGCCCATGAAATGGAACCAGGAGGGCACAGCCACCGCGGCAAGCTCACACTGTGCCCACGAAATGGAACAAGGAGGGCACAGCCACTGTCGCAAGCCTATGCTGTGCCCACGAAATGGAGCAAGGAGGGCACAGCCACCGTCGCAAGCTCATGATGTTCCCACGAAATGGAACAAGGAGGGCACAGACGCCGCCAGGAGCTTACGCTGTGCCTATGAAAAATGAATGTTTACATTTAGATAGAAATATGATGTAATATTAGTACATTTCATCTGACCATGAAACTCTATTTACAACTCTTGTGAAAATCCAGCTGGTTTCAGCAGAATTTCAACAAAAAGTAACTGATCAAATCACAATAAAATAAGAGAAAGGCGAAGTCATGCTATATCACCAGATGCTAAGAGAAAAAGAAGTGCTGGACCAACGGGAAAAAAACATTTTGGAACGACTGCAGACATATCCGGCAGGTAAACTGATCTATTCTCAAAACGGTAAGCATAAGAAATGGTACATATCTTGTGATGGACAGAAAATTTATATTCCCAGCAATCAAAAAAATACCGCTGTCTCTATGGCGGAAAAGAAATATTATGAAGTAATGCTTCAGGATATAGTCCAAGAAAAACGAGCAATACAAAGTTATTTGGACTTGTGTAACAAAGAGCAAACCGGAGAAGAACAGCTGCTTGAGACTGCGGTATATGCAGAACTTTTGAAAAAAGTATTTACTTCGGTAAATACAGAAATTGCTGAATGGGAAAAGCAGGATTATGAGAGATGCCCCAAATATCCGGAACAACTGATTCATCCTATTTTCAACGGATAGAAGGTGCGTTCCAAATCAGAGGCAATCATTGCGACGATGCTGCATGTGAACAGGATACCATTTCATTACGAGGAAGCATTACATTTGGGAAAGAGAGTGATCTATCCGGATTTCACCATAAGGCACCCGGTAACAGGCCAAGTCCATTACTGGGAGCACTTTGGTATGATGGCTAATGAAAATTATGCGCAGGTTGCTTTTCGGAAAATGCAGCTCTATAACATAAATGGAATTATGCTGTCGGATACACTACTGGCCACCTATGAATCGGAAGAGGCTCATCTAAAATCTAACATCGTAGAAAATATGATACAGCAATATTTTCTGTGAGAAAATCAACTCCCTTTTTACAAAAGTGTGTCTGATGCATAAGTCCTTATAATTATTCGATTTTGATACTTTTATACATTTATATACATTTTTCCATAATGTGGAGCATATTTTTTTATAAGTTGTCGTGCAATTTATTAGAATGGAATTTTTAAAGAGCCAGCACCTTGAATGGGCTGACTCTTTCAATGTCACCTGTAATTGATAAACATGAATTTTCTTAATTCTTCATCGCTGGTTTTTTTCTTTTCCAATTAATCAGTAGACCAATCGTGGAAATAACAAAAATTAATGCCGATGTTAAAGAAATAATTCCATCAGTAACCACAAATATGATAAACGTGGCTAATGGAATATAATTAAGAATACTTTTCAAAATTTTCATGTCCAATCCTTCCTTAGGTTTCATAATAGGTTTTTCTTTATTTTACCACATGACAAAGGGTATTGGTATTGTTATTTTCGTTCTTTGATGACTGATTCTATGATATTTATTTCTTCATCAGTAAGGTTGTATTCTTCGTAAAGCTCTTGGTCTGTAAATATATGGTCAAAGGCTTTTGATACTGGTACGAAACGCCACCAATCATTACTACTGTTTCCCAGATTATCTGGAAAGCCTTATGGTATTGTATTTGAATTTGGACTACTTGATTTTCTAATTGCATACGCAATTCGTGAAATGTATAATTATACTGTTGATACATCAGACACACAAATGTAAATAGGGACAAAATCAATAAATCGCACCACCCATGAGAAAAGCAGTAAAGTAAATCCCATATAATAAAGCTGATGCAAAACACAGCAATGGATACAACAGTTTGTGTTTATTAAGTAATGCAGCGGTAAAGAAAAAAAGAGGAAGTGCATTCAGCATATACCGCCCACCACTGATCAGAAATGTGACAGAGTAATTGATTAGGGTATAGACCAGGAGATAGGCACTGTATTTCAGCGGCTGGGTCCGGAGAGAATAGAGAAGCAGTGCAGCAGCCACAACGAACAGAATCAGTTCAGGATACCATATGAGAAGCGTGGTATCGGAGACCTGACCGGAAATATAACGCATAATTTCCGCCACACAATTTGTGAACCAGGTAGCGGTGTGATACCAGTGATTCTCCTGATAAACAGTGAACTGAAAAGCATTGCCGGTGATCTGATAATTAAGCTCTAAGTACACAAGGTTCCCGATGGGAATCAGAAACAGCCAGACGGTCTCTGTAAAAAAGTGTTTCAGAAAGCCCTTGAACTGCCCCTCCTCAATCATCCGAATTGGTTGAGAAGATATTAGAAATTCAATTATACCGACGCCAAAAAGGATAACACCCTGAATACGACAGAGGGATGCTAAAAGCCCAATCAGCCCCACAATCAGCCATTTATGCCTGCGGATATAGAAAAAACCCGCAGAAATCAGACAGAAAAACAAGCTCTCTGTCATGATTCCTCCGAAGAAAAAAGAAAACGGGTATAACAATAACAAAGTCAATGATTTCTCGGCAATGGAAGCTCCGTATTCCTCCTTTACAGCACCATAGAAAAAGACACAGCCCACACAAAAAGAAATGATGGAAACAGCAAATGCAGCCACAGCATAACTGTTCACAAAAAAGTGAAAGAAGCGGATGAACCAGGGATATAACGGGAAGAAGACGAGAAATAGATGCTCTTCTCTGCCAGACCATTCCGTTACTTCTGTGCAATTGACATATCCTTTTTCCGCGAGATCAAGATAATGCTGGGCATCAGATTTATTCCACAGATTGAAAAAATCATTCCAGGAAAATGCAGCTGCATGTGATAAAAAATCTGATTGCACCAAATAGATAAGCACACTTGCAAAATATATCAGTACACGGATCAGAAAAGCCAAAAACAGAATCCGGAGAACGTCTTTTTTCGTCAGACCTTCTCCTTTATAGTCTGTTGTATTTTGAAAAAATCGAGAAACTCTGTATTTTTCCGGAACATCCATTTCAACAAAAAAGCGAACAAACCATATTCCTATAAATAAAATGAAGATGGTATTCAGAAGAATGGTCATAATAGTCTCTTGCCTTTCATTTAACCCGAGATCAATACCCAGGTCGGTCTCCAACGTAAGTATTTTATTACAAAATCCACATCCACCGGCTGTCCGGACAATACCGGATAGAACAGCAGGAACAGGGCAAACGCCACCGTGGCATAAGCGCAGCAGCCGATAACAAAGGCGCGGTCGGATACATGTTTCTTCCACTGCATCAGGCTGTACACGATCATCAGTACCACAAAAGGAACACTGGGGAAATAGTGGTAGATGAAAGTGATCCTGGTGACAAAGAACCAGGGCAGGTACTGCGCCAGGTAGCCGACTGCCAGAAAAGCAGCTGTTGCATATTCTCTGTGGGACAGGGTAATTGCAGTATCTGTGGAGCTCTCTGTTTTTGTGTGTCCAGTCAGAGAACAGAGAAACGCATTATTGCGAATTAACAGGTACAGGATGTAAATAAATGCCGGAATACCGATCCTCCATACAACAGGATTGCCGAAAGCGCTGATCCCCTCTTTGATTGCATCGGTCACATATCCCGAATAATACCAGATCGGACGTACCATGGTCGGCCACTCATACCAGGAGGAAGAGTAGGGATGTGTCGCCTCCAGGCCACTGTGGTAATTGAACATGGAAGTCTGGTTCGCCAGCATACGGTCAAGCAGGCCGGGATGAGCAGTATTCACAAACGGCAGGTAGGACAGCAGATAGATCACTACCGGGATCAATACGAAAAAGGTCAGACAGAAATCGATGGTCTTGATCGTATAGTCAGGGAAATTCTTCACTATATATTTATGATCGATACCGTTTGTGCTTTTGCCGGGATGTGCTTTGGCATAAAGGTATTCCCGGTAGCGACGCAGCAAATGCGCGAAAAACAGCAGTGCCAGACCACATCCGGCATAGACACCGGTCCATTTGCAGGCAATGCCAAGCCCCATGCAGACACCGCACAATCCTAATGGAAGGAAGGTCTTATGTGGTGGCGTGTCATAAAAACTCATGGAGCAATAACTGTACATAAAATAGTACATGGCAATCACGAAGAACGTGATATAGACATCGATCGTTGCAATCCTCGTCTGTGTAAAATGCATAAAATCAAAGGCAAACAGGAAGCAGGCGAGAGCCGCTGCAGGGGTATTGCCGGTCATTTTCTTCCCCAGCAGATAGAGGAAGGGCAGCATGGCGATGCCAAATAAAGTACCCATGATCCGCCAGCCGAAGGGATTCATCCCGAAAATAGCGATACCCACAGAGATCAGAATTTTGCCCAGAGGCGGATGCGTATTTTCATAAGTGGGCAGTCCGTGGAGGAATTCATAAGCCGTACGGGCATGATAGATCTCATCGAAATACATGCTGTTACGGAAAGAATAGCGTTCCGGGTAGCAATCGCTCTCATCGAACAAAGTCTCGTAAGCAGAGGCATTCACAGGGCGCAGGATTTCACCGTCCGCATCCGTGAAGACCAGTTCGATCAGAGAGGCATCCGTATCGGTCAGTGTGAGACGCAGGCAGCGGGCATCTGTTACGCCTGCCTGCCGGGTCAGATCTTCCAGAGACACATCCTGCCAGGTGAAGACATTATTCAGAATGATCTCGCCCAGATACGTCCAGTCCTCGGCCTTTGAGCTACGGACTTCAGCCGTAAAATGCCGCTGATGCCAGGGCGCGATGTAACTTGCCAGGGTAACGGGAGCTGTATTTTCCGGAAATTCCAGTTCAATGACCTGATTCTGTGTCATATCGTAGGTTGTCTCGGGAGCCTTGCGGTCGCCCAGGTCATAGAGTGCAAAAAAGCTGTAGAGAGCACAGATTGTCAGCAACAGACACAGGTCTGCTCTCGTGAAGCGCACCTGCTCCTTAGAAGGTGTGGGCGCTAAGGGGGAGAGAAAATGTTCCCGGAACAGCTGCCATAGTCCGGCACCGGAGACTGTAGAAGAACTGCGGCTTGCTCCGGCATGCCTTTTTACGCCAGTGACAATAGTCACCGCTTCCCCATGAATATAATATTTCCAGATGATTTTGTAGAAATCATACAGACAATATAACATGCCTGCGGATACCAGCAGAATTATGGGAGCCTTGCGGTCATAGTTCTGCGGATCGTAATGGTACAGCACGTTGGCAGTGTTGTAGAAATGCAGCGCGGCGAAACCGGCATAACATTTCCACAGGGAGCCGGCGGGTTTATACAGACAGCAGAACAGCAGCAGTGCAAGTCCCGGATACATATAGCGTTCGTGCATTCTGACAGAAAACAGGAACATAGTCAGAATGATAAAAGCACCGAGGCAAAAATAGCGTGAAGGTTCTTTTCGGCAACGCAAGGCAATCAGAAAAGTAAAAAGAACGATCAGCACAATGGCAATGGATCCCCAGGTTCGGCAGGGAAGGAACAGAAAGATCGTGTTCTGGTCCACCCAGTTCATGCCTAACAGCCCCCAGAAATTATAGGCATTAACCGCTGCATATTCATAGGAACCCAGCGTGGAAGTATACTGCGAGGTGGCGGCATCCAGACCGAAGGGAACGCACAACAGAAGCATGCCGCAGATCACAGCCAGACCGCCGCACAGATTATAAGAAAATTTCCTCCAGGAAAAATCCTGCAAAAATACATGATCCAAAATGCCGACCAGAAGGACGGGAGTGAAGATCAGTGTCTGCGGCTTTAACAGAATTCCAATACCGTAGATCGCATAAGCCGGAAGCATTTTGCCGTCCATAAGAAACAGGCACATCAGGATCACCACAAGGGTGTGAACGGAATCCACCTGCCCCCAGCAGGAAGAATTCAGGATGATTGCCGGCTGGAACAGATAAGCACAAGCTACACATACAGATTGCATTTCGGAAAAATGCAGTCTTTTTGACGCCTCTCTGAAGAGCAGACAGCCGCAGGCCATGTCGCACAGAATAGCAGGCAGCTTTAACAGCATGATATGCAGGCTGGAATAATAAGGGATCCCAAGCAGGGAACGCAGTGCCCCGATGAGATACAGGACATACATGAATCCGGGCGGATAATCGGTAAAAGTCTCCGCGGAATAGAATGCCCCGGGACCTACGGAGAAGATCCGGTCAGCCCACGCAGCAAAACAGGCAATATCATTGCCGAAACCGTGGGTGGTATAAGCAAGGATCAGACGAAGCAGCAGGGCAGCCCCGAAAATGATCCAGACGAACCGGGTAATGTTTTGGAATTTACATTTGTCTTCCTCTTTTTGGAAGCCGGTATAGCAGACACCGCACAGAAGCAGTGAAAGGATAGCAAAAAAATGTATCATAAGATATAATTCCCCCCAATATTTTTATGATCACAACTTAAAAATATCAAAAAATGAGTCTTTCGTAAAGACGAATACTTAAAAATAAGTTATAATCATTAGTAAATTCAGACAGATGCAAAAAGGGGACAAACATGAAGAATAAGAAAGTGGAAAATATCATCACAGCAATACTGGCGGCGGCAGTTCTGATCACCGGAGGGATGAGTCTGTATTCCTATCTGTCGGAGCAAAAGGCGAAAAACGAATATGATGCCATAAGACAGGAGGCAGTGGTGGAGGACCCTCGGGTGGAAGAGACGGAAGAAGTACAGGTGAAAAACTACCCAGATCTGCAGATTGATTTTGCAAATCTCAAGAAGACCAATCCGGATTTCCGGGGATGGCTTTATTTTCCGGCGCTGGATATCAGCTATCCGGTGGTACAGGGCGAGGACAACAATTATTATCTGAAGCACTCTTTTGAGGGAGAAAGTGTAAATGCCGGATGTATTTTCATGGATTGTGAGGCTTCGGCGGACTGGTCGGACCGGAACACCTTCGTCTTCGGACATAATATGCGGGATGAGAGCATGTTCGGTAGTTTTAAAAATCTGTTGAAGGGGACGGTAAGCTGTAAGGAGGATCCGTATTTTTATATCTATACGGAAGATAAGGTCTATATTTATGAAATCTTTGCTTATTACGAGACCAGAAGCACCAGCGACCGCTTCGCAACCTTTACCTCGGATGCTTCCTACGATGATTACGTGCAGTGGGCGACGGAACATTCCCTGTATGCCTCGGATGCGGACTTAAGCGACAGGGGGAACATTGTGTCGCTGTCTACCTGCTATGGTTCCGCAGGTACGAAACGAAGAGCACTGCTCCATGGAGTACTGACAGAAACGGCCGCTTATTAGGACATTGGTACCACAAATGGACAACCAGAGAACAAAAATAAGCAATAAATCACAAATTTAATAAAAAATCTGAACCTTTTTTATGAGATCCATAGTCTTAATAGATGTAAAGAAGAACGAAAACGTTTAAGTGCGTTGGGAGTAACACATGGGGTTTCATAAAGGGAGAAATCAGATGAGCAGACTTAGTAAGTATGTAAAAGAAAAAATCGTAAAGGTTCTGGTGGCAGCGCTGGTAGTGGGAACTGTTGCGGGGAACGGAACACTTACGGTACAGGCAGAGGAAGCGGCTACAGTAGTAGGGGAAGAGTCTGTATCCGGTGGTGACGCTGTTGTGAAAGAAAATGTAGTAGCTGATCCGGAGGTAACACCGGAAGCAACGACGATGGTTACACCGGAAGAGGCAGCAGGTGCAGGTCTTATCATGCCGCTGACAATGAATTTATGTGCGGAAGCAAATGAGACAGTAAATGCGGTGACTGTGGATATTGCTGGAGTTTTAGGAGCTGCCAATGGCTATGGAATTTTTGTAGAGGGAATTACGGAGCAGAGCGGTGACAGTGAAGCTAATATCTGCACAGGCAGTTTGAAATATTATAATAACATTGGCTATACAGGAAAAGGTACTATTTATGTAGATGGTGAATATACAGGTTCAGGCTCCAATATTAGATGTTCTAATCTGATTCTAAAATCAGCTTCTTTTGAGCAAAGAGGTAATCAATGGTTTGTAAATGGAGTTTATGTAGGAACCACTGAGCAGATTGGAAAAATTGAAAGAGGTCAGTTCGATCTGGCAGGAGCATTTACAGCTATTCGTACAAATGCTGAAAACTTGCATGCAATGGGAACGGAATTGAGTTCTAATGAGATTTCCTTGAATGATGGACAGAATATTTTTCGCGTAAATGGAATTTCGGATTTTGAACCTAAAGTAGCTGTGGAAAACGGTAAAACGGTTGTATTTAATATAACACCTGATGGTAATAATTTTAAGTTGGTAGGACAGAGCACATCTGGCATTGATAATTACCCGGAAGCAGATAATGCAAATTTGTTAGTGTATAATTTTGGAACATATGATGGAACTATTACTTTATCTACTACAAGAGGAACGATTCTTGCACCATGTGCTAAGGTGATTCTCGAAGCAGGAAATAATTCAGGTAGAATTGTAGCTGCAAATTTGCAAACGCAAGCAGAGTGTCACTTTAGTGGAAATGAGTGGCATCCCAGTGAAGAGCCTACGCCGACCGTGACACCGACGGCAACACCAACGGCAACACCTACGGCAACACCTACGGCAACGCCAACGGCAACACCAACGGCAACGCCAACTGCAACACCTACGGCAACACCAACGGCAACACCTACGGCAACACCAACGGCAACACCTACGGCAACACCAACGGCAACGCCAACGGCAACGCCTACGGCAACACCAACGGCAACGCCAACTGCAACACCAACGGCAACGCCTACGGCAACACCAACGGCAACACCAACGGCAACGCCTACGGCAACACCTACGGCAACACCAACGGCAACGCCTACGGCAACACCAACGGCAACGCCTACGGCAACACCGTCGACAACTCCTGACAACAACCCGACACCTACTCCGACTCCGGGCGCTCCGGATACGACGCCAACCCCGGATGATCCCGGCACCCCTGACGATCCCGGTACCCCTGCGGATCCTGTAACACCCGAGACACCGCAGGTACTTGGTGCGAGACGCCGCAGAATGGTGACGATCGAGGATGATCCGACACCTTTGGCAGACAGAGCAGTCCTCGGAGCATCGAGACGGCCGCAGACCGGCGACGCTTCCGATGCATGGAATCTTGGTTTCGCCTTATCCTTGACAGGTCTGGGAGCATGGCTTATCCTTAAGAAGAAGCAATAAGAACAGTAATGACATATAGTTACCATAAAATTCATGAAAGAGGGTAAACAAATGAAAAAAAGATGGATGAGTCTGATTCTGACAGTAATCATGATGCTTAGCCTGGCAGGCTGCGGCAGGAATGCAGATCTGTCCTCTGTCAGTCGTGATCCGGCGGACAGTGACGGAACCGTATGGTTCGATGAAGAGGCGGTGGCGCTGGCAGGATCTGTACAGAGAGCCGGCATGAGCGAAGCAGAGATTGCCCGGGCCAATGAACTTCGCACCATGGCAACCGATGCACTGGCACTGGTGAATGCGAAGAGAGCAGAGAATGGACTTGCGGAGCTTACCTGGAGCAACGGACTGGAGTCCTGCGCTATGGTAAGAGCACAGGAAGCAGCTTCCAAATTCTCTCATACCAGACCGAACGGCAGAGACTGGTATACCGTGAACAGTGAACTGATGTGGGGTGAGAACCTGGCGAAGGGATATGATTCCGCACAGAGCGTGGTAGATGCCTGGATGGCTTCTCCCACCCATGCAGCGAATATCCTGGCAGGCGATTTTACGACCTGCAGCATTGCTGTCTATGAGACAGGTGGAAAACTGTATTTTGCACAAGAATTTGGTTATTGATCAAAAAAGTTTCTGCCTAATGGGACAGAAAAATATAAATAAACAGACAAAACAGGGAAAGAGTTGATATTTTTTGAAATATTAACTCTTTCTTTGCACTCATAAGGTAGCAAAAAGGTTCGGAAAATGTTATAATGATGATACAGCAGTAGTGTTAGCAGCATTGCAGAAAAATGCCGGCTTGAGAAGGTGGAGAGACATCTCGCCGGAGAAAAGAGGTACATTATGAGTGCAAAAACTACACAGAAGGGACAAAAGCGTCAGACCAATGGTAAGACCACGATCCGCGAGCGGCTGCAGAAGGCAATCCGGCGGCTGGTATTGCTATCGATCGTATCATTGGTCATTGTGTCTATGATCATGAATCTGTCAGGTACCCTGAGCAGACTGAAGGCTGATATGCAGGAGATCGCAAAGCTGTCAGCGGATCGGATCCGTCAGGAATTAACGGTATCGGAGACGATCGTATCTGAGCTGGGATGCAGCTATCAGCTTTCCGCGGCTGTATTTACACCGGCACAGAAGCAGGAGTATATTAATCAGCGCGTGGAAGCTTATGGAATGGTCAGGGGGAAGCTGATCGGAAGTAATGGTATCTGTGCCGCTGACGGAACGGATTATAATGATCGTGAGTATTTTAAACGGTCCATGCAGGGAGAAGTGGTGGTATCGGATCCCGTAATTGCCAAGACAGACGGAAAACTCAGCGTGATCATATCTGCACCCGTCTATGAAGGCGGAGATAAAGACGGTGAGATCATCGGCGTGGTATTTGTAGTACCGGATCCGGAGTTCTTAAATGATATTTGCGCAGCCATTTCTATCAGTGAGCATTCCGGATGCTACCTGTTGGGGTCTACGGGTATTACGATCGCACATAGTGATTCCGCCATTGCCCAGGAGCAGAAAAATAATATTGAATTGTCACAGACAGACAGCTCACTGAAGGGAATTGCTAAAATAGAGCAACAGATGCTTAAGGGTGAGACAGGATACGGAACCTATTTCAGAAAAGGTGCTTATACATTACAGGCGTATGCCCCGATTGATGGTACTGACGGCTGGATGGTGGCTGTAGATGCACCGGTTACGGATTTCCTGGGTTCCGTTGTAACAGGCATTATCATAGGTGCTGCGATCGGTGTGATCGCAGTGGCATACAGCATTTACAAGGCACAACAGATCGGACAGCGTATCGGGGAGCCGGTGGCACAGTGCACAGACAGAATACAGCTGTTAGCACAGGGTGATCTGCATACTCCGACACCGAAGGTAGAGACCGGCGATGAGCTGCAGATACTTGCGGAGGCTACCGCCAGTCTTTCCGATAATTTGCAGCAGGTAATCGGTGATACGGACTATCTGTTGGGAGAAATGTCTGAGGGCAATTTTGCGATCGTAAGTAATTGCAGGGAAGCCTACATAGGAGATTTCAGCGGATTACTGGAGTCTATCCGTAAGCTGAATCATAAGCTCAGTGAGACACTGGGTGAGATCAAAAATGCGGTAAGCCAGGTGTCTGCCGGCGCGGGTCAGATGGCGGATGCCGCACAGGGACTGGCAGAGGGTGCTACAGACCAGGCCGGTTCTGTGGAGGAACTGCAGGCGACCATTACGAACGTCACTGAGATCGTGGAGAAAAATGCCAAGGCTCTCGGAGCATCTTATGAGAAGGCAATGGAATATCAGCAACAGGCCAGAACCAGTGGAGAAGAGATGAAGGGACTGACCGATGCCATGCAGCGGATCAATGAGACTTCCAAGCAGATCAGTGATATTATCGGTGAGATCGAGGATATCGCATCCCAGACGAACCTGTTGTCCCTGAATGCAGCAATTGAAGCTGCCAGAGCGGGGGAAGCCGGAAGAGGTTTCGCCGTGGTGGCTGAACAGATCCGGAAGCTTGCGGATGACAGTGCACAGTCCGCGGTACATACCAGGGAACTGATCGAAACCTCGTTGCAGGAGATTGAAAAAGGAAATCAGATCACGGATAAAACGGCGGAAGCTTTGCAGAAAGTGGTGGAAGGTATTGAGGATCTGGCGAACGAGTCCAAGAAAGCCATGGAAGAATCCAATGCACAGGCAGATGCCATGTCCCAGATCGAACAGGGCATCGAGCAGATATCTACGGTGGTACAGAACAACTCCGCTACCGCAGAGGAGACTTCCGCTACCAGTGAAGAACTGTCTGCTCAGGCGACCAACATGAACGAACTGACAGATGCTTTCCAGTTAAGAAGCGAGAAATAATCGGTGACGGTTATCATCAAGCCGGACATTTCCGCATACAATGCATAGAAACAAGCATTGGAGAGCAGCCGTGTTCGAGAAGCAGAATATACAGGAAACCATAAGTAAACTAAATAGTGACACAGTGAAAGGTCTTACCGAAGGTGAGGCCTTTCGTCGTTTACGGCAAAATGGCAGGAACGAGATGAGAGCTGCGCGGAAAAAGACAAAGATACAGCTTTTTCTGGAGCAGTTGAAGGATCCGCTGATCTACATATTATTGATTGCAGCGGTGGTATCCATTCTCCTGGGAGAAGTCAGCGATGCCTTGATCATCGGTACGGTGGTCCTGGTAAATGCGCTAGTGGGAATGCTCCAGGAGGGAAAAGCTCGAAAAGCACTGGAAGCGTTAAGAAAACTTACCACTCCCCGGACGATCGTGATCCGCGACGGCATCCGAAGAGAGATCCCCGCGGCGGAACTGGTGACAGGAGATCTGGTGGAGCTGGAGGCAGGGGCACGGGTTCCTGCGGATATCAGACTGACCAGAAGTGCGAACCTCCAGGTGGAAGAATCCGCGCTCACCGGAGAATCCGTCCCGGTGGAGAAAGATGCCCTGTTCCTGGCAGACTGCAGGCAAGAGATCCCGTTAACCGAACGGGTCAATATGGTCTATATGTCCACAGTGGTGACGAACGGTCATGGGGAAGGTCTGGTGGTGGACACCGGCATGGATACGGAGATCGGCAGGATCGCTTCCATGATCACGGATACGGAAGATGAGATGACACCATTACAGAAGCGGCTGGGAGATCTGGGGAAGCTATTGAGTATTCTCTCTCTGGGGTTGTGCGCCGGACTGTTTTTGCTGGCGGTATTTCAACATAGAAATATTCCGGAGATGCTTCTGGTAGCGATCTCACTTGCGGTTGCCGCAGTACCGGAAGGGCTGCCGGCAGTAGTCACGATCTGCCTGGCTCTGTCAGTGACCAGAATGGTCAAAGTGCACACCATCATTCGAAGACTTCCTTCGGTGGAGACACTGGGAGCGGTCAGTGTGGTCTGTTCGGATAAGACAGGAACACTTACCCAGAACCGACTCACTGTGGAGAAATGCTGGTGGTACGACGTGATGGAGGATGTCACGGGGACAGGTGGCAGAGGGGAACACCGCATTCTGCCGGAGCTGTTGAAAGGGATGCTTTTGTGTAATGATGCTTCGCTGCGGGGAGAGCAGCGCATCGGAGATCCCACGGAGCTGGCACTTTTAGACTTTGGGGCGAAATACGGTCTGCAGAGAGAGCGGCTGGAGCGGCAGTATCCCCGCTTTGATGAGATCCCCTTTGATTCCGAGCGGAAAATGATGACGACCTGTCATAGGCTTCCCGGTGGCAGATCCGGGAGAGGGATTGCCTATACCAAAGGGGCTCCGGATGTGATCCTACAGCACTGTACCCATATTTTACAGGAAGGAAGGAGCATTTCCATGACCTCCGCGCAGCGGAAGCGGATAGGTGAGGCTGTGGAACGGATGAATTCCCTCTCTCTTCGGACACTGGCAGCGGCACAGAGTGAAGACTGCAGAGGTGGGGAAGAGGGAATGACGTTCCTTGGTATCGTGGGAATGCGGGATCCCGCCAGACCGAAGGCTGGGGAAGCCGTGGAGATCTTCCGTCATGCGGGGGTGACCACGGTGATGATCACGGGAGATCATGTGGATACTGCCTATGCCATTGCCAGACAGCTGGGGATCGCGGGACACCGCAGCCAGTGTATTACGGGCAGAGAACTGGAACGGCTGGATGACACTTCTTTTTTAAAGAGAATTAAGGACTTAAGAGTCTATGCAAGAGTCACGCCTGCACAGAAGGTGCGGATCGTGAAAGGGCTACAGCTAAATGGGGAGATCGTGGCGATGACCGGTGACGGGGTCAATGATGCCCCCTCCTTAAAAGCGGCGGACATTGGTGTGGCTATGGGAACCGGAGTGGATGTCGCCAAACAGGCAGCGGATATGATCCTTGCAGATGATAATTTTGCCACCATTGAAAAAGCCATCGAGGAAGGCAGAGGTGTCTATGAGAATATCCGGAAATCGGTGATTTTTCTGCTATCGTCCAACCTGGGAGAACTGATGACCATGTTTGTGGCGGTGGCAATGGGGCTGGCATCTCCATTAAAATCCAGCCATATCCTTTGGATCAATCTGATCACGGATTCCCTTCCGGCACTGGCGTTGGGAGTGGATAAAAATGACAGCAAAAGCCTGATGCGCTGCCCGCCCAGAAAAGCATCGGAGAGCCTGTTTGCCAGAGGAGGAATAGCATGTACGTTGTTCTATGGAGCATTGATCACCGTGATCGGACTGGCGGCATTTCTGGTGCTTCCCTGCGGGATCCTGGCGGCGGAAGGGGAGCTTGTGGGCAATCCGTTTACCTGGGTAGAACGCCTCAGGGAACTGATGTCCCGGGAACAGATACTGGCGAAATCGCAGACCTATGCATTTACTGTGCTGGGAATGTGCCAGCTGTATCATGCCATCGGCATGCGTGATGTACAGAAGTCCGTATTTGCCATGAGCCCCCGGGATAATCTGCTGATGGTGGCAGCATGTATCATCGGTTTCATCCTGCAGTTTGCCGTGACGGAGATCCCATTTCTCATCAGGGCTTTCGGTACCTCGCATCTGTCGGGACAGGAGTGGCTTCTATTAAGTGTATTGGCAGCATTTCCGCTGTTTGCGCATGAGGTGATAGTGTTGTTTACAAAAAATTAACAAAATCCTCGCATGGAGTTTATGGTCAATTGTTACAATAAAAGTGATCATAAACTATCGTGGGAGGGCAAAATGATGAAAACAATCCGGAAAACAGCAATTGTAATGCTTCTGTTCGTTTATTTTCTGACCTATGGTGTGCTGCCGCAGGTGTTGGCAGCCGGTAAAGACACTCCCATGATCGTGGTGGCTCACCGGGCAGGGGCTAAGGTAGCCCCGGAGAATACGCTCGCGGCACTGGAGCAGGCTATCCGGGACGGAGCCCCCATCGCCGAGATCGATGTACAGCAGTTATCCGACGGGACACTGATCGTGATGCATGACAGCAATTTCAAGCGTACTGCGGGCGAGGATGTCTGTGTGTGGGATACAGAGGCAGACGTGCTTTCTACACTGGAAGTGGGAAGTACATTTTCTGCAGCATACAGAGGAGAACAGATCCCGACACTGGAAGAGATGCTTGCCTGTGCCGAGGACCGGATCACATTAATGATCGAATTAAAATACTCCGGGCAGGAGCAGGAACTGGAGGAGAATGTCCTTGCGCTGCTTCAGGAGTATGATATGGTGGACGAATGCATCATAGGATCCATGAATAGGGGAATCCTGCAGAGAGTAAAGGAACTGGAGCCGGACATCTCCACAGTATATATTGCCCATGATCTGGGAGAGGATGACTATGATCTGGATTATGCGGACAGCTATAGCATCGAAGGGAAAAATCTTACAGCAGACATGGTGGAAGCCATCCATTACGAAGGAAAATCCGTATATGGCTGGACAGCCAACACCTCCGGTGCCATGCGGCAGATCGTGAATAGCGGAGCGGATGGAATTGTCACGGACGATGTGCGCCTGCTACAGGCATTTTTGAGAGAAAATGCTTGCCGCAAAGCGTTTGAAAGTGTATACTAAATTATTAGGTATGAGGGGATGAAAGAGGTTAGACATGGGAAAAATATGGGAATTTTTTGAACATCTGGATGAGTATGTGTATGTATCGGATCCGGAGACGAATCAATTAGTATATATGAATCAAAAAGCTTTGAAGAGCTATGGCTTTCAGAGTAAGGAAGAGATTGTCGGGTTAAAGTGCTATGAGGTGTTACAGGGGAATTCCGCTCCCTGCAGTATCTGCAATAATGAGCAGCTCAGACCCGGCTATTTTAAGGAATGGGAATATTACAATCCGGTAGTAAAAACGGATTTCCGTATCAAGGATACCCTGGTGGAAGACGATGGCAGAATGCTGCGCATGGAGATCGCTATTGACTGTGGGCATTCCGGGGACAGGGAAACCTCTATGGATTACCATGAAATGGAAGCAGCAATGAATCAGGCGATCCGTGTTGCACTCAGACAGGAAACTCCGAATCAGACTTTGGAGGTATTGCTGGAGCTTCTGGGGAAAACAATGGAGGCAGACCGTACCTATATTTTTGAAAAAAATGATCATGGCCATGATGATAATACATATGAGTGGGCAGCCAGAGGCGTGATACCGGAAAAGGATAATCTGCAGGATCTGCCTCCGGAGGTTTGTGACCAGTGGTATCAGAAGTTCGCAGGGAATCAGAATATTGTGACAGAGAACCTGAGCGAGATCCGGGATACAGATCCCGAAATGTATGAAGTACTGTCGAGACAGAATATTCATTCATTAGTAGTCGTACCATTATATGATGATGAAAAAGTGATCGGTTTCTATGGAGTGGATAACCCTCCGGCAAAATATATCGATTTTGCATCGGAGATCCTGCAGATCATGGGACATTTTATTGTATCTTCCATAAGACGCCGTAATCTCGTGAGAAGGCTGGAGATCATGAGCTATACGGATCCGTTGACCGGATTTGGGAACCGTTATGCCATGGTAAAATATGTGTCGGGGATTCTTCCTCAGACGAAGATTGGCGTGGTGTATTGCGATGTTACCGGTCTGAAGCGTGTCAATGATGAAGAAGGACATTCGAAAGGAGATCAATTGATCCTCAGAGCCTGTGACTGCCTGCGGGGAACCTTGAAGGAATTCGACCTGTTCCGCATCGGCGGAGATGAATTCGTAGCTCTGTGCAGAGGCATGGAGGAGGGAGAGCTGTACCGTGAAGTAGAGGAACTGCGGACAGAGCTTGACCGGAAGAAGGTCACCATGGCTGTCGGAGCCGCAGTGAATACGCTGGGGGCAGTCGGATTTGATCATCTTCTGACAGAACCGGAGCGGCGTATGTATCAGGACAAGGCAGAATATTATAGGAAGAGCGGATTGAACCGCAGAAGACAGTAAGCCCGCATATGATCGTTAGGAGAACCGGATGAAAATAGCGGTATGTGATGATGACAAAGGCTGCCTGGATAGTATGAAGCGGTTGCTTGCAGGATATCCGGGAATCAGCAGAACAGAATACTACCAGAATCTGTCTCAGCTCTCTGAGGCATTGGAAAACGGCATGGGTTATGATCTCGTGCTGATGGATATCGAATGGGAGGGCAATGAGCAGGATGGGATAGCGTATGCGGCGCAATATAACGCACGCAGTCCACAGACCAGATTTATTTTTGTGACGGCATATAATGACAAATTTTCTGAGAAAATCTTTTGGGAGAAGGTCAATCTGTGCGGTTTCCTGGTAAAACCGGTCCGGAAGGAACATCTGGAAAAGCTTTTGGACAAAGTCAGAGAAAAAATATTCAGCAGCGAGGCACTGATCCTGCAGCATGGAGGAATCACGGAGAAAATTGCTAACAGTCAGATCCGGTATATAGAGAGCAATGCGCATCAGCTGTTAATACATACAATTTCCGGAGAAGTCGCTTTATATGAAAAGCTGGATGTCTATGAGAAAAAGTTGCACAAGGATTTTCTGCGGGTACATAAAAGCTTTTTGGTGAATATGCAGTATATCCGCAGGATTGAGATGAAGGAGGTTACACTGCAGGACGGAACCGTGCTTCCTGTCAGCAAGACCAGATACAGTGCTTCCAGAGATAAATATTTTCGTTATATGAGGGCAATGCTATGATATGCTATATAATGTGTATCCTGTTGTGGATCGCGTATCTGTGGCTGGACTGCATGGTGGTTGCTTATGCGTTTGAACCGCGCAGGGATAGTGTCAGACAGGCAGGCATCATTCTGGGCCTGATGGCAGCACAGCTGCCGGCAGCTGTGCTGAAATTTTTGTTTAACGATAATGTGCTTGTTCGTTATGGCGCCATGATAGCGGTCGGTATCGTCACCGTAGCATATGCAGCTGTATTTCTGAAAGGAACGATAGGCCAGAAAGTGCTGTTTATGCTATGCGAATATCTGACAGCTTTGCTGGCGGAAATGCTCAGTATCGGTATTTTGAACAAATATATGGAGCAAAAGCCACAATTGTCTTACTATACACCGACAATGGTATTGTTGTTATCGGTAGTATTGACAGTGACAGCCATATTTTTTCTGATTTTTCTGGTCGTATGGAAGAAAATTGTCGAAAAAGAATCCTTTGACGTCAGTATTATTATTGTGTTCAGTGTATTTCCTGTCAGCCAGCTGCTTATGATCACTGCGATCAATGAGCAGGTATTCCGGAATATGACGCTGTATACCGGGTGGATACTGGCAGCGGCCATACTGGGCTCCGTTGCAGACGGTGTGCTGTTGTATACCCTGCTTCGCCAGCAACAGCTGCAGGAGCTGAAACTTCGTCTCAGCGAGGTACAGAGTACCTGGGAAATTGCCGAGAATCATTATCATGAGATTGAAAACAGGCGGGAAGAATTCGCCAAGATCCGGCATGACATGCGCAACCAGCAGATGGTGCTGCAGGAGCTGTTGCATCAGGGGGAATATGAGAAGGCGGAAAAAATGCTGGAGACATTGACCGATACGGTGGCGGCTACGACGGAATACCTCTATTGCGGTGACCCTGTATTCAATGCCATCATGGGGGAGACCGAGAAGGCCTGCCGGGAGAAAAGGATTGCCTTTCAATACGATCTGGAGATTCCCCAAAAGCTGAAGCTGGATCCGGTGGCAATCTGCAGTATACTGTCAAACCTAACCAGAAATGCTGTGGCAGCAGCGGAAATGACGGAGAGAGAAGAAGCGTTTTTGTCCGTAAAGGCGGCAGTAAAAGGGGACTATCTGCATATCTGCGTGGAGAACAGCAGAGCAAAAAAGCTTCCCGGAAGGCCGGGGAGAAAAGGCTATGGACTGGAGATTCTGCATGATCTGGTGGAACGCAATCACGGACAGATCGATGTACAGCCCGGTGAAGGAAGCTTCCGGGTGGATGTTACCGTAGAGAATTTTTGAGAATTTCTATCAGGCAGTTTCCTTGACAGGAGCTGCTTTTTTATTTATTATTTATATGAGTTAGGAGCAACTAACCAAAACAATATACAGGAGGTGAGCAATTTTTGAGTCAGGAAACATGGGAGATCCTGTGCGGAATGAAAACAGACGATGTGGAATTGCAGCTGGCATTGCAGTGCGCACCGCTTATTACAGGACTTAAAATATCCAATCTGCTGACGATTTCATCGGACGGCTTTTGTCTGGTAGAGAAGATCATCTCAGGAAGTTTTATTTCCATGTATCCGTTATTGGAAACGGAAGAAAAAACAGTCATACTGCTGTATCAAAAGGAACGGCTGGAGAAATATCTGCGAATGATGCAGGTACAGAAGCTGCTGACAGAGGAAGGGTATCCTTCCTGTCTGCTGGAAGATATTCTGCCGGTCTTGTGCGAAAAGTATGAGGCTTATGCAGAAACCAAAAATGATTTTCCCCATGAGCTGGGGTTACTTTTGGGGTATCCACCGGAGGATGTGGAAGGATTCATCAGACACCGTGGGAAAAATTGCCTCTGTACCGGGTACTGGAAGGTATATGCGGATAAAGAGAGGAAACTGCGGCTTTTTGAAAAATATGAATATGCAAAGGAAAATTTGATTCAGCTGCTGCATTATGGATTAAAAATGACGGAGATCATAGAGATCTGCGGAAGTACAGCAGCATAAAAGGAACAAAAAGTGCGGAAAACGGAGGAAAATGAAATGGATAAGATTTATGTAGTATTTTGGACACAGGGCGGCAATACCCAGGCAATGGCGGAAGCCATCGGAGAGGGAATCCGGGAGGCTGGAAAAGAAGCGGAAGTAGTATTCGTGACAGGAGCGGATATAGAAGCACTGAAGGCGGCACCCAAATTTGCTCTGGGATGTCCGGCCATGGGCGCGGAGGTGCTGGAAGAAGCGGAGATGGAACCCTTTGTATGCGATGTAGAAGGCTTTGCTTCCGGGAAAAAGATTGCGCTGTTCGGTTCTTACGGATGGGGAGACGGTGAGTGGATGAGAGACTGGACCACCCGCATGGAAGCAGCGGGAGCAACGGTGTTAAACGGCGAAGGACTGATCTGCCATGAAACTCCGGATGAGGACGGATTGAATGCATGCAGGGAACTGGGCAGACAGCTGGCTGATGCATAATGGTAATGTGAGAACATAAAATACAGCACATAGAAAAAGGATTCGACATGCGAGATGCCGGATCCTTTTTGCTGTCGGAATTAAGATTTTTTACTGCCGCTGATATAATAGCGCTCCTGCTCCACGGTCTCGGGAACCGGGATGTTGCCATTTTGCAGCTTACGGGTCAACACATCCAGATGATGCAGTCCCTGTGCCACCTTGATCTTACGACGGTCCAGAAGCTCGCTGTAGATCGGATTCTGTGCCAGAGTGGAACAGATCTCTTCCGGGAACGGACAGTAGGTGAACATGATCTGCCGGGCTACTTTATTCAGCCTGGGAGATCCGGCTCCTTCGAAGAGAACCCATATCATATAATCTCTTACAAACATTTCTTTAAAACTGTTCTTCGCACGCTGCAGGCTGGATTTGATTTTTTCCTTAGCTTCAGTGCTCAGATCATGATTCTTGCGATAGAACTGAATATAATCGAAATATTCGCTGGTCATGGATCTGACGGAGACATCGTTCCAGCGGTTGCCCTGTACTCTCTTGCACAGCTCCCAGCGGAATTCACCAGTGAGATGCGTGAAGGTAGTCTTCAGATCTTCGAGATGGAAAATGGAGAATACCATACGCCCCGGACTGTTGCGGCGCTTTCCTTCAATTTCCTGCCACATGACTCCGCGGATGCCGACATTCGGCATGAGGATGATATCCGGCAGATATTCTAAATGTATCGTTTCCTTGCCCATGACATCCAGATGCGCCATGTCCAGACTTTCCCGGTAGAAAGCAGTGTAATCCACCAGACGGATCTCTTCGAGGATCTCTGACACACGGGATACAGTGACATAGGAGCTTTCCAGATCTTTCAGTACATCGTCTGCGCAGAACAGCGGACAGAAGGTAGTGATCCGTCCGAAGGTGATCTTGTTGACCTGCGGGAACATATTTTTAAGCTCGTAATTGACCTTTGCCATGGCGTTGTTCTCCAGGGCTCTCAGCTCAGCATCGGTAATGTTGCCGCCCACTTTCTGCTTATGGATATAGTCGGAATAATCCTGATCGAATTCGTTCCGGCTGGGAGACTTCTGCCCGCGGAAGATCGCCATCAGCCAGTCGTAAAATGTGTAGACGCCGGCGGTACTGTGATCGGTCATGGCTTCCGCCAGACGATACAGGATCACAGCATTTTTCAGACCTGCCAGCTCTTCATCCACATAGCCGAAATATAAAAACATCCGCACCGGCATGGGAATGTCCGGCTGTTTAAGTGTCTGGGTGAACAGGAGCGAATACAGCAGGTAGAATTCTTCGGTCAGCTGCCTGCGAAGCAGTGTGACCTCCTGGTCCTGGGAACTGCGGTCGGAGAGCAGCTTGTAAGCATGCACATGTTGACGGAAGCTGGCTACAGTATCCAGATCGGGACCGGCATATTCCAAAATCGTATTCAGAGAACCTGCCAGCCTGCCGAGAATCTCGGAATCATCTGAAGAACCGGAATCCGCGGAGTCTGCCGATCCCATAAGGCTCAGACTGCTTTGGAAACTCTGGGCTCTGGAGGTGAACAGATTCTGATCTATGAAAGAGAGATCTCCGGCCTTGGACAGCACCCGCTGAATACGATCGTACACTACTTTACTGTCTTCGTTATCCTGCCCGAGCTTGTAATACAGCGAGGTGTAAAAATCAAAAAGGTCATTGCCGGATTCCCGGAAGTAAAATCCACCGATCTGCTGCAGATAGTGGAACTGCTCCTCCAGACTCTGATAGGTGCGCCGGAAATCCAGACTTCCCTTGCGGAGCATGCCGATGGGAAGATCCACTTCCTGAACCATGATGCGGTAATTGTCGGAGGCCAGGATATGGTTTAAACCCATGTAATACCCATTCAGCCAGATATCCGGTGAATCGTCTCCCAGAAAAGCATTGAGTTCATCGAAATGCTCCAGAGAACGTGCCGGTATGCGATAGCGGTCACACAGGGATTTATAGGTGGAGATATCATCGTTCAGGGTGCGGTAGAGCTCACTGCAGTTTAACTCAGAGATCGAGCTGCGGTTTAACAGAATATTGATCTGTCGAAAACAGGACAATAAAAAAAGCCTGGCTACATCCGGATGCTTTTGCAGAATATCGTTCAGGGAATCCAGACTGGTCAAAGGATAGGTCAGGATCGTGGTATCCTCCAGAGTGGTGTAACTGAGCAGATGGATCTCGGAGCAGATCTCACAGATGCCGATGACATCTCCCTTGCCCAGCGGATAAGAACCGCCCGGATAGGAGACATCCACCCTGCCGTTTGTGATCAGGTGCAGTGCCGTCATTGGCTGCCCATAGCTATATATAGTTTTACCTTTCTCTAATACAATTCCAGCCATTCCAGTACCTCTTCTTCATTCGGAAACCTTATGATAATCAATTATACACCATAATACCAACAATTTTCTACTGTACTTTTGATAGAAATGTGATAAAATAAAAATACATATGTGTCACTTTTATATCGACCGAAGAAAAAAGTGATATTTTCAGTAGAAAATGGTGTACGGAAAGGTATGTTGGGGTTATGGAACAGAGCAGTGAATACAGAGAACAATTGCTGGAATCATATAAGCAGGCGGTGAGACCGTTACTTCCCTATCTGCCGTGGCTGGAACAGAGCGCCGGCAAAAAAGCCAGTTCGCTGTACAGCGGGCAGGATATCGGAGTCCATTCTGTGTCATTCCCGGTATATGACGGAACGCTTTTGAATTTCGTGCGGGAAGCCGGGAAGAGTCCTCTGATGGATCGCAATTATGCGTATATATATACCAGACATCGGATCTGTACCCATCAGGACGAACGGAATATGATTCAAAAAGCCGGCTGGAAAGAATGGGACATCTTAAGAGGCATTCTGTCGAAGTATGTTTTAGGCGGCAGGACCAAGGGGAATCTGTGGAGTGAAGCGGTATCGGAGCAGATTTTCTACCTGGTCATCAGACAGATGCAGGAAATTATAGAATTTTGGGATAAATCACCGGCAAACGGTAAGATCTGAGTGGGGAAAGGCAGGACAAGGTTCATGGGAGAAAAATCAGTACAGAAAAAGCGGTACATTGTAGAAAAAGCCAGAGATGTCTTTATGGAGAAGGGCTTTAAAAAAGTAACAATGAAGGATATTGTGGAAGCCTGCGATATCAGCCGCGGAGGTCTTTATCTGTATTTTGAGAGTACAAGTCAGATTTTTATGGAAGTGCTGCGCATGGAGAGTGAAGAGGCGGATGATGTATTTTCCGACAGCATTACGGAGGATGCTACCGCAGCGGATATTCTTCTTCTGTTTTTAAAGGAGCAGAAAAAGGAGCTTCTCCGCAAAAAAAATACGCTGACACAGGCAACCTATGAATTTTATTTTGAAAACGATCTGCCCAAGCGGGATAACATTCTGAAGAAGCAGTTTGATTCCGCAGTGAAGATCATAGAGAAATTGATCGAAGCCGGAGTGGAAAACGGTGAATTTTTGTGTGAGGACTGTGAAGGAACCGCGAGAAATATCATGTTTGTCCTGGAAGGACTGAAGATCTCGGCGCAGACCATCGGTGTGACAGCAGAGGCAGTGGATCGAGAGATCCTGTATCTGTTGCGTGGATTAGGTGTGGAAGAATAAGCAGACAACGTTTGATGATGCTTCAGGGAAGATTTCCTGGAGCATTTTCGCTGTAAAGGAAGGTAAGCAGAGAGGTAAGTTATGATAGAATCGATCATCAGTATGGAACTTCCGGCAGGAGGGCATCTGGCAATCCGCAGGAACCGGATCTGTCCGGAGCAGGAGACGAAACAGTGCCGCCGGATCAGCCTGGTCTCCGGTATCCACGGAGATGAACTGGAAGGGCAGTATATCTGTTATGAGACGGCGAGAAGAGTAAAGGAGCATCCGGAATATCTGAAGGGGATCGTGGACATCTATCCGGCATTGAATCCGTTAGGGATCGATATGGCGAGCCGCACGGTGCCGAGACTGGAGATGGACATGAACCGCATGTTCCCGGGAGATGCTTCGGGGGATATGATGGAGCGGATCACTGCAGCAGTGGTGGATTCCATTATTGGATCGGATATCTGCATGGATCTGCATGCCAGTGATATTTTCGTGCGTGAGATCCCACAGGTACGACTCAGCGAGGATTTCGCCGAGGCCCTGCTTCCCTATGCGAAAATGACCAACGCCGATATGATCTGGATGAATGCTACTGCCACGGTGCACGAATCCACCCTGGCGCATTCCCTGAATCTGCTAGGCGTTCCTACACTGGTACTGGAAATGGGGCAGGGGCATGATATCCACAGATCCTTCGGCAACCAGATCGTGGACGGAATTTTTCACATCATGAGTGAAATGGACATCTGGGAGGGACCGGAACCTGTGGTACAGGAGCCTGCGGTATCCAGTGACGGCGAAGTAGAATTTATCCGCAGCGCGGTGGACGGTGTGTTCCTGCCGTTGATCGAGCACAACCATTATGTGAAAAAGGGAGATCTGATCGGGGAGGTAGTAGACCCGTTTGAGGGCACGGTAAAACAGCAGATCCGTACCGAACGGGGAGGACTTCTGTTTACACTGCGGGCATATCCGGTGGTCTATGAAGGAGACCTGCTGGCGAGAATCCTGACGGAGTGAGAAAATTATGTTTGAAAGAGATATTTATACCATACATTCGACTTACAGAGAAGATATGCATATAAAGGGCTTCCAGTTCGGCAAGGGGGAAAAGTCGGCATGCATCGTGGGAGCAGCCAGAGGTAATGAGATCCAGCAGATGTATATCTGCTCCCAGCTGGTGAAGACACTGCGGGAGTTGGAGAATAACGGCTGCATCAGTGCCGGAAAACAGATTCTGGTGCTCCCAACCATTAATGCCTATTCCGTGAACATCAGCAGACGTTTTTTCGGCGTTAAGGAAGCGGACATTAACCGGAGTTTTCCGGGCAATGATTATGGGGAACCGGCTGACCGGCTGACCAATGCACTGCTTACGGAGATCAAAGATTACGTATACGGCATCCAGTTTACGTCCTTCTACCGGCCGGGAGAGTTTGTACCGCATGTGCGTATGATGGAGACGGGATACCAGAATACTTCTCTGGCAAATCTGTTCGGACTGCCCTATGTGGTGGTGAGAAAACCGGTGCCCATTGATACCAAGACCCTGAATTATAACTGGCAGGATGAGATGACGGCAGCTTTTTCCGTTTATACGAACCAGAACAGCCAGATCGATGAGGCAAGCGCAAGGCAGGCTGTGGCAGCGGTCTTACGATTCTTAAAGCGGATGGGGCTGATCCGGTACGAGAGCCATTCCGGCTATATCAGTCATGTATTATATGAAAAGGACTTAAGCGATGTACATACGAACCGGGCGGGAATTTTCCGGGGGAAGGTACATGCGGGAGACGATGTACGCTACGGCAATGAGATGGCAGAGATCATAGATCCTTACGACGGATCGGTACGGGAGACCATTCTGGCACCCACCGACGGCATCGTATTTTTTGCCCATACGGAGGCACTGATCAGCGAGAAGGATATTGCCTATCGGCTGATCCACAGACTGCATGAATGACGAACCGCTCAAAAAGGCAGGTAAAATCGGTCTAAATTTGTTGTTTTCTGCTATTGTGGGAAAAAAGCTATAATGGTATGATACTATTCAGAACCATGTAAATATAATCAGATGTTCGTCAAAGGCTCGCATTTGTAAGGGCATCTGATTATATTTATATGGTGAGATAACCACATGAGCAAAAAGTAAGCATCGTAAGATGCGGTTTTGCGAATGCGGTTCTGAATAGTGTCGCATAATATAAAATTTTCGGAGGAGAGACATGGGCAACGTAAGACGTATCTATGTAGAGAAAAAGGAACCTTATGCCGTCAAGGCAAAAGAGCTGCATGATGAACTGAAAAATTATCTGGGCATCGATGTGGCAAAGGTTCGTGAGTTTATCCGCTATGATGTGGAGAATATTTCGGATGAGGTGTTTGCAAGAGCCTGCAAGACTGTATTTTCCGAGCCTCCCGTAGATGATCTGTATGAAGAGACCATCGAGATTCCCGCGGATGCAAAAGTATTTTCCGTAGAGTTCCTTCCCGGACAGTTCGATCAGAGAGCGGATTCCGCAGTGCAGTGTGTGAAGTTCTTAAAAGAGGACGAGGAACCGGTGATCCGTACCGCTGTGACTTATATGATCGAAGGACAGGTGTCCGACGAAGAATTTTCCAAGATCAAATCTTACTGTATCAACCCTGTAGATTCCAGAGAGACCGGCATGGAGAAGCCGGATACTCTGATCACGGTGTATGATGATCCCGCTGATGTTGCTATTTTTGATGGTTTCAGAGATATGGACGAAAGCAGCCTGAAAGCGCTGTACGAATCTCTGGGACTTGCCATGACATTCAAAGATTTTAAACATATTCAGAATTATTTCCACGATGATGAGAAGAGAGATCCTTCCATGACGGAGATCCGTGTACTGGATACCTATTGGTCCGATCACTGCCGCCACACTACTTTTTCCACCGAGCTGACCGACGTGGAATTCGGTGAGGGTTATTATCGTTCTCCCTTAGAGACCACTTACCAAAGCTATCTGGATACCAGAGAAGAAATCTTTAAGGGCAGAGAGGACAAGTTCGTCTGCCTGATGGATCTGGCGCTGATGGCAATGCGGAAACTGAAAAAGGACGGCAAACTTGACGACATGGAAGAATCTGATGAGATCAATGCCTGCTCCGTAGTGGTTCCCGTGGAGATGGATTACGGCGACCACAGAGAGACCGAGGAGTGGCTGGTATTTTTCAAGAACGAGACCCACAATCATCCTACAGAGATCGAGCCTTTCGGTGGCGCTGCCACCTGTTTGGGCGGTGCTATCCGTGATCCTCTGTCCGGTCGTGGCTATGTATATCAGGCGATGCGTGTCACCGGTGCAGCAGATCCTACCGTTCCTGTATCCGAGACACTTCACGGCAAGCTGTCCCAGAAGAAACTGGTAAGAGGCGCAGCCAGCGGTTATTCCTCTTACGGTAACCAGATCGGTCTGGCTACCGGATTTGTAAAAGAGATCTATCATCCCTCTTACGTGGCAAAGCGTATGGAGATCGGTGCTGTTATGGGCGCTGCTCCCCGCAAAAATGTCATCCGTGAGACCTCCGATCCCGGTGATATCATCATCCTCCTCGGCGGACGTACCGGACGTGACGGCTGCGGCGGTGCTACCGGATCCTCCAAGGTACATACCGATACCTCTATCGAGACCTGTGGTGCCGAGGTACAAAAGGGTAATGCACCTACCGAGCGTAAGATCCAGAGACTGTTCCGCCGAGAGGAAGTCAGCCGTCTGATCAAAAAATGTAATGACTTCGGTGCCGGCGGTGTGTCCGTTGCCATCGGTGAGCTGGCAGACGGTCTGACCGTAGATCTGGACAAGGTACCTAAAAAGTATGCCGGACTGGACGGCACGGAACTGGCAATTTCTGAGTCCCAGGAGCGTATGGCAGTGGTCGTAGACCCTAAGGATGTGGATACCTTCTTAGACTATGCCAAGGAAGAGAACTTAGAGGCTGTTCCCGTGGCGGTAGTTACCGAGGAGCCGAGACTGGTACTGAACTGGAGAGGCAAGCCTATCGTAGATCTGAAGAGAGCTTTCTTAGATACCAACGGTGCGCACCAGGAGACCAGAGTAAAAGTAGATATTCCTTCTGAAGAAGAGAATTATTTCGATAAATGGGCCGTTCCCGCAGTAGGCGAGAAGCTGGAAGAGGGAGATGTGAAGGGTGCCTGGGTGGCACTGTTAAACGACCTCAATGTATGTTCCCAGAAGGGTCTGGTGGAGATGTTTGACTCCTCCATCGGTGCCGGCAGCGTACTGATGCCTTACGGCGGAAAATATCAGCTGACCGAGACCCAGACCATGGTAGCCAAGCTGCCCGTACTGGAAGGCAAGACCGATACCGTGACCATGATGAGCTACGGCTTCGATCCTTACCTGTCCTCCTGGAGCCCTTATCACGGAGCTGTCTATGCAGTGACAGAGTCCATGGCGAAGATCGTGGCTTCCGGCGGTGATTTCAGTAAGATCCGTTTCACCTTCCAGGAGTACTTCCGCAGAATGACCGGTGATCCCGAGCGTTGGAGCCAACCTTTCGCAGCACTCTTAGGTGCTTACGATGCACAGATCGGTTTCGGTCTGCCCTCCATTGGCGGTAAGGACAGTATGTCCGGTACCTTCAATGACATTGATGTACCGCCCACACTGGTATCTTTTGCAGTGGATGTGGCGAAATCTGGTGACATCGTTACTCCGGAACTGAAGACACCCGGCAGCAAGCTGGTGCGCTTCTCCATTGACAAAGACGATTTCGACATTCCCATGTATGAGAATGTGGCAGAATTATATGGCAAGATTCACGAGCTGACTGAGAATGGCACCATCGTATCCGCATATGCGCTGGATTCCAAGGGTGTGGCAGCAGCCGTATCCAAGATGGCATTCGGCAACAAGCTGGGTGTGAAGATCGATGATGAGGTTACCACAGACGATCTGTTCGACAACGGACTGGGTGATATCCTGGCAGAGATTCCCGCAGACAAATTTGCTGCATTGGACGAGAAGGAGCTGGATTACACCGTCATAGGTACCGTGACCGAGGAACCTGCATTCGTATACGGTGATGCGAAGATCACCATGGATGAGGCACTTGCTTCCTGGACCTCCAAGTTAGAGAAGGTATTCCCCACCAAGGCAGTGAAGGGTACCGAGGCAGTGGCAAGCGATGTCTACAAGGCAGACAGTATCTATGTATGTAAACACAAGGTTGCAAAGCCCACTGTATTTATTCCGGTATTCCCCGGAACCAACTGCGAATACGACAGCACCAAGGCATTTGAGCGTGCCGGAGCTCATGTGGAGACAAGAGTATTCCGCAATCTGACCGCAGAGGATATCCGCGAATCCGTAGAGGAATTCGAGAAGTCTATCGCACAGGCGCAGATCATCATGTTCCCCGGTGGCTTCTCTGCAGGTGATGAGCCTGACGGAAGTGCGAAGTTCTTCGCAACCGCATTCCAGAATGCGAAGCTGAAGGAAGCTGTCATGAAGCTGTTAAATGAGAGAGACGGTCTGGCACTGGGTATCTGTAACGGATTCCAGGCACTGATCAAGCTGGGGCTGGTTCCTTATGGTGAGATCACCGGTCAGAAGGAGGATTCTCCTACCCTGACCTTCAACACCATCAACCGTCACATCTCCAAGATGGTATACACCAAGGTCGTATCCAACAAGTCTCCCTGGTTACAGGGCGCTACGCTGGGTGCCACCTACTGCAACCCTGCATCCCACGGAGAGGGTCGTTTCGTAGCACCGAAGGAATGGATCGACAAGCTCTTTGCAAACGGACAGGTTGCTACCCAGTACGCTGACCAGAACGGCAACGTATCCATGGATGAGGAGTACAACATCAACGGATCTTACTGTGCGATCGAGGGTATCACCTCTCCCGACGGCAGATGCTTCGGTAAGATGGCACATTCCGAGAGAAGAGATGTTGCGGTAGCCATGAATATCTATGGTGAGCAGGATATGAAGATTTTCGAGTCCGGCGTGCAGTACTTTAAATAAATTGAAAGTTACGAAAGCATAGCCGCGCATAGGCATAGTAAAGACAGCGTTGGGCGCTAGCGCACAAATCGCTGTCTTTACTTATGCCGTGATGCGGCGAACGCCGCGAAGAGAAATGCGATTGGCAGTGCCTTTTGCTGACAATCTTATGAATAGCGTGGCTCATTGCGGAGAATTGCCAATAAATGTTGAGCGCCCTTTGCGACACATTTATGAATTGAGCGCATGGCTCGTAACGTAGGGCTGCCGTAGACCCCACGAACGCCTGCAGCAGGCATTCTGGAATATATAATTTTCTTGTTATACCTTCCGTTTTTCATAATTTGGGTATCAGCAACAAAACAAGCTTCCCATACCCATAAACTTTCCACAGAGTGGGTATCAGCAACAAAACAAGCTTCTGATACCCATAAACTATTCACGTTGAGGCGGAAGAAGGGTACAGAGAAGCCTGTTCCTATCTTCTATGCCCACGCGAAGGCGGAAGAAGGGCACAGAGGAGCTTGTTCCTATCTCCTGTGCCCACGCGAAGGTGGAAGAAGGGCACAGAGAAGCTTGTTCCTATCTCCTGTGCCCACGCTGAGGCGGAAGAAGGGTACAGAGGAGCTTGTTCCTATCTCCTGTGCCCACGCTGAGGCGGAAGAAGGGTACAGAGAAGCTTGATCCTATCTCCTGTGCCCACACTGAGGCGGAAGAATGGGCACAGGCGGAACTTGTCCAGTCTACGGCGACCCTACGTTACGAGCCATGCACTCAATTCATAAATGTATCGCAAAGGGCACTCCACATTTATTTCATTGACGGCTGTCGAGTGTGTCCATTGGACGCACGGTATAAAAATAGAACAAAATAACCTCTTGTGTGAGCAAGCTCCCACCGAGGTATTCCGTTCTATTTTTGCATGGTTCGTAAACTCTCAAGTTACAACATCTCTGTGCTGATAGTACCACTTGTAAAGTCCTGTCGGAATCGGTATAATATAGGTAATTGGGAGGTAAAAATATGCTGCTTACATTAGTACCGCTTTTTGATGAAAAAATGGCCGTATGTGCCTATTCCTTTTTTACCCAGAGAGAAAATTACCTGTTGAATCCGCTGCTGCTTGGGACAGCACAATTTGATGGAGCATCACAGATCACCGGATTGGAATTGATCCAAAAGATGGGAATCGATACATTGTCTCAGGGAAAAGAGATTTTTGTACCGATCACCAATATTTCTATTTTTGCGGATATTACGGAGCAGTGCGATGCACCTCATGAAAAAATCGTACTTTTGATCGATAATACCATTCCGCCGATTGAAATGTATGTCAATCGTCTGAAGGAATTGAAACAGCAAGGCTATAAACTTGCCATTCGCAAGCTTGCGGTCAGTGATTTTGAAAATTACAGAGAAGTCCTGAAGCTGATGGATTATGTCCTTCTGAATAACCGTAAAATAGCCATTGACAAAGCCAAGATTTATTTCGGAAAATTATTCCCGAATATCAGTCTGTGTGCCGGTAATATTGATACCATGGAGGACTTCGAGAGACTGAAGGAGACCGGCGGATATCGTTTCTATGAGGGTAAGTTCTATCGTGTTCCCATTACGAAGGGACAGACAGATGTGGCACCCTTGAAGGGTAACTATATTGACCTGCTGAATATTGTGAACAGCCCGGATTTTGAACTCACGACAGCGGCGGATATCATCAGCCGTGATACCGCACTCACGATCGATCTGCTGAAAATGGTTCAGCCACTGGCTGTAAATTCGGAGATTACGTCTATCCGTCATGCGGCTGCCATGCTGGGACAGCGGGAACTGAAAAAGTGGATCAATACGGCAGTAGCCAATGCTTTGTATGCGGATAAGCCGAATGAGGTCACCAGATTATCTCTGCTTCGTGCGAAATTTGCCGAGAATCTGGCGGAAGCGTTTGGCCTGAAGGCGCAGAAGGATGAATTGTTCCTGATGGGATTGTTCTCCGTGCTGGATGTGATCCTCGAGAAACCCATGGCAGAGGCTTTGAAGGTGGTCCATGTGGCTGGCGAGATCAGCAATGCACTGATCTACCGCATCGGCGTACTGGCACCGGTGTACGATTTTATGCTGCAGTATGAGACAGCCAACTGGGCGGAGGTATCCCGCCTGATGCTATTAAAGAATATTGATATGAATACAGTATATGAAGCCTATACATCGGCGTTGAAGTGGTATCGTACCGTACGTTGATTGTATTAAAAAATGTACTTGTGTTTTGTATACATTTATGTTATTTTCTTGAATGACTTGTAATTATATCCTCCGGCAGTCCAAAGGACGCCAGATGGAGGAATAGTAGCAAAGGCGCAAAAAGCGCGGAAAGGAAATTTCATATGAAAAAAAACAAGACACTTGAGATGGTACAATTGGCCGTACTCATCGCGATCATGCTGATTCTGGCATTTACCCCGCTTGGGTATCTGCGCATCGGACCGTTAGCAATCTCCCTGATGACCATTCCCGTAGTCATCGGTGCAATGATCCTGGGACCCGCAGGCGGAGCCGTTTTGGGACTGGTATTCGGACTGACCAGCTTTTACCAGTGCTTTGCAGGAGATCCTTTTGGAGCAGCTTTGGTAGCAATGAATCCGTTTTTCACTTTCCTGGTATGCATCCCTACCAGAACGTTAATGGGATGGCTGTCCGGTGTGATCTTCAAGGCACTGTGGAAGATCGACAAGACGAAGACCGTAACTTACTTCGTGACCGGTCTGCTGGGAGCATTTATGAACACCCTGTTCTTCATGTCTACTCTGATGATCTGCTTCGGTCATACCGAGTATCTGCAGAGCATGAATGCAACCGGAGCGAATCTGTTTATGTTCGCCGTAGCATTCTGTGGTATCAACGGAGCACTGGAGATGCCTATGAGCTGTGTAGTAGGTGGTGGCGTTGCGAAGGCAGTCAGCGTAGCACTGAAGAAGAATGCAGCAACAGAAGAGAAATAATCAGATTTTCCGAAACGAAGAATATATAAAATATACAAACAGACCCCCGGAGTATGACAGATGGTCATGCCGGGGGTTTTCCATGTGGAAATTTTGAATACGGAATTCATGTGCCGAAATGCATATATAGGCAGAAAGGATGGTCATTACAGCGACGCCCACATTGTCTGTAGGATATCTGCCGTGGCAGCAACATTCCCCTGGATCATGGGAGCGGATCCGCCACCTTTTGCGGAAAGCTCCCGGCGCATGCGGTCTGCCAGTTCCTGACAGTTACAGGAAGCACTGCCTACAATAAATCGATAACCGTTTGTATCGTCTCCGGCAAAGATACCACAGTAACCGGAATATTTTCCGGTCAGGGTATTCACAGCGTTACGTAGGGCAATGGCATCCAGTTCACCGACGAAGAGAAGCACGTGGTGTACTTCTTCCGGGGAGGGGAGTGCGTTCATCTGTACCTTCAGAAGTTCTGCCTGTAAAGCATTGGCGCGTTCTTTTTGCAGCCGTGCATCCTCTTTTGCGCGAGCAACAGCACCTGCTACTTCCGGCTGTTTCGCTGAGAGCAGAGAAGAAATTGCCCAGATGGAATCCTGTTTTTCGGTATAATCCGCCAGAGCACGGTCTCCGCAGAGAATATTGATGCGGACACCGCCTCTGTGGCTCTGCACATTTACAACTTTGATGAGACCGATCTGTCCGGTGGTATCTACATGCGGAGCACAGCAGGCACACAGATCCACGCCGGGGATCTCGACGATACGTACATTTTCCGTGAGAGCCAGCTTGCTACGGTAATTTAAGCTCGCCAGTTCTTCGGCGGTGGGCCAGCTGATGTTGACCGGAAGATTTTTCCAGACATAAGTGTTAGCCTCTTGCTCGATGAGACGCAGCTGCTCCAGAGAGACTTCTCCGTTCATATCCAGTGTCACTTCTCTGTCGCTTAAATGGAAGCCTACGTTTTCCAGTCCGAAATGGGAGTGCAGTAAGCCGGAGATCATATGCTCTCCGGAGTGCTGCTGCATGAAATCAAACCGGCGGTTCCAGTCCACATGACCGGTGATCCGGGTGCCGACGGGAAACTCACAGGCCGTTTTATGATACAGGATGCCCTGTTTGATGCTGACATCCAGTACTTCCTGACCGTTTAAGGTGCCTTTGTCGGCGGACTGACCACCTTCTTCCGGGAAAAAAGCGGAAGCGTCCAGAACGATCCTGTAATATCCCTCTTCCTTGTCGGGAACACATTCCATCACCACAGCGGTAAAATCCGTCTGGTGCACATTTTCATAATAGAGTTTGCGGGTTCCCAGGGAGTTCATTTGAGCATTTTCGATACGATCCATAGATGCCTGTCCAATCTGCTGTAGGAAAACAGCGTTTTGTGATAATTGAAAAATAGAAAACACATATCTATTCTATATCAGACCCGGTGGAAAAAGCAATGGAAATTGTAAGCTTTTACACAGCTTTGTCAGATTCTCCAAGGAGTATCGGGATTGCGTAATTGTTTTTTGTAGGTTTTTACGCAGACAGGGTCTATTGCGACGCATTTTTTTTTATGATATAATAAATCGATTATGCAGATACCAGATTTAAACGGCAGAGGACGACCGTGCTTGCACGGGGAGGCAGGTGCCAATTTAAATCGCCAAAACATGAGGATGCAGCGATTTGCGGAAGCAAATCCGCGGAATCCGAATGTTTTCAGAAGTGCGGGAGCTGCGAAGCAGCGGAGCAATTCGTGGGTATCGTAGACAATGCAGATACCCAGCGGAGCAATTCGCAGGTATTGTAGGAGACTGAGAGAAATACAAACGTCGCAAAAAGCGGCAGAATGTGAGGAAAGAATGAAGGCATTTTTGATTTTGGAAGATGGAACGGTGTTCGAAGGAACGCACATCGGTGCAGACAAAGAGATCATCAGTGAAATCGTATTTAACACATCCATGGCCGGATATCTGGAGGTCCTGACGGATCCGTCCTATGCAGGACAGGCTGTATGCATGACTTACCCTCTGATCGGTAACTATGGCATATGCAGGGATGACTGCGAGTCGGAGAGACCCTGGCCGGATGGATTCATCGTCAGAGAGCTTTCACGTATTCCCAGCAACTTCCGCTGTGACTGCACAATACAGGAATACTTAGAGGAGAACGGTGTGCCCGGTATCGCCGGTATCGATACCCGTGCGCTGACCAAGATCCTGCGTGAGAAGGGTACCATGAACGGCATGATCACCACCAACGAAGCCTATGACCTGAACGAAGTACTTCCGAAGCTGAAAGAGTATACCACAGGCAAGGTCGTGGAAAAGGTGACCTGCAGGGAAAAATATGTGGTAGCGCCCACCACGGAGCTGGCACAGAACGGACCTCTCTCCGGTGCAGCGCGTTTTGATAAAGATGCTTATGAAAAGGGCGTCAGAGAGCCCAAGCCCGCACTGGTAACGGAACTGTCCGGACAGGGACTGAAGGTAGCTCTGTTAGACCTGGGAGCCAAGAGAAATATCGCCAGATCCCTGGCAGAGAGAGGCTGTGAGGTGACCGTATACCCCGCTGGAACTCCCGCACAGGAGATCATTGATGATAATCCTGACGGTATCATGTTAAGTAACGGACCGGGAGACCCCAAGGAGTGTACCGGTGTGATCGCCGAGATCAAAAAGTTATACGATACCGAGATCCCTATTTTCGCAATCTGTCTGGGACATCAGCTGATGGCTCTGGCTACCGGCGCAGATACCCATAAAATGAAATACGGACACAGAGGAGGCAACCATCCGGTAAAGGATCTGATGACCGGAAGAGTATATATTTCCTCTCAGAACCACGGCTATGTGGTAGATACCGATAAGCTGGATCCGTCCGTAGCGGTTCCCGCATTCATCAATGTCAACGACGGTACCAACGAGGGTCTGTCCTACACCGGCAAGAATATTTTTACCGTACAGTTCCATCCGGAAGCATGTCCGGGACCCCAGGACTCCGGTTACCTGTTTGACCGGTTCATTCATATGATGAGAGGAGAGAACTAAGATGCCCAAGAATCCTAATGTAAAACGAGTAATGGTAATCGGCTCCGGTCCTATTGTCATCGGACAGGCAGCGGAATTCGACTATGCAGGTACCCAGGCCTGCCGTTCCCTGAAGGAAGAGGGAGTAGAGGTAATCCTGGTGAACTCCAATCCTGCGACCATCATGACCGATAAAGATATCGCAGATAAGGTATATATTGAGCCCCTGAATGTAAAGGTTCTGGAGCAGATCATTGAAAAGGAAAAACCCGACAGCATTCTTCCCACCCTGGGAGGACAGGCTGGTCTGAACCTTGGCATGGAGCTGGAGGAGTCCGGTTTCCTGGCAGCTCACAATGTAAAGCTGTTAGGTACTACCGCGGCTACCATCCGTAATGCGGAAGGCCGTCAGGAGTTCAAGGATCTGATGGAGCGTATCGGCGAACCCTGTGCAGCATCCAAGGTCGTTGAGAACGTGGAAGACGGTGTGGAATTCACCAACACCATCGGCTATCCTGTTGTACTGCGTCCTGCTTATACCCTGGGCGGTTCCGGCGGCGGTATCGCACACAATCAGGTAGAGCTGGAAGAGATCCTGGAGAACGGTTTACGTCTGTCCCGTGTAGGACAGGTACTGGTAGAGCGTTGTATCGCTGGCTGGAAAGAGATCGAGTACGAAGTAATGCGTGACAGCGTAGGCAACTGCATCACCGTATGTAATATGGAGAACATCGATCCCGTCGGCGTGCATACCGGAGACAGTATCGTAGTAGCGCCTTCCCAGACCCTGAGCGACAAGGAGTACCAGATGTTACGTACTTCCGCTCTGAAGATCATCAACGAACTGCAGATCACCGGTGGATGTAACGTACAGTTTGCACTGCATCCCACCAGCTTTGAATATTGTGTTATCGAGGTGAATCCTCGTGTCAGCCGTTCTTCCGCACTGGCAAGTAAGGCGACCGGTTACCCCATTGCGAAGGTAGCAGCGAAGATCGCACTGGGCTTTACTCTGGATGAGATCAAAAATGCCATTACCCACAAGACCTATGCCAGCTTCGAGCCGACACTGGATTACTGTGTAGTAAAGATCCCCAGACTGCCTTTCGATAAATTTATCACTGCAAAACGTACTCTGACCACACAGATGAAGGCAACCGGTGAGGTTATGAGTATCTGCAATAACTTCGAGGGAGCACTGATGAAGGCCATCCGTTCCCTGGAGCAGCATGTGGACTGCCTGCGCAGCTATGATTTCAGCACTTTGTCTGTGGAGGAACTGTTAGAGCGTCTGAAGATCGTGGATGACCAGAGAATCTATGTGATCGCTGAAGCAATCCGTAAGGGTATCAGTTATGAACAGATCCACGACATTACAAAGATCGACCTGTGGTTCATTGACAAGATCGCCATTCTGACCGAGATGGAGCATGCACTGGAGACACAGCCCCTGACAGTGGATCTGCTGAAGGAAGCCAAGAGAATCGAGTTCCCGGATAACGTCATCGCAAGACTGACCGGCAAGACCGAGGAAGAGATCAAGAAGATGCGTTATGACAACGGCATTAAGGCTGTTTACAAGATGGTAGACACCTGTGCCGCAGAGTTCGCAGCTTCCACTCCTTATTATTACTCCGTATTCGGCGGCGAGTGCGAAGCCAAGGAGACCACCGGACGCAAGAAAGTCCTGGTACTGGGTTCCGGTCCTATCCGTATCGGACAGGGTATCGAGTTCGACTATTGTTCCGTACATGCTACCTGGGCATTTTCCAAGGCAGGCTATGAGACCATTATCATCAACAACAACCCGGAGACTGTAAGTACCGACTTCGATATTGCGGACAAGCTGTATTTCGAGCCTTTGACTCCGGAAGATGTGGAATCTATCGTAAATATTGAGCATCCCGATGGTGCTGTGGTACAGTTCGGCGGACAGACCGCTATCAAGCTGACCGAGAGCCTGATGAAGATGGGCGTGCCTATCTTAGGCACCAAGGCGGAGGATGTAGATGCCGCTGAGGATAGAGAACTGTTCGACAAGATTCTGGAAGAGACCGAGATCCCCCGTGCAGCCGGCGGTACCGTATACACCGCAGAGGAAGCTAAGGCGGTGGCCAACAGACTGGGCTATCCCGTACTGGTACGTCCTTCCTATGTATTGGGCGGACAGGGCATGCAGATCGCTATCTCCGATGAAGAGATCGAAGAATTCATGGAGATCATCAATCGTATCGCACAGGATCACCCGATCCTAGTAGATAAGTATTTACAGGGTAAGGAGATCGAGGTCGATGCTGTATGCGATGGTATCGATATCCTGATCCCCGGTATCATGGAGCATATCGAAAGGACCGGTATCCACTCCGGAGACAGTATCTCCGTATACCCGGCTCCGACCATTGATAAAGTAGTAAAAGAGAAGATCGCAGAGTACACCAGAAGACTGGCAAAGGCACTGCATGTCAAGGGACTGATCAATATCCAGTTCATTGCCATCGGTGAGGAAGTATATGTCATTGAGGTTAACCCCCGCTCTTCCCGTACCGTACCTTATATCAGTAAGGTAACCGGCATTCCTATCGTGGATCTGGCTACCGAAGTGATCATCGGCAAGACCATCCGTGAGCTTGGCTACGAGCCCGGTTTACAGCCTGAGGCAGAGTATTTTGCCATCAAGATGCCTGTGTTCTCCTTCGAGAAGATCCGTGGTGCCGAGATCAGCTTAGGACCGGAGATGAAGTCTACCGGTGAGTGTCTGGGTATCGCCAAGACCTTCAATGAGGCTCTGTACAAGGCATTCCTGGGAGCAGGTGTGGAACTGCCAAAGTACAAGAACATGATCATCACCGTAAAGGATGCGGATAAGGGTGAAGCCATTGAAGTCGGAAGACGCTTCGAAAAGCTGGGATACACCATTTATGCTACCAGAAGTACCGCAGCTGCTCTGAATGAAGCAGGTGTGAAGGCGAGAAAGGTCAACAAGATCTCTCAGGAATCCCCGACCGTGATGGATTTGATTCTGGGACACAAGATCGACCTTGTCATCGATACCCCTACCCAGGGCCGCGACAAGACCAGAGACGGTTTCCTGATCCGCCGTACCGCTATCGAGACCGGTATCTACTGCATCACCGCAATGGACACCGCCAATGCTCTCGTGACCAGCATGGAGCATATGAACGATTGTAAGGAACTGACACTGGTGGATATTGCACAGCTGTAAAAATATAAAAAATGGAATTGAGCAGGAGGGAATATTTAATAAATCTTCTCTCCTGCTTGATTTATGTCAAAAAGAGAAGAACGCTGACTGCAAAAGTGCAAATCCGAAAATAAAATCCGTAAGTGCGGCATATAATAGGCGTATGGTAAATATTGTATGATCGCAAGCCTGTATCCCGCAGGCGGATTGGAGTCTCATGTTAGAAGAACATTATCCTTTTGTCGCACAGCCCCTGCCCTACGAATATGATGCCCTGCTTCCGGTACTGGATGAGGAGACACTGCATTTTCACCATGATAAGCATTATCAGACCTATGTGGACAAGCTGAATGCAATTCTCGCGGATTATCCTCAGTTACAGCAAATGACCTTGACGGAACTGCTCACTTCGGAGGATAATAAACTTGCATCCTTGCAGGAGGAAGCCCGGGAAAGCATTCACAATAACGGAGGCGGCGTATACAACCATCAGCTGTATTTTGACAGCATGCGAAGCCCTGTGGGGCAGGAACCCTGCGGAACATTGGAAGAGGCACTGATCCGGGATTTCGGATCGGTGAGACAATGGAAAGAGCAGATGTCGCAGGCTGCCATAGGAGTATTCGGTTCCGGAGGGGCGTGGCTTGTAAGTGATCAGGACGGTACCCTTATGATCCTGACCACAGCGAACCAGGATGTGCCGGATCTGAGATTATATACACCGATATTGCTGATAGATGTGTGGGAACATGCCTATTATTTACAGTACCGGAACCGCAGACCGGATTATGTGCAAGGGTGGCATAAGCTGATCCACTGGAAAAAAGCGGAGAGACGTTATGAACAGGTCCTCTGCAGACTGGAAAGAGGAAATGAAAATGGAGAACAGACCGATCATAAAAAAAGAACAGGTAGAGACCGTCTATGACAGCAGATTCATCAAGGTATTTGATCTGCAATATGAGCCGGGAAAACATTATTTTGATGCCACCAGAAGAAGCGTTGAGAATCTGGCGGCAGTAAAGAATGACGAAGAATTTAAACAGATGCTGCCGGATGCGGTAAGCTGTGTCGTGATCCTGAACGTTAAGGATCAGGAACCGAGACTTTGCCTGAGCCGTGAGTATCGTTATCCGGCGGGACAGTTCCTGCTAAGCGTTCCGGCAGGACTGTTAGATCCGGAGGATGCGGCACAGGAAAATCCGGTGTTTCATGCAGCCATCCGGGAATTGCAGGAAGAGACCGGCATCACACTGGAAGAAAGTGACAGCATCCGTCTGGTGAATCCCCTGGTATTCAGTACCCCGGGTATGACGGACGAGAGCAATGCACTGGTGCAGATCACGCTGAACCGGGAAGAAATGCCGAAGGTAAGCCAGGATGGTGCCGTTGGCACGGAATGCTTTGACGGTTTTTTATTGTTGACCAGAGAAGAAGCACAGAAAATCCTAAAAGACGGCGTGGATGATCAGGCGCTTTTCTATCCCTTATATACCTGGGCGGCACTGATGTGCTTCGTGACGGGAATGTGGGAATAAGGGAACCTATCCCCGGAGCGTTATCACCGTGTGGAAGGTCAGAGTAGCATCGTTATAGTACATTTGGATATCCCCGTGGTATTTTTCGCAGATCTTGCGGATGCTTTTCAGCCCGAAGCCGTGAGAACGCTTATCCGCTTTGGTAGTGGCTGGATCTGCCACATCATTTTTAAAAGGGTTTACGCGGCAGGAATTGACCACTGTGATCAGAACAAAAGGTGTATTTTCCCGCTTGCTGCCATTAACTTCGATATAAGCGTCGGGAACTTTCCCGGCAGCTTCCATGGCATTATCCAGCAAATTGCAAAAAAGAGAAGTAAGGTCACTGTCCGGCAGAAAATGCAGTACACCACTGCGGATGTCAGCGGTAAAACTGATTCCCTGTTCAGTACACTGCCGCCTGTACCTTGCCATAATGGCGTTCAGAAGTTCGTTGTCGCAGATGCGGGCGGACTCTTTGAAATCCGAAGAGAGAAGCAGTTCGTTAATATAGGCGTTGACTTTGTCCGGGGCATTCTGCTCGTTCAGAGATGCAATGGATTGCAAATGCTTCTTAATATCATGAATGAGAATTGCCTGGTTTTCGCTCTGCGAAAGCAGCATCTTATAATATTCCGTAAAATCTGTTTCCTTCTGCAGTAACAGCTGCACCTCTGTATATTTCCGATTTTTTTCCCGATTGTACTGATTGATTCCAAATACCAGCAGATTCATAAGTAACAGGAAAAAGGCACTGAGAGAGATCATCCGGTTCGTCCCGGGAGTCAATGTATACTGATCACCCATTCCCACAAAAGTAAGCATGATGAATACCGATGTGACGGGAATGATCATCAGCAGCAAAACAGAGTTATCGTAGGGATCCGTTGTTTCCTGCAGACTTTTGAACAAATGTGTAAGCAGATAAATGACTGCAAAAAAGGAGATCTTGCTGCACAGGATAAAAAGAATCGTATTGTGAAGCGAATCCATCTGCATATAAAAATGGGGAGCGGTCCGGGCGATGATACTATATACGATCAGCTCGCACATCCCCATGACAGCAGCGAGCAATGTGGAATGGAAGGCAGCTGCGCGCCATTTGACATCGTATTGTGTGACCAGAAACAGAAAATTAGTAAACAGATACAAAAGCATATTCAGCCATTTGATGTTAAAAAAGGCTACGGCACACAGGCAGGTATACAAAAGGCTCAGCACGACAAGCCTGTCGGACAGGGGGCGTTTCGGAGAAAATAGTCGGCTGGCATATTGCAGGAGAATGATGGCTTCCACCAGAAATGCAAAAATAATAGAAAAAATACTTTCCATAACTTACCTCGTACTTTCTAAATAGAGAAGATAAGCTTTCTTAAAGGCGCTGTATTTCCGTTTCGTCAGATAAGCGTCAAACTGACTGTTCGCCAGATGCACCAGCATACGGTCGAAGTCGGTAATGTGCTCATAGTTGACAATAAAACTCCGGTGCGTCTGAAAAAAGCGGTTGGAAGGCAGCAACTCCAGCCAGTATGGCATGGTATGGATGGCTTCAAAGTCCTGCGTCGTGGTGTGGACGATCACTTTTTTCCCCTGTGCCTCCACCATAATGATAGAAGAGACCGGAAGAACGTGTACGCCCTGCCTGGTCTCAATAGGCACCTTCACCAGTCTGGAATGATACAGATCCAGAGCGTCCTTCAGATTCCGGAACAGACGCTGCCTGTCTATGGGCTTGGACAGATAACGGAATACATGGAACCGCATGGCTTCATCCAGATATTCGGAATAAGAAGTAATAATAAAAATGATAATATCTTTATCTTTCTTTTTCAGTTTGTTTCCTACATAGATTCCGTCAAGCCCCGGCATCTCGATATCGAGAAAAAGGATATCCTTGTCTCCCGGATCCGCAAGCAGGGACTCCCCGTCTGAAAAGCAGACGATCTCCGGACAGCTCAGGTGCAGATGACTGAAATAGCTTTTCAGATATTTTTGCAGTTTTTCTACGATCAGTAAATCGTCATCGCAAATAAGAATACGCATCTTATACTCCATTCGATATCATTGATGCCTGCGGATTGTTCCGTACCAGACATGTGCCACTGGCATCATTATATAATAAAAAAACCCAAAATAGAATGTCGTTTTCACCCATTTTTGCCTTAGTTTTTGCTTTTCGGTTCGGAAGGGATGTCTCGTTTTTTGAAATATGCTATTCTGAAAATGCAAATAAGTATAAATCTTCAACGGATTTGTAACAAATAGTGCAAAATCTTTCGTTATGGTTAATGAAGAGGAAGGTTTCCACCCGCTCAATTGCTTTTCCGATTGCTCAATTGTATAATGATATCATTATCAAGTACAATTAAGGAGCAAAAACATCATGCAGAAAGAGAACCTGCATATCAGCAGATAGGCACAAGATATATCGATGATCCGGACTGGGGATATACATTCGTGAATGTAGAATGAAAGGAGCAGCTATGAAGAAAATTTTTTCAAATTACTACAAAATTATTTTGTCTGTTGTGATCCTGATTGTCCTGGTGGCACTAAAGGAGGATTACAAAACTTCTTTTGACGAAATGAGCGGAGTCCGGACGGTGGTACGTATGCTGCTCTATACGGCATGGGGGTTCCTGCTGGCGACAAGGACCAGACGGGACAAAGCAAAAGGTGCGGAATATGTTGCTTTTGGCGTTACCTGTGTGGCAGCGCTTAATCTGTTAATCCCCATCTGGAGCTTCCAGATAGCGTTTTATGCTTTTGTCGCAGGTGTTCCGGGACTCTTTTTTATGGTATTTATTCTGACCGGAATATTAGGAGGTTACTTATGGGGACCGGTTGATAAAACGGACCGTAAATAGTGCCGGATATATCAGGAGCATTGATCTGATGGCAGAAGATATTGCCCAGGGTGTAAAGATAGCAACAGCAGAGTAGAATGGCGGAGGTGCTTATGGGTAAAAAATGGATTGTGGGTCTGATGATTTTAGCAGCATTATGGGCAATGGCCGGTTGTGGAAAGCAGGAGATGATCCGCTGCGAATACACAAATGAGGCAGCAGGATTTACCTTAAGCATAGACAGACCGGTAGAATGGACAGCGAAGCTTCAGGAAGGGTGGCCTGCGACCGAGATAGAGGAAGCCAGCCCGGACGAAGGAATCCGGCTTTTTCCGGATGACAGCCAGGAGAGCAGCATCTATTTTTGCAACAGCTTTTCTCCCTATTATGCAGGGGATGAAAATGATCTGGAGACCGTGGAAGTGAATGAGGAACTTACAGCACTTCATGGAATCGAAACAAGCGGTGAAGGGATAAGCGAATCCTATGTTTTTAAGGGGGATTTCATCGGTCAGGGATTCTATAACATTACCATCTCTATGTCACAAAAGGATTATAAAAAATATAAAAAGATTATCTCACAGATGGTTGCCAGCTGCCAGATCCGTGAATGGGAGCCGGAGAATGCAACGGTATCGGAAAGCATTGAAAATGTAGAAAAATACAGCAAATAATGATTTGATGATTCGAGGAACGCTGTTAGACAGAACGATAAGAAAAGAAGATACGGATAACAAATACAAAATCGTAGATGAAGTCGAACTGTATTAGTGATCGATTTGAAAAATAAATATTGACATATATAGATAGCCGATATATATTATAGACAACGATATATATCGGCTATCTATATAAGGAGGACAAAAAATGGCTGTGGACAAATCACTGATGTCGGGAAGTATGACGATGCTTTTGCTCAGATTACTGGCGGAGAAGGATATGTACGGATACGAGATGATCGATACACTGCGGAAAAAATCCTGTAACGTGTTCGAGTTAAAAGCAGGTACGCTGTATCCGCTGTTGCATGGGCTGGAAGCGAAGGGCCTGCTTACGGTATATGAGCAGGAATATGCAGGCAAGACGAGGAAGTATTACAGTATTACGAAAGAGGGCAGAAAATTACTGGAAACCAAAAAAGCGGAGTGGATGGAATATCAGTCTGCAGTTACCAGTGTTCTGGCAATGGGGGTATAGGGATGGAGACATATTTGGAAAAACTGCTGTCACAGATTCGCTGCAAAAAGGCAAGACCTTATATCGCTGAGGAGATAAGAGACCATATAGAATGCCAGATTGCGGACAATCTTTCCGAAGGGATGACCTCTGAGGAAGCAGAGAAAAATGCGGTTGCGGACATGGGAGATCCGGTGGAAGTCGGTATCTCACTGGACAGAATCCACAAGCCTAAGATTGCATGGAGGTTACTTGTGATCGTAGGAATTTTAAGCCTGCTGGGCATTCTGATACAGCAATCCATTCTCAGACAACCCGGTTATCAGGAGCTGGAAATAGGGATGCAGGAAAGATACCGGTATGCTGCAGAGGGCTTTGGCACAGCCGTAGTGATCGGATTACTTCTCATGTGTGTGATCTATTTTCTGGATTACACGGTAATTGCAAAGTATTCCAGGCTCATTGGGGGAGCTATCCTGATTCTGGGAGCACTGCGTGTGGCAGGCTTTGGTGGTCTGGATTTCGATGGGATCGGCAACTGGATCGGATTTGGAAGGCTCCGGGTGGCGGTGACTTCCCTGATGATGTTCTACGTACCAATTTACGGAGCTATTTTATATAAATACAGGAATGGCGGTGTCTTTGCACTGTGCAGGGCAATCCTGTGGATGATCCTTCCGGTATTTATTACGTCCCGGATTCCCAGCCTTGGTGTAGCCGTCATCATGATGGTCAGTATGCTGATAGAACTTACGGTGGCTGTCTGGAAGGGGTGGTTTCAACTGCCCGTGAAAAAGACGATTATCGGCATGTGGCTGTTTTTCACAGCAACACCTGCTTTGTTACTGACTGTAAAGTATGCATTTCATATGCTGGTAACATATCAGGAAGCAAGGATCCGCTCCTATTTCACTGCTTCCGGAGATTCCAATTACATGACGTCTATGCTTCATAAATTTAATGAAAACATTTTACTCTGGGGCAACAGTGGAAAAGATGTGGTGGGAGGTTTGCCGGAATTCAATCAGGATTACATTTTCTCTTATATTCTGAACAGTTACGGATTGTTAGCCGGAATCTTTGTAGCCGCGCTCCTGGCAGCACTGGTAGTGTTTCTGTTCGGAGCGTCGGTCAGACAGAAAAATGAACTGGGCATGGTGATGGGATTCGGATGCGGAATGATCATTTTATTAAATGTTTTTCTGAACTTTGCCGGAATCTTTGGATGGATCCCGCTGACATCGACCTTCCTGCCGTTTTTATCTGTTGGCAGAAATAATATTTTACTGTGCTACGCACTGGTGGGAATTATCCTGAGTATTTACAGATACAAAGATGTATATCCAAAAAAGTTCAAGGCGTCACAGGTATCGTTACAGAAGACCATTACTTTGAATCTGAATATGTAACATGGTAATAAAAGTAATGCAAATAAAAAGTCCATGGGCAGGAAAACTGTCCATGGACTTTTCTATATCGTGAGCAGAACTCACCCAATGCATTTCGCAAGTTTACGAGGGCAATACCGACAAAATCAGTATCTCCACACTCATCATATCATTCATCCGCCCGGATTTTACGGCTTCTTCAGTCTCCACGCACTGCTTTACCGCATTTTTCAGCACGGAAGTCTTGAAATGGGATGCCTGTGCCACATATTTTCCGGCAGCAAAGGGCGGTACGCCGATCTTGGAGGCAATGGTCTTATTGTCGTGGCCTCTGTTTTTTAATTCCTTGGTCTGGAGCAGCAGATTACACTGCCTGGCGATCAGGAACAGTACGCGCATGGGCGGTTCTTTTAATGCCAGCAGATCATAATAGAGCTGTAAGGCTTTCTGCGGCTGTTTTTCCGCAATGGCATTTACCATATCGAAGATATGGTTGGTGATACGGGTGGTGCAGACAGCCTCCACATCCTCTGCGGTGACCACATCCCGGTCCAGACAATAGCAGATTAGCTTCTCCAGCTCCATCTGGATATTTTCCATATCGGTGCCGGTCTTGGAGAGCAGGAGCTGCGCGGTGTTCTCGGAGATCTTTTTCCCTTCTTTGCCCAGAATACCGGCAATCCAACGTTTCAGTGTATTTTCATCCTGTACTGTGAACTCTGCCACATATCCCTTGGACTGCACGGCTTTGTAGAGCTTGCTGCGCTTATCCACTTCACTTTCCGTGAAAATGAAAAAGGTGGTATCATTGGGACTTGCCAGGTATTCCGCCAGCTTTTCTCCACCGGCTTTGAAGAGTCCGGTGTCCTTGAAGAACATGACACGGCGCTCTGCCAGAAAAGGCAGCGTTTCTGCCAGATCGATGACCTGTCCCAAGGAGAAATCCTTTCCCTGATAGAAATGGGTGTTCATCTCGTCGCCGTCCTGACACAATGCCTTACGCAGACGGGTCGTGTACTGGTTCTTCAGATAACGTTCCTCTCCGTAGAGCAGGTAGATCTGTTTGAAATTGCCGGTTTTGATGTCTTCATTGATCCGCTGCATAAATAGTATTCCTTCTATGTCTTACTGTATTTTCCTGAAAAGAGTATACCCCATTTCCTATTGAGGTTTCAAGGGGTGTATGCTATTATGGAACAAAACAGTTCGACCATGAACATATACGAGAGACACAATCATGCCTGCATGATTTTGCGAACAGCGCGGTTCGACCATCATACCATAAGAGGAAGGAAGAGAAAAATGAGCAAGAAAAGCGGATTCATGCAGGAATTCAAAAAGTTTATTCTGAGGGGAAATGTAATGGATATGGCAGTCGGCGTGATCGTCGGCGGCGCATTTACCGCTATTGTTACTTCTCTGAATCAGGACATCCTTACTCCGGTTCTGGCAATCTTCGGAGGCACTGATTTTTCTAATTTATATGTGAAGCTGGGAAGCGGTGACACCGCACCGGTGTTGATGTACGGTAATTTTATCACAGCGGTCATCAATTTCCTGATCACAGCATTTGTGATCTTCTGCCTGGTAAAATTCATCAACAAGCTGGGAGACACCCTGCACCACAAAGAGGAGACTCCGGCAGCACCTACGACGAAGAAATGCCCGTTCTGTAAGAGTGAGATCGCCATTGATGCTACGAGATGTCCTCATTGCACATCCAAACTGGACGAGCAGTAAAGTAATAGAGCAGTAAGGATCGAAACAGACCGTGGAGGAAAGCATGGGTAAAACACATAAGAAAATAGTGATGGCAGGAGTCTGTTGTCTGATGATAAGCATGCTGACAGGCTGCGGAAATGATACTACGAAAATCACTGAAGGGATGCAGCTGGTGGAAACACTGGATTATCAGGGTGCATTGACAGCCTTTGACGAAGCGGAAGCACAGAAAGAGAACAGCCGTCTTATTGCAAGAGGCCGGGGGATTGCCAGCATGGGGCTGACAGAATATGATCAGGCAGTGCAGTATTTTACAGAGGCGTTGGAGCTTAGTGACGGCTGGGTGCAGAATGTAGACTACGATATGAACTATTATCTCGCAGCCGCCTACCGGAAGAACGGACAGCCTGCGGAGGCAAAAAAGGTATATGATGCCATTCTGGGACTGAAGCCGGAGGAGAAGGACGCCTATTTCCTGCGGGGATCGGCGGAACTGGAACTGGGAGATTACGAGAGTGCTAAGGCGGATTTCGACAAGGCAATCTCTATGGATCCGAAAAATTATGACCGGCTGATCGAGATCTACGAAGCCCTGGCAGACTACGGATACCGGGAAGTCGGGCAGGAGTATCTGCAAAATGTACTGAATACCGACAAAAAGCTGGATGCCTATGACAGCGGTCGTATTTATTATTACCTGGGAGATTATCAGAAAGCCTATCTGGCACTGGAAGAAGCCAAAGGTAAGGGTGGAGTGGACAGCTATCTGTACCTGGGGAAAGCTTATGCAGCCACCGGAGATTATAATTATGCCTCCAGTGTGTATAGCAATTACCTGTCCAAGCAGGGACCGGATGCGGAGATCTATAATCAGCTGGGATTATGTGAGCTGGCGAAAAAAGACTACCAGAAGGCGTTGGAAGCATTTCAGGCAGGAAAACAGATCGAAGGAAACAGCCTGATGCAGACCTTGTCCTTCAACGAAATCGTAGCATATGAATATCTGCAGGATTACCAGAAAGCGGCAGTGCTGTTAAAAGCCTACTTACAAAATTACCCGGACGACCAGGCGGCCATCCGGGAACAGCAGTTTTTATCTACGAGGTAGAGGAGCAATCCTCTGCCTTTTGTCGTAATTGCAGAAGTTCGATATAATCCAGAAAGGATGCCGTGTTCTGGGGACTGAAATGCTGTATGATATCTACCAGCTCAGCCACGGTCATGCCGGGAGCATACGCTTCATTTAAGGTATCCAGACTGTAACGATAGGAAGTACGCCCCAACAGATAATCAACGGTCACTCCGAAATAATCAGCCAGCTGCAGTAATGCTTCCTGATCCGGGAAGTGAATATTGTTCTCATAATTAGAGACGGTGCCAACGGATACTTTTAATATGGCAGCCAGTTCCTTCTGATAGATGCCCCGTTCTTCCCGCAGGGATGTAAGGATCTCACCGAAACTCCTCATATTGCCTCTCATTCTGCCGCAGATGCAGCACTATTTAAATGTTTTCTTTTAAGATTTGATGAAGTCTATTTTACTATATTTTAGTTTTAAAGGAATGACATTTTAGAAATAGATGAAAAATGTATAAAAGAAAGTATAAAATTAATCTTACCTAAAAACAAAGGGATATACATGGAAACTTCTTTTGGGGACTCTTTGAGAAATCCTCTCATTTATAACTATTGCTATTTCGAAGAATACCCGATATAATAATTCAAGAGTTAGGCGCAACTAACTAATGAGTGAATCATGTGAAACTCCTCAGAGGAAACGGAACTGCTGAATCCGGGGACTGCCGGGAGGGGATCTCCCGGGAGGAGTTTTTCAGCCCTTATAGGGGATTTACGAAGGAGAAGGTTTGGGAATAAAAGTTAGAATAGAGGATAAAGGAGAAGAACGAAATGAACTATTTAGAGATTGAAAAAGTAATCGGAAGAGAAATCCTGGATTCCAGAGGGAATCCTACCGTAGAAGCAGAGGTGACTCTGTTAGATGGCACGATCGGTCGTGGTATGGCTCCTAGCGGAGCATCCACCGGTGAATTCGAAGCACTGGAGTTAAGAGACGGAGACAAGAGCAGATATCTGGGCAAGGGTGTGCAGAAGGCGGTGGAGAACATTAACACCGTAATCAACGAGACATTGCAGGGAATGGATGCTTCTGATATTTATGCGATTGATAAGGCAATGATCGACGCAGATGGAACCAAGGATAAGTCCAGGCTGGGAGCCAATGCAATCCTGGCAGTATCCATTGCCAGCGCAAGAGCAACAGCGATTTCCCTGGATATTCCCTTGTACCGCTTCCTGGGAGGCATCTCCGGCAACAGACTTCCGGTTCCCATGATGAACATTATCAACGGTGGCTGTCATGCACTGTCCTCCGGACTGGATGTACAGGAATTCATGATCATGCCCGTAGGCGCTCCATCCTTCAAGGAATGCTTAAGATGGTGCGCTGAAGTATTCCATGCACTGGCTTCTATCTTAAAGGAAAGAGGACTGGCTACTTCCGTAGGGGACGAGGGTGGTTTTGCACCGGCGCTAAAGTCTGACGAAGAAGCTATCGAGACAATCTTAGAGGCTGTGAAGAAAGCAGGCTACGAGCCCGGCAAGGACTTCAAGATCGCTATGGATGCCGCTTCCAGCGAATGGAAGACCGGCAAGGTGGGCGAATACAGGCTGCCCAAGGCAGGTACCGTATTTACCTCCGAAGAACTGATCGCACATTGGAAAAAACTGGTGGAGAAATACCCCATCATTTCGATAGAAGATGCACTGGATGAGGAAGACTGGGAAGGCTGGAAGAAGCTGACCGCAGAACTGGGTGACCAGGTACAGCTGGTCGGTGATGACCTCTTCGTAACCAATACCGAGAGACTGGCAAAGGGAATCTCCCTGGGCTGTGGTAACTCCATCCTCATCAAGCTGAACCAGATCGGATCCGTATCCGAGACTCTGGAAGCCATCAAGATGGCACACAAGGCCGGCTATACCGCTATCTCCTCTCATCGTTCCGGCGAGACCGAGGATACTACCATTGCCGATCTGGCTGTGGCACTGAATACCTGTCAGATCAAGACCGGAGCTCCTAGCAGAACAGAGCGCGTGGCAAAATACAATCAGCTGTTGCGCATCGAGGAAGAGTTGGGCGCGGCAGCGGTATATCCCGGCATGGGCGCATTCAACGTTCAGAATTAATCAGCTTTTATCCAAAACTATTTTGGTTTCTCTTTTTCTCTTCAGGGACTGTTCGCAAGGACAGTCCCGTTTGCGTTTTTCTTTTTTTAAAAACCTTGCAACATTTTTCGTCTTCCATCTGTATCTAAGATAGAGCGGCAAGGAAAATGGCATAAGATCCCGGGAATCGTCGGAAGAAGCAGTGGAAGAAAAAATACATTATTTCATATTGACTTTTCCGGAATCTATGTGATAAAATCTCACCGTTGCAAAAATAGTAAAACAGCATAAAGACTTTAGGTAAGAATTGGAAACGACACATGTGCGCACTGCTCACTGATTAACGAACAACACACATGTGTCTTTTTGCGCTCATTTTTAGAAAAGGAGGGCATCCAATTATGCCGAAAACAAAATTACAGAACATTATTTTCACCCTGATCATGGCGTTCGTTATGGTGTACGCCATGGTCTGTTACAACATCGCACTGGACAAGGGAGGAATGACCAACGAGATCTTCCTGTTAGCGTTCCACGAGATTCCCATCATGTGGCCTATTGCCTGTATTCTGGAGTACTTTGTCGTAGAAAAGCTGTCCCAGAAGCTGGCATTCCGCATGGTATCTCCGGAGGATAAGCCCATTTTTATCACGCTGGCAATCTCATCCATGATCGTATGTCTGATGTGCCCGGTGATGAGCTTTATCGCCACCTGTCTCTTCATGCATCCCGGCAACCAGATCATCGCCCTGTGGCTGCAGAAGACCGTCCAGAACTTCCCCATGGCGCTGTGCTGGCAGATCTTTTTCGCAGGCCCCGGAGTGCGGAATGTCTTTGGGTTTGTTGTCGGGAAAAATGGCAAAAAACAAGAAAAATGAGAAACAGTGTAAGGAATAAAACCGATTATTAAGACTTGACTTTTTTTTACACAGGGTCTATACTGTGTATAGTTTAAAGATGATTACTAGAGTAAGAGTGGACGCGCGCCACTCTTTCTTGTTGTTGTGACGACAGTTCATATCAGTAAAGGAGGGCATACATGTCCAAACGAGAGGACTACGAAAGCAGAACCGAAGAACTGCTTGCGCCCATCGCAGAAGTAAACCAGGTGGAGATCTACGATGTGGAGTATGTGAAGGAAGGCAGTGACTACTATCTGAGAGCCTACATCGACAAGCCGGAGGGTGTGAATATTCTGGATTGTGAAAATGTCAGCAGAGCATTATCCGAAGCTCTCGACAAGGCGGATTTCATTCCGGATGCATACATTCTGGAGGTCAGCAGCCCGGGACTGGGCAGAACTCTGAAAAAGGATAAGCATTTACAGAAGAGCATCGGCGAAGAGGTGGAGATCAAACTGTTTAAACCCATCGACAAATGCAAGGAATTTTCCGGCATCCTGGAAAGCTTTGATGCAGATACGGTTACGATCACAGAAGAGGGAACCACGAGAACTTTTGCCAGAGCAGACATCGCACTGATCCGCCTGGCACTGGATTTTTGATAATAAGAAGAAACCATACACTAAGAAAAGGCGAAAGCCGGAATGGAGGAAATGATGAATAAGGAATTAATGGAGGCACTGGACGTTCTGGAGAAGGAGAAGGAGATCAGCAAGGAGACCTTGTTTGAAGCCATCGAGAATTCCCTGATGACAGCCTGCAAGAACCATTTTGGAAAGGCTGACAATGTCCATGTGGAGATCAATAGAGAAACCTGCGATTTTCTGGTATATGCTGAGAAGGAAGTCGTACCCACGAAGGACGATGTAGAGGATGACTGCTTACAGATTGCTCTGGAGGATGCACAGGAGATCTCCAAAAAGGCACAGGTCGGCGACATGATCCATGTAGAGATCAAGTCCAAGGAATTCGGACGTATCGCTACCCAGAATGCCAAGAACGTGATCTTACAGAAGATCCGTGAAGAAGAGAGAAGCGTGATCTACAATCAGTATTATGAGAAGGAAAAGGATGTAGTAACTGGTGTAGTGCAGCGCTATGTCGGCAAAAACATCAGCATCAACCTGGGTAAGGCAGATGCCATGCTGACCGAGAATGAGCAGGTGAAGGGTGAAGTCTTCAAACCCACCGAGCGTATCAAGGTCTACATCGTAGAAGTGAAGAATACCCCGAAGGGACCTCGCATCAATGTCAGCCGTACCCATCCGGAATTGGTAAAGAGACTGTTTGAGTCTGAAGTTACCGAGATCAAGGACGGTACCGTAGAAATCAAGAGCATTGCCAGAGAGGCCGGCAGCCGTACCAAGATCGCTGTATGGAGCAACAATCCGAACGTGGATGCGGTCGGTGCCTGCGTAGGTATGAACGGTGCCCGTGTCAATGCTATCGTAGAAGAGCTGCGCGGTGAGAAGATCGATATCGTGAACTGGGATGAGAACCCCGGTAACCTGATCCAGAATGCACTTTCTCCTGCCAAGATCGTAGCAGTATTTGCGGATCCCGATGAGAAGACCGCAAAGGTAGTCGTTCCCGATTATCAGCTGTCTCTGGCGATCGGTAAGGAAGGTCAGAACGCAAGACTGGCAGCAAGGGTGACCGGTTACAAGATCGACATCAAATCCGAGACACAGGCCAAGGATGCTCCCGGCTTCCGTTATGAGGATTATGTGGATGATTACGAGGATGAAACCGAAGACGATTTTGATGGAGAGCAGGAATAATCAATGGCAAAAAAGATTCCACTGAGGCAGTGCGTAGGCTGCGGAGAAATGAAAGGCAAAAAAGAAATGCTGCGTGTTCTTAAGACTCCGGAAGGAGAGATCTGTTTAGATACAACGGGCAAAAAGAACGGACGCGGTGCATATATATGCAGACAGAAGGAATGTCTGCAGAAGGCCCGGAAGAATAAAGGCTTAGAGCGTTCTTTCAAGATGAGTATTTCTCCGGAAAGTTATGATATGCTGGAAAAGGAGTTTGATCAGCTTGAAACAGAATAAGATTTATTCCCTTTTGGGACTTGCGATGAGGGGGCGTAACCTGGTAAGCGGTGAATTCCAGACGGAGGACGCTGTGAAAAAAGGTTCTGCCATGTTGGTGATCGTTGCAGAAGATGCATCCGCCAATACGAAAAAGTTGTTTCACGACAAATGTTCCTATTATGAAGTCCCGGTATACGAATATGGCACAAAAGAAGAGCTCGGCTGGGCGATCGGCCGGAACTTAAGATCTTCGGTAGGTGTGTGTGATGCGGGACTGGCAGATGCACTCATCAAGCAATTGGAAGCGAATTTGCCCGGTTAGGCAGAATGGAGGAAAGCATGGCGAAAATCAAAGTACATGAACTCGCAAAAGAATTAGAACTACAGAGTAAGGATATATTGAATTTTTTACAGGAAAAAGGAATTGAGGCTAAGGCAGCACAGAGCTCTCTGGAAGAGGATGCGGCAGCGCTGGTTCGTAAGAGTCTGGGACACAAAAAGCAGGCTCCCGCGGCAGAGAAGACAGAAACTCCCACTCCGGCAGAAAAAGAGCCTGTGAAGGCACAGGAAGAAGCAAAGCCCGCAGCAAATAAGGTGCAGGAGCCCACAACAGAGAATAAGGGTCAGGATGAGACGAAGAAAAAGAAAAAAATTATCTTCGTAAGCAACCCTCAGAATTCCAAGATGTCCGGACAGCGTCAGGGCGGTCAGAACGGACAGGGACAGAGAAACGCCGGCGGACAGCGCCCGAATCAGGGACAGGGAGGCAGATACCAGAATAATTCCTACGGTAACCGTGTACAGACACAGGCTCCGGTACGTCCCATCAAACCGCTGACCCCGCCTTCTCCCACCCCCAGTGTGGATATGGTACCCGGAAACAGAGGACAGCAGCCGAAGAAGCCCGCAAACAACACCGCGGCACAGGCACCTGTAAAAGAACAGGCAACACAGAATACCGCAGCAGCTCAGCCACAGGCACCTCAGAATACAGCACAGAACAGACCTGCGGAGAGACCGCAGAACAATAACCGCGACAACCGTCAGGGTGGTTACGGACAGAATAATTACGGACAGAACCGTGATAATCGTGGTCAGAACGATCGTGGTCAGGGCGGTTATAATCGTGATAACAGAGATGGCAATCGTGATAATCGTCAGGGCAGCTATGGTCAGGGCAGCCGCCAGGGCGGACAGAACGCAAACAGAGGAGGCATGGGTAATGGCAGACCTCAGGGAGGCGGATTTAACAGACAGGGTCGTCCGGGTATGGAAGGCGGCCAGGGTGATCGCAGGAATAACGGCAACGGTGAGCGCGGTTACGGCAATAACGGCCGCGACCAAAGAGGCAATGGCGGATCGGGTAATCGATTCGGAGATAACAGACAGAATAAGGGCTTCGCTCCGGAACCTGCAGGTAAAGATATTGAGAAGAAGCGCGAAGATGAAAAGAGACGTTTCAGCCAGGAGAAGGACAACAAGCGTTCCAAGAAGGACCATATCTACGAGGACGAGGACGCACTGAAGAACAAGCCCGGACGTTTCATCAAGCCGGAAAAGAAGAAGGAAGAGGTACAGGAAGAGCAGATCAAAGTAATCGTGCTGCCGGAATCCATTACCATCAAAGAACTGGCTGAGAAGATGAAGTTACAGCCTGCAGCCATCATCAAGAAGCTGTTCCTGGAAGGTAAGATCGTAACCGTGAACCAGGAGATCTCCTATGAAGATGCGGAGAATATCGCCATGGAATATGACATTCTCTGTGAAAAAGAGGTCAAGGTAGATGTCATCGAAGAACTGTTGAAGGAAGACGAAGAGGACGAGGCAGATCTGGTGGAGAGACCTCCCGTAATCTGTGTTATGGGTCACGTTGACCATGGTAAAACTTCCCTGTTAGACGCTATCCGTAAGACCAACGTAACCGATCGTGAGGCAGGTGGTATCACCCAGCACATCGGTGCTTATACTGTAAATGTGGGAGACCGTAAGATCACCTTCTTAGATACTCCCGGACACGAAGCATTTACCGCCATGCGTATGCGTGGTGCCAATGCGACCGATATCGCCATCCTGGTAGTAGCAGCGGACGACGGTGTAATGCCCCAGACCGTAGAGGCGATCAACCATGCAAAGGCAGCGGGTGTGGAGATCATCGTAGCAGTGAACAAGATCGATAAGCCCTCTGCAAATATTGACCGTGTAAAGCAGGAGCTGGCAGAGTATGAGCTGATCCCCGAGGATTGGGGCGGAAGCACCGTATTTGCACCCGTATCCGCAAAAAGCGGCGAGGGTATCGACCAGCTGCTTGACATGATCCTGCTGACTGCAGACATCATGGAACTGAAGGCGAACCCCAAGAGAAAGGCAAGAGGTCTGGTCATCGAGGCAGAGCTGGATAAGGGACGCGGTCCTGTGGCTACCGTACTGGTACAGAAGGGTACCCTGCATGTGGGAGACTTTATCTCCGCGGGTGTGGCTCATGGTAAGGTAAGAGCCATGATCGATGACAAGGGACGCAGAGTCAAGGAAGCAGGACCTTCTACTCCTGTAGAGATCCTGGGTCTGTCCGATGTTCCCAGTGCCGGTGAAGTATTCCTGGCACATGATAATGATAAGACAGCAAAAGCTTATGCAGAGACCTACCTGGCACAGAATAAGGAAAAGATGCTGGAAGAGACCAAGGGCAGAATGTCTCTGGATGATCTGTTCAGCCAGATCCAGGAGGGTAATCTGAAGGAACTGAACCTGATCGTCAAGGCTGATGTACAGGGTAGCGTAGAAGCAGTAAAGCAGTCCCTGATGAAGCTGTCCAATGAAGAAGTAGTAGTAAAATGTATCCACGGCGGCGTAGGTGCCATCAATGAGTCCGACGTATCTCTGGCAAGTGCGTCCAATGCGATCATCATCGGATTCAATGTCCGTCCCGATGCGACTGCCAAGGCAACCGCAGAGAGAGAGGGCGTGGATGTACGTCTGTACAAGGTCATCTACCAGGCCATCGAAGATATCGAAGCTGCCATGAAGGGTATGCTGGATCCTGTCTATGAGGAGAAGGTGATCGGTCATGCAGAGGTTCGTCAGATCTTCAAGGCATCCGCTATCGGTAACATTGCCGGTTCCTATGTCTTAGACGGTGTCTTCCAGAGAGGCTGTAAAGTTCGTATCACCCGTGAGGGCGAGCAGATCTTCGAGGGCAACCTGGCTTCCCTGAAGAGATTCAAGGATGATGTGAAGGAAGTTAAGGCAGGATATGAGTGTGGTCTCGTATTCGAAGGCTTTGACAAGATGCAGGAGCTGGATATCGTAGAAGCTTATATCATGGTGGAGGTACCACGCTAAAGAGAATATCTAAGGCGTGAAAATACCACGCCTAAGATATTCTAAAGCTTTAGCGCGAAGTTTCGCTTCGCGAAACTTCTGGTGTGATACGAAGCGAAGCTTCCGGTATATCATGGTTTAGGTTTGAAGTAAGAAGGAATAAGAATGAGAAAAAATAGTGTGAAAAATACCCGTGTGAACGGGGAAGTACAGCGCGTTCTGGCAGAGATCATCCGGGGCGGTCTTAAGGACCCCCGGATCAGTCCCTGGACCAGTGTGGTCGCTGTGGAAGTGGCACCGGATTTAAAAAGCTGTAAGGCATGGATCAGTGTGCTGGGAGACGAGGAAGTCAGAAAGTCTACCCTGCAGGGTTTAAAGAGCGCCGAGGGCTTTATCCGCAGAGAACTGGCGCGTACCATCAATCTGCGCAACACTCCGGATATCACTTTTGTGATGGACCAGTCCATCGAGTATGGTGTCAACATGTCCCACAAGATCGATGAAGTCATTGCAGCGGATGAGGCACAAAAGCCGGATAATGAAGTTGTGGAAGATACGGAAGAGACAGAGGAAGGTGACGAATAATGGATTTGCGTGAAGAATGTCGTGGCGCAAAAAAGATCGGCATCAGCGGACATATTCGTCCCGACGGAGACTGCGTGGGTGTATGTCTGTCCTTACAGATGTACCTGAGGAAACTCCTTCCCGAAGCAGAAGTTACCGTATATATACAGAAGCCTTCCGAAGAGTTTTCCTATCTGAAGGGATACGATGAGATCCAGACCGAATGTCCGGAGCAGGATCCTTTTGATGTATATTTTGCACTGGACTGCAGTGGAGACAGACTGGGAGACGCGGAGAAATATTTCCAGAATGCGAAAAAGAAGATCAACATCGATCATCACATCAGCAAATCCGGCAGCGGTGATGTAAATCTCGTCCGGCCCGAGGTGGGCAGTGCCTGCGAGGTGCTGTATCACATCATGGATGCGGAACTTATTGACAGAGATATTGCGGAAGCACTGTACACCGGCATCATCCACGATACCGGCGTATTCCAGTATTCCAATACGACACCGGAGACATTGCAGGCAGCAGCATTTCTGATCTCTTTTGGATTTGATTTTTCTAAAATCATTGAGGAGAGCTTTTATCAGAAGACCTATCTGCAGTCGCAGATCATGGGAAGAGCCCTGATGGAGAGCATACGCTTCATGGACGGCCGCTGCATCGTGAGCATGGTGGACCGCAAAACCATGGATTTTTACAATGCGGTACCGGGAGATCTGGATGGCATTGTGAACCAGCTGCGCAATATTAAAGGAATCGACTGTGCGATCTTCATGTATGAGACCGGTGTACTGGAGTACAAGGTCAGCATGCGTTCCAATGAGAAGGTTGATGTGGCGAAGGTGGCATCCTTCTTTGGAGGCGGCGGACACGTACGTGCCGCAGGCTGCACCATGAAGGGGACTTTTTATGACTGTATCAATAATTTGTCACTGCACATCGATAAGCAATTGCGGGGAGAACAGGATTAATGGACGGCATCATCAATGTATATAAGGAAGCAGGTTTTACCTCTCATGATGTGGTAGCCAAGCTTCGCGGGATCTGCCGGCAGAAAAAGATAGGGCACACAGGTACACTGGATCCACAGGCTACCGGTGTGCTCCCTGTATGTCTGGGGAGTGCTACCAGAGCATGCGAAATGCTGACGGACAGGACCAAGGAATATGTGGCAGAACTTTTGCTGGGTCAGATCACAGATACCCAGGATACCACGGGAACCGTTTTGGAAGAACGGGAAGTAGCAGTGGATGAGGCACAGGTACGTGAAGTGATCGGAAGCTTTGTCGGCGGTTATGACCAGATCCCGCCTATGTATTCCGCACTGAAGGTCAACGGAAAAAAACTTTATGAGCTTGCCAGGGCAGGTAAAGAAGTGGAACGGCAGGCAAGACATGTGGATCTGCCGGCGATCGAGATCCTGGAAATAAGACTTCCGGTAGTGAAGTTCCGTGTGGAATGCTCCAAGGGAACTTACATCCGCAGTCTCTGTGCCGATATCGGCGGGAAGCTTGGCTGCGGTGGCACCATGCAGAGTCTCGTCCGCACCAGGGTCGGAGAATTCCGGCTTGCGGATGCCCTGACACTTGCACAGCTGCAGGAACTCCGGGATACGGACAGATTAGAGGAGGCACTGCTTCCCACGGACCGTATTTTTACGGATTTTAATGCAGTACATGTAGAGGAAAAATGGCGGAAATTGATCGATAACGGGAACGCCTTTTATCCGGGACAGACCATGGAGCAGACTACTTACCCTGCGGGAGAGTGGGTGCGTGTCTACAGAGAGGATGACAGCTTTGTGGGCATTTATGCGTATGACGGGGTAAAAGAATGGTACAAGCCCATGAAAATCTTCCCAAGTAACACAGAAAGCAGGAAATAGACTTGGAAATCATTGCAGGAACAACAGACTTTTATTTGGAAAAAGATACAGCGGTAGCTATCGGCAAATTTGACGGTGTGCATTTGGGGCACAGAAGACTTTTAGAGGAAATCCTGAATAAGAAAAAGAACGGACTGGCAGCCTGTGTTTTCACTTTTGATCCCACACCGGCGGTGCTGTTCGGACTGTCGGATGGAAAAGAACTGACGACAAGAGAAGAGAAAAGGCGTCTCTTCGAACATCTGGGGATCGACATCCTGATCGAGTTCCCGCTGACAAAAGAGACTGCAGCCACAGAACCGGAGCGTTTCGTGACAGAGATTCTGGCGAAGCAGATGAATACCCGTTTTGTGGCAGCAGGTGAAGATCTCTCTTTTGGAAAAAATGGAGCAGGCAATGCAGAACTTTTAGAGAAAATGGCTCCGCAGTTAGGTTTTTGTGTCCGGACCATAGAGAAGATCGAAGTGGATGGCATCGAGGTCAGCTCTACTTACATCCGCAAGCTGGTGGAAGAGGGCCGGATGGAAGAAGCGGAAAAGATGCTGGGGATGCCCTATACTCTTGTGGGATGCGTGGAACATGGCAACCATATCGGTCATACCCTGGGCTTTCCCACAGTAAATCTTCTGCCGCCCGCAGGTAAGCTCCTGCCGCCCAACGGTGTCTATTATGCGGTAGTCCGTTATAATGGGAGGGCCTACAAAGCCATCAGCAATGTAGGGACCAAGCCGACGGTTTCTTCCGAAAAAATGATGGGAGTGGAATCTTATCTATATGATTTCGCTCAGGATATTTACGGTCAGGAGATTGAAGTGGCATTGAAAAGCTTCCGGCGCCCTGAACGCAGATTCGGATCTTTGGAAGAGCTTAAGAAACAGCTGGACCTGGATATTGCGGATGGGCGAAACGCGTAAATTGAGTAAAAAAATGTAAAGAAACGTAAAAGAAAAGTAAAATATCCATTGCAAGTTTTTATTCTATCTCGTAAAATATATTTTGGATTGTTTATAGTTAGATTAAATTTGAAAATAATTATTTTGGTTTTTCGTAAGAGAATCAAGAGAGATTGAGGGATTAAAAATGAGCTTTGGAACAATATTGACAATGGCTGGAGGTCTGGGACTGTTTTTATTCGGAATGGAACTGATGAGTGATTCCATTGAGAAGGTAGCAGGAGCCAGACTTCGTCGTATTCTGGAGATTTTTACCACGAACCGTTTCATGGGGATGATCGTAGGTATTATTTTCACCGGTATCATCCAGTCTTCCTCCGCATGTACGGTTATGGTCGTCAGCTTTGTTAACTCCGGTCTGATGAACCTGTATCAGGCGGCGGGAGTCATCCTCGGTGCCAATATCGGTACCACCATTACGTCACAGCTGGTATCATTTAATCTGTCCAAGATCGCACCGTTAATTCTGTTAGTCGGTGTGGTCGTGATGATGTTTACGAAGAAAGAAAAAGTCCGTAAAGTAGCGGAAGTGGTCGTAGGCTTCGGTATTCTGTTCGTGGGACTGAGCACCATGTCCCAGGCAATGGCCAACATGAAAAATGAGCCGCAGGTAGTAAATCTGCTGATGTCTCTGAAGAATCCGTTCTTAGCCACCTTGATGGGATTTGCCCTGACTGCGATTATTCAGAGCTCATCCGTAACGGTCAGTATCGTACTGTTGCTCGCCAATCAGGATCTGCTGCCGTTACCGATCACACTTTACATTATCTTAGGATGTAATATCGGTGCCTGTGCTACCGCAATGTTAGCTTCTATGACCGGTAAAAAGGATGCGAAGAGAGCTGCACTGATCCATCTGCTGTTCAATATCATTGGTACGGTTATTATCTACATTGCTCTGTTCGTGGCAGGCGATCAGATCGTGGAACTGATCAAGTCTATCTCCGCGGACAACGGCCGGTTCGTGGCAAATGCGCATACGCTGATCAAGATCGCACAGGTAATTATGCTGTTCCCGTTCACCGGCTGGCTGGTAAAGATGACCTATCTGATCGTACCCGGCGAAGATCAGAAGGTTGGTTACAGAGAGAGCTATCAGTTAAAATACATCGGCGACAAAGTGGTGTTCAACCCCGCTACCGCAGTGGTAGAGGTTGTCAAGGAGCTGGAGCGTATGGCTTCTCTGGCGGAGGAGAACTTAAACCGTGCCATGAATGCCCTGATCACATTGGATGAAGAAGACATTGAGGAAGTCTACGAGGTAGAGAAAAATATCAACTTCCTGAATCATGCCATTACGGATTATCTGGTGAAGATCAACCAGACGACACTGCCCATCGAAGACCTGAACAGTCTGGGTGCTCTGTTCCATGTGGTGAATGATATCGAGCGTATCGGTGACCATGCGGAGAATGTAGCGGATGCCGCAAGACAGCGTAAGGAAGAAGGAGTATCCATCAGCAAGGAAGCCCAGAAGGAACTGGGAGACATGCTGGAGATGGTCAATAAGATCATCCGTTATGCCGTAGAAATGTTTGCCAAGAGCGATGAGACCCATATGCAGGAGATCATCACTTTAGAGGATCAGGTAGATGAAAAGGAACGCGAACTGCAGAAGAAGCATGTAGAGCGTCTTACCAAGGGAGAATGTTCTCCCGAAGCCGGTATGATCTTCTCTGATATTGTATCCGGTCTGGAGAGAGTTGCAGACCATGCGACCAACATTGCATTTGCCATTACTACCGAAGAGGAAATGGACGAAGGCAAGACCAATTAAAAACAAGAATGAGCTGTAAGATGAGAACCATGCAAAGTATAATGCTTTGCGTGGCTTTCTTTTTTCGACACTTAAGACGATACGATTGACAAAGCAGAGAAAACAGTAGTATTTTGTAACAGAAATACTATCGGAAGTTATGAGGATACAAATACATGAAGATCTATTTGGTAAGACACGGTGAGACGGACTGGAATCAGGTAGGACTTTTGCAGGGGCAGACGGATATTGCGCTTAATGCCCAGGGATTGGAGCAGGCCCACGATGCGGCGGATCGGTTAAAGGAGGTTCCGTTTGAAATTGCATTTTGTTCACCATTGATCCGGGCGAAGCGCACGGCAGAGATCATCATAGGCGACCGGAAGATCACCCTTACCACAGACGAAAGACTCAGAGAACTGAATTTCGGACCCTGGGAAGGCGTGGATATTCGGACCATCAAGGATGCTGCCAGCCAGCCTTTTACCAACCCGGGCAGCTACATTCCCCCCGCGGGAGCGGAGAGTTTTGCACAACTGTATAAAAGAAGCGGCGAATTCGTAGATCAGGTATTGCTGCCATTAGAAGGTACATATGAGATTGTGTTGGTGGTGGCTCACGGAGGAGTGAACCGCAGTATTCTGAATCCTGTTCTGAATATTCCTGTCGATGATTTCTGGCGGGTGCATATGGGCAACTGTGCTACTGCGATTTTCGACTGTACAGATGGAAAACTGTCCATGCTGGAATATACGGATAGCAAGAGTGCCAATGCGAAGAGCAAGCTGCTGTGAAGGGTTTGCTGAAATTTTAGGCGTGTTGGCTTGACAGACAGAGATTTTTTCCCTATAATACGCACTGGAACAAAGTAAATCTCGATTACAAAACCCGTAAGGGCAGTGGATTTTTCAAGATTTTGATCTTATTTTCGCCACACAGCAGAAATGTTGTGTGGCGTTTGTTGTATAAGGAGCAGAAAATGAACCAGACTTATATGAAAGAAAAGAAAATATTTCCCCTTGTGATGTCCATGGCACTTCCCATGATGCTTTCCATGGCATTCAATTCCCTCTATAACATTGTGGACAGCTATTTCGTGGCGAAACTCAGTGAGGATGCCATGACAGCACTTTCCCTGGTCTATCCGGCACAGAACCTGCTGACTGCTGTGGCGGTGGGCTTCGGCGTGGGTGTTAATGCCATGATTTCCTTCTATCTGGGAGCACAAAATCAGGGAAAAGCGGATAAGACGGCAACCCAGGGCATGGTGCTGGGCGTATTGCACGGTGTGCTGCTCATGGTCCTGTTCCTCTGCGGAATGAACTTATTTTTGGGAATGTTTACGAAGAGTGATACGGTGCGGGCACTGGGCATGGAATATTCCAATGTCGTGTTCCTGTTTTCTGCCATTGTGACCGGAGGCATCACACTGGAGAAAATATTCCAGGCGGTAGGCCGGATGCGGGCTACCATGGTCAGCATGATCGCCGGATTTGTAACGAATATTGTACTGGATCCGCTGTTGATCTTCGGCATCGGACCTTTTCCACGGATGGAGATCGCCGGAGCGGCGCTTGCCACCGGCATCGGACAGGTGATCACATTACTGGTATATCTCATCTATTATGTGGCGGATCCTCTGCCGGTGAAGCTTCATAAAAAATATCTGCGCCCGGAAGGGGAGATCTGCGGCAAGACTTATGGTATCGGTATCCCGGCGACCCTGAATATGGCCCTGCCTTCTCTGTTGATCTCCGCGTTGAACAGCATTCTGGCAGCATATTCCCAGGGGTATGTGCTGGTGCTGGGTGTTTATTATAAGTTACAGACCTTTATTTACCTGCCTTCCAACGGTATCATTCAGGGCATCCGCCCCTTGATCGGCTACAATTATGGTGCAGGAGAGAGAAAGCGTGTGGAGCAGATCTATCGTCTGACATTGGAACTGACGGCCGGGATCATGGCTGCCGGTACGGCACTGTGCTGGCTGATCCCCGGAGAGCTGATCGGACTGTTTACTGAGAATCCGGAGACCATCACCATCGGTATCGCGGCACTGCATATCATCAGCCTGGGCTTTATTCTGTCCGCTGTGTCGGTGACCAGCTCCGGAGCCCTGGAGGCACTGGGACGGGGGATGGCTTCCCTGGTGATCTCTGTGATGCGGTATGTGGCGGTGATCATTCCTGCGGCATTTGTCTTAAGCCGCCTCATCGGTGTCACCGGTGTATGGTGGGCGTTCGTGTGCACCGAGAGCGTGACCGCAATGGTGGCGTATGTGCTGTACCGGAAGGTGTGGAAGAGAGCGTAAAGCCGTCTCCGTACAAATCGACGGGTGAGCTGATGTATACACAAGATATTGTACTCGATAATTGACTTCCCCCACAAAGTGTTGTAGAATAGACCGTGATAGGTTTTAACAGCAACTGTGCCGGGAAAAGGACAGCTGCTAATGGGGACATGAGATTAAGGGGGTACATAAGATGTTTCAGGTGATCAAACGAGATGGTTCCAAAGCAGACTTTACACTGACGAAAATCAATGATGCCATTATGAAGGCTTTTACTGCGACGCAGATGAGCTATAATAATGACATTATTGATCTTCTTGCGTTACGTGTGACCGCAGATTTCCAGAAAAAGGTGGAAAATGATGAGATCCATGTAGAAGATATCCAGGACAGTGTGGAGCGTGTACTGGGACAGGCCGGCTATGAGGAAGTGGCGAAGGCATATATTCTGTATCGCAAGCAGCGCGAGAAGATGCGTGCCATGAAATCCACGATCCTGGACTACAAGGATGTGGTCAACAGCTATGTCAAAGTCGAGGACTGGCGAGTGAAGGAGAACTCCACGGTGACTTATTCCGTAGGTGGTCTGATCTTAAGCAATTCCGGTGCGGTAACGGCGAACTACTGGCTGTCCGAAATCTACGACGAAGAGATCGCCGAGGCACACCGCAATGCGGATATCCATATCCATGATCTGTCCATGCTGACCGGTTACTGCGCGGGATGGTCCTTAAAGCAGCTGATCAAGGAAGGACTGGGCGGCATCACCGGCAAGATCACTTCTGCACCGGCGAGACACTTATCCGTACTGTGTAATCAGATGGTGAACTTTTTGGGGATCATGCAGAACGAATGGGCGGGAGCACAGGCTTTTTCCTCCTTTGATACCTATCTTGCCCCCTTTGTGAAAGTAGATCATTTAAGCTATCCTGAAGTGAAAAAATGCATCGAAGCATTTATCTACGGTGTGAATACGCCCAGCCGCTGGGGTACCCAGGCTCCTTTTTCCAATATTACACTGGACTGGACGGTGCCCGATGACCTGGCAGAACTGCCGGCACTGGTAGGCGGCGTGGAGATGGATTTCAAATACAAGGATTGTAAAAAGGAAATGGATATGGTCAACAAGGCATTCATCGAGACCATGATCGAGGGCGACTCCAACGGCCGCGGTTTCCAGTATCCGATTCCGACGTATTCCATCACGAAGGATTTCGACTGGTCCGACACCGAGAACAACAGACTGTTATTCGAGATGACCGCAAAATACGGTACACCGTATTTTTCCAATTATATCAATTCCGACATGCAGCCCAGCGATGTCCGCAGTATGTGCTGCAGACTGCGTCTGGATCTGCGGGAACTGCGTAAGAAGACCGGAGGCTTCTTCGGTTCCGGCGAGAGCACCGGAAGCGTGGGTGTTGTCACGATCAATATGCCCAGGATCGCATATCTGTCTGCCAATAAGGACGAATTTTACGCAAGACTGAACCACATGATGGATATTGCTGCGAGATCCCTGAAGATCAAGCGCGGTGTCATTACAAAGCTGTTAAATGAGGGACTGTATCCTTATACCAAGCGGTATCTGGGCACCTTTGAGAATCATTTTTCTACTATTGGTCTGATCGGCATGAACGAGGTGGGCTTAAATGCCAACTGGCTGAGAGCGGATATGAGCGATCCGAGAACTCAGGAGTTTACCAAGGAAGTACTGAATCATATGAGAGAGCGCCTGTCGGATTATCAGGAGCAGTACGGAGACCTTTACAATCTGGAAGCGACTCCTGCGGAGAGTACCACATACCGTCTGGCCAAGCACGACAGAAAGCGCTGGCCCGGTATCAAGACGGCAGGAAAGCCCGGAGATACTCCTTACTATACGAACTCTTCCCATCTGCCGGTGGACTATACTGTGGATATTTTCGATGCACTGGATATTCAGGATGAATTGCAGACCCTGTATACTTCAGGCACGGTGTTCCATGCGTTCCTGGGAGAGAAGCTTCCCGACTGGAAAGCAGCGGCTTCCCTGGTGCGGACCATCGCTTCCAATTACAAGTTGCCATATTATACGCTGTCGCCGACCTATTCCATCTGTAAGGAACACGGTTATCTGGCGGGAGAGGTGAAGGTATGTCCTCATTGTGGGGCGAAGACCGAGGTGTACAGCCGAATCACCGGTTACTATCGTCCGGTGCAGAACTGGAATGATGGTAAGTTACAGGAATATGCCAACAGAACGGAGTATGACATTGACCATTCTTCCTTAAAGCGTCCCACCAGAAGTGTGGTAACGCTGTCCAATTTTGCGGAGGACGTGGAAGTGAAGGTGGAGCAGCCGCAGGATATCAAGTATCTATTCACGACCAAGACCTGCCCGAACTGCAAGCTGGTGAAGGAATATCTGAAAAATGTGCCCTACGTGACCATCGATGCGGAGGAGAACATGGAGCTGGCAAGACGTTACGGCGTAATGCAGGCACCGACACTGGTGGTAGTAAACGGCGACAGCCATAAAAAATATGTAAATGCTTCAAATATCAAGAAGTACGTTGACCAACTGACATTAGTTGGGGTAGAATAGATACAGGTCAGGAGGCATCGCCCGAAGGCGGTGCCTTTTCTGCGGTTATTACAGATACACCGCAGAGGGAAAATTACACAATTGAGAAAATAAAATGCAATGAAAATGATTGCAGAACGGAGGAAATATGATCAACAAACTGATCACTCGAATCAAAGAAACCAACGCACCGATCGTGGTAGGACTGGATCCTATGATGAAATTTGTGCCGGAATATATTAAAAAGGCGGCTTTCGCTGAGTATGGTGAGACTCTGGAAGGTGCCGCAGAAGCAATCTGGCAGTATAACAAGGGTATTGTGGATGCAATTTATGATCTGGTACCGGCTGTGAAGCCTCAGGTGGCAATGTATGAGCAGTTTGGCATTCCCGGTATGGTGGCATTTAAAAAGACAGTGGATTATTGTAAAGAAAAAGGTCTGATCGTCATCGGCGATATCAAGCGCGGTGATATCGGATCCACTTCCGAGGCATACGCAGTCGGACATCTGGGCAAAGTACAGGTAGGCAGCAGGAGCTATTACGGTTTTGATGAGGATTTCGTGACTGTAAACCCTTATCTGGGCTCCGACGGCGTGAATCCTTTTGTGAAGATCTGTAAGGAAGAGAAAAAGGGCATTTTCGTACTGGTGAAGACTTCCAATCCCAGTAGCGGCGAGTTCCAGGATCAGTTGGTGGGCGGCAGACCGCTGTATGAGCTGGTGGGAGAAAAGGTAGCAGCCTGGGGAGCTGACTGCATGGGTGATTCTTACAGCTATGTAGGTGCTGTGGTAGGCGCAACCTATCCTGAGCAAGGCAAAGTGCTTCGTAAGGTAATGCCCAAGGCATTTATCCTGGTGCCCGGTTACGGTGCACAGGGCGGTAAGGGTGCAGATCTGGTACACTTCTTCAATGAAGACGGACTGGGTGCCATCATCAACTCCTCCCGTGGCATCATTGCCGCATACCAGCAGGAGAAGTATGCGCAGTTCGGTGAGCAGAATTATGCAGATGCTTCCCGCGCGGCCGTACTGGATATGCGTGAGGATATCGCACAGGCACTGGCAGCACGCTAAAGACGCGCATCTCCCCGTTTGATGGGCGCGCGGGGATAGGTTTATGCGTTTGGTGGCATAATATACAAAGGTATGGGGTGTCCGCAAGCGGACAGATGGGAGAACAAAGGATGAGAGAAAAACTATATATTACCTTCCATTCGGAGGATGAAATCAGACATTTTGTGGATACCTGCAATGAATTTGATGATGCGATCGATATCCGTATTCAGAAGACCGCAATGGATGCAAAGTCTCTTTTGGGAATGCTTCTGATGAAGACGGAGGAACCGCTGGAGATTGAATACGCCTGCTACGATGATGAGGATAATTACGAAGAGTTCAAGCAGGCTATTCTGGAAAAGTATGATGCGAAAGTCGTACCGGCATCGGAAAAATCTGCTGATAATAAAATTGTTTGAAAAAATTAAAAAATTCTATTGACATTTTCACCTGCAGCAGTTAAAATACATACTGTTGCAGGCGAAAACCTGTGAATGTACGTGTAGCTCAGCTGGATAGAGCGTCTGGCTACGGACCAGAAGGTCGTGGGTTCGAATCCTGTCACGTACATCTAAGGCCCCGGAGATGATGTCTCCGGGGTTTTTGTATTTCATTTTAGAAAAGTTTTAGAAATACTTCCCACTCCGTATATTTACGTAGTACTTATGTCATGCTAAAATAATGAGGTAAATGGAGGAAGCTGTATTAGTATGAACAAACAGGATTTTATAGACCGGCTACGGATGGCACTGAACGGACGTGTGTCCCCCGGCTTGGTTATGGATAATGTCAATTATTACGAAGACTATATTAATACGGAGATTCGGAAGGGCCGTACGGAAGAGGAAGTACTGGAGAGCCTGGGAGATCCGAGACTGATTGCGCGTACGATCATTCAGACCAATGGTGGTGATAATCGGTCCGGCTATCGTAATACCGTCTATGGAAACGGAGAATACAGAGAAGCAGCAGGATCGACGGTACATCACAGTTATAACGGAGACGGCAATGGCGAATATGGCACCCATCGGAGTAAAATGGCAGATGTATTAGCGAAGCTGCCGGTCTGGGTCTGGATTATTCTGGGGATCCTTGTGGTGGTACTGGTGATCAGCGCGGTATTTTCAGTACTATCCTTCCTGGCACCGGTATTGATCCCGATTCTGGTAGTACTGTTTTTGGTAAAACTGTTTCGAGACTGGCTGAACTAGTAACTATTCAGAGCCGTTAAATATAACCGAAGGGATGTCGAATGCTTGCATTCGTAAGAACCGTCGGTTATATTTATTTGGCGATTTAGCCTCTATGAGCAAAAGGAAAGCCTCGAAGAGGCGATTTTGCGAATGGGCTCTGAATAGAGTTAATTACCACGTAAAGAGCCATCAGGGGGAAGCTGATGGCTCTTTTGAGGGGAGTATAAATAATACATAAGGGTGCAAATAGAATCATGAAGGGTTCTTCTATTCACATTTATGATTATAGTACTAATGTCACAAAAATGCAAGATAAAAATTGGTTCTAAAGTACCATAAATTTAAAAGCATATTTTTGTGAAAAATAGACATACTACTCCTGTAACTAAAAATCCTGTTAGGAGGTCACAGATATGTCTAATAATTACGATCAGAACAACGAGAACAAGTATAGTAACTCTTATGACGAGAACCAGAACTCTCAGAATAAGCAGAGCAGTAAGAATCAGAACAAGAATCAGAGTAAGAACCAGAATAGGGATCAGAGCGAGAATAAGGAGCAGAATAAGAACTGCTAGTTTTGTGCATAAGAAGTCAGGGGCGTTCGCAGGAATGCCCCTATTTACATATTTTTGGAATGCATATATAATGTTCCTATGTTTGATTGAGATACGGAGGAACGAATGAGACGTTTTGAATTGATCGCCCCCTGCCATTTCGGTATGGAATCGGTGCTTAAGAGAGAGATTACAGATCTCGGATATGATATTACGGATGTGGCAGATGGCCGTGTGACTTTTTTCGGTGATGAAGAAGCTTTATGCAGAGCTAATATTTTTCTGCGCACAGCGGAGAGAATTCTGATCAAGATCGGAAGCTTTCACGCAGAGACATTTGAGGAACTGTTTCAGGGAACGAAAAGTCTGCCCTGGGAAGATTACATTCCTAAGGACGGTAAGTTCTGGGTAGCGAAAGCGGCCAGCGTAAAGTCCAAATTATTTAGTCCTTCGGATATCCAGTCTATTATGAAAAAAGCCATGGTGGACCGGTTGAAATCACAATATGAAATCTCCTGGTTCCCGGAGGATGGTGCAAGCTTTCCGGTCAGAGTGTTCCTTATGAAAGACGAAGTGACGGTGGGACTTGACAGTACCGGAGAATCCCTGCATAAGAGAGGATACCGGAAGCTGACGGCAAAAGCGCCCATTGCGGAGAACCTGGCAGCATCGCTGATCATGCTGACTCCCTGGAACGGAGGAAGGATCCTGGTGGATCCTTTTTGCGGAAGCGGTACGTTTCCGATAGAAGCAGCCATGATGGCGGCCAATATGGCCCCCGGCAGGAACCGGAGCTTTACGGCAGAAGAATGGCCACATATTGTAGGAAAGAAAATATGGTATGATACCTGCGATGAAGCGGAAGAGATGGTAGACCTGTCAGTGGAGACGGATATCCAGGGATATGATATTGATGAGGATATGGTAAAAATAGCCCGGGAAAATGCGCGTATGGCCGGTGTGGATAAGCTGATCCATTTTCAGAGAAGAGGCGTGGAAGATCTCCATCATCCGAAAAAGTATGGATTCATTATAACTAATCCGCCCTACGGAGAACGATTGCAGGATAAGAGCCAGATGCCGGCACTTTACCGTACCATAGGGGAACGTTTTCGTGAACTGGACTCCTGGAGCATGTATCTGATCACTGCTTACGAGCAGGCAGAGAAAGATATCGGACGGAAAGCAGACAAGAACAGGAAGATATATAACGGAATGATGAAAACCTATTATTACCAGTTTTTGGGACCGAAGCCGCCGAAGAGAAGAGAAATATAACCTTTCATGAAGAAACGATTGCAAATCAGAGACCAAAAACAAAATAGGAAGGTGACATTGGTCCTCTGGCTCCTGTTGGGAACATTTTCCATGGTAGCAATGCTATGGACAGCAGCGCACAAGACGGTGGTGATTTCCGCACGAAGCCAGGAGCAGGGAGAACTGGTCCCGGAATACCGGACGGAACAGACCGGAGAGATGCAGCTACCCATGCAGACGGATCAAAAAGCCGACAGGCAGATCTGTATACCACTGGAATCGGGGACGAAAGCGGAGAATGTAGTGGTGGAAAACCATTACATGGAGAAGGAACTCTGGATCTACATAGAAAACGGAAGAAAAGCATTCTATAAGGAACGGAGGATCACAGGAGATCTGAATCCTGTGGAAAAAGGAATCTGCGAGGCACAGAACGAAGGTGTACTGCTGAGACTTTCGATGCGGGAAGTGCTGGAATATCACAGCACTCTGGAAGAAGGAAGTTTATGGGTCGATTATGTCAGCCCCAAGGAACTCTATGACAGGATCGTGGTATTGGATCCTGTGGGAGGCGGCAGAGATCTCGGTGTGACGGCTTCCGGCTGTCAGGAAAAAGAAGTGGCGCTCAGTGTTGCCAGACAGGCAGCCCAGCTGATGGAAGACCGGCAGGTGAAGGTATATCTTACCCGTACAGAGGATATCGATGTTACGAAAGAGGCAAGAAGGCAGTTCGCCGACTGGGTTGGAGCAGATCTGTATCTGGAGATCGGATTGTCGTCAGATCCGGAGAATACGTCGGTCTATGGGATCAGCGGAGAATATAATGATGAATATTATATTCCGGAGTTCGGCAACCTTCAGTGGGCCGATTGCGTTACAAGGCAGGTTACGGTGGCAGCTAGCAATCGGGCAGTGGGACTTTTCCCGGCAACAGAGGAAGATGTCCTGTGGGAGATCGCAATCCCGTCAGCCAGAATCTCTTTGGGGTATGTGACGAACGCTGCTGAGAGACAACTGCTGATACAGGAAGACTATCAAAAAAAGCTTGCACAAGGTATTGCGGAAGCTATTAACGAGGTTTATACTAATACGCAATGATGGATCATATGCGGTGAGGAGTGGAATATGCAGGGAAGAATCGTATTTGCAACCGGCAATGCCGGTAAGATCAAAGAGATCCGAATGATCATGGAGGACACCGGAATGGAGGTGGTATCCATGAAAGATGCGGGGATTATGGCAGATATTGACGAGAACGGAAAAACCTACGAGGAAAATGCTTTGATCAAGGCCAGAGCGGTGGCGGCGTTTACGAATGAAATCGTCATGGCGGATGACTCCGGACTGGAGATTGACTATCTGAATAAGGAACCGGGGATATACTCTGCAAGATATCTGGGAGAGGATACTCCTTATTCTGTGAAAAACGAAAATCTGATCCAGAGACTGGAAGGGGTGCCGGAGGAACAACGGACAGCCAGATTCGTGTGTGCCATTGCCGCTGTTTTACCGGACGGAAGAGAACTGACGACCCGCGCTACGATTGAGGGCAGGATCGGATATGATGAAAAAGGGAAGAACGGATTCGGATATGACCCCATTTTCTATGTACCGGAGTTCAGAAAGACAACCGCGGAACTTACAGAAGAAGAGAAGAACCAGGTCAGTCACAGAGGAAAAGCGCTGCAGCTGATGAAAGAGGAACTTAAGAAATATGAAAATATTGATCGTAAGTGACACCCATAAAAAGAACGAAAATTATTTCAAAGTGCTGGAAATGCATCATCCGGATATGGTGATCCACTGCGGTGATGCGGAGGGGAGTGAGTATGCCCTGTCTGCTGCTGCAAAATGCCCGGTATATATTGTGCTGGGGAATAACGATTTTTTTTCGGATCTGCCCAGAGAGATCACCCTGGATATCGGACCCTATAAGGTATGGGTGACTCATGGACATAATTATTATGTCTCCATGGGGAATGAGACGATCAAAAAAGAAGCCATTGATCGTGGTGTGGATATTGTATTGTATGGACATACACACCGCCCGGTGATCGATATCGATGACGATATCATTGCGGTGAATCCCGGAAGCCTGTCTTATCCAAGACAGGAAGGACGTCAGCCGTCTTATGCCATTATGGAGATCGATAGAGAGGAAAAAGTACATTTTACCATTGCATATCTGCGATAATGGTTCCGGTGTAAAACACGTAGTACAGACGTAGGAGTTCTGCAACTTTTCTCTTGACAGATAGAAAAAAACTAGGTTATAATTACACCTGCGTTGTCGGAGGTTCCGATGTGACGCAACCTCGGGGTGTGGCTCAGCTTGGCTAGAGCACCTGGTTTGGGACCAGGGGGTCGCAGGTTCGAATCCTGTCACCCCGATGCGTAACTTGAGTTTTGTGTTTATTTTTCAAAAAATTAGGACAAAACTGTTGACAAATGATGTCGGATAAGTTACAATATGCTTCGTCGGTTTGCTAATGCAGATGACTGACAGATATGTGTTCGTAGCTCAGCTGGATAGAGCAACGGCCTTCTAAGCCGTGGGTCGGGGGTTCGAATCCCTTCGAGCACATTTGAGATAAGGAAGGACTTAATTGACCGTCACTGTCTCGCATGGTGGGTATAGCGCAGTTGGTTAGCGCGCCAGATTGTGGCTCTGGAGGCCAAGGGTTCGAATCCCTTTATCCACCCTTTTTCATTAGTGAAGTGTCGTAATGGCACGCTTGGTGTCATATTTATAGGGCTATCGCCAAGCGGTAAGGCACAGCACTTTGACTGCTGCATTCGCTGGTTCGAATCCAGCTAGCCCTGTTTTTATTATGGGGTATTAGCTCAGTCGGTAGAGCACTTGACTTTTAATCAAGTTGTCGGGGGTTCGAATCCCCCATGCCTCACTTGATGTTACGATATCCTGACAACATACATCATTTTTCCCATTCTCAAAAACCCCGCTTGGGGCTTTTTTTTATGCGAAAGGAGCACTTTTATGCAGACCAAAGAAAACAAAATGGGTGTCATGCCCATTGACAAATTACTGATCTCTATGTCCCTGCCTATGATGATCTCCATGCTGGTGCAGGCACTGTACAATATCGTGGACAGCATCTTCGTCTCCAGAATCAATGAATACGCACTTCGTGCGGTATCCCTGGCATTCCCGATCCAGAGCCTGATGATCGCCGTAGCAGTGGGAACGGCAGTGGGTATCAATGCGTTTCTGTCCAAGACTCTTGGAGAGAAGGATTTTGAGAAAGCTGATATCATTGCCAGAAACGGTATTTTTCTTGCGATTGCAAGCTACGTGGCTTTTGCGGTGATCGGTCTGCTGGTGAGTCGCCCCTTTTTTGCCAGCCAGACGGAAGTCTTAGAAGTACGAGAGTACGGAGTGACGTATCTGACGATCTGTTGTGTGGCGGGAATGGGTATTTTTCTCCAGACGACCTTTGAGAGATTGTTACAGGCTACCGGTAAGACTTTCTATACCATGATCACGCAGGGAACCGGGGCGGTAATTAATATTATTCTGGATCCGATCCTGATCTTCGGCTATTTCGGAATGCCCCGGATGGGAATCGCCGGTGCGGCGGTGGCTACCGTTATCGGGCAGATCATAGCTGCAATTCTTGCTCTGGTATTTAATCTGAAATGTAATCGGGAACTGAATATTTCCATGAAAGGATTTCGACCGAACGGACATCTGATTGTACAGATCTATAAGGTGGGAGCGCCTTCCATAGTTGTACAGGCCATCGGTTCCCTGATGACTTACGGTATGAATCTCATCCTGGCGGCATTCGGTTCCGCGCAGACGGTATTTGGTATTTATTTTAAACTTCAGAGTTTTGTATTTATGCCGGTATTTGGCCTGAATAACGGAATGGTGCCTATCATTGCCTATAATTACGGTGCCGGTCATAAAGACCGTGTAATTAAGACGATCAAGCACAGTGTGGCATATGGCGTGGGTATTATGTTCGTGGGATTACTTGCGATGCACATTTTCCCGGCACAGCTTATGCGCATGTTTGATGCGGAGGAGAGTCTGATCGCCATCGGAGCGCCTGCCCTGGAGACCATTTCGCTGAGTTTTGTGTTCGCCGGGTTCTGTATTGTGGCGGGAAGTGTATTCCAGGCATTGGGGAACGGCGTCTACAGTATGATCGTATCTGTGGCCAGACAGATGTGTGTGCTGCTCCCGGTGGCAAAACTGTTGTCCCTGAGTGGCGAAGTGACGTTGATATGGTGGGCATTTCCCATTGCGGAGTTAGCCAGTGTGCTGTTAACATCGTATTTCTTGGTAAGAATCTATCGGAAAGTCATCTGTCATATCGGAGAGCCAGTCGTGCAGGATGCTTGACAAGTTTAAGGGTGGCAGAGTATAATTAGGCGTGTTCTTTTGTGGACACGTAAGCGGTTATGGCGGAATTGGCAGACGCGCTGGTTTTAGGTGCCAGTGGTTACCCGTGTGGGTTCAAATCCCACTAACCGCATTTGTTAGTACTTGCAATTCCGAATGCCGGTGCTATAATAAAGATGGCAGAAGATTGCTGCAGTACCCGGAAGCATAGCTCAGCCGGGATGAGCGTTCGCCTCACACGCGAAAGGTCAGGGGTTCGAGCCCCCTTGCTTCCATTTTTTAGTAACTATTCAGAGCGACGGCAAAGTACTGGATAGTTATTTTTTTTAATCAAATCAAAGGAATACAAAAGCAATGAAAGAAAACGTAAGAAAACAGGGAATTTTACTGCCGGTATCCAGTATCCCTTCCGCATATGGGATCGGAACCTTTGGCAGGGAAAGCTATCGTTTTGTGGATTTTCTGGAGAAGTCCGGCAACAGGTTGTGGCAGATCCTGCCGCTCGGACCTACCGGATACGGAGACTCTCCTTATCAGTCGTTTTCCACTTTTGCGGGGAACCCTTACTATATCGATCTGGAGCTTCTGATCGAAGAAGGGCTTTTGACGAAGGAGATCTGTGACGGTTATGACTTCGGAGACAATGAACATTACGTGGACTATGAGAAGATCTATCTGTCCCGGTTCAAAGTCCTGAAGATCGCATTTGAGAATGCGAAAAAACAGGGACTTATGGAAGCGCCGGAATATCAGAAGTTCATCACGGACAATGCCTATTGGCTGGATGATTATGCCCTGTATATGGCAGTAAAAAATGCATTCGGCGGCGTCTGCTTTATGGAATGGGACGAGGATATCCGTTTCAGAAAAGCGGCAGCGCTTCGCAAGTACCGCAAAAAGCTCTCGGATGAGATCGCATTTTACTGCTTCCAACAGTACCTGTTTGCAAAACAGTGGAAAGAACTGAAGACTTATGCGAATAAAAAGGGCATAGAGATCGTAGGAGATATTCCTATCTATGTAGCTTTTGACAGTGCCGATACCTGGGCGAATCCGAAGCTGTTCCAGTTAGACAGGGAAGGTCGTCCCATCGGTGTGGCAGGCTGCCCGCCGGACTGCTTCTCGGAGACCGGACAGTTGTGGGGCAATCCGCTCTATGATTGGAAATATCATAAGAAGACCGGTTATGAATGGTGGATGCAGCGTATTGCATATTGCTATCAGTTATACGATGTGCTCCGTATCGACCATTTCCGGGGATTCGACGAGTACTGGTTCGTGCCTTACGGAGATCCTACGGCACAGAACGGTCACTGGGAGAAGGGACCGGGCTATGAATTGTTTGCTGTGATGAAGAAGAAACTGGGCAAAAAGAAGGTCATCGCGGAAGATCTCGGATTCCTGACCCCCAGCGTGATCCGTCTGGTGAAGAAGACAGGTTACCCGGGAATGAAGATCCTGCAGTTTGCTTTTGATGCGGGAAATGACAGTGAATATCTGCCTCACAACTATGATAAAAACTGTGTGGTCTATACAGGAACCCATGACAACGATACTACGGTAGGATTTATACAGAACATGCCGGAGAAGGATAAGAAGTTCGCGAAGAAGTATCTGGGACATAAGAATGATAAAAAGCTCTGCTTTGAGATCGTCCGGGCGGCATTGTCCAGCTGCGCGGATACAGCGGTTATCCCCATGCAGGATTATCTGGAACTGGACAGCAGTGCCAGGATCAATATACCGTCCACACTGGGCTGCAACTGGAAATGGCGCATGGATAAAGAAGCTTTGGATCCTAAGCTTGCGAAAAAGATTTATAAGATGGCAAAATTATACGGAAGACTGTAAAGTGTGCCACGCAGCGTAAGGCACATTGTAAGAATACGGAAGGGATAGTTTCCTTTCCGTATTTTTTGTGGACAAATCATCAATATTTGCATGCGTGGAAATGGGGATAACTATGGCAGGTAGCATTTTTTAGTGCATTTTTGTCAAAACAAGAGGACTTTTTTGTGGTCTTATGGAAAAAGCCACGTTATTATGGTATGGTTATCTATATTGGGCGGAGTCTGCAATCGGATTTCTGCGAGAGAGAGGAGAAACATGAGCCGTACTACTGACAGGGCAGGCCGTAATAAGGGACAATGGATCGTCATTGGGTTTATGGCTTTTGCTATCATAGTCATTTCGATATGCACAGTAATCTTTCGTTCCTATGTGCGGGGATTTCATAAAGTAACAGACAGAGAAATATATGACCGGTATTATGTGATGATCACAGAAGACCGCAAATCGGATTTCTGGCAGTCCGTATACCGCGGAGCTTTTGAACGCGGACAGGAAGAGAATGTATATGTGGATCTGCTGGGCGAGCATCTGTCCCAGGAGTATACGAGGGCAGAGCTTATGCGGATCGCCATGTCCTCCGGTGTAGACGGTATTTTTGTAGAATCGGATGAAAGCGACGAGATGTCACAGATGATCGACGAAGCAGTAGAACGGGGCATCCCTGTGGTGACACTGTATGGTGACAATACGCACAGTGCACGCTGCAGCTTTGTCGGTGTAGGAAGCTATAATCTGGGCAGGGAATACGGACGACAGGTATTGAAGCTGGCTTCTGTCAGTGAGAGTACCGCGCCCATGACGGTAGCGGTACTGGTGAATGCCCATGCACTGAACTCGGCACAAAATATTGTCTGCTCCGGGATTCAGGACGCACTGGAACAGGAGAAAATCCGGGGACCGGAAATAGAACTTTCCTTAATTACCGTGGACGATACGAATACTTTTTCCGTGGAGGAATCCATCCGGGATATTTTTATGAATGAAAAGCTGCCGGATATCATTATCTGCCTGAACGAATTGAGCACCACCTGTGTCTACCAGGCAGTGGTAGATTACAACTGCGTGGGCGAGGTCGCAATTTTAGGGTATTATGATACCGATACGATACTCAAAGCAATCGAGCGAAATGTAGTCAATGCAACGATCTCGATAGACACGGAGCAGATGGGAGCTTTCTGCGTGGATGCTTTGCAGGAGTACTATCGTTTTGGCTATACCAGTCAGTATTTTACGGCGGATGTCACAATTATTGATCAGAATAACGTGGGTGAATATTTACAAGCGCAGGAAGCGACAGAGTGAGGTACGCATGAGGAAAAAATTTCGACAGCTGTCTCTTCAGGCGAAGATGAGCAGCATTTTTGTATTGGCGAATCTGGTAGTATTTGCAGTGACGGTGATATTGCTTCTGGGAATCAACAGCATGTCTTCGGAGATCGATAAGGTCTATCAGGGGAATCTGCGGCTGAACGAAGTATCTGATGCACTGATGGCGGTGCAGGACAGTATGACGGATTATCTGAATTCCAAGACCAGTGATTCCCTGGAGGAATTTTACCGGAATGAACAGACATATTCCCAACTGGTGCAGGATATGAGTGATGGGGTGACGGGAGCCACCTTTCAGAGAATGGAACGCAGTATCCGGCATATGTCGGAAGAATACCTGGATCTCGTAAGTCAGACGATTGAGGCAAAGCGTGGGAGAAATGTAGAGAAATACCGCGTCCGGTACGAGAACGCGACACAGATGTATGAATATATCAATACCTATATTTACAGTCTGAACAACGAACAGTTCCGCAGCAACTCCGAGAACTACAGCCGTCTGTCGGCTGCTTTCCGTAATTTCGAAATGGTCAGTGTGATTGCATTATCCATCGTCATTGTGGTCAGCGTATCTATAGTAGTAAAGCTTACCGGGGAGATCATCAGTCCGTTAAAGGATCTGGCGGTAACCGCTGACGAAGTAGCGGGCGGAAACTTTGATACCGAACTGTTACAAGTACAGTCGGAGGATGAGATCGGCGTGGTAACGGGAGCATTTAACCAGATGCTTATCAGTATCAGACAGTATCTGGAAAGCCTGCGCGAGAGCATGGAAATCCGGCGTTCATTAATGGAAAAAGAGCTTTTGATGGAGGCACACTTAAAGGATGCACAGCTAAAGTATCTGCAGGCGCAGATCAATCCCCACTTCTTATTCAATACGTTAAATGCGGGAGCACAGCTGGCCATGATGGAAGGCGCCGACCGGACCTATGAATATGTACAGAATGTGGCGGAATTTTTCCGCTATAATGTAAAAAAGAGTAATGATATCGTGACGGTCAGAGAAGAGCTGGAACTGGTGGATCATTACATTTATATTCTGAATGTCCGCTTTTCCGGGGATATCCATTATGGAAAAGAAATTGAGGAGGATCTGCTGGACAGCTGCATGCCAAGCATGATCTTACAGCCGATCGTGGAAAATTCCGTAAATCACGGCATCAGAGAGATGAACGGAGAGGGAAAGATCCGGCTGAAGGTATACCATGTGGATGGAGATACGCTGGGGATCAGTATCCGGGATAACGGCATCGGAATGGATCCGGATACGATAGAAAAAGTACTTGGCGGCAATTATCACGAAGAGCAGTCAGGCGGCGGTTCCAATGGTATTGCGATGGGGAACGTTATCGCAAGATTAAAACTTTTCACGCAAAACGAAGATGTAATGACGATTTTAAGTGACGGGAAAGATCAAGGAACGGAAGTAATCCTGTATCTTCCGATAAAAGAGAGGGAAAAGACGGATGTATAAGATCATGCTGGCGGATGACGAAGGAATCGTGATCGATTCCCTGAAATTCATCATCGAAAAAGAATTCAAGGATACCTGTGAGGTGCAGTATGCCAAGACCGGCAGAAGTGTGATTGAACTGGCAGAGAGCTTCCGTCCGGACGTTGCGGTCATGGATATCCAGATGCCGGGAATCAACGGCATCGATGCTATGAAAGAGATCCGGAGAAGCAATAATCATACAGTGTTTATCGTAATGTCAGCTTATGACAAATTTGATTATGCGAAAGAAGCTATCAAACTGGGAGTCATGGAGTACATTACCAAGCCGATGGAGAAGACCCGGATCATTGCAGCATTGCAGAAGGCAATGGAGCGAATCGATGCAGAGCGCCTGAAACGCAAAAATGAGTTGTTGATCAAGGAAAAACTGGAGACGGTCGTACCGATTATTGAAAGCGGTCTGATCCACAATATCTTATTACAGGAGCATTTTCGCGAGGATATTGAGAATTACCGGTCAATTTTAGGGATCACGCTGCAATATGCCTACATGATCGCTGTGGTATGCGGGGATGAGCAGCAGGGAAACCACATGACGAATGCGGTGGGAAGCAGTGTCAGAATGCAGAGGCATTATCAGGAGGTCAGGGACTGTCTGAAAGAAAATTTTGACTGTATTGTGGGTACCGTCATGGCAAACAAACTGGCAGTGCTGGTACCTTATGAGAAAGATGTGATGGACTATAATGAGCGTATCGAACTCATTGAAAAAGCCAGAGAACTCACCAGATATCTGCGCAAGAGAACGGATATCAGCTTCCGCATCGGCATCGGAGAACCGAAAGATTTTCTGATGGCTTCGGAATCTTATACGGAGGCGCTGAATGCACTGGTGGCGACCACCGGCAGTGTGGCACATGTGGATGACCTGCCGATCAAATGCGAATATGGTGGAAATTATCCGGTGAAGTTGGAGAAAAAACTTTTTGCGGAAGTCGAGGATGGCGACATTGACAATGCTTCCGCATCGGCATCGGCATTTTTTGACTGGATGGTGGATAGTGGTTCCGATCTGATGAATATGAGGCTTAAGGTGCTGGAATTTGCCCTGTGGTCAGAGCACATTGCCTATGAAAAAGGTGGTATGATCTATCAGCTGAATTCCCGTGCGGAGTATCTGCCGCAGGTGATGGAAATAGCGGAACCGGCGGCCATGAAAACATGGTTCCTGGAAAAAGTGAAGGAAGCCTGCCGGAACGTTCTGAATAAAAGGGAAGAAAAGTCGGGCAGCATTATCGAGACGGCGAAAAATTATATTAAGAATAACTATCACAAAGACATTTCCCTGGATGATGTATCCAGAGAGGTAAATATCAGCCCGTATTATTTCAGTAAACTATTCAAAGAAACTACCGGGGAAAACTTTATCGAGTACCTGACCAATTTAAGGATGGACAAGGCAAAAGAACTGCTGCAGACGACAGAGTGCTCCATGAAAGAAATCTGTGCCAGAACCGGATATTCGGATCCGAATTATTTTAGCCGCAGTTTTAAGAAGAACGTGGGCGTGACACCGACAGAGTACAAGGAAAACCGTGGAAAGGGACAGGAACAGGGCAATGTATAAGAAAAAGAGATGGATATGTGTTGCGTGGCTTCTGGTGATGATGTTATTGCTGTGTGCCTGCGGAAATCTGGAGACCGGAAAAAATCAGGGAGAGGTCGCGGAAAATGATAAGATTCAGATCGGCATGAGTTTTGATTCTTTTGTCATTGAAAGATGGCAGAGGGATCGTGACATTTTCGTTTCAACGGCAAAGGAACTGGGAGCGGAAGTGAATGTCCAGAATGCGAACGGTGATCTGGAGCAGCAGAAAAAGCAGATCAATTACTTCATCGACAAAGGAATGGATGTGATCGTTGTGATATGCATTGACTCCAAAGGATTAACAGAGGAAGTGCAGAGGGCGAAAGATGCCGGCATTAAGATCATTGCTTATGACAGACTGCTGCAGAATACAGATATTGACCTGTATATCTCGTTTGACAACGAAAGAGTAGGCACCATGATGGGAGAGGCACTGTTGGAAAACGGTCTGGCCGGCGGAAATGTGCTGATGCTGGGAGGCTCTGCCGTGGACAGCAACGTTGCCATGGTGGAAAAGGGCTTTCGCAAGGTCATGGAGGATAATCAGGTGACGATCTTGGATTCTATGCATGCAGATGGCTGGAAAGCGGAACTTGCCGGGGCATATATCTATGAGCATATGGATGTTGTATCGGAGGCAGATGCCATTATGTGCGGCAATGATGATCTGGCAAGCAAAGTGGTACATGCTCTGAAAGAAAAGAGACTGGCAGGAGATATTATGGTAGTGGGGCAGGATGCCGACCTGGAAGCGTGCCAGCGCATCGTCGAGGGGACACAGGTCATGACAGTCTACAAACCGGTGGAAAAAATGTCGCAGAAGGCAGCGGAGTGTGCGGTGCTTCTGGCAAAGGGAGAGCCGTTGCCGGAAGGAGATACGGTAACCATAGAGAATGGAAAGTATGAAGTTCCGTACATTGGTCTGGAACCAATCAGTGTGGATAAAAACAATATGAATGATGTGATCATCGGAAGCGGATTTCACTTAAAAGAGGATGTTTATCTGAACATTCCCTCGGAAATGCCCAAATAATATTGGATTTACTTTGAAAATGGGGAAAAGAGATAGATTCTAAAAACACAATAGGAAAAATTTGGTGACAAAGCTGTGCCGGCAGACAAGATATTGCTAGCACAGCTTATTTTTGTCCTCTGAATAGGACGGAAAAGTACAGAAGGTCGTAAAATCATGCTATAGGATTTATGATATTCTCTATTTAGCAACAAAAACAAACCAAATAAGGGAGGTTACTTTTTATGAGGAAGAAATTATTAAGCTCACTTCTGGTAACGGCTATGGCTGTTACGATGCTTGCAGGATGTGGATCCAATGGGGGACAGCAGGCATCCACACCGGCAACAGAAAACAAAACAGAAACATCTGCAGAAGCGAAAACAGATGACACTGCCGGCACCGACACTGCCAGCACCACGACAACAGAAGGCGGTAAGATCGGTGTAGCAATGCCTACCAAGGATCTGCAGAGATGGAACCAGGATGGTACCAACATGGAAGCCCAGCTGAAGGAAGCAGGCTATGAAGTGGATCTGCAGTATGCATCCAACGACATTCCTACGCAGGTATCCCAGATCGAGAACATGATCAACTCCGGATGCCAGATGTTAGTTATCGCATCTATCGATGGTGATTCCCTGGGAACTGTTCTGGAGCAGGCAAAGGAAAAAGACATTCCTGTTATCGCTTATGACCGTCTGATCATGAACTCCGATGCAGTTACCTATTATGCAACCTTTGATAACTACATGGTAGGTACCAAGCAGGGCGAATACATCAGAGACCAGCTGGATCTGGACAACGCAGCAGGACCTTTCAACATCGAGCTGGTAACCGGTGATCCTGGTGACAACAACGCAAGATTCTTCTTCGGTGGTGCTATGGATGTGCTGCAGCCCTACATCGATGCAGGCAAGCTGGTAGTAAAATCCGGACAGACCGATTTCGAAACTGTTGCAACCGCTAACTGGTCTACCGAGACCGCACAGTCCAGAATGGATGCTATCATTTCCGCTAACTATGCAGACGGAACAAAGCTGGATGCTGTTCTGTGCTCCAACGACTCTACTGCACTGGGTGTTACCAATTCCCTGGAAGCAAACTACACCGGCGAATGGCCTATCATTACCGGTCAGGATTGTGATAAGCCCAACGTAAAGAACATGATCTCCGGTAAGCAGTCCATGTCCATCTTCAAGGATACCCGTACTCTGGCATCCAAGGTTGTAGAGATGGTAGATGCTGTCATGAAGGGCGGCGAGGCACCTGTCAACGATACCACAACTTACGACAATGGTACCGGCGTTATTCCTTCCTATCTGTGTGAGCCCGTATTCGCTGATGCAAGCAACTACAAAGAACTGCTCATCGATTCCGGTTACTATACAGAAGCAGATTTACAGTAATTTATAAAGATTTACCGGATCTGAAAAGATCCTCACGGCAGGCGGGCGTATCCCGCCTGCCGTATTCATGGAAATACCAAAAGCAATTGTTTGATTAGATAATGTGGAAATAAGACTTGGGAGGGATACCATTGGCAAAAATCTTATTGGAAATGAAAAATATAACCAAAACATTCCCCGGTGTAAAAGCACTTGACAATGTAAACCTGCAGGTAGAAGAGGGAGAGATCCATGCCCTTGTAGGTGAAAACGGCGCAGGAAAGTCCACATTGATGAATGTACTGAGCGGTATTTATCCGTACGGTTCTTATGAAGGAGATATCATCTATGACGGTGAGGTCTGTAAGTTTGATAAGATTAAGGACAGTGAGGAAAAAGGTATCGTCATCATTCATCAGGAGCTTGCACTGATCCCTTATATGACAATCGGGGAAAATATGTTCCTAGGCAATGAACGGGGACATAAGTACAAAATCAACTGGAATGAAACCAATGCCAGGGCGTCGGAACTGTTAAAGACCGTAGGTCTGAAGGAAGGCCCCCAGACATTGATAAAGGATATTGGTGTAGGTAAGCAGCAACTGGTGGAAATTGCAAAAGCACTGGCGAAAAATGCAAAGCTGTTGATCCTGGATGAGCCTACCGCTTCTCTGAATGAGACAGATTCCAAGGCACTACTGGATCTGATGTTGGAACTCAAGAAAAAAGGAATGACATCTATCATTATTTCTCATAAATTAAATGAAATTTCCTATGTGGCAGATAAGATCACAGTGATCCGTGACGGATCTACCATTGAAACTCTGGTGAAAGGAAAAGATGATATTACCGAGAGCCGGATCATCAAAGGAATGGTAGGAAGAGAAATTGCCGACCGTTTCCCGAAGAGAGAGCCGCACATCGGAGAGATCCGGATGGAGGTAAAAGACTGGACGGTACATCATCCGTTGTATTCCGACCGTAAGGTAGTGGATAACGTTAACCTGAATGTCAGAAAAGGCGAAGTAGTGGGAATCTCCGGACTGATGGGTGCGGGTCGTACGGAACTGGCAATGAGCCTGTTCGGAAAAAGCTATGGCTCCAATATCAGCGGAGAACTGTATATTAACGGTCAAATAGTAAACCTGAACAGCGTACAGGAAGCGATCAAGAACCGTCTGGCATATGTAACGGAAGACAGAAAAGGAAACGGACTGATCTTAAGCAATCCGATCAAGATCAACACGACTCTGGCAAATCTGGATGCTGTCAGCAACCATACAGTCATTGATAAAGACAAAGAGTACAATGTAGCTGTGGATTACAAGAAAAAACTGAATACAAAATGTCCTACGGTAGAACAGAATGTGGGTAATCTAAGCGGTGGTAACCAGCAGAAAGTACTTTTGGCAAAATGGATGTTCGCGGATCCGGATATCTTGATCCTGGATGAGCCGACCAGAGGTATTGATGTCGGTGCAAAATATGAGATTTACTGCATCATCAATCAACTGGTGGCAGAAGGAAAATCTGTTATCATGATCTCCTCCGAACTGCCTGAGATACTGGGTATGTGCGACCGGATCTATGTCATGAACGAAGGAAAAATAGTAGGAGAACTGGCGGGCAGTGAGGCAACACAGGAGCTTATCATGTCCAAGATATTATCAGCCGGTAAGAAAGGAGCATTGGCATGAATAAAACAAAAGGCCTCGATTTCATTAAAAGATATACCATGATCCTCGTACTCATCGTGGTTACGGCATTTTTCGCATGGAGAACGGGAGGAGCGATCCTGCTTCCCATGAACGTCAGCAGCTTGATCTCCCAGAATGCATATGTATTCATTCTGGCAACCGGTATGTTATTGTGTATCCTGACCGGCGGTAACATTGATCTGTCCGTCGGATCGGTAGTATGTTTTGTCGGAGCCATCGGTGCAGTCCTCATGGTGAACATGAAGATGAACATGTGGCTGGCAATCCTGATCATGTTCGTGATCGGTACCCTGATCGGTGCTTTCCAGGGCTTCTGGATCGCTTATGTGAGAATCCCTCCTTTCATCGTAACACTGGCAGGTATGCTGGCATTCAGAGGACTGAGCAACGTAGTATTACAGGGTATGACCGTATCCATTAAGGATTGCACAACATTCGTTAATCTGTTCGGCGGCGGTGCTGACTGTTATATCCCTGATTTCTTCGGAAACGGACCGATCAATCTGACCTGTGTGTTTGCAGGTATCATTGCAGCAGTGATCTTTGCGGTACTGCAGTTAAAGAACAGAGCAGATAAGGTGAAGAAAGGATACGAAGCTCCCAGTCTTGGCGCTACGATCGGCAAGATCGTTGTGATCGCAGTAGTTATCTTGGCATTCAGCTATCGCCTGGCACAGCACAAAGGTATCCCCAGCGTGCTGATCTGGGTACTGATCGTCATCATGGTATACGGTTACATTACTTCCAATACTACTGTAGGCCGTTACTTCTACGCAGTGGGCGGCAATGAAAAGGCAACCAAGTTATCCGGTATCAATACCAACAAGGTGTACTTCTTAGCTTATATGAACATGGGCTTCCTGGCAGCACTGGCAGGTATGGTAACCATCGCCCGTATGACATCCGCACAGCCGACTTATGGGCAGAACTACGAGATGGATGCCATCGGCTCCTGCTTCATCGGTGGTGCTTCCGCATACGGAGGAACCGGAACTGTCCCCGGTGTTATCGTAGGTGCGGTACTGATGGGTGTTATCAACCTGGGTATGTCCCTGATGGGTGTCGATCAGAATATGCAGAAGGTAGTCAAGGGTCTGGTACTTCTGGCAGCAGTTATCTTCGATGTTGTATCCAAACGTGGTGGAAAATTAATTGCCAAGAATTAATTTCTACATATCTAATCAAAAAGGGCCCGGCGCTTTTGTGCCGTAGGCCCTTTTGATGGTATTTATTCGTTGCGTACAGGAGAAGGGTATGGATAAGGGAAAAAGACAACGGAAAAAAGATAATACAGGAAAGCGAAAAAGAGGAGTCGGCATCGGCATTAAGATCATGGTGCTGTTGCTGCTTCTGGCAATTACGGCGATCAGCTGTGTCGGAGTGCTGGTATGGACGCTGCAGAGTGTGATCGGGACGAGTGATCAGATCGTATCCGAACAGGTTGCAGAGCAGGAAAAGATAAGCGGACTTTCCAGACAGTTCACTTATATCAACAGTCAGGTGCTCACCCATGTCATGACTACCAACAGTGTGACCATGGATACTCTGTCTGAGAAAATTTTGCAGGATATTGCAGATATGGAACAGCAGATAGAGGAATTCGGCGCCCTGCTTTCCGAGGGAGATGAGCGTAAAGAAGCACTGGACAGTACTTCTGCAGAACTGGCAAAATACAGAAAGACGGTGGAGAGTCTGCTGGTCACCAGTGCCGAGAACAAAACCCAGGCATATGTATCTGCCACATCCAACCTTCCGATGTTTAATGAACATATCGAGAATTACATGAACCGGATGCTGGAGATCACAGCGCAGGAAATGGAACAGGCCCAGGGACAAATGGAGCAGAGTGCTGCCAGAGTGCCGGGGATCATCTCCGTGGCAAGTATTGCATTACTTGTGGTAGTGATCGTGATCATGCTGGGACTGCGGCTGTGGGTCATCGGCCCGGTGAAAAAGGCAACGAAACAGGTAGATGAACTGGTAGAAGGGATTCGTTGCAACAAAGGAGATATTACCAAAAGAATTCATGTGGGATCGAGAGATGAAGTGGGAAGACTGGCCATTGCCATCAATGATCTGGTAGCTCAGATGCAGATCATCATCAGAGCCATCACCGAGGGCTGTGGACAGATGGAAGAAAAGCAGGCTGACATTATCTCCAATGTGGAAAAAGTAAATGCCACTGCGGATCATACCATGCAGAATCTGGGCATAATGTCCGAGGGAATGCAGCTGGTGACAGGGGCAATTGACGGAGTACAGCAGGATACCGGTGTATTGGATCACACGGTGGAAAATATGCTGGAAGTAGCCCAGAACGGAAGAGACTATGCAGCGGATATCAAGGAAAAAGCCGGTAAAATGAAAGCGACAGCGGTGGAGAGCAAGCAGGAGGCAACCCTTGTCATGAAGGAGATTGACACGGCTATGACAGAATCCATCGCCAACAGCAGGCAGATCCACAAGATCACAGAACTGACGGAAGAGATTCTGGGAATTGCCGGAACCACGAATCTGTTGGCACTGAATGCGTCCATTGAGGCAGCAAGGGCAGGAGAAGCTGGCCGTGGATTCGCTGTCGTGGCAGAGGAAATCCGCAAACTGGCCGACAGCTCCAGAGAATCTGCCAACAATATCCAGGAAATCAGCAATCGTGTAGTAGAGAGCGTGGAGGAACTATCCGAGAACGCCACCAGACTGCTGGAATTTATGAATACCAGAGTTATGAAAGATTATGATGCACTGGAGGATACCGGCAGCAACTATCATGAAGCGGCAGATCATGTGGATGAAATGATGAACGAATTCGGACAGAAGATCGACGAACTGCTGTCGGTACTGCAGAATGTCAATACTGCCAATACACAGATGGAAGCAACTGTGGGAGACAGTACGGAAAAGCTGTCTGCGGTAGAGAAAAACAACCAGGGACTGCAGCAGGAGATGAAAGATATCTCTTATGCAGTGGAGGAACTGGCCGCCTCGGTAGGGCAGTTAAAGGAAAGCATTCGTTGTTTTACGGTGGTATAGACAGAAAAACAAAATGCACGGGATTCCCAATGGGAATTACCGTGCATTTTAACGTGCGCTTTGCGGCGTACGTCGTTGTATTTACATTTTAGGAATTTTCCGGTGCGTGATGCAGCTCCAGCGCCAGATAGGAATTGTGGTATTCCTTACAGTAAGTCACATCTTTGTCAAACCATGCGGGAGGGACAAATGCCTCTGCTGCTTCTTTACTTCCGAACTCCACTTCTGCCATGATCAGAGGGGCGAAGGGGGCGTCAAAAACATCCAGCTCGATGGTCAGGGAATAATCTGCGGGAGGAGTGGGAAAGCCTTCTTTGAATCCGGGATGCTGTAGAGGAATCAGATAGCGTCTCTTGGAGATCACGCTGCCGTCAGCTTTTTCCCGTAAATGATAATAAGATACTTCGTTCAGCGGAAGATTGCTCTCGTCTCTGGCCATCATGCCGCTGCCTTTGTAGGTAAGATAATACTCATCATCCTGTTTTCTGGCTCTGACCACAGGATTATAATTCAGATATACCTGCTCGATATGATGAGAAGGATAGCTTTCCAGATTATCAGGTAAGGATTTCAGGGTAAACTTTCGCTCGATTTCCATAGTATTAATGCCTCGCTTCTGTAATTAAGACTTAAAAATACTTCTTTAGTATAACATGATTTCCCTTGAAAATACAGTGAAATCTACAAATATCTGCCCATGGGAATTGAATTACGCCTCCAAATTGTGTATACTAATCATAACTGTGCAAAGTCAGAGTGTATGACTTGCAGATGAGACAGGAAACAAAACGGAAAGCGAGGGAAAACCATGAGTAAGATAGCAATTTTTCTGGCAAATGGGTTTGAAGAAATAGAAGGTCTGACGGTAGTGGATATCTGCCGCAGATGCGGCCTGACCATTGATATGGTGTCCATTACGGAAGAAAAACAAGTGATGGGATCACATAAGATCCCGGTGACAGCGGATATGACACTGTCGCAGGTGGATTTTGAGGAATATGATTGTCTGGTGCTTCCCGGTGGCGGACAGGGTACGAAGAATCTGGAGGCATGTGAAGTACTGATGCAGCAGGTCGATGCTTTTTACGCAGCAGGAAAATACATCGCGGCAATCTGTGCGGCACCGAGCATATTCGGGCACAGAGGCATCTTACAGGGAAAAAGAGCCTGCTCCTATCCCTGCTTTGAAGACCATCTGGAAGGCGCGGCAGTGACTGCGGGACCGGTAGAGATTGACGGGAATGTGATCACTTCCAGAGGTATGGGAACCTCCATTCCTTTCGGACTGGCGATCGCAGGCGTGTTCTGCGGACAGAATAAGGCAGATGCCTGCGCACACGGCATTGTATATCAGCCGTAAACAGGCGTGAGAAAGACGAGGACAGAGAATGAAAAAAGCGTTAATTACGGGAATTACCGGACAGGACGGCTCCTATCTGGCAGAGTTCCTTTTGGAAAAAGGCTATGAGGTGCACGGACTGATCCGCAGATCCTCCATCAGCAACACAGGACGTATCGATCATCTGATCCGGGAGAATAAAATTGTTCTTCACGGGGGGGATCTGTCGGATTCCTCCAGTTTGGTGCGGATCATCGGAGAAGTGCGTCCGGATGAGATCTATAATCTGGGAGCACAGAGCCATGTGCAGGTGAGCTTCGAAGCACCGGAATATGCGGGTGATGTGGATGCGCTGGGCGTGCTGCGTATCTTAGAGGCGGTACGTATCGTAGGACTGACCGAGACCTGCCGCATCTATCAGGCATCTACTTCCGAACTGTACGGAAGAGTGGAAGAAGTGCCGCAGAACGAGAATACACCGTTCCATCCCTACAGCCCCTATGCGGTGGCAAAACAGTACGGCTTCTGGATCGTGAAGGAATACCGGGATGCATACAATATGTTCGCAGTGAATGGTATCCTGTTTAACCATGAATCTGAGCGCCGCGGAGAGAACTTTGTGACCCGTAAGATCACACTGGCAGCCGGAAGGATCGCCTGTGGTATTCAGGACAAGCTCTACCTGGGTAATCTGGATTCTAAGAGGGACTGGGGCTATGCGAAGGATTATGTGGAGTGCATGTGGCTGATGCTGCAGCATGACAAGCCGGAGGATTTTGTCATTGCCACCGGGGTACAGCATACCGTGAGGGAATTTACCACGCTGGCATTCCATTATGCCGGGATCGAACTGGAATGGCAGGGAAGCGGCATTCATGAAAAAGGGATCAACAAAGCCAATGGCAAGGTGGTCGTGGAGGTCAGTGAAGCCTTTTACCGTCCTACCGATGTGGTAGATCTGTGGGGAGATCCGCAGAAGGCACGTACGGTGCTGGGATGGAATCCCCAGAAGACAAGCTATGAGGAACTGTGCCGTCTGATGGCAGAACACGATCTGAAGCTGGCTAAGGCGGAAGCGATCATGCTGCAGGAGACTGAGAAATAATAGGATAGATCAGAGAGGAAGCAGAGTAACATCATGGAAAAAGACGCAAAAATATACGTAGCAGGACACAGAGGAATGGTGGGAAGTGCCATCTGCAGAGCACTGGAGAGAAACGGATATACGAACATCATCACCCGCACCCATAAGGAACTGGATCTGTGCAGACAGGATGCGGTAGAGGAATTTTTCGCAAAGGAAAAGCCGGATTATGTATTCCTGGCAGCAGCGAAGGTAGGAGGCATCATGGCGAACAGCGAAGCACTGGCGGATTTCATGTATGAAAATATGATCCTGGAGATGAATGTGATCCATGCCGCATGGCAGAACGGCTGTAAGAAGTTGATGTTTCTGGGCAGCAGCTGCATCTATCCCCGTATGGCACCGCAGCCTATGAAGGAGAGCTGCCTGCTGACTTCTGAACTGGAGAAGACCAACGAGGCTTATGCACTGGCGAAGATCTCCGGTCTGAAGTACTGTGAGTTCTTGAACAGACAGTACGGAACCGACTATATCAGTGTTATGCCTACGAACCTGTACGGACCCAACGACAACTATCATCCGACTCACAGCCATGTGCTCCCGGCATTGATCCGCCGTTTCCATGAGGCGAAGGTGTCCGGCGCGAAGGAAGTGGTCTGCTGGGGTACCGGAACTCCCCTGCGCGAGTTCCTCTATGTGGATGATCTGGCGGATGCCTGCGTTTATCTGATGAATACTTACAGCGGCAATGAGACTGTGAATCTGGGAACCGGCAAGGAACTGACCATCCGGGAACTGACAGAGCTGGTGGCAAAGGTCGTAGGCTATACCGGAGAGATCAAATGGGATCCCAGCAAGCCGGACGGAACCCCCAGAAAGCTTTTAGATGTCAGCAAGCTGGAGAGTCTCGGCTATCATTATACGACGGAGCTGGAAGACGGTATCCGTCTGACCTATGAGGATTTCCTCAATAATCCCATGCGCGCGGAACGCTAGGGAAAGGTGTCTGCCGGTAGTTGGCAGCGGAAGGACTGGACGATTAACATGAATGATTTTCAGAAGACAGCGAAAGAAATGCTGGATTTTATAGAGAAAAGCCCCACCTGTTTTCATGCGGTTGTGAATATCGGAGCAATGCTGGAAGAGGCAGGATATGTCAGACTGCGGGAAAACGAGGAATGGAAGCTTGTGAAGGGTGGAAAATATTACACGGAGCGCAATGATTCTTCCGTGATCGCTTTTGCTATTCCTACGGAAACTGTGAAAGGGTTCCATATGGCAGCAGCACATAGCGATTCCCCATGCTTTAAGGTGAAGGAAAAACCGGAACTTACGGTAGAAGATCACTATATGCGCCTGAACACCGAGAAATACGGCGGCATGATCCTTTCCACCTGGATGGACAGACCGCTCTCCGTAGCAGGCAGACTGGCGGTGCGCGGAACGGATGGCATCCAGAGCAGACTGGTCAATATTGACCGGGATCTCTGCGTGATCCCAAATGTGGCGATCCATATGAACCGGGAGATGAACAAAGGTGTGGAGTACAATCCGCAGGTAGATATGCTCCCACTGTTTGCGGATGTGGCATTTGATACCGATGCCGCAGGAACAGCTGAGACCGCAGACGGACCGCAGGAGAAGCCTGCGCTGCTTGGACTGGCAGCAGAGGCAGCAGGCGTGGATGCGGAAGCGATTCTCGGGGAAGACCTGTTCCTGTATACCAGGCAGGAAGGAAGATTCTTAGGAGCAGAGGGTGAATTTGTCCTGGCTCCGAGACTGGATGATCTGCAGAGCGCCTTTGCGCTGACCAAAGCTTTTACGGAGAGTACACCTGCGGAATATATCAATATCTGCGCGGTATTTGATAATGAAGAGGTGGGAAGCGGTACCAGACAGGGTGCAGATTCCACGTTCCTTGCGGATGTGTTAGACAGAATTACGGAGGGGCTTTTGGCAGATCACAGCACGTATCTGCGCTGGATTGCGGATAGCTTCCTGATCTCTGCGGACAATGCCCATGCGGTACATCCCAACCATCCGGAGAAGGCGGATCCTACGAACAGACCTTACTTAAACGGTGGAATCGTCATCAAATTCCACGGAAGCCAGAAATATACTACAGATGGTATCTCAGCTGCAAAAATGAAGGATTACTGTGAACGGGCAAAGGTGCCTTACCAGACCTATGCCAACCGTTCGGATATCGCAGGAGGATCCACCCTCGGTAATATTTCCACGGCACATGTATCGGTGTCCAGCGTGGACATCGGACTGCCCCAGCTGGCCATGCATTCTGCGGTGGAGACTGCGGGTATGATGGATACAGAATATGCAGTGCGGGCGCTGAAGGAATTCTGGGGCGAATGATGAATTATCCCGGAAAATCATTAAAAAAGTATAAAAAGCATTGAAAGCTTTGGCCGAAAAGTGCATAGTTAGAATGAAAAAAAGATTCAAAGAAAGAATCAAGAAATGATCCAAAAAGGATCCGAAAAAAATACGAAAGAAGGTTGAAGTTATGTTTGAAATGAAACCGGAATACTATATTGGAATTGATATGATCGATCAGGAGCATAAGCAGCTGTTTGACTATGCCAATGAGGCTTACGAGCTGCTGCAGGAGGAGTTTACACCGGATAAGTATGACAAGATCGATGCAATTCTGGAAAAACTGCGTGATTATACCGTAAAACATTTTACAGATGAAGAAGCGTATATGGAATCCATTCAGTACAAAAAGATTTTTACCCAGAAGATCCAGCATCAGGAATTTATCAAGAAACTGGATGAGTTTATAGATCAGCATGAGAAGGATGAAGGAGATCAGGCCAAACAGGATGAACAGATCATGGATATTCTGAATTACCTGACGGACTGGCTGATCAACCATATCCTGCATGTGGACGGACAGATCCCGAAGGAATCGTAGAAGAGTGGAAGATTACTCCGGACTTTCGTGAATAGTTTTGTATCGCCTGCATACGATGTAGGAAATACAGGACCAAGGACGGAAATTGTGATGGACCAGAAGCTGGAAAACATCCTGAACCTTGCATTAGAGACCCCGGAGGAAGAACGGGAACAGACAGAGAGTCTGAATGTCGGTTATAGCGCGGAGATCCGCAGCTGGGAGCTGATCGTAAAATATCACGGCAATCTGGACAGACTGCGGGAACAGAATATTGTGGTGGAGGAATTGATCGCCGGATATGCAATCCTTACGGTGCCGGAGGCACTGGTGGATACGGTATCGGATACCCCGGAGATCGAGTATGTGGAAAAACCCAAGCGGTTTTATTATGGACAGACGTTTCCTGCGGGGACATCCTGTTTTCCACCGGTCACTATGAGAACGCCTTTTCTGAATGGAAGGGGCGTTCTTTTGGCTGTACTGGATTCCGGGATCACCTGGGATCTGGAGGTGTTCCGGAAGGCAGATGGCAGTACGAGGATACGTTATCTATGGGACCAGACAGTCCTCAGGGATCGGACGCTGCCACAGGATCGGACAGTGCCGGAGAAAACAGGTAATGTGGGATATGGAAAAATGCCGGATGGATTTGCCTTTGGGACGGAATATACCGCGGAGGAAATAAATGCGGCATTACAGATGCCTGCATTGGATCGTTATCGCCGGATTCCCAGCAGAGACCTGTCCGGACATGGAACCGCGGTGGCAGGGATCGCCGCCGGGAAAAGTGCAGGTGGTCTCTATACCGGGGCGGCCCCCGAGGCGGAACTGATCGTGGTGAAGCTGGGATTGCCGGGAAATGGCCGGGGCACAGAAGAAGGATTCCCCCGGACAACCGAAATCCTGCGTGGAGTGACCTATGCACTGCGGAAAGCACAGCAGTTAAATATGCCACTTGTCGTCAACTTGAGCTTTGGTAACAGCTATGGTTCCCATGACGGAAGCTCTCTGCTGGAGCGCTTTCTGGACAATGCCTCCGAGATCGGCAAAACCGTGATCTGTGTGGGCAGTGGTAATGAGGGTGCGGCAAGAGGGCATTTCGCCGGGAATATAACGAGAGACAGCCGTGTAGAACTGGCTGTTGGAAATTATGAAAAAAGCCTGAATATCCAGCTGTGGAAAAATTACAGCGATGTGTTTCGGATAAGGCTGCAATCTCCGGGAGGTGAGGAGGCAGAGCTAACCACGAATATTCAGGGCGGGAAATATACGCTTAGGTTGGAGCAGACAAGGATTCTGGTCTATCTGGGAGAACCTCTGCCCTATGCGGTGGCGCAGGAGATCTATCTGGAGATGATCCCGGTGACAGGTGGTTATATCGACGCAGGGATATGGACGATCCGGCTGGAGCCGGTAATGACCGTAACGGGACAATATTATCTGTATCTTCCGGCGGGAAACGGCAGGGGAGACAGCACTGGCTTTTACCGTTCCACTCCGCAGATGACACTGACGGTTCCCTCCACGGCAGCGAAGGTGATCACAGTGGGGGCTTACGATCCGGTCTATGATACCTATGCGGATTTCTCCGGCAGGGGTTATGCCGACAGCACCCGTACCATCGGTGTGACGGCAGCAGGACTGACCAAGCCGGATCTTGTGGCTCCCGGTGTAAATATCCAGGCTCCGGATGTTTATGGCAGTTTTCTCCCTGTTACGGGAACTTCTTTCGCCACACCGATTGTCAGCGGTGCCGCGGCGCTTCTGATGGAATGGGGGATCGTGCAGGGAAATGACCCCTTCCTCTACGGCGAAAAAATCAAGGCATATCTCAGAAAAGGTGCCAGACCCTTAAGGGGAGAGAGGGAATATCCCAACGACCGGGTGGGATATGGCAGACTGTGCGTGGCAGACAGCCTGCCACAGACGGGAACAACAGAATGAACGATATTAGTTGCGCATTGGAAACAGTTCCGGAACCGGAAGGAAGAAAAACAGATGAAATAACATCAAGGATCCCCCTGTTTTGTTACTATTGTATAGAAATGGATGGTCAATTTGTGTAAAAAGGCGCATTGAATGCCTTTCGTGAAAATGATACTATGAGTATGAACAATCGCTTGCGCTTTATGATCTCTATCTCGAAGAAGTGAAAAAGATAAATTGCGCAGAGAATGGGGTGAATGAGATGAACAACAATTCCGGTAACGACAAGACTATGACGATCCATGATGTGGCAAGAGAACTGGGGGTATCTGCCAGCACCGTATCCAGGGCTATCTCAGGGAAAGGGCGTATCGGCGCGGCTACGAGGGACCGGATCCTTGATTATATCGAAGAACACGGATTTTATCCAAATGCGGCGGCACAGAGCCTGGCACAGTCCAGGACCAATAATATCGCGATCATCCTTCCGGAAGTGAATACTCTGGTGGATATGCCTTTCTTCCATACTTGTATGTATGGAGTGGAAGAGGTGGCACAGGCGAATGATTATGACATTATTGTGGTAACCACGAACGGAAACGATACCAAACCACTGGAGAGATTGATCAAAAACCGTAAAGTGGACGGAATGATCCTTACCAGGACTTATGAGAACGACAAATATGTGAAATTTCTGAAACAAAAGCAGATTCCCTTCGTGGCAGTTGGAAAATTCCCGGATGATGATGTGGTACAGGTGGACCATGATAATGTGGGAGCCTGTAAGGAACTGGTGACGGTTCTGTTCGCCAAAGGGATCCAGAATATTGCCTACCTGGGAAGCAATATGGACCAGATGGTAAACCGTTGCAGGTATCAGGGATATGAAGAAGCCTACCGCAAGGGAAAACGGAAGCTGAACCAGGACCTGGTCTACACAGATTTAAGCAGCAGGGCAATGGTGGAAAAAGCGGTGGAAGAGCTGAAAAACAGCGGCGTGGAGTGCATTTTGTGTCAGGATGACTACATCTGTGACGAAGTAGTCAGAAAGCTTGCACGCATGGGTGTGAGAATCCCTGATCAGATGAAGGTGGCATCCTGTCATTACAGCCGCATCCTGGAGAATTACCCGATCACCATAACCTCACTGAAATTCAATATCACAGAGCTGGGACGGAGATCCTGCCAGGTGCTGCTGGATAAGATCCATGGCAAAACAGTGCCGGACAAAACACTTTTGGACTATGAGATCATCCTGAAGGAGTCTACAAAAGGGTGAATGGGAGTGTGAAAATCATAATCTGGAAAAACGTTTTCCTCGATTTTGCTCAAAAAAATTATAAAAAAAGCATTTATTTCAAAAAACAGGATGTGCTGCAAACCCAGTAAAATCAAGGGCTTCAAAAGACGATTGTGCAAAATGCACAATTTTGAGCTGCAATATCAGTCATTATTATAAATTGACAACATAAGGAAATGTTGCTAAACTATTATCGTAGACAAGCGGTTGCGCAATACGCACAAACTTGCAAAACAAAACAGGAGGATAACAAAATGAAAAAGTTAGTCGCTTTAGCAATGTCACTGACTATGGCATTCTCTCTGGTAGCTTGTGGAAACTCTGATGCTTCCAATACCAGCACTGATGCCGCTGCTACCACCGCAGCTTCTACCGAGGCTGCACAGACCGCTCCCGCTGAGAAGCAGGACGTTTCCCTGAGAATCTGGGGTGCTGAGGAAGATCAGACCATGTTACAGGGCATGATCGATTCCTTCAAGGAGCATTATGCAGATGCTGCAAACTTCGATATCCAGCTTGGAACCGAATCCGAGTCCACAGCTAAGGATACTGTTTTAGCCGATATTGAAGCTGCTGCTGATGTGTATTCTTTCGCATCTGATCAGCTGATCGACCTGGTAAATGCAGGTGCCCTGCAGTCCATCGATGAAATGGATGCAGCTCTGGAATCTTACGCAGGCAAGAGCGTAGCTGATGTTAAGAGCGCAAATGCTTCCGGTTCTGTAGAAGCAGCAACCAAGGACGGCACACTGTATGCATTCCCTATGAGTGCTGATAACGGTTACTTCTTATATTACAATTCCGCTTTAGTAACTCCCGAAGATGCACAGACCTGGGATACCTTACTTGCAGCAGCTGAGAAGGCTGGCAAGAAGGTTGGTATGACTCTTGCTTCCGGTTGGTATAACGCTTCCTTCTTCTATGGTGCAGGCTTCACTACCGCACTGAATGATGACGGCAGCACTGCTATGGACTGGAACGGCACCAGCGCTGACGGCGTTACCGGTGTACAGGTAGTACAGTCTATGCTGGGTATTGCCGGCAACAGCGCATTCCTTCCGATCGCTGATGGTGATATTTCCAACCAGATCGCTTCCGGCGACCTGTGTGCAGTAATTTCCGGTACCTGGGATGCAGCCGCAGCTCAGACCGCTTTCGGTGATGGTTACGCAGCTACCAAGCTTCCTACCTACACCTGTGGTGACAAGCAGATCCAGCAGGGTTCCGTAGCAGGCTTCAAGTTGGTAGGCGTTAACAAGTATTCTGCAAATGCAGGCTGGGCAACTCTGCTGGCTGACTGGATCACCAACGAAGACAACCAGGCAGTACGTTTCGCAGAGAGAGAGATCGGACCTTCCAATATCAACGTAGCTGGTTCCGAGGAGGTTTCTTCCAATACCGCTATTGCAGCTCTGTCTGAGCAGTCCGCTTATGGTGTAGTTCAGATCGTTGGCGGCAAGTACTGGGATCCTTCCAAGACTTTTGGTGAGAAGGTAGCTCAGGGTCAGCTGAAGGCTGATGATGAAGCTGGTATCCAGGCAGCACTGGATGAACTGGTAGAAGGTGTTTCCGTACCCGCTGAATAAGTTTGGGAAGATGATCTGTTCCGGTTCTGCTATAAATGAATGATGAAAGCGTTCTGGTGCAGAACGAATACAGAGAATAGAAAGGCGTCCTGAAGCTATGAACAACAATACGTAGTGGATGGATGCCTTTTTTACAGGAAACGTTTCCGGTAAGCGGGTTCGACTCCTGCCTGCCGGATTATGTAACTGGTCAGATGAACGCGGGAAGATGTTCGGAACAGTTACTAAAATTTTTATATTAATATGAAGAAAGGAGAGGGCAGAGAATGAAGAAGAAAAAGAGCGGAATCGGCGGATTCTTCAAGGAGTTCGGTGAAGCAGTCGTAAAAGGAGATCTGTTCGTAAAATTATCCCTGGTCTGGATGGGAGCAGGATATATCCGCAGAAAACAAATTATCAAAGGTATTTTAATGACTCTGCTCGAAGTGGCAGTCATTGTATTCACCTTTGGCTTTGCCACAGAGTATGTACGTGATTTTGGAACTTTGGGAACGGTTCAGCAGGAGACGGTTTTCAATATCGCAACGATGCAGAATGAGTTCAACGATTATGACAACTCGTTTATGATCCTGTTGTTCTCCGTAGTCTCATTTGTCATCTGGTTCACGTTCCTGGTGATCTGGCTTAAGAATGAAGTGACTGTTTACCGGCTTCAGAAAAAAGCACAGGCAGGAGAACATATCAATACGTTTGTAGAGGATCTGCAGCAGTTCAAGAATGACAAATTCTATATCACACTGCTGACACTTCCCGTCATGGGAGTCGTTATTTTTACGATCATTCCTCTGTTGATCCTGATCGCTGTCGCATTTACGAACTATGATCAGGGACATATGCCTCCTTCCGCATTGTTTACCTGGGTGGGATTTACCAACTTCAAGAATCTGTTCTCTAACGGTGGAATGACCATTACCTTCGGTTATGCCTTCCGTAAGATTTTGATCTGGACACTGGTATGGGCACTGTTCGCAACCTTTACCACTTACCTGGGCGGTATCCTGTTGTCCTTGCTGATCAATAATAAGAGAACGAAGCTGCCGAAGCTGTGGAGAACTCTGTTCATTGTAACGATCGCAGTTCCCCAGTTTGTTTCCCTTCTTCTGGTACGTAACTTTTTCGCGAACAACGGCATCATGAACACAATCTGTGCCAATGCGGGAATTACTCAGTGGCTGAGAGATATCGGCGCGATCAGTACCAGTTATATTCCGTTCCTGTCCGCTCCCGGATGGGCACACGTCATGATCATCCTGATCAATATCTGGATCGGTGTTCCTTATCAGATGCTGATCGCCACCGGCGTGCTGATGAATATTCCTTCTGATCAGCTGGAGAGTGCGAAGATTGACGGCGCTACTCCGATGCAGAGCTTTATTCATATCACCATGCCGTATATGCTGTTCGTCACCGGCCCTTCTCTGGTAACGGATTTTGTCAAGAATATTAATAACTTCAACGTAATCTATCTGTTGACCCAGGGGGTATATACCACCACCAATCAGGCTATGGCGAACTCCCAGGCGAAGGAAGTGGATCTGCTGATCACCTGGCTGTTCAATCTGACACAGGGCTATTACAACTACAAGATGGCATCCACCATCGGTATTATTGTGTTTATCCTATGTGCGGTATTTACCCTCATTGCCTTCAGCAGATTCCTGAAGGGTGACAGAGAGGAGGCGTTCCGTTAATGAAGAGATTTGTTAAAACATTATTGCATAACCTGTTACTGGCGTTTTTGGCATTTGTCTGGCTGGTGCCTATCGTATGGCTGGTGGTCACTTCCTTCAGCGCATATACCGGCATGAATACCAGCACCTTTTTCCCGAAGGAATGGAGTCTGGCGCAGTATAAGAATCTGCTTTTTTCAGCAGACAGTGTGGCACAGTTCCCGAACTGGTTCAAGAACACCTTCATCATTGCATGTGCGGTATGCGTGGTCTCCACCGCTTTTGTACTGATGGTGGCCTATGCGACCTCCTGCATGCGTTTCCCGGCACGTAAGCCGCTGATGAACGCAGCAGTTATTGTGAATCTGTTCCCCGGTGTATTGTCCATGATCGCAGTATATTTCATTCTGAAGACTCTGAACCTGACCAATACGCACCTCGGACTGATCCTGGTATATTCTGCCGGTTCCGGTCTGGGTTACCTGATTGCAAAGGGCTTCTTCGATACGATCCCGAATTCCCTGCGCGAGGCCGCTTATCTGGATGGAGCCAGTGAGGCTACGATCTTCTGGAGGGTTGTTATCCCCATGAGCCGTCCTATCATTGTATATACAGTTATCAGCTCCTTCCTGTCCCCCTGGATGGATTTCGTATATGCAAAGCTGATGTTAAATGCCGGCATATCTTCCCAGTGGACTGTTGCTATTGGTCTGTACAATATGCTGGATAAGAGCCTGATCAATACTTACTTTGGTCAGTTCTGCGCAGGTGGTGTACTGGTGTCCATTCCCATCTCTGTATTGTTTGTCATCATGCAGAAGTTCTATGTGGAAGGTATTACCGGTGGTGCGGTAAAAGGTTAAACGCAAGAGCATTTAACCTGAAAGCATCCACGTAGTGGATGCTTTCGCAACGATGTTATGTAAACTATGGAGTAAACAACTGAATTATGGAAGAATTTATCAAAGGTATGGATGTATCTACTTTGCCGGAAGAGGTAGCTCTCGGTGCAAAGTATTATGACGAAGGCAAAGAGGGGGACGCACTGGAGATCCTGAAAAAATACGGTGCCAACTCTCTGCGCATCCGTCTCTGGAATGATCCTTACAGTGAGGACGGCAAGCCTTACAGTGCCGGTACCAGCGATTTCACCAAGCTGGTGGCACTGGCTTCGGCCGGTAAAAAGCTGGGTTACAGCTATCTGTTGGATCTGCATTATAGTGATTTCTGGGCAGATCCCGGCAAACAGTTCCCTCCCAAGGAGTGGGCGTATGCCGACGCGGATGCACTGGAGAAGCATGTGTATGACTACACAAAGGATGTGCTTTTGAAGTTAAAGCGTCTCGATCTGCTTCCGGAGATGGTACAGGTGGGAAATGAGATCACCAATGGTCTGATGTGGCCCCATGGAAAATGGGACAACGTTGACAATATTGCAAGATTCATCAGCGCGGGCATCCGTGCGGTGAGAGAAGTATCCCCGGACAGCAGAGTGATGCTTCATCTGGACTGTGGCGGTAACAATGCCCGCTGCAGAGAATGGTTTGATGCCTATGTACAGAGAGGAGAGGACTTCGATGTCATCGGACTGTCCTATTATCCCTTCTGGCACGGAACCATTGATGACCTGACCAATAATATGAATGATCTCTCACAGAGATATCAGAAGGATGTCATCGTAGCAGAGGTTTCCATGGGATTTACCATGGAAGACTATGCGGACAGAGAAAAGCTCGCACCGAAAGAGCGCAAGGGCATGGCGACCAAGCCTCACCTTGCGGAGGCGGTAGAGTATCCTATGACACCGGAAGGACAGGCTGCATTCATGCAGAAGGTCATGGAACGCATTGCGCAGGTTCCGGATGGCAGAGGAAAAGGCTTCTATTACTGGGAGCCGGCATGGATCCCGGTGCCCGGCTGTGGCTGGGCCAACGAGGAGTCCCTGAAGTATATTCAGGATCCCGGTCCCGGGGGAAACGAATGGGCCAATCAGGCACTGTTCGATTATGATGGAAATGCACTACCCGCATTGAAAGTGATCAGAGACTTTCAAAAGTAATATAAGATGCCTAACGGCGAGATGGAGGAAAAGATGGATAAGTTTATTGTGAATATCATTCACCGTCCGGAGATGGTTCCCGAGTATGCGGAAAAAGTAACCGGACACGGCAAAGAAGAGGATCTGGGCAGAAAAGCACTGCTCACCGAGTCTCTGGATATTTTCAAGTTTCAGCAGGAAACTGCGCACAAGAATGGTTTGAAGACCACCATTCAGATGACCTATGCTTCCCTGTTCAATGACGAAGCGGTAGCACTGGCTAAGGCAGATCACGAGAAGTACGGCGATGAGATCGCACTGTCTCTGTTGGGACTGCCCTGCACAGAGTTCCGTGAAAAGTACAAGACCAAGGATTTCTGTATCTGGATGTTCTCCATGGAAGACAAAAAGTCTATCGTGGATGATGTGTTCGGCAAGTTCCATGAGAAGTTCGGATTCTATCCCGAATCCACCGGTTCTTACTACATGGATGCAGATTTGACCAATTATATCAAAGCAACCTATCCTACCGTAAAATGTGCGGTAGCAACCTGTTGGGAAGAAGGCCCCAAGGCATACCATACCTGCAACAACTCCTGGTATACCTTCATGGATGGCGGCCCCTGGGCACCCTGGATCCCTTCCAAGCAGAACACCCATGCACCAGCAGCCAATGAGGCAGAGGACAGCGGTATCGTAGCGATCCCCCATCTGTCCAGAGACCTGCTGGCATGCTATGACGGTAACGGCTCCAATTTCGGAACCCATCCCCAGAACGTACTGCGTGGTATGATCTATGACACCAAGACATGGGAGTACCCTTACCTGTACAACCTGATCGACCAGTATCGTTCCCTGGAGAAATACAACAACGGATACGCATACAACATGATGTTCGTAGGACCCGGCTGGCTGAACAAAATGGGTCGTTGGGAGCAACCTTACGAACTGCTGAAGAAGAGCTATGAAGACGGTATGAAGTACTATGGCGACCTGAAAAAGGAAGGCAAGCTTACCGATATGACCATGGCGGAGTTCGCTGATTATTATCGTCAGAAGAAGACCTACACCGAGCCCGAGTGTGCTCTATGGAGAGATATCCTGTATGGCTCCGATAAGCAGTTGTTTTGGTATTGCGATCCTTTCATGCGTGCCTGCGTAAATATGGATCAGGGCGGTGCTATCGTTGACCTGCGTCCTTACGCTGCTAAGCTGGAGTGGCCGGTAGGTATCGGTACCAAGCATGTGACCGATGCATCCTATCCTTTCCTGATCCAGGAGAAGTACCGTGCAGGTTACTTCACGCACTATGCAGGAGAAGGTACCGTAAGAAGTGCCAAGTTAAAACACAACGGTGAAGAAGTGGATCTGTGCCTGTGCCGTACCAAGGCTCATTTCTCTCAGAAAGGCAACACCAGAATCCTGACACTGGATCCCGTAGACATCGAGTTCTATGATCTGACTGTAAAATTACAGACCATCGTTTCCTTCGAGGAAGGCAGCTCTGCGATCAAGATCGAGCGTAAGATCCTGGAGATGAGCGATCCGAACGCTGAAGTAGAACTGAACGAGTATATCGTAGCCTGCTACGGTACCACAGAGTATTCCGAGGATATGTTGGGTATCACCTTAAGTACCAAGAAGGGTGACGAGGTAGAGACTCTGGATTACGAGTACAAGTGCCGTGAGATGGAGAAGGCAGACGCTGACGAAGTAAGAGCGGTGATCCCTCAGATCGAGACCGCAGTATCCATGAGCACCAACGCAGAAGGCGCTGTCGGATATGTGAAGGAAGGATACGCATTCTCCCCGATGTTTACACTGGGTTACAATTCCAAGATCAAGGATAAGGAGGTCGTTGCAACATGGCTCAAGCTGGAAAAGGCAAATTAAACTACAGATGTCCCTCTTGCTTCATGAGAGATATCGATATGGATATGTTCTACGATAAGGATAAGAAGGAATATTACTGTCTGCGTTGTCAGTACAGAGGTTCCGAAGAAGATGTCCTTCAGAAGAATGAAATGGCAAGATTCCGTTATGGCGCTATGTATGAGCGTTACACCAAATTCGATTTTGATTGATAAAGCGATTGCATAAGAGGATTGAAAAAGGGGCTGTAATACAGCTCCTTTTTCATGTATTCATATATGAAAAGAAATGAAAAAATCCTTTTGTAAAATCAATCTGTACAATGGGAGAATGTGTCACATGCCTTATGATAAAGCAGAGTAAGAACAGAATTCCAATCGCAAAAGCCCCATGATCGATCCATTTGTCCGATAAGTGAAGAAGCCGGAATTTCCAAAGAGGAAAAATAATAATAATCCCCAACACGATAGGCCACAGAGGATGAAAATAAAAGGATTTTGCAAGGTCACCCTCTAAGACACATAAAAACGCCCGGGTCATTCCACAAAAAGGACAGGGAATGCCCAAAAAGAAACGGAGTGGACATTGATAGCCTGCGAGCAATAAAAATAACAGGAGCAGTAGAATAAATAAACTAAAAAATAATATATGTTTTGTTTTTTTCTTCATGATTTATATTTTATATCAAATTGATCGTCTGTTATGATAAAATGAAAAAGCTTCTGCCTGAAAAGACAAAAGCTTTTTTGATCATGTGATTATGCAGTATATTTTCCGTCTACAAATACAACCTCTTCGGAATTGGCATAAGCAGCACCATATGCTTTGGTAAGAGCAATGATCCAGTCAATCAGGCTCCATACTCCGCAACCACCGGCAGTGAGAAGCTTCAAAATTCCGAGACCAACCTGACCTCTGACGAATCTATCAACACCCAACTCACCAAGTAAAAAGCAGAAAACCCAGGCAAATACATGCTTATTAATTCGTTTCTCCATATAAAAGTCCCCTCCTTTGTTTTTATAATAAATTATTATGCGCTATAAAGGGAAAAATGTCAATTAATATACAAAAATTAATAAAATGTATTTTTATAAATATGTATTAGAGGAGCGTTTTAAAATAAAGCGGACATTATATCCGGACTCGTCACAGATCCCACGTACGATCTCTTCAGCTGTGTCCCGGACATTATCGTTGATACAGATAATACAGGAATCCTTTTTCCTGTTAAAAAAAGAGGACTTCGGCCAACGAATATAATAGGAAATCCGATTTTTTAAAAGAGCCCGCTCAATAAGCTGCTTACAATCAGGATCAGAAACTTCACATAATTCAATTTCGTTATTGACTTTCAAAGTAGTGTATAGCGGTTGCATGCTGTCACCTCCATTGGATTTACAAAGCGATTATAGCACAAGTGTTCCGTGCGGCGCAATGTATTACCGTTGCTTTTTCTTATGCGTTTGTAAAAAGTTTACGACCAGAAGAAGCATTAAAGTGATCAAAAGGATCAGAAGTCCCGGGACGATGCCGGGTGACAGATAATACATTTCTAAATGATGTTTTCCCTCAGGGGCCTGTATCGTGAGAAAAGTATCTGCATAGGTTCCGATATCAGAGGCAGGTACTTTATGACCATCCAGACGAATATGCCAGCCGACATCATAAGGAATGGAGGTAACAATGGTATCACCTTTATGTACCGAAATATTACCGGAAAGTCTTCCTGAGCTGTGGGAGATAAGAGTAATTTCACCGGTCTGTAGAGAGGTCAAAGCATCCTGCAACGCTAAAGTATCCAAAGACTCAATATAAGTATCACCGGGCGCTGTCGCTGAGGCTGAGACAACGGTTACCGTAACGGCTTCCCCGGCGTGGAAACATCCAAGACAGAGATTATAAATACTTTTACCGTACTCAAAAGATCCTGCCAAAGCATCATTGACATAAATATCTGCAGAGACAAATGGAGTCAGGGGCATATACATATATACCGGATCCGTATTTTCGGCGATGAAAGAATAGCTCCAGGAGGAAACAGGGTCATATTCCAGATCAGCAGGCAGACTGCCAGCAGGATTGGCGAGTTCTATATCGTATTTCTGATAGAATAAAGTATTCGATCCGCATAAGTTATTCAGATAACGGCTCTGATTTTCAAAAGGATCAGAAGTAAATGAGATATCCGCCGAAGCCAAAGGTGCACTGTAGATAAATTCCATAGCAGAAGGATTCTCGTAAACGGACACCGAATTATCCGTCGTTTTTAAGGAGTAATATCCGGAAGGCTCTGCAGTGTCTGACAAAAGATATTTCACGCCCAACAGACTGTCTGTCACAGGGGTGGTACCATAGCCGGTATTCCATAACCATGCCTGACCGATTCCGAGCTTAGATGTCAGAGCGTTGACACTTTGGGTATAAGTGGAAGAATAATGAAACATTCCCTTAAATCCCAAAAGCATTGGATCATTGGAAGTAAGCTGGTAATTCTGACAGATACGGTACATTCCAGAGTCCGAGGCTTTAATGTCATCAATCAGTGGTTTGTTGTCATTCAGATAAGATACGTATTCATCCATACGCATATAAGGAGTTGCGTAATCAATATTGCGGAAAATGGCTCTGCCATTGATACCGAGATCGGCTGAGGTAATTAGCAAAAGCAGTCCAACCACAAGCTCCAATGCCGGGAAACGATGCGTCTTCTCTAAAAAACATGGTAATTGATACGAAAGAACACATAGAAAGCGGCAACTCATATACAACAGGCAGAAGCTGAATAAAAAGGAATATCTGTAGTTGAAGGAATTAGGTGTTATAAAGCCGTGCCAAAAGATATTCAACGGCCAAAGATAAAAACTAAGAAGCAGGAAGCTTGTCAGTAAAAAGGCGCCAATCCTTTCCCGGAGAGAGATCCGTTTGCAAAATAGGAAAAGAATGGACAAAAGAATAGCGAGATACCCGCAATAAATATTGGGAAGTCCGGTGACGCCAAGGTAGTTAACGGTGCCATTGCGAAGTTGTCCCAATATATCGGATAGCGGCTGGTTGATCAATCGAGGATCATAAACAACACTGGTCAGAGGATCCGACAGTTTTCCGATAAACATATCGGAAAAAGTCGGGATCAGCAAAGGAGCTGCCAGTCCCAAGGATATTAATGTAGAAAGAGCGAAATTTTTCAGAATTCTCCACAAGTCGTGCCGGGAGTGAGAGTAAGTGGTAAGAAGTCTGAAAAGAAGATAAAGGGCACAAAAGATTCCTGCCATATAAGAGATATAATAGTTGAAATAGAAAATTGCTGTTAATGGCAGAATGAACCAAAGATTACGTTGCTTGTCCAGCAGCTTTTCCACTCCAAGCAGGAGTAAAGGCAATAAAATGACACCATCCAACCACATGATGGATAGTGCAAATTGCAGATTATATGACATCAGCGCGTATGCAACAGGTAGTGGAAGCAATGTGAAACGAGCGAGTAATCTTCGATAAGAAGAGGTCTGTGCTGGTAAAGTATTGTATTTATTCCATAGGAAATTAACATAAACCGAGAACGTTAATCCGGAGAACGAAATTTTGCTGACGGTCATGAGAAAAATAGCAAGAGGCAGTTTTTCAATGGAAAACAGTGTTGTCAGCCAGGAAAAAGGGCTTGCAAGATAGTAGGCATACAGACCAATATAATTGCCGCCGAGGGATTTAGACCAATGAAAGAAAATGGAATCATCTCCACCGATCAGATAATGCAAAGAGGAGAAAAACGGCAGATACTGTTCTTTCATATCAAAGGTAAAAAGAGTTACTTCCTTAAAAGGATAAAAGCCGTTGGATTTCAGAATCAACAGAATCCCAAATGCTGAGATTAAAGTTGAAACAATGCAGAATAGAAGATTTTCTTTTTTGGTTGATCTGGACATGAAAATGAACACTCCTTTGTAGCGTAAGATAAAAATAATATATTTCTATCTTACTATAAACATAAACTGAACACAAGGGTCTGCTATTGACGTGGAAAGCGTGCAAGAGTAAAATAATAGTACCGGAAAGGAGATCATACCATGGATATTATAGAGAAGATTGGCGGTACCATTACAGAAAAAGGAAAAGCAGCGGCAGATAAGGCAAAAGAACTGGCGGCTATTGCAAATCTGAAGAGCCAGATTTCTACCTGCGAAGAAGTGATGAAGAAAAATTATCTGGAGATCGGCAAGATTTATTTTGAGCAGTACAGTGATATGCCTGAGCCTCCTTTTGAGAAGCAGTGTGAAGCCATTAAGAATAGTCAGCGTGCCATTGCAGATCTGCAGGAGAAAATCGATCAGTTGAAAACAAAGTAAAACAAAACTTTTTACTGTTCCTGACAAAGTCCCAGGTATTACCGCAACAATGGTAAAATATCTGATGAACGTATTCGGTTACCGCAGAAGAGAGATCCGAAGACTCTATCTGGACGGTAATTTTTAGGTGATTCTGCTGGGAACGGTAATCTGCATTCCACTGGCAAAATTCATAAAGCCTCTCATCCAAATGGGTGAGAGGTGTTTTTACCTTTTTTGAGAAATTTTCAAACAAGGATTCGGCAATGCTTGTTCCTTGAATGTTAAAAAAAAGTATGGTATGATAAAAGACAGAATTGAAAAGACATGAAAATTAAGACTACGGAGGTTTTGCATAGAATGGAACAGTACAAGCAGGAATTTATTGAGTTCATGGTGGATTGTAAGGCATTGAAATTCGGAGAGTTTACCTTAAAGAGCGGTAGAAAGTCTCCTTTCTTTATGAATGCTGGTGCGTATGTCACCGGTTCGCAGCTGATGAAGCTGGGGGAGAGCTATGCCAAAGCAATTCATGATACGTATGGTGATGATTTCGATGTATTGTTCGGACCGGCATATAAGGGTATTCCCATCAGTGTTGTAACTGCAGTGGCTTACAGCAAATTATACGGCAAAGAGGTTCGTTACTGTTCTGACCGTAAGGAAGAGAAGGATCACGGCGCAGATAAGGGAAGCTTCCTGGGAAGTTCCTTAAAAGACGGCGACAGAGTTATCATGATCGAGGACGTTACCACTTCCGGTAAGTCTATGGAAGAGACGGTTCCCAAGGTAAGAGGAGCTGCCAACGTAGAGATCGTTGGTCTGATGGTATCCCTGAACCGTATGGAGAAGGGACTGGGCGGTAAAGTCAGCGCACTGGAAGAGATCAAGGAAAAGTACGGCTTCGATGCACATGCCATCGTGACCATGCAGGATGTTATCGATCATCTGTACAACAGACCTTACAAGGGAGAAGTATACATCGACGACACCCTGAAGAGGGCAATTGATGAATATTACGCCGTATACGGTGCTTAAAGCAGGCGGCTTCGAAAAGTTTTGGATAGAAGACAGGAGGATTCCATGGAAGAGAAAATCTATAAGATCATGCGCGGAGCGGGTGCTCTGAATATTGTATTGGGAGTGATCTCCCTGGTAGTCGGAATTGCGGCAGGAGTACTGCTGATCATCAGCGGCGGCAAGCTTATCTCCGGCAAATCCCGCATCCTGTTCTGAGGACAAAAGAGAAGAAAGGCGCCGCTTGGGCGCGCAGATTGGGCATTTCCACATAGGAAGTGCCCTTTTCGGGTTCCATAGGAGATATATTATGCGGAAAAAAAACTACATTTTTACGAATAAAAAACATTCGGATAAAGCGATCATGTCTACGATTCTGGGTGTCATCAGCCTGGTGTCTCTTGGCATTGTGACGTATTTGTCCTACAGTCAGGGGGGCGTGATGCACGGAGGATACGGAGTCACCGGTGTGCTGGCAACGGTCTATTCTCTGATCGGATTGATCCTTGGCGTTCTGACACTGCGGGACAAGGATATTTACCGGTTCTTTCCTGTGCTGGGGACGATATTGAATGTAATTTCCCTCGGTGGCATCAGTTTTTTACTGTATCTGGGGAGCCGGCTGTAAAATATGACATCCGGAGGCAGGAGCATGGGAACACACGACAGTCATTTGGAAATAAGGAGTTAACAGATATTATGGAAGAAAGAGAAATTTTACAGGAACGTCTGGAACTGGCGCTTCTCCGGATCCGGGAGATTCCCGGTGAAGATTTCCAGGGAGCGGAGTTACTACCCTGGAAAGAATATTTTACAACAGTAGCGAAGTTTTTACTGCTGATCGAGGATACCAGACAGTTCCTGGAGCAGGGGAAACAGGCCACTGCCACACGGAAAGAACTACAGCAGCGCAACCGTGCTCTGTATGAAGATATTTTGCCGGAAAATTATGAGAACAGTTTTGCCAATCCAGCTTATGCTGTGAAGATGCTGGGAGAAGAATTCGGTGTGCTTGTGTCCTTTTTATACACAGAAATGCGGAGCCTGATCGGTTTTACCTACGAAGGACGTTTGGATGAGCTGGTGATCCGGATGGAGCTGTTTTCTGAGGTATATGCGGCATTTGTATATGAACAGCAGGAAAACCATAAGCTTCCCACGTATGCAGCTATTCGTGAGATCCTCTACTGGTTCGTCAGTGATTATGCGGATGTGGCGGCAGAAGAGCGGGTACGTGAAATGGTATGTCCGGAGAATAATTTTGCAGCGGCAATTCTTCGAACTGCAGACTTTACGGATCTACGTTATCTGTATGCTTACGGTGAGTATGTAGGCGAAAATGAATTGAAAATGGCGGAATTTATGAATTCTCTGCCGGAAGAGATTATAAATACCATGGCAGATACTTACACCGAAGGGTATCGTATCGGCTTTGAGGTAACCGGCAAGGATCTGTCGAAGAAAGCGGTCGTGGATGTCCGTTATCAGCTGGGCTTTGAGCGCATGATGAGAAGAGCCCTGGAGAATTTTGAGAAAATGGGACTGCAGCCGGTGATCTACCGTGCAGCTTCCAGTATTTTGTACAATCCGTCCATTTACAAGAATGGCTTCTACAGCGTCAGTCCCAACAGACAATACGAGTTCGACCATAAGGATGACAAGGCACTGTTCTTAGACAAAATGTATTGCAGTCGGAAACTGGAAGTGATGCATACCGCGTTTGAAAAATACAAAAAAGAGGCGAGAGGTTATGCGGGCCCGGCGGTAGTGGAGACCTTCGGAGAGAAGGAATTCGAGCCGGTGAACAAGCCGGAAAGCCTGAAAATGACGGATGAGCAGAGTGCTTTACTGGTAGAGAACCGTACCCAGATGGGCCAGCTGCAGAGACAGTACATTATAGAAGAAGAGCGCAGCTTCACGATCATTGCGTTCCCGATCCCGGAGGTGGGTGACTGCTTCGAGGAACTGTTCCGGGAGACGATACAGATCAATACGCTGGATTATAAAAAATATCAGCGGATCCAGCAGACCATCATTGATGCCCTGGATCAGGCAGATCATTGTGAAATTAAGGGTTGTAACGGCAATCATACCGATCTGAAAGTAAACTTATGGAAACTGAAGAACCCTGCGAAAGAGACTATTTTTGAAAACTGCGTGGCAGATGTGAACATCCCCGTGGGTGAGGTATTTACCTCTCCGGTATTGGAAGGTACGAACGGCGTGCTGCATGTGACCCGGGTATTCTTAAACGGTCTGGAATATAAGGATCTGGAGATCACTTTTGAAAACGGTAAGATCCAAAATTATAATTGCGCCAACTTTGCCACAGAGGAAGAAAATAAGGCATTTATTAGGGAGAATATCCTGTTCCGCCACAAGACACTGCCCTTAGGAGAATTTGCCATCGGCACGAATACCACAGCCTATGTGGCAGCAAAAAAGCTGGGTGTGGAGTCCAAAATGCCCATTCTGATCGCAGAGAAGATGGGACCGCATTTTGCAGTTGGAGATACCTGTTATTCCCATGCGGAAGAAGTAAAAGTATACAATCCCGACGGCAAGGAGATCGTGGCAAGAGACAACGAGGTGGCGGCACTCCGCAGTGTGAATCCGTCCAAGGCATATTTTAACTGTCATACGGACATTACCATTCCTTATGATGAACTGGCAGAGCTGACCGCGGTGAAAAAGGACGGAGACCGGATCACTATCATTCAAAACGGCAGATTCGTCCTGCCGGGAACGGAAGAACTGAACGAACCATTGCAGGAACTTTCATAAAACCATTGCATCATCGACAAGATTTTAGTACACTTATAGATATATGGAAAAATCGGTGAAAACCGACACATGAGGAGGACATTATGGCAAATACAGAGAATTGCCCTAAGGTTGGCATTGTAATGGGTAGTGATTCCGATATGCCTGTGATGGCGAAGGCAGCAGACATTTTGGAAGAATTGGGCATCCCTTATGAGATGACCGTGATCAGCGCTCACAGAGAGCCGGATGTATTTTTTGAATATGCAAAAAGTGCGGAGGAAAAAGGCTTCAAGGTGATCATTGCCGGTGCCGGTATGGCAGCACATCTGCCCGGTATGTGCGCCGCTATTTTCCCGATGCCTGTCATTGGTATTCCCATGCACACTACTTCCCTGGGAGGCAGAGATTCTCTGTATTCCATCGTACAGATGCCCTCAGGCATTCCTGTTGCCACAGTAGCCATTAACGGCGGCGCCAATGCAGGACTTCTGGCTGCCAAGATCCTGGCAACCTCCGACGCAGAACTTCTCGGAAAACTGAAAGCATACAGCACAAAATTAAAAGAACAGGTAGAAGCCAAAGATGCAAAACTGCAGGAGATCGGCTATAAAGCATACCTGGAAGGCATGAAAAAATAAGAAGATAAGACAGAGAATCAGGGACCTCTTAAGAGGCTGCCCCACTAATAAAACGAAAGAGCCCCTGCGGCGGAAATGAGGAGAAAATGGATTACAAGAAAGCTGGAGTAGACATCGAAGCAGGCTACAAGTCTGTAGAACTGATGAAGAAGTACGTGAAGGAGACCATGCGTCCCGAAGTAATGGGCGGCATCGGTGGTTTCTCCGGAGCATTTTCCTTAAGTGCCATCAAAGATATGGAGGATCCTGTGCTCCTGTCCGGCACCGATGGTGTAGGTACCAAGCTGAAGCTGGCATTTTTAATGGACAAGCATGATACCATCGGTATCGACTGTGTGGCCATGTGTGTAAACGATGTGGCATGTGCAGGCGGCGAACCTTTATTTTTCCTGGATTATATCGCATGCGGACGCAATATTCCCGAGAAGATCGCTACTATCGTGAAGGGCGTGGCAGAGGGCTGTAAGCAGTCTGACGCAGCACTGGTAGGCGGTGAGACCGCAGAACATCCCGGACTGATGCCCGAGGATGAGTATGATCTGGCAGGATTTGCCGTAGGCGTGGTAGAACGTAAAGATCTGATCACCGGTGAGAATATCAAGCCCGGTGATGTACTGGTGGGCATCGCTTCCTCCGGTGTACATTCCAATGGTTTTTCTCTGGTGAGAAAAGTATTCGATATGACAAAAGAGAGCCTGGATACCTATTATGATGAGCTGGGCAAGACTCTTGGTGAGGCACTGCTTGCTCCTACCAGAATCTACGTGAAGGCTATGAAGTCTGTGAAGAACGCAGGTGTTAAGGTAAAGGGCTGCAGCCATATCACCGGTGGTGGTTTCTATGAGAACATCCCCAGAATGCTTCCCGACGGCATCCGTGCAGTCGTGAAGAAAGACAGCTACGAAGTGCCTGCTATTTTCCGCCTGATGCAGAAGAAAGGCAATATCACAGACGAGATGATGTATAATACTTACAACATGGGTCTGGGCATGGTACTGGCACTGGATCCCGCAGATGTGGATAAGACTATGGAAGCTCTGAAGGCAGCAGGCGAGACTGCTTATGTGGTAGGTACCTGTGAGACCGGTGAAAAGGGTGTGACCATATGTTAAGAGTAGTCGTACTGGTATCCGGCGGCGGCACGAATTTACAGGCCATCATTGATGCTATTGCAGCAGGTAAGGTTAAAAACGCACAGATCGTGGGCGTGATCAGCAATAACAAGACGGTGAAGAGCTTAGAGAGAGCACGGAATGCAGGGATTCCCGCAGTCTGTGTGTCTCCGAAGGATTATGAGAGCAGAGAAGTATTTAATGAGGCACTGCTTGCAAAGGTGAAGGAGTTTGCTCCGGACTTAATCGTACTGGCAGGATTCCTGGTGAAGATCCCGGAGGCAATGGTACATGAATACAGCAACCGGATCATCAATATCCACCCGTCCCTGATCCCTTCTTTCTGCGGTGTGGGATACTACGGACTACATGTGCATGAAAAAGCACTGGAGCGCGGTGTGAAAGTGACAGGAGCTACGGTACATTTTGTGAATGAAGGCATGGACGAGGGTCCTATCATTGCACAGAAGGCAGTGGCAGTGGAGGACGACGACACTCCGGAGACGTTGCAGAGACGTGTGATGGAACAGGCAGAGTGGCTGCTTCTTCCGAAGGCAGTGGATGACATTGCCAACGGACGGATCTGTGTCGTGAACGGAAAAGTAAAGCATACAAACAGCGAAAATTAAGGAAGGCAGAAGATATGGGTATGAAAGTATTGATCGTAGGCGGTGGCGGCAGAGAGCACGCCATTGCAACCTGTGTGGCAAAAAGTCCTAAAGTAGATAAGATCTATTGTGCTCCGGGCAATGCCGGGATCGGTCAGATCGCAGAATGTGTTCCCATCGGAGCCATGGAATTTGATAAGATCGTTGCATTTGCGAAGGAACAGGCCATTGACCTGACCATCGTAGGCATGGATGATCCCTTGGTCGGCGGACTGGTGGATGCACTGGAGGCAGAGGGCCTGCGGGCTTTCGGACCACGTAAAAATGCAGCGATCCTGGAAGGTAGCAAGGCCTTTTCCAAGGATCTCATGAAGAAATACAACATTCCCACCGCAGCTTATGAGAATTTTGATAACGCGGAGGAGGCTATTAAGTACTTGAAGGAGCAGGCGAGCTTTCCCATCGTGCTGAAGGCGGACGGTCTTGCACTGGGCAAGGGCGTATTGATCTGCAATACTTTAGAAGAAGCGCTGGCAGGCGTGGATGAGATCATGCTGGATAAAAAGTTCGGTGCAGCCGGCAACCGCATGGTCATCGAAGAGTTTATGACAGGCAGAGAAGTCAGTGTACTTTCTTTTGTGGACGGCAAGACCATCCGCATCATGACTTCTGCGCAGGACCATAAGAGAGCAAAGGACGGCGATCAGGGGCTGAACACCGGTGGTATGGGAACCTTTTCTCCCAGCCCCTTCTATACAGAGGAAGTGGATGCATTCTGTAAAAAATACATCTACCAGGCTACCGTGGATGCCATGGCAGCGGAAGGCAGACCTTTCAAGGGAGTCATTTTCTTCGGACTGATGCTGACTCCGAACGGCCCCAAGGTATTAGAATACAATGCCAGATTCGGTGATCCGGAGGCGCAGGTGGTACTGCCGCGTATGAAGAATGATATTATCGAAGTGATGGAAGCCTGTGTGGACGGCACACTGGATCAGATCGACCTGCAATTTGAGGACAATGCTGCGGTATGTGTGGTCCTGGCAAGCGACGGCTATCCCGTATCCTATGAGAAGGGATTTGTAATAAGCGGTCTGGAGAACTTCGACGGAAAAGACGGTTATTATTGCTTCCATGCCGGAACGAAACTTACGGACAAGGGAATCGTTACAAACGGTGGTCGTGTCCTGGGGGTGACGGCGAAGGGAGCAGATCTGAAAGAAGCCCGTGCCAACGCTTATGCGGCAACGGAATGGATCTCTTTCGAGAATAAATACATGCGTCATGACATTGGCAAAGCAATCGATGAAGCGTAAGACAAGGTCAGGATACAAAAGGAGTTGCAGATGAAAAAGACAGTACAGAGAATAAGTAAATGTAAGGTTTTCTGGGGAATGCTGGCACTGGTATTTGTGTTGGGAGCAGGACTTTTTAGTGAGAATCTGGCAATTGTCAGCCATGCGGAAAGTGCAGCCAAGGTAACAGCATCCAGTGCTAAGATCCGTAAAACTGCGGATTCTTCCAGTGAAGTGATCGGCAGCGCAGCCAAGGATAAGGCGATCTCCATCAAAAGTCAGACCAAGGGAGCAGACGGTTATACCTGGTATGAAGTATATGTGGATGCGAATACGCTGGGATATATTCGTTCCGATCTGGTAAGTATTACCGACGGATCTACCCCGCCGTCTTCTTCAGGTACAACAACTACAACAACTACTACAACGACTACGACCACAGCAACACCGGCGCCTGTTGTGAATGAGACTCCTGTGGAGGTTACTGCAGTGGAACCCCTGAGTGCGACCGTGACCGGAGGTCAGTCTGTTCGTGTGCGCAGCAATGCGTCCACCACCAGCCAGATCGTGACTACTGCGGAGAATGGAATGGCACTGACTGTGACCGGACAGGCAACAGGAACCGATGGAAAGACATGGTATCAGATAAGCTTTATTTCCAACAGTGTCGAGGTGACAGGCTTCATTCGTTCGGATTATGTTGCATTATCCGGAGAGCTGCAGGCACCGGTAGAAGAACAGCCGGTAGAGGAACAACCCACAGATGAGCAGCCTGCGGAAGATACCCAGACCACATCCAAAGACTGGGATACTCAGATGCAGGGAGATGCATGGTATCTGCTGGACATGGCAGGGCAGAAGCAATATAAGATTGAAGATCTGTTCAATTCCCTGAACCAGATCACAGAGATCAATGCACAGTATGAGACCAATCAGAAAAAGATCAGCAGCCAGAAAGCAGTCATCATTATTTTGGTGATTCTGCTTGTAGCGGCGGTAGCAGCGGTGACACTGTTGATCTTCAAAATCAAAGATATGAATGACGCATCCTATTTCTCCGGCGTGGAAGAGGAAACGGTCCGCAGAAGAAGAGTGGACAGACCCCAGGGAGGCAGACCCCAAAACGGAAGACCCGCACCTCAGGGAGGCAGACCGCAGGGCGGCAGGCCGCAAGGCAGCCAGAAAGTAATGCATGAAGTGGGAGCTGAGAGAAGACCGGCATCCAGACCGACAGGCCAGGGAACACGTCCAGATGGCAGACCCGCACCTCAGGGAGAGAGACCCATTGGACAGACCGTAAGACCTGCGGCACCGCAGGAGAGAAGACCTGCACCCCAGGGAGGCAGACCGGTGACACCCGGACAGGGAAGACCTGCACCTCAGGGAGGCAGACCGGTGACACCCGGACAGGGAAGACCTGCACCTCAGGGAGGTAGACCCACGGCACCGCAGAGCGAAAGACCCGCGCCGCAGGCCGGCAGACCGGTGGCAAGACCCACAAAGCCTGTACCGCAGAGTGAAGGCAATCAGAATCCCGGCTGGAAGTCCAAAAACTTCATGTCAGATGATGATGAATTTGAATTTGAATTCCTGAATTGGGACGGAGACGAAGATCAATAAAATGCAAACGGCATCTTGCACAAGTGAGATGCCGTTTTTGATTAAAAAACGATAAACTTTCCCCGGTTACAGTTGACAGTACTGCGTTCACTGTTATAATAGGAATATAACAATCAGTGACATGGGAAGGGAGCGAGTTTGATGATAATAGAGATAGATTTCAACAGTGATGAAGCACTCTATATGCAATTACGCAATCAGATCATCATGGGAATTGCCACGTCACAATTTCATGAAGGAGATTCTCTGCCCAGCGTGCGCCAGCTGGCGGATACGATCGGGATCAATATGCATACAGTAAATAAGGCATATACGGTTCTGAAGCAGGAAGGTTATGTTAAGGTAGACCGGCGAAAAGGCGCGGTAATTGCACTCGATGTGGATCGCATGCGTGCGGTAGATGAATTGCGGAAGGAATTGCAGGTAATACTGGCTAAGAGCAGCTGCAAGAATATTTCCAGGCAGGAAGTTCATGAGCTGATTGATGAAATATATGAAGAGTATGGAGGACTGAATTGATGCAGTCACAGTTTACGGATAAGGCGCAAAATGCGCTGGCGCAGGCTTCCAGATGTGCAAGGAGCCTGAAGCAGGGTTACATCGGAACGGAACACATTCTGGTAGGATTATTAAAGGAAGACACCGGTGTGGCGGCCAAGGTATTGGCTGATAACGGTGTGGAGACCGGGCAGGTTATGGATATGATCCGGGATCTGATCGCGTTTGAGAACGGTGTCGCAGTGAAGGACAGAGAGGGATATTCTCCCAGGGCCGCGAGAATCCTGGAAGAAGCACACAGTCAGGCCGCACGTTTCGGACAGAAGCAGACCGGAACGGAGCATTTGCTGCTGGCCCTGATCAAAGAGGGGGAAAACGTAGCGGTACGCCTGTTGAACACGCTGGGAGCCAATGTACAGAAAATATATGTGGATACCCTGATCGCTATCGGACAGGACGGCAATCTGTACAAGGAAGACCTGGGAAAAAGAGGAGACCGTAAGGCGAAACAGTCTACGTTGGAGCAGTACAGCCGGGATCTGACGGCGCTGGCCAGGGAAGGAAAGCTGGATCCGGTAGTCGGAAGAGATGAAGAAATCCGCAGAGTGATCCAGATCCTGAGCCGACGGACGAAGAACAATCCCTGCCTGGTCGGGGAACCCGGTGTTGGCAAGACCGCCGTGGTGGAAGGACTGGCAGCCCGGATCGTGGCGGGAGATGTGCCTTTTACGGTGCAGAATAAGAGAGTACTGACACTGGATCTGTCCGGAATGGTAGCGGGAAGTAAGTACCGCGGAGAGTTCGAGGAGCGGATCAAGAAGGTACTGAAGGAAGTCACAGAGGATGGGAATATTATTTTATTCCTGGATGAATTGCATACGATCATCGGTGCCGGAGGTGCCGAAGGGGCTATTGATGCGTCCAATATCATGAAACCGTCTCTGGCCCGCGGAGAGATCCAGCTGATCGGTGCGACCACGATCGCGGAGTATCGCAAGTATATTGAGAAGGATGCTGCACTGGAGCGGAGATTCCAGCCGGTTACGGTGGAAGAACCCACAGAGGAAGAGGCTGTCCGCATCCTGGAGGGTATCAAGGGGAAGTACGAAGCACATCACCATGTGACCATTACACCGGAAGCGGTGGAGGCGGCAGTGAGACTGTCCAGTCGTTATATCAATGATAGGAATCTGCCCGACAAGGCGATTGACCTGATCGATGAGGCAGCGGCCAGTGCCAGACTGCATGCAATGGATGCACCGGATAAGGCAAAGGAGATCTCGGATAAGATCCGGGAGCTGGACTGGGAGATGGAGAAGGCTATCCGCGTGGAAGCTTTTGCCCAGATGGCAGAGATCAAGAAGAAACAGGATGCTCTGGTAAAGAAGCAGGAGCGTTTGCTGAAAAAGCGTGAAAAAAGGGAAGAGGAAAATACTTTAAGCATCGGTGAAAATGAGATCGCCGAGGTGGTGGCCCAGTGGACCAAAATCCCGGTGCAGAAGCTGGCAGAGAAGGAAAGCGAGAGACTTCTGAAGCTGGAGAAGACATTGCATAAGCGTGTGATCGGTCAGGAAGAGGCAGTTACCGCCGTGGCCAAAGCCATCCGCAGAGGCCGTGTGGGACTGAAGGATCCGAACCGTCCCATCGGTTCTTTCCTGTTCTTAGGACCTACCGGCGTCGGCAAGACGGAATTATCCAAGGCGCTTGCAGAGGCTATGTTCGGCTCGGAAGATGCCATGATCCGTGTGGATATGTCGGAGTATATGGAAGGTCATTCGGTATCTAAGATGATCGGTTCCCCGCCCGGATATGTGGGATTTGAAGAAGGTGGCCAGTTGAGCGAGAAGGTCCGCAGGAATCCTTATTCTGTCGTTCTGTTTGATGAGATCGAAAAGGCTCATCCGGATGTGTTCAACGTACTTTTGCAGGTGCTGGATGACGGTCATATTACGGATTCCAAGGGCAGAAAGGTCAGCTTCAAGAATACGGTGCTGATCATGACATCCAACGCCGGAGCACAGCGGATTGTAGATCCCAAGAATCTTGGCTTCGCAACGGAGAAGAGCGAGACGAAGGATTATGAGAAAATGAAATCCAATGTCATGGAAGAGGTAAAGCGCAGCTTCAAGCCGGAATTCATCAACCGTATCGATGACATTATCGTGTTCCACCAGCTGAACAATGAGAATATGAAAGAGATCGTAAATCTGCTGGCATCCAATCTGTATAAGAGATGCGAGGACCAGCTGGGCATCCATCTGACGATCACTGTAGCACTGAAGGAGCATCTGGTGAAAAAATATGCTGACAATAAGATGGGAGCGAGACCGTTAAAGCGTGCGATCCAGTCAGTGGTAGAGGATGCTCTGGCAGAAGAGATACTGCTGAAAAAGGTGGTGCCGGGAGATAAGGTTTCTGCAGGATTTAAGAATGGTAAAGTCGTATTTACGGTTAAGAATTAAGCATTTGTAACTATTCAGTCACTCAATTCGCAAAATCGCTCTTGCAGAGCTTTCCTTTTGCTCATTGAGGTTACTTCGTCTTATAAATATCATGAAATATTCTTACGAATGCAAGCATTCGACGAATATTCAATGATATTTAAATGACTCTGAATAGTTACAAAATTTAAAAATTTTTTTGTAGAAAAACAGGGTGAGATATATTATACTGTAACTATTCAAACCCCATTCGCAAAGGACGAAAGATAAAGAAGTGTTGCGGATGCAGTTACTTTCAGGAGGACAGACAGATGGCAGTAGTGGAAGAAATACTTCGCAGTGAAGCAGACGGATCTATCAGCTTTGGTAATCATAAGTTGGCCAAGAAGGCAAAGGTAGAAGATTATGAGCATGCAGGGGATCTGCTGAAGGTTAAGACCTACAATGAGATGACAAAGCTGGAGAAGAACGGTATGTTTTTATATGAATCTGTTCCCGGAACCAGTGTGTTGGAGTTCAAAGAGTCCGATAACAGTGTAGAATTCATCGTAGAAGGTGATGAAGATTCCCAGATCACAGTAGGATTAAAGGACGACACCGAGTACGAAGTATTTATTGACGGTAAGAACGTAGGAACCATGAAGACCGGACTTGGCGGAAAGCTGAGCCTGAGTGTAGAACTGGAAGCAGCAGGGGAAGTACCTGTGAAGATCGTAGAGGCGTAAAGGCGCACTGCAAAGGAGTCCAGACACGGAGGATATTGTAGTACTTCGTGTCTGGGCTCTTTTTTATAACGATTGAGGAGAGAGCATGGCAAAAGGTAAGACAGCCACCGTTTTTTTCTGTCAGAACTGTGGCTATGAATCCACGAAATGGCTGGGACAATGCCCCGGCTGCAGAGAGTGGAACACTTTCGTGGAAGAGACGATAGATAAAACGGTATTGAAAAACACCGGCACCGGGAGTAGAAGAGAGCGCAGAGAGGCTTCCGAACCCTGTGTATTATCTGAAATCGCGATCCGTGAGGAGAACAAGACACTCACCGGGATCAAAGAACTGGACCGGGTGCTCGGTGGCGGAATCGTACAGGGTTCCCTGACTCTGGTAGGAGGCGATCCGGGGATCGGTAAATCTACCCTGCTGCTTCAGGTGTGTCACAATCTGTCAGAGGCCGGACATAAGGTATTGTATATCTCCGGCGAGGAATCCAAGGTACAGATCAAGATGCGGGCGGACAGGCTCGGCACATTTTCGGAACATATGCTCCTGCTGTGTGAGACGAATCTGGACATCATCGGCGAAGTGATCCGCAGGAGCAAGCCGGAGGTCGTGATCATAGATTCCATTCAGACCATGTATAATGAAAATGTATCTGCAGCACCGGGAAGCGTATCACAGGTGCGGGAATCCACAGGCATCCTGTTGCAACTGGCAAAAGGATTGGGGATTTCTATTTTTATTGTGGGACATGTAACAAAAGAAGGAACCGTAGCGGGACCCAGAGTGTTGGAACATATGGTGGACACGGTACTTTATTTTGAAGGGGACAGACATGCTTCCTACCGTATCCTGCGTGGGGTGAAGAACCGTTTCGGGTCCACGAACGAGATCGGTGTTTTCGAGATGCGGGAGACGGGACTCGCGGAGGTGAAGAACCCTTCGGAATATATGTTGAACGGACGGCCGGAGAATGCCAGTGGCTCTGTGGTGGCATGTACTATGGAGGGCACCAGGCCGCTTCTGATCGAACTGCAGGCGCTGGTGTGCCACAGCAATTTCGGAATTCCCAGAAGACAGACCACCGGTACGGATTTCAACCGTGTAAATCTCCTGATGGCAGTGCTGGAGAAACGTTCCGGAGTGCAATTATCTTCCTGTGATGCCTACGTGAATATCACCGGAGGTATCAAGATCCAGGAACCGGCGATCGATCTGGGAATCGTTCTGGCGATTCTGTCCAGCTTCCGGAATAAGGCACTGAATCCGAAACTGGTCGCTTTCGGTGAAGTGGGATTAAGCGGCGAGGTCCGGGCAGTCAGCATGGCAAAACAACGCGTGGCAGAGGCAGAGAAGCTGGGCTTCGAAGAATGTGTGGTGCCGCTTGTCTCGTTGGAAGAGTGTAAAAAAGGAAGTAAGATCCGGGTCATTGGCGTCAGTTCTGTACAGGATGCTGTGGATAAAGTGTTTGGCTGACGGTCTCGAACTGTGGAAATGTATCTGGAAATGAGACGATGAACAGTTAAGTGATATGAGGAGGTTGAAAACATGCCTGTCAAAATAGGAATCGATATCGGTAGCAGTACGACAAAAATCGTAGCTTTTGAAGGAGAACATATGCTTCCGCCCATGGCGGTCAAGGCAGATAGCCAGGTGGCATCTCTCTATGGTGCATTCGGAAGATATCTGTATGAGAATAATCTGGAACTGGCTGATGTGGAAGGAGTCTATATCACCGGTGTGGGAAGCAAATATGTGGAGAAAGCGGTATATGATCGTCCTACCTATAAAGTGGATGAATTCGTCGCTACAGGTACCGGAGGATATTATCTTACGGATAAAAAGGAAGTCATTGTCATCAGTATGGGTACCGGAAGCTTCTTCGTCAAAGTGACGGAGAAGGAGATGAAGCACCTGGGTGGTGTCGGCTTAGGAGGCGGAACAATCTGTGGACTGTCCTCGATCATGCTGAATACCGGCGACATTCATGAAATTGTGCCGTTGTCCCGTAAGGGTGATGTGGCGAAGATCGACCTGCGGATCGCAGATCTGGCCAAAGAAAAGTTGCCGGGCCTGAATCTGGATGTGACGGCTTCTAATTTTGGTAAGGCAGATGCCCAGTCCAAACCGGAGGATATCGCGGCAGGTATTGTACATATGGTGATCGAGAATATCTGCCAGGCAGGAATCCTGGCATCTATGAGCACCGGCATCAAAGAGTATATCCTGATCGGCGGACTGACTAAATTCTTCGAGTGCCGCCAGATCATCGAGGATTTCAAGAGCCTGTGGGATGTGAAGATCAGCATTCCGGAGTACTCTGATTACGCGACCGCCATCGGATCTGTGATCGCACCGGATTCGGAGAAAGAGGAGATATAACAATATAGCTGTAAAGACAACATCCCGGCATGGCGCAGATCTACGAATCACGTCGTGCCGGGGTGAAATTGTATCTAAAAACAGAAATAAAAAAAGCCGATAACATCGACTTTTTAAAGCAGGGGAAGAGGGGATCGAACCCCCGTTAACGGTTTTGGAGACCGCCGCACTACCGCTGTACTATTCCCCTATGAAATTGTATCAGCTGAACCACTGACGAAAGCTATTATAGCATAGATACTTATCACTTAGCAAGTGAAAATTTTAAATTTTTGCAAAAACTTTTGCAATTTTAAAGGAAAGCTTAAAAACTATCTTATAACACAATTAAAGCAGCCGCAGGCGGGAAACCTGCAGCCACTTTAATTGTGTAAAAGGGGAATTCTTCCGGAAATCTACTTATATAAGCGGTTCGGCTCTCACCGAACAAGTTTAGTATAGTACACAATTTGGCTTTTGTCTAGCATTTTTTTGCAAAAAAAGGCAAAAAAATTACAAAAAAAGACTCTTTGTCGACAAAATCAGACGCTGCTCAATAGTCATCCGAGTTTCCCGTTTTGTAAACGAGATTCCACTTTGAAAACAGAAATGTATATAATCAGATACATGGAGTGAATATCTTGCTTACTATCATGAAAGTAGTGTAATATAAGGAATAAATGAGTTAAGAGAGTACAGCAGATGAGAGCTGTGCAGAAATGAGGGTTATATGGAACAGCATTTTAATACGCCGTCAGAAGTCATTGATACCAACATGAAAGCCGGAGAAGGTAAAGCCCATCTTCCTTTAGGCAAGATGATCCTGTTAGGTATTATGGCGGGTGCATTTATCGCGCTGGGCGGAGCCACCAGCAGCACCGCGGCACATGCCATTGACAATGTAGGGCTGGCACGATTTGTGGCAGGTATTATCTTCCCCGTGGGACTGATGATCATTGTATTTGTAGGTGGAGAGCTTTTCACCGGTAACTGCCTGATCGTCATGGATGTGGTTGGCAAAAAGGTAACGTGGTTCGAATGTATCCGCAACCTGATCGTGGTGTACTTCAGCAATCTGATCGGCGCCCTGATCATTGATACCCTGATCTACTTTTCCGGTAATCTGGATTACACCGGAGGGCTGCTGGGTGCCTATGCCATCAAGGTGGCAGTCGGCAAAGTGGGCATTTCTCCCCTGAAGGGAATCACCTCAGGCATTCTGTGTAATATTTTGGTATGTATTGCTATCCTGATGGCAGTGGCAGCTACGGATATCGTAGGTAAGGTCTGGGCGATCTTCTTCCCGATCATGGCGTTTGTGGTCGGCGGCTTCGAACACTGCGTTGCAAATATGTTCTACATTCCCGTTGGCATGATGGCTGCGCAGAATCCTGTTTACGTGGCGAAAGCACAGGAAGCATACGGATTGACGGCAGAGCAGATTCAGGGACTGACGATACTTCACAGTCTGAACAACTTTATTCCCGTTACCATCGGTAATATTTTAGGTGGAATGGTATTCGTAGGAATTCCCTGTTACTTTATTTATAAGAAGAAGTGGCAGAAATACCATGACGATGCCAAAACAGCATAAAGTAAATCAATTTTATAGGTAAGTATGGGAAACAGCCCGGTGATAGCATCGGGTTGTTTTTTAATTTATAGGAAATAAGCGAGATTCTTTTTTATAATTATAAACGAAATATTAAATCGTATTTTCACTTATGCTATATAAAAACGAAAGATAAAATGAGAAAATAAGAGAAAAAAGGAGAATAGAGATTTTAAACAGTTGTGAATACGTTTGAAAAACTGGGCATATAAAACTAATATAAGCTATAGCAATTAGCACTCGATAAAAATGAGTGCTAACAAATGAAAACGAGTAATAATATTTTTAAATAGCTATTAAGGAGGCAGTTATCATGAATTTGAAACCGTTAGGTGACAGAGTCGTATTAAAGCAGTTAGTTGCAGAGGAGACTACCAAGTCCGGTATCGTACTCCCCGGTCAGAATAAGGAGAAACCCCAGCAGGCAGAAGTCGTAGCAGTAGGCCCCGGCGGTGTTGTAGACGGCAAGGAAGTCAAGATGGAAGTTAAGGTTGGCGATCAGGTCATCTATTCCAAATATTCCGGAACCGAAGTAAAGCTGGATGACGAAGAGTATATCATCGTAAAGCAGAGCGACATCCTTGCAATTATTCAGTAAAAGCAAAACCTAAAAAGAAATTAAGACTAAGAGCAAATAAATTGGAGGCTGATTATTATGGCAAAAGAGATTAAATACGGCGCAGAAGCCCGTGCAGCATTAGAGGCTGGTGTTAACCAGCTGGCAGATACCGTAAGAGTAACTTTAGGACCCAAAGGAAGAAACGTAGTACTGGATAAGTCCTTCGGTGCACCCCTGATCACCAACGATGGTGTTACCATTGCAAAAGAGATCGAGCTGGAAGATGCATTCGAGAACATGGGTGCACAGCTGGTAAAGGAAGTAGCTACCAAGACCAACGATGTAGCCGGTGATGGTACTACAACCGCAACCGTTCTGGCACAGGCTATGGTAAATGCAGGTATGAAGAACCTGGCAGCAGGTGCTAACCCCATCATCCTGAGAAAAGGTATGAAGAAAGCAACTGCATGTGCAGTAGAAACCATCGGTAAGATGAGCCAGAAGGTAAACGGTAAGGAGCACATCGCAAGAGTAGCAGCAATCTCCGCAGGAGATGAAGCAGTAGGACAGCTGGTTGCAGATGCTATGGAGAAGGTAAGCAACAACGGTGTTATCACCATTGAAGAGTCCAAGACCATGCAGACCGAACTGGATCTGGTAGAAGGTATGCAGTTTGACAGAGGTTATATCTCCGCTTACATGGCAACCGATATGGATAAGATGGAAGCAGTTCTGGATAATCCTTATATTCTGATCACTGATAAGAAGATCTCCAACATTCAGGAGATCCTGCCCCTGTTAGAGCAGATCGTTCAGTCCGGCGCTAAGCTGTTGATCATCGCTGAGGATGTAGAGGGCGAGGCACTGACCACCCTGATCGTCAACAAGCTGCGTGGTACTTTCAATGTAGTAGCTGTTAAGGCTCCCGGCTATGGTGACAGAAGAAAAGCTATGCTGGAGGATATCGCAATTCTGACCGGCGGTACTGTGATCAGTTCCGAGCTTGGTTATGAGCTGAAGGATACCACAATGGATATGCTGGGTCGTGCAAAATCCGTTAAGGTTCAGAAAGAGAACACCGTGATCGTAGACGGTGAAGGCGATAAGGAAGCATTGCAGTCCAGAATCGCACAGATCAAGAAGCAGATCGAAGAGACCACTTCTGATTTCGACAGAGAGAAGTTGCAGGAGAGACTGGCTAAGCTGTCCGGTGGCGTGGCAGTCATCCGTGTAGGTGCTGCTACCGAGACTGAGATGAAGGAAGCTAAGCTTCGCCTGGAAGATGCGTTGGCAGCTACCAGAGCAGCCGTAGAGGAAGGCATCATCTGTGGCGGTGGTTCCGCATACATTCATGCATCCAAGGAAGTTGCCAAACTGGCAGCTACTCTGGAAGGTGATGAGAAGACCGGTGCAGGCATTGTCCTGAAAGCATTGGAAGCTCCTCTGTATCACATCGCAGCAAACGCAGGACTGGAAGGCAGCGTTATCATCAATAAGGTACGTGAGTCTGAGGTCGGTGTCGGCTTCGATGCTCTGAAAGAGGAATATGTAGATATGGTAAGTGCCGGCATTCTGGATCCTGCAAAGGTTACCAGAAGTGCCCTGCAGAACGCTACCAGCGTAGCAAGCACACTGCTTACTACCGAAAGCGTTGTAGCTAACATCAAGGAAGAGACTCCTGCAATGCCCGCCGGTGGAGCCGGTATGGGCGGAATGATGTAAACACCCATAGAAAAAACAAGCGCCACACTTTCGGGTGTGGCATTTGTTTTTTATGGGTGTTTATCGAGAAAATCATAAGTGCGAAGCACGTGCTCTGCGAAGCAGAGCGATTTTCGAAGATATAAACGTGGATGTGCAAAATACCCGATCTCCAAGCTTGCTTGAGAGGTCGGGTACTTTTTATGTCACGGATATGACGAAGTCCAGCGGATATCGCATGAATTGCGAAGCAATTTATGCGATAAGCCGCTGCTGCGTCGAATTCCTCGGGTGTGGCATTTGTTTTTTCTAGGTGTTTATCGAGGATATCAATGAGGATGCGTAATCCACTACAGTTCTTGACGTTGATGGAAAAATCCTTTACACTGGGATAAAGTAAGAACAAAGGCGGAGAAAAAAACATGAAAAAACTGTGGGAGGAATTTCAATATTTTTTTCAACAAAAAATATATGTAATTATTTTATGCCTGACTGCTATATGCGGGTATGGGTTTGAAATGACGCATCCAAGTATTGGAATAGATGATACGGCTGTTTCGCTGTATTTGGAGGATGGACTGGAAGTCGTAATGGGAAGATGGTTCATCTATCTGATAAATAAAATATTTCATTTGTCTGACTTCTCGCCGTTTATGATGGAACTGATCGGCGTTATTTTATTGTGTATCAGTGCAACCTTGTTTTGTGTTCTTTTCCGCAGAATATTCGGTCGCAAGGTGGGACTGACAGGGTATATCATATTTTCCTGCATATTCATATCCAATCCGATCATTAGTGAAGTGTATGTATACTACTACCATGACGGAGTGGATATTGGATATGTATTTTCAGCGTTGGCATTGATATGTTTTTGGAGCGGAATGGACAAATGGTCCGGGACGCGTAAAAGTGCTATAAAATATTATCTCGGAAGTCTTATATGCATTACCGTGGCGATAGGATGCTATGAGTCTATGTTGCTGCTGTTTATCATAGGCATATTGCTACTTTTATATTTACGCGCTTTTACAGATAACAGAAGATTAAAGAGCGGATATGTGATAGGCCAGTTAATCATAGGTGCATCGATCACGTTGGGAGTTATAATCTTGAGATCTGTAATCCTTAAAGTTATGATACAGGTGTTCCGGTTACAGGATATGGTAGGCTTTATGAATCAGCGGAGTATTACTGAAGTTTTGAAAATATTCGGCTCGAATCAACCGATCCAGGAATTATGGATGTTACTAAAAAGATTTTGGATTGTGTATTATGTGAATGCAGTGGTATATTTGCCCATACTGGGATATGTGATTGCAACTTTTGTTTTGGGCATGATTGCCGTAGTGCTGGGAATACGAAGAAAAGATATATGGTATCTTCTTCTTCTGATGGGTATGATGATTACACCTTTTCTCCTGACCATTGTAGAAGGAAGAGTGACATTGTATCGCTCCTGTCAGTATATGCCCTTTTTTACAGGTATCGGTTTTTTATTGCTCTATCTGTTTTTTTCAGAACGAAGAGCCCTGCCGTGGCTTAGACCGGCATATCTTGTTTTGGCGGGAATCATCATATATAATCAGGCGGCTGCGTTGAATCAGGCTTTTTATGTAGACTATAACAAATACCTGAATACAAAAGAAGTGTTGACCGAGATCGCATTGGAAATAGAACGTGATTATGGGAAGAGCACACCGGTGATCTTTACAGGACATTACAGCACCCCGTATAGTCTGGTGGAGGATTATTATGTTTCCTATGGCTCATGGCAGTACCGTGTGATCGCAGCAATTACAGACAAAGTAGATCCTCATCTGAAAGAAAAATATTTCGCACCCCAGGGATATTGTTTTACGGGAGAGGCTAATTATCCTTTTATTCAGTGGGCATTTGATGCATTTGACGGAACGAACCGTGAGATGATGAATTTTCTGGAGATGCACGGACATTCTTTCCCGCAGGTTACAGATCCTGAGATACTGGAGCAGGCCAGGACGATCGGCGATACCATGCCGGAGTGGCCGGCGGATGGGTCCGTATCGTTGCAGGATGGATATATTTTAGTGCATATTTAATAAGGAGACTTTGCAATGAATCGTTTTGAGTATATCGTAGAAAGCATTGACGGCGATTACGCCCACCTTCGCAGAACGGACATCGAATCCGACGAACTGAAACTGGTAGCCAGGGCGTTGTTGCCTCCTGAGATCATGGAAGGTACGAAGCTTTTGTATGAGTGGATGCAGTACTCTATTATGGAATAAATAGGGCACGAAAACTCTTGATGCGATAAGAAAAAACACGGCAATGGCTGCAATATATGTCACAAATTGAAAACAGAACTGGCACGACAGAAGAGCCCGTAAAGAATACACTGAGAGCAGGAACAAAGCACTGTGATTATATGCAAAAGGAGATTCCTATGAACGAACCCAGAACTTATCACAATCCTGTACAGCGAGGCTTTTTTCCGGACCCTTCGGTGATCCGTGTTGGCGACGATTACTACATGGTGAATTCCAGTTTCCAGTATTTTCCGGCAATCCCCATTTCCCATTCCCGGGATATGGTGCACTGGCATATCATCGGCCATGCCATCACGAATCCGGAGTGGCTGGACATTAGTGACATCCGGGATTCCCACGGCATCTGGGCACCGGATATCGAATGTGTGGACGGAAAATACTATATTTATGTAACTTTGCGTCTGAATGCGGACGGCAAGCGTGACAATAATGTGATGCGAAGACAATTGGTGATGGTATCCGATAAGCCGGAAGGCCCTTACAGCAAGCCGGTATGTCTGGAAGTGGACGATATTGATCCGTCCCTGTTTGTGGATGATGACGGCAGCAGATATATGATCATTGCCAAGGCAGCACAGGCAGTTCCCCTGACGGCGGATGGACTGGCAGTGGCGGGTCCGGCGAAGACCGCATGGGAAGGCACGGGCGAGCGCTGCTCCGAAGGTCCCCATATCATGAAAAAGGACGGCTATTATTACGCCATTGTGGCTGAGGGCGGCACCGGTTACGGCCATGGGATCAATGTGGGAAGAAGTAAAAATTTCTACGGCCCTTATGAGTGCTCTCCCTATAATCCGGTTATGCGTCAGAAGGATCCCGCTGCACCCATCCAGAGAGCCGGTCACGGCAAGCTGGTACAGGATCAGAACGGTCAGTGGTGGTGCTATTATCTCTGTGGAAGACCCAATCAGGGGAATTACACGACTGTAGGCAGAGAGTCGGCACTGGATCCCGTACAGTGGACGGAGGATGGATGGTTTACCGTCAACGAGGGAAAAGGTCCCAGCCTGACACAGATTGCACCGGATCTGCCGGAGTGCATTTATGAGAGAAATCTGTTTGATGATTTTAACGATACCAAGCTGAATCTGGAATGGGAGTTCGTGCGCAACCCGGATAACGGTTCCTGGTCACTGACGGAACGTCCCGGATATTTCCGGATCTGGACTAGAGACGGACAACTGAATGAGATCCGTGCGAAAAATACGTTGTTACGCAGAGAACAGGAGCTGTCCTATGTGGCGGAGACGAAGCTGGAGTTCTACCCGGATAAGGACGGAGAACAGGCCGGACTGACCTGCTACTACAGTACAGCCACTTATGCCAGATGCGCTCTGTGCTATGAGCGTGGACGGAAGATTCAGCTGGTCATCAACCGCAATCACGGCGAGGAGCTGGTGGCGGAAGTGGACAAGGTGAAGGAAGGTCCTGTGTATCTGAAAGTAGTGGTGGAGAAACTGACCAGAACTTTCTATTACAGCTATGATGGGGAGAACTGGGAACAGGTAGGTGTCTTGGAAAACTGCATTTACCTCTGCGACGAGGGTGTTCCCGACGATCCCAAGCGACATACCGGCACGCTGGTAGGCATCTATGCCAACAACGGAGGCTGTGGAAGCCGCAAAGCAGCGGATTTTGACTACTTCAAATATGAGGATTAGACAAAAAAGAAGGTGTGATTTTGGCTAAAAGTGCGAAAAAGTCGCAACTGATGGAAATTTGTTTGCCAAATAGTCGAAATAATGGTAAAATAATCATGGTTCGGAATGTAAGAGCTTACATTCCGAATCGACAGGAACAAATGCAACGCATAGTTTCATACATCTCTTTTCAAAGGATCCCGGGTGAGCAGCCCGGGATCTTTTGTGTAGCCGAAGCTGTTGGGAATATTTTCCTGATTTGCCGGTGAAACTTTTTGTGGGAATACAGCGTCAAAATAATAGACAGCTTAAGAAGAATATGTGTTAAAATGAATATCAGAGAAAATGATTGCATGCAGTTTTCATAAAAGTGAGGAAAGGACATATGTCAGACAGAAAAAAAGAACAGGCGGTGGAGCGTGCCCTGACGGAGGGGTATGAGAAGTATTACCGTCTTGCTTATAGTTATGTACATAATGAAGCGGACGCGCTGGATATTGTACAGGAAGCAGCCTATAAAGCCATTTTAAAAAGTGACAGCCTGAAGGAGCCGCAATACGTGGAGACCTGGGTATACCGGATCGTGGTCAACGAGGCATGTAGCTTCCTGCGCAGCCGGAAGGAGAGCGCGGATGTGGAGGAGATCCAGGCGGCAAGTGAAGATATCTATGAAAATATTGATTTAAAACGTGCTATAGAAAATCTTGACCCGAAGGATCGTGCCATTGTGGTTCTGAGATTCTTTGAGGACAGGCAGCTGGAGGAGATCGCGAAGATACTGGATGAGAACCTGAACACGGTAAAGAGCAGACTGTACCGGGTGATGAAAAAGCTGCGGCTGAACCTCGAAGGCAGCACAGGCTGAGCAAATGACCGCCTACATCGATATATTCAGGACATAAGACAGATATAGGCAAAGAGATATAGAAAGATATAGGAAGAGATAACATGACCGGTCCGAACAGACCGGACAGATGGAGAATAGATATGAATGAACAGGAACAATTAAAACAATTAAAAGAGGAGTATGAGAATATGACAATACCCGAAGCGGGACGGGAACGGTTGCAGGCAGGTATCGACAGAGCCCGTATAGAGAAAAAAAGAGCGGAGCGTGTCCGAAGACGTTCCGCATGGACTGCGGCAGCAGCGGCTGTGATCGTGTTGATCGCACTGCCAAATACCAATATGCAGATCGCCCATGCCATGGAAAATATTCCGGTGCTGGGAGGCTTTTTTAGACTGGTGACGGTGCGGCAGTACAATTATAGCGATGAGAACCATGATGCCGAAGTAGAACTTGCACAGATCGCTTATGGAGAAGATGCGGGAGAAGGTGTTCCCACAGGAGAGGTGGCAGTTGGTGCTGCCACTTTGGAGGGCACAGCTGCAGAAAGTGTGGAAGAAGTCGGTGTCGGACAGGAGGCTGCGGAGGCGAAGCTGTCGGAAGACGGTGTGGAAGCGGTCAATCAGGGTATGGAGGCTACGGTAGAGGAACTGATCCGTCAGTTCGAGGATACCTTATCCGAGGAAGGGTATCATGGACTGCATGTAACACAGGAGGTTGTTACAGATAATGCACTGTATTATACAGTGAAGCTGAGTGTCCTGGAGACGGAGGCCAGCGGCTATGAACATAATCAATTTTATACGATTGCTAAACAGACGGGAAATGTGGTGACACTGGCAGATCTGTTTGCAGAAGGGAGTGACTATATTTCCGCGATCAGCGAGAACATTAAGACCCAGATGAAGGAACAGATGGCGGCGGACGAAGGCGTGATCTATTTCCTGGATAATGACGATATGCCGGAATTCAATTTTCAGGGGATCACGGAACAGACGAATTTTTATTTCAATGAAAGGGGAGAACTGGTCATAGCATTTGATGAATATGAAGTGGCTCCCGGTTCTATGGGAGCACCGGAATTTGTAATCCCTCAGGAAGTGACGGCAGCACTTTTAAAATAAATATCTAAATGGAGAAACTCCCGCATATCATGAAACAAAAGGATATGCGGGAGCTTTTTTATGCCATTGATCGTATTGGATGCGGGGCACGGTGGTGCAAACCCCGGGGCCACGTATAAGGGAAGAAAAGAAAGTGAGGATGCGTTGGCGCTGACACTGGCGGTGGGAAGCATCTTAGAAGAAAACGGAGTGGATGTGTATTACACCAGGACCACAGATATCTACGAGTCTCCTTATCAGAAGGCGCAGGAGGGAAATGAGGTGGGAGGAGATTATTTTGTCTCGATCCATCGCAATTCCAGTCCTTATCCGAACCAGTACAGCGGAGTGGAGAGTCTGGTCTACAACCGCTATGGGGCGGCAGCCAGGATGGCGTACAACATCAATGCCGGACTGGAGCAGGTGGGATTCGTGAATCTGGGAGTGAATGAAAGACCGAATCTGGTGGTGCTGAACAGCACAAATATGCCGGCAGTGCTGGTGGAAGTGGGATTTATCAATACGGATGCGGACAACGAACTCTTTGACAGCCGCTTTGACGAGATCGCCCGGGCAATTGCTGACGGCATTCTGGAGAGCATCTGATTTACGTTCAGCCCACGCTGCATTCATAAAAGCGTCTGCTACGCATCCGTCGCTATTTTGACGGCTCACCTTTTTACCTAAATCTTACAAATAAATTACCGGACTGTGATATTATGTGAATTTCCTTCATGTTAGTATGATTGCGTAATCAAGAGAAAGAAAAACAAACACATGGAGGACATTATTATGAGAGTAAGACACAGCAAATTATTAGCTCTGATCGGGGCAGGAATATTAGCAGTAACTACATTGGTTGCATGCGGTAACAGTGATGCAACCACAGCACAGCCTTCCACAGCAGAGAGCAGCGCAGCAGAAAGCACTGTGGCAGCAAGCAGTGAAGCAGCACCTGCTGAGACCACCGCAGATCTGTCCGGCAACCTTTCCATGGTGGGAAGTACTTCTATGGAGAAGTTAGCCAATGCACTGAGTGAAGCTTTCATGGAAGAATATCCTGATGTAACCGTAACTGCTGAATTCGTAGGATCCGGTGCGGGTATCGAAGCTGTTACCAACGGAACCGCAGATATCGGTAACTCTTCCAGAAGCTTAAAGGATGAGGAAAAGGCAGCGGGTGTTGTAGAGAACGTAGTAGCAATCGATGGTATTGCCGTATGCGTAGATCCTGCTAACGAAGTAGCAGATCTGACCAAAGAACAGCTGACTAACATCTACAATGGCACAATTACCAACTGGAAAGAAGTCGGCGGCGCAGATGAGCCTATCATCGTAATCGGCCGCGAGGCAGGTTCCGGTACCAGAGGAGCTTTTGAAGAGCTGGTTGACCTGCAGGATGCCTGCAAATATGCAAACGAACTGGACAGCACCGGTGCAGTGATCGCTAAAGTAGCATCTACTCCCGGAGCTATCGGATATGCTTCCCTGGATGCTCTGGATGATAGTGTTAAGGCACTTTCCCTGGAAGGTGTAGAAGCTACCGCAGAGAACATCAAGGCCGGTAACTACTTCTTAAGCAGACCTTTCGTAATGGCTACCAAGGGTGAGATCTCCGAGCAGAACGATCTGGTACAGGCATGGTTCGACTTTGTACTGGGTGACGAAGGACAGCAGGTTGCTTCCGAAGTTGGTCTGATCACTGTAAAGTAATAGCCTGACACAGAAAAAGGAAAAAAAGCGATGAATAGTGGAACACACGCTTCCGTAATGGGAAATAGAAAAAACAAAGCGGTTGTGGAAACTGTGGCACAAATAGTATTTACCATTTGTGCCCTCTTCGCCGTACTGGCGGTAGTTTCCATTACCTTATATATGATCATCAGCGGTACCCCCTCCATTTTAAAAGTGGGTCTGGGAGAGATCCTGTTCGGCACCGAATGGATGCCGACGGCAGCAGATCCGAAATTCGGTATTCTGTGGGTTATTCTGACCTCCATCATCGGTACGACTCTGGCGATTTTACTGGGTGTGCCCATCGGCGTACTGACAGCGGTATTTCTGGCAGAGGTGGCACCCAGATCCTTAGCAGCCATTGTAAAGCCTGCGGTAGAACTGTTAGCCGGCATCCCTTCCGTCATCTACGGACTGCTGGGAATCTACTTATTGAATCCTCTCATGTATAAATTAGAAAGACTGATCTTCCAGGGATCCACGACACACCAGTTCACCGGAGGTGCGAACCTGTTGTCCGCAGTGATCGTACTGGCGATCATGATCCTGCCCACGGTGATCAATATCAGCGAGACTTCCATACGCTCCGTTCCCGCAGGAATAAAATCCTCCTCCCTGGCACTGGGAGCTTCTCATGTGCAGACCATTTTCCGGTCCATCCTTCCGGCAGCCAAATCCGGAATTGTGACCGCTATTGTTCTGGGAGTGGGACGAGCTATCGGTGAAGCTATGGCTATCACGCTGGTATCCGGCAGCAGCGTGAATGTGCCCCTGCCCTTTAACTCCGTACGATTCCTGACCACAGCCATTGTCAGCGAGATGGGATATTCTTCCGGACTGCACAGACAGGTGTTGTTTACCATCGGACTGGTGCTGTTTGTATTCATTATGATCATTAATGTAGTGTTGAATAAAATACTGAAAAAGGGGACGGACGACAATGAATAAGGACACCTTATATGTAAAAAGAAAACGCCCCACAGACATGCTGTTACTGGCAGCTATCTACATCTCCGCCACACTGGCGGTGGCACTTTTGCTGGGAATTATCCTGTATGTCTTTGTGAAAGGCATTCACACCGTGAACTGGGCATTTCTAACGACTGTGACCAGTGCCAGAAAACAGACCACAGGTATTGCCGGCAACCTGTTAAATACTCTGTACATCATCGTGATCACTCTGCTGATCGCAACCCCCATTGGTGTGGGAAGTGCTATTTACCTGAACGAATATGCCAAGCCTGGCAAGCTGGTCTCCATCCTTGAATTTACCACCGAGATCCTGTCCGGTATTCCTTCTATCATTTTCGGCCTGTTCGGTATGATCTTCTTCGGAGAGACTTTGGGATTTGGTTACTCGCTGCTCACCGGTTCTTTTACCCTGGTACTGATGGTGCTGCCCCTGATCACCAGAAATACGCAGGAAGCACTGCGTACCGTGCCGGACAGCTATCGTACCGGTGCGCTGGGAATGGGATCTACGAAATGGCATATGATCCGTACCATCCTTCTGCCGTCCTCCATGCCGGGTATCGTCACCGGTATCATCCTGGCACTGGGACGAATTGTAGGAGAATCCGCTGCACTCTTATTTACCGCGGGAAGCGATTATAAGCTGCCGAAGTTCATCGGAGCTTTCGGGGACAATCTGGCGAAGCTGGCCCACAAGGCAATGGAGTCCGGCGGAACCCTGACGATCGAACTGTATCTGCAGATGCAGAAGGGACAATATGACAACGCATTTGGAATCGGATGTGTTCTCATTGTTATTGTATTGATCCTGAATCTGCTGACCAAGCTGGCAGCAAATAAATTGAGACGAGAGTAAGAGAAATCACAAAAAGGAGATACCCTTATGGCTAACAGTAAAATAACCGTGGAAAGCTTAAATCTCCATTACGGAGAGAACCACGCACTGAAAAATGTAAATATGGAGATTGCAGACCATGCCATTACCGCATTTATCGGGCCCAGCGGCTGCGGCAAATCCACTTTCCTGCGCTTCCTGAACCGGATGAATGATCTGGTGGACGGCTGCAGAGTGGAAGGAAAAGTGATCCTGGACGGAGAGGACATTTACGATAAGCGGGTAGATACCACATTGCTTCGTAAAAAGGTGGGTATGGTATTCCAACAGCCTAATCCTTTCCCTATGTCTATCTATGACAATATCGCCTATGGCCCAAGACTGCATGGCATCAAGAATAAAAAGGAACTGGATGAGATCGTGGAACGTTCCCTGCAGGGTGCTGCTATCTTCGAAGAAGTAAAGGACCGTCTGCATAAATCCGCACTGGGTCTGTCCGGCGGACAGCAGCAGAGACTGTGTATTGCCAGAGCCCTGGCAGTATCCCCAGAGGTGCTTTTGATGGATGAACCCACTTCCGCCCTGGATCCGATCTCTACATTAAAGATCGAGGAATTGATGGAGACCTTGAAGAAAAAGTACACCGTGGTCATCGTAACACACAATATGCAGCAGGCAGCCCGAGTGTCAGATGATACCGCATTTTTCCTGGTAGGAGAAGTGGTCGAGAAGAATGCAACCTCCGAGATCTTTGCAAGACCCCGGGATAAACGAACAGAAGACTACATCACCGGACGATTTGGTTGATTTTGAATGAATAGATAGGAGGAATGGGAGATGTCACCCAGAGTATTATTTGAACAGGATCTTGAGACTTTGAAAAATAAAGTATCGGAGATGGGAGAACATGCAGAGATCAGTTATGATCGTATGCTATATGGAATGCGGGAGAACAAAGAGGATATTTTAAAGACTCTGCTGGATACGGATCACAAGATGGTGGATATGCAGAGAAGCATTGAAGCTATGTGCTTAAGTCTGCTGACCAGACAACAGCCGGTGGCGAGAGATATGCGGCTGGTGAGTGCAGCACTGAAGGTTGTAACAGACATTGAGCGGATCGGTGATCATGTGGCAGATATGGTGGAGCTGTATCTGCGGATGGGGAATATGAATTCCGAGGGAAAACAGGAAAAGCTGCTTCTGAAAATGATGGAAGAGGCAAAGGATATGATCCATAATTCTGTGGAGGCTTTCGTGGAGGGAGATGAAGCGAATGCCCAAAAAGTTGTGGAGCATGACGATGTGGTGGACGACCTCTTTAACGATATGAAGAAAGAGATGATGCAGGCTATCCGGGAACAGAATCTGGATGCTGATCGTGTGGTGGATTATCTGATGATGGCAAAGTACCTGGAAAAGGTAGGCGACCATGCAGTAAATATTGCCCAGTGGGCGATCTTCCGTATGACCGGAGATATGGAAGGGGTAAAATTATATTAGCATTCGACGATCCCGGCAACGATGCTAAGCCCCAATTCGCAAAATCCCGGCAACGATGCAGAGCCTCAATTCGCAAAATCGCCTCTGCGAGGCTTTGCTTTTGCTCATTGAGGCGTGCTCGCCAAAGAACCTTTGCCATATACTCTTACGAATGCCAGCATTCGACGAGTATCCGGCAAGGTTCATGGCTCTGCATCGTTGCAATTTTACATAAATTTTACATTCGAAGATATTGCATTTTACATAAGCAAGATAAAGTGAAGATAGAAACCGAAAATGTAAAGTATGTTATGTAAAATGAGAGGATTAGAGTATGGACTTTTTTGATTTGCTGAAGATGGTAGGAGGACTTGCACTGTTTTTATACGGAATGAATCTGCTGGGTGATGGATTGTCCCAGGCCTCCGGCGGACGTCTGGAGCGTATCCTGGAGAAACTGACCAGCAACCCGATCAAGGCAGTCTTGATGGGTGCTGTGGTCACCGGCGTGATCCAGTCCTCCTCCGCTACCACTGTTATGGTAGTCGGTTTTGTCAATTCCGGCATTATGAGCCTGAAACAGGCAGTGGGCATCATCATGGGCGCCAATATCGGTACCACGGTGACCTCCTGGATCTTAAGCCTTGCAGGCATTGAGAGTGATGCCTTCTGGATCCGTATGCTCAAACCCAGTTCTTTTTCGCCGATTCTGGCAATCGTGGGTGTGGGTATTTTACTGTTTTCCCATAAAGATAAATTAAAAAATGCGGCAACCATCCTGGTGGGCTTTGCAATTCTGATGTTTGGCATGGATTCCATGAGCGCAGCAGTTTCACCTCTGGCAGAGGTACCGGAGTTTACCAATCTGCTGATCAAGTTCCAAAATCCCGTATTTGGTGTGCTGGCAGGACTCATTCTCACAGCGGTGATCCAGTCTTCTTCCGCATCCGTAGGTATTTTGCAGGCACTGTGCATGACCGGAGCGGTAAGCTTCGGCGCAGCAGTTCCCATTATCATGGGACAGAATATCGGTACCTGTGTTACCGCCATGATCTCCGGTATCGGTGCTTCCCGCAACGCAAAGCGTGCGGCACTGATCCACTTGTATTTCAATATTATCGGAACGATATTGTTCCTTGGAATCTTTTATACTGCAAATGCCATTCATCCCTTTGCTTTTTTAGGAGAAGTGGCAACCCCCTTCGGCATTGCAGTGGTCCACAGCTGCTTTAATGTTGCTGCCACGCTGGTATTGCTGCCATTTTCCAATGGACTGGTAAAGCTTGCCTGCCTGACACTGCCTACGCATGAAGATGTGAAGGAAATGTCTGAGACAGACAAGACACTGAGCCTTTTGGATCCCCGATTCCTGGATACACCTGCCTATGCGGTAGAACAGAGCAGACAGGTAGCGTCTGTTATGGCAGACAAATCCCGCAAGGCAATGGACCTCGCCATGGAATTACTGCAGGGGTATGACGAGGCAAAAGCAGAGCAGGTAATACAGATGGAGACAGATGTGGACCGCTTTGAGGATGAGCTTGGTACTTATCTGGTGAAGCTCAGTTCCAGACAGCTGTCCGGTAAAGACAGCGAGACGCTGAACACTATTTTACATTGCATCGGTGATTTTGAGAGGATTTCCGACCATGCCCGCAATGTGAAAGAAGCTGCGCAGGAAATGTATGACAAAAAGCTGGATTTTTCCGATAAAGCACAGGAAGAACTGAAGGTATTCGAAAGAGCGGTACATGACATTCTGGATATTACCATGAACAGCTTTATAAAGGGAGACCTGAACCTGGCAAGACAGGTAGAACCCATGGAAGAGGTTATTGACGGATTGAGCCTGGATGTGAAACAGCGTCATGTGCGCAGACTTCGCAAGGGAAAATGCACTATTGAACTGGGATTCATTTTATCCGATGTGATCACGAACTTTGAACGTGTCAGTGATCACTGCTCCAACATTGCGGTCTGCCTGGTACAGGTGAATGAAGATGAATTCGATACGCATGCTTATCTGGATGAACTGCGCCAGGAGGATAATCTGGATTTTCAGGGTAAAGTGATGGCATGCCGTGAAAAATACCAGTTACCTCCTACAAAGCAGGATCGTGTTATGGAAAAGAATGCAAAATTACTTGCGGAGTAAGGATTTACAGAGGTATAGTTAAGAAGAGAAAGCACAGTCAGAGAGGAGTGCTGTGAGATGGCATTGATCTATGTAGTAGAAGATGATAAAAACATTCAGGAGATTGAGACCTTTGCGTTGACCAATGTAGGGTATGAGGTAAAAGGATTTGACTCCGCCACAGATTTCTATGCAGCATTGAACGAGACAGCACCGGATCTGATCCTGTTAGACATTATGCTGCCAGATGAGGATGGACTGAGTATCGTGAAAAAGCTTCGTACCAGACAGGATACAGTACTGGTGCCGGTGATCATGGTGACGGCCAAGACCACGGAGATCGATAAAGTGAAAGGCCTGGATCTGGGAGCGGATGATTATATTACGAAACCCTTCGGTGTCATGGAACTGATCTCCAGGGTCAAAGCAATGCTTCGGAGAAGTCAGAAGACTCAGGACAAAGATAAGATTTTGAAGCTTGGCAATATTGTGCTGGATAGAGAGAAACATTCCGTGATGGTAGGTAAGGAGCCGGTGGAACTGACTTACAAGGAATATGAACTGTTAAAGCTTTTGATGACGAATGCCGGTATCGTGACTACCAGGGAACTGATCTTAGACCGGGTGTGGGGGATTGATTTCGAGGGAGAGTCCAGAACGCTGGATATGCATATCAAGACTCTGCGTCAGAAGCTGAAGGAAGAAGGCAGTCTGATCAAGACGGTACGTAATGTGGGATACATTATGAACGGTGAGAAAGCGTAACAGAAGATGAAGAAAAAGATTAACAAAATGATGATTCTCATTGCCACGGTGACGATTCTGGTGACGATGGTATTGATCACAGTGGTCTATTATGATCTGTTTCGCAGACAGGTACTGGAGGATCTGAAAAGCTATGGATTGTTGCTGAGCAACTGCTCTTCCGTAGAGGAAATTGAGCAAAGCGGTGTGCCGGTGGAATCGGATCTTCGACTGACCATCATTGGCAGTGACGGCCGGGTATTGTATGATAATGAAGCGGATTCCGTGGCCATGGGAAACCACTCTTCCAGACCCGAGATCCGGGAAGCCATGCAGGACGGAGAGGGCGAGGCGGTCCGTAATTCCGAGACGTTATCCCGGTCCACTTTTTATTATGCCATCCGGCTTGCAGATGGCAGTATCTTACGTCTGTCCAAAGATGCCAGGAGTATTTACAGCATTTTCAGCCAGGCGCTGCCTATGATGGCTGGTATTTTCATAGTGCTGCTGATCTTGTGCATGGTGGCGGCCAAAGTGCTGACCGCGAAGCTGATCGCCCCCATTGAAAAACTGGCAGAGAACATAGGTGAGTGTACGGAAATGCAGACCTATGAGGAGCTGACACCGTTCATGGTCATGATCCGCAAACAGCATGAGGACATTATGAAAAATGCCAGAATGCGTCAGGAATTCAGTGCAAATGTATCTCACGAACTGAAGACTCCGCTGACATCTATTTCAGGATATGCGGAGCTGATTGAGACCGGAATGGCTTCCGAACAGGATACGGTGCGTTTTGCTCACGGGATTCATAACAGCGCGAATCGTCTGCTTACACTGATCAATGATATTATCCGCCTGTCAGAGCTGGATGGCACGGAAGGGGAAGCGGATACGGAGCTTTTGGATCTTCATGAGATGGCACAGAATTGTGTGGAAATGCTCTCCATGAGTGCCGAGAAACATGATGTGACTATTGCCCTCTCCGGTACGGAGTGCTACGTAACGGCGAACCGGCAGATGATGGAGGAATTGCTATACAATCTGTGCGATAATGCCATCCGGTATAACAACCTGGGAGGAAGCGTGGATGTACAGACCTATGCCAGAGAGGACCATACTTACCTGATAGTAAAAGACACCGGAATCGGGATCTCCAAGGAACACCAGGAGAGGATCTTCGAGCGTTTTTACCGCGTGGACAAGAGCCGTTCCAAATCCACCGGTGGCACCGGACTGGGGCTTGCAATTGTGAAGCATATCATCGCTAAAAGCCATGCAAATCTGGAGCTGGAGAGTGAACCGGGAAAAGGAACGACGATAAAAGTAGTTTTTTAAATTGAGTGTTAGCGAAATACCACCCGGATGACTTTGTTGTCTTCCTGGGTGGTATTTTGGTTTTGCTGTTCCAATCTTTATCGCCTGAAATCTATTTTGTGCTGTATAAGCAGTAAGTTTGAAGTGATTTTCTTTTATAGTGACTGATATTTACTGCCGGAATGGAAGCATCCTATGCCGAAGCGGTAATTGTCAGAACGTTTTCATGAATTCTTCAATAAAAATACTGCTTGGATTTCTAAAAGCACTTTCAGGGCAGTAATATGCTTGCCCTACTAAGCAGGGAGTTAGCGAAACAGCCCCGTAGCCCTCTTTCTATTGCTTTGGTGAAAATCGCATCAAAATAGCAAAATCCGTACAAAAAAACTTCTAAATCAGGAATTTTTGTACGGAATTTCTTCATTTTGCACGCTCAGCGAAAATAACAGCTTTTTACATGGCAAAATCTCATGTTTTTGTATTTTTTTAGCAGAAAATGGTGTTTTTAATACAAACAGATCTCCCCGGGTGGCAGATGGCATCCGCAATGAGCCACGCTATTCATAAGATTGTCAGCAAAAACGCTGCCAATCTTATTTCATATCGCGGCATTCGCCGCATCACGGCAAAAGTAAAAACCGTGATTTGTGAGCAAGCTCCCAATCACGGTTCTTATTTTGCCTATGCGCGGCTCATTGCTCGCGTAAACTCTCAATTTACATCTCTAATGGAACGTGAAGGAATCGCCGTCCTCCACGATGCAGATCATAGTCTTGCCGGCATTGAGGACGATCTCATCACCATTGTCGTCGTAGTACCTCGTGGCACTGTAATCGGAGGTCTTCTCCCAATTCACGTGAATCCCCCGGCCGTTCGTAAAGAACCAGCCATCTCTCGTGGTGTCGTGGCATTGGAATGCCAGGTATCCCTCGCCCAACTCTTCATAAAAGGTATTCTGCACCAGAATATTCTTGAAAGTCAGCTGCTTGCCGGTCAATGCATCGATATGCGGTCCGTCCGTACTGCCGGACAGATGCTGGGAACGATAATAGAGACCGTCATCCTCATTGAATTCAAAATAACATCTGGTCAGAGGGTAACACCCTGACATATCGATATAAGTGGCATCCTTGGCCTTGGAACCGTACTGCCCGAGCGTATTGGGTTCAGCCTTCGTGGCAAAACGGAAATGCTCTTCGTCGGACAGCCCACGATATTCCAGACTGTAGCCTTTTTGGTCGATCACCCGCAGAAGACCGGCCCCGGAAGCATAAGCATTGTGAGGCTTGTTGCGATCCGTGGTGCGGAAAAAGGCTCCCTCATCCGTGCCGGAGGTACCGTCGATATCCTGCGTGTCCGGCTGTGCCAACAATTCATTGATGAAAAAGGGCCCTCCGAAATGCACCAGGAACGCATCCCATTCAAACGCCCAGTAGGCATAATAATCACGCAGACTCCGAATGTTGCCGATCTTGTCCAGATCCTCCCAGCCTTCATAGACTGCCATCATACGCGTCATGCGGTTCTCAACATTTGCTTCATAGAGAATGGAAGCCTCGGACAGACTATATTGAGGGATCGCGGCAGCCTCATTGGGGATCATGACAGCGATAGGGCGCGTGGCAGCGACATCGGCATCCACCCATTCATTGGTGAGACGACTGCGCACCATTCCCTCGGCGGGCGCCACCGAATCATCTTCCACCACGATCGTCACAGGATCCGGAAGCTTGTCATCGGGATCCGTCGAAGAAGCAGGACTGTTGTCCGGCAGGATCGGACTGAAAATATTATCATTATTGTTCTGTGCGCCGCAGGCGGTCAGCAGCAGAGAAGCGGACAGCAGAAGCGCGGCGGCTCTGTGCCATGTCCGTTTTTTATTATTATGAGAAATCATGTAAAAGTCACCTCGACCATAATACGGTATTTATCAAAAGCGTTTCCAATCAAAAAAATCCATCAAACCTTATCCCTGATCAGATCACAAAAGTATAAATGATCACGCCGCAGAAAATACCTAACAGCGCACCCATGAGTACCTGCAGAGGAGTATGTCCCACGAATTCCTTCAGCTTGTCATGAGGTGAAATCTCGCTGCGGCCCATATCCTCGAAGATCTTCATCATATCATTCAGCACCTGCGCCTGGATACCGGTCTCGCGGCGGACTCCCATGGCATCGTACATCACGATGATCGCCAGGATCAGAGAGATGGCGAACTCGAAACTGCCGGCGCCGTATTCGTAGCATGTCGCAGTGACCAGTGCACATACGGTAGCGGAATGCGAACTGGGCATTCCACCGCTGCCCACCAGACGTTCCGCCACGAATTTTTTGGAAATGATCAGATGGATCAGAGTCTTCAGGATCTGTGCCACGAACCAGCCGCAGGCTGCAGTCAGAAAAATATGATTACTGAAAAATTCTTCAAAAAAAGTCATAAATAACCTCGTTTCTGCCACGCCCCGTTTGGAAGGACAGGCATATATAAATTCAGTATAATCCAAAAGAAGAAAAAAGTACAGTGCCTGGCTTGAAATGATGTGGGAAGAATGGCTTGAAATGATGTTGAAAGAAACGTATAATAGTGTCATGTGGATTCTTATAACCAAAGCCTAAGGAGACCAGTAATGAGCCTGTTGAGTGTGATAGTGCCCTGTTATAATGAAGAGGAAAGTGTAGCCCTGTTTTACCGGGAACTGACGAAGAATGATCCTTTTTTCAAGGAAAAAGAAATAGAACTGGAGCTGCTGTATATCGATGACGGTTCCAAAGACGGTACTGTGCGGGAAGTGAAAAAGCTGATCGAGCAGGATCCGCGTGTGCATATTATTTCCTTCTCCAGGAATTTCGGAAAAGAAGCCGCCATGTTCGCCGGACTGGAAAAGTCTCGGGGAGACTATGTGGTCATGATGGATGTGGATCTGCAGGATCCGCCTTCCCTGTTGCCGGAAATGTTCGAATATATCTGGCAGGGATATGATTCCGTGGCTACCCGCCGCGTTACGAGAAAAGGGGAGCCGCCGATCCGCAGCTTTTTCGCCAGAAGATTTTATCATCTGATGAAGAAGATATCCCAGACCGAGATGATGGACGGTGCCAGAGATTACCGCCTGATGACCAGACAGATGGTGGATGCGATCCTTTCCATGCGGGAGTATAACCGTTTTACCAAGGGAATCTTCGGCTGGGTCGGTTTCCGTACCAAATGGCTGGAATATGAAAACGTGGAACGTGCCAAGGGAGAGACCAAGTGGAATTTCTGGAAACTGCTGGTATATTCCATAGACGGGATCACTGCTTTTTCCACAGCACCGCTGCTGATCGCCTCTTTTGTCGGGATCCTGTTCTGCGTGATCGCTTTTCTGATGATCGTATTTATCATTGTGAGGAAGCTGATCTTCGGTGATCCGGTCTCCGGCTGGCCTTCCCTGGTGTGCATTATCCTGATGACCAGCGGCATCCAGTTCTTCTGTACCGGTATTCTCGGACAGTATCTGGCGAAAGCCTATATGGAAGTAAAACGCAGACCGATCTACCTGGTAAAGGAAGAAATCTAGGCATTTTACTGTTACAAAACAGGGGGTAAATGTAACATTTTTGCTCTCTTAACTATATTTTAACGAGAAAAAGTCTTTTCAAGAAACGACAGTTATGATATTATTTCTCTGTCAGTCACGGTAGGAGAGCAATACTCGACAAGTATAAAGGGGGACTTGTTTTGGATATTGTAGCAGTAAAAGATTCTGAACTGGAGAGATATGTAACCAAAATCATGCTGGAGATAGGGGTGCCGGCGCATCTGAAGGGTTATCACTACTTACGTGATGCAATTATTTTGTCAGGAAAAGATATGGAAGTGGTAAGCAGCGTTACCAAACTTCTGTATCCTACGATCGCAAAACATTTTAAGACCACAGACCAGAAAGTGGAACGCGCCATCCGGAATGCCATTGAGGTATCCTGGACTCGGGGAAATGTGGAGACATTTGAGAAAATATTCGGATATTCAGCAGCCAGCGGAAGGAACAGACCGACGAACAGCGAGTATATCGCACGTATCGCGGACAACATCCGACTGGATTATAAGGCTATGTAACATATTGAATTTATTCTTTTTAAATTAGGAAAGTTAACGTTTCGATGCAGTATTCTTTCTTACACACTGACAGGGCCGCATGCCGGAAGAGATTTACGGTATGCGGCATTTTTATGCTTTTTCATGCGTGCCACGTAATATTTGTCAAGTCCCGATAAATATGGTAAGATGATAACGATTCAGAGCAATAGAGAGCCTGCCCGGATCCACGGAGCGGGCACCGGGAGAAAACATGACTTTTCGGATATCGGATTTACTGATCAGAGGCTGTCTGATCATCATCGGGCTGACGGAAGTCGCCCATTTGGCGGGCTGCCTGCTGGGGTGGTCTTTTTTGGCTGTAACGGAGCTGCTGCTGGCGGAGATCGCCGTAGCGGTGCTTGTATTGATCTTGTCCGGCCTGATCGCACATAAAAACAGCATCGTCGGAAAACCGGCACCGGAGAACAGCAAAACGAGCGGAAGACAACAGATTTTGACAGTAGTACTTGTATTTTTCATTCTGCTGCAGGTGCTATGGATCCTTACAGGAGAACGTGTGTGGACGGACGGCGATATGACGCTGGAGACCGTCAATACCTTCCTGAAGGAGAACAGCATCTATACGGTGGATCCCCTCACGGGGGAACCGTATACACAGGGCATGTCTTTCCGTCTGAAGCTGCTGTGCCTGCCTACTCTGTACGGAACCATCAGCCGCTGGAGCGGTATGGCCCCTGAAACGGTAGTATACCGGCTGATCCCCTGCCTGACTTTATGTATGGGATACCTGGCTTACGGCAGGCTGGGGGTTATGCTGTTCGACGATAACAGGAAAAAATGCAATATTTTCCTAATTATAGTGGGAATACTGTTCTGTGCAGGAGCGTACATGCCCGGCATGGACGGCTTTGATATTTTCTACGGAGGCTTCCGGGGAGTGACGATCCGTGCGGCGGTGCTGCTTCCCTATCTGTTTTCATGCCTGTTCGAGAGAAAATATCTCGGTGCGGTGCTCTGTATCCTGGCGGAAGCCTGTATGGTCTGGACACTGTACGGCGCGGGAGTGTGCCTGCTCGTGACGGTGGCATGGGTGGCATTACGGTGGCTGTGGACAATGTGCAGCCGCAGCGATCATAAGAAAACACAGGCTGTGAAGACAGCACCGGGAGAGGAGGACGCAGAATGATGACACTTCTGAAGTCCGCCACGAACGGCTGGCTCGATTATACGCAGCATGGGAAATATGCAGCATTGCTGCTGGCAGCTATCCTCTATCTGGGGTATTGCCTGTGGAAAAGCAAAGCAGCAAGGAACGGTGGGAAGCAGCCGTTGTTCTATTTATATGCGGTGCTGATCACGCTGGCCTGCATCTGTCCGGTGACAGCGGTGATCCTGATGAAATACCAGACCGCGTTTTATTCCTATGTATGGATCTGGGCCGCAGTGCCCCAGACAGCACTGATCGCCTGGGCATGTACAGAGTTCCTGTATACCCTGTGGAGAGAAAAAAGTATCCGGAATGTGGCGGCCACGTTGCTCCTGGCGGGAATTGTGATCCTGAGCGGGAATCCGGTATCGGACCGGACTGGCACACAGCTGACACAGGTGGAGACACCCCGGGAGGTGCTTGGGCAGCTGTCGGAATATCACCTGGAGGAGAGTGGAGAGACGGAGCTTCATCTGTGGGCTCCGAAGGAGATCCTGGCGGCGGCCAGGGCATACAGTGCCGATATCCATCCCGTGTATGGGAGAAGCATCTGGGATGCCTCGCTGGGAAGCTATTCGTACGACACCTACGAGACATGGCAGGAGGACCTGTACCTGTGGATGAACCATCTGGAGGAGACCGGTGAGCCGGAGTATGTCCGCACGGAGGAAAATACCGGGGAGCGGACCATTGATTTCAGAACCTGCCTTGACAGTGCGGCGGCCGTAGGAGTAGACTACATTTTACTGCCGGGGGATCTGCCGGAGGATACCGTGGAAAAATTGCAGGAGACCCTGGGGACAGATATGGAACAGAAGAATATAGCAGGATATTACCTGATAGAAATCAGATAGAAATCGGATAGGAATCGGATAGAAGCCGGATAACAACCGGCTCAGAATTCGGATAAACAGAAGGATTACAATATGGAACAGGATTTGATCAGTATAGTGGTACCGGTATACCGGGCGGAAAACTATATCGAAGAGACACTTGACTGTGTGCGGGCCCAGACCTATACGAACTGGGAGTTGCTGTTAATAGAAGACTGTGGACCGGATCGTAGCAGACAGATCATCGAAGAATATATCCGGCGGACCGGAGACCGGCGGATCCGGCTGCTGACCCATCCCACGAATCTGGGCGCCGCCAGGGCACGTAACCTGGGAGTGAACGAGGCGCAGGGACGCTACCTGGCCTATCTGGATGCGGACGATCTGTGGGTACCGGAGAAGCTGGAGCGGGAGCTTGCTTTTATGAAGGAGCAGAAGGCTGCTTTTGTGTTCACAGGATATGAATTCGCCGACGAGAACGGCGTAGGAACGGGGAAAATAGTCCATGTACCGACGACCATAAATTATAAGGAAGCCTTGAAAAATACTACGATCTTCACCAGCACAGTAATGTTCGACCTGGAACAGCTGTCAAAAGAAGAGCTGCAGATGCCGCAGATCAAGAGTGAGGATACCGCGTTATGGTGGAGAATACTGCGCGGGGGTACTGTAGCTTGTGGTTTGGATGAAAATTTGGTAAAATATCGGAGAGCGGGGAAATCCCTGTCTTCCAACAAGATAGAAGCTCTGCGCAGGATCTGGAATCTGTATCGTAAGGCAGAGGGAATGTCTGTGCCGAGCAGCGCCTGGCATTTCTGCTTCTGGGCAGTACGTGCGGTGAAGCGCAGAATATAGGAGGAGTTTGTGTTGAATACAAACGGTAATTATTATGTGAACAGATTACGCAGGAGGGAATCCTTCAAGCGCTTGATCAATATAGGACTGTCGGCGATCTGCCTGTTCCTGGAAATTGCTCTGTTTGCCTACATGTGGCAGTTCCACTTCCAGTTCCAACTGGTAGACCCGCTGCAGAAGATCTGGTACCGCGGCTTCCTACTGGAGAACGGCATCTACAGCGTGATCCTGATCTTTTTCTCCGTGACTTACGGTGGAATGCGTCTGGGTTATATGAAAAATACGGAGATCATATTTTCCCAGGTGTTTGCAACACTGATGGCGGATGTACTGATCTATGCCGAGCTGTGTATGATGGCGCGTAGTGTGTTCCCGCCGGATATGTTCCTGCTCATGGTAGTGCTGCAGATCGTGGCAGTGATCATCTATGCCAATATTGCGAATAAAATCTATCGTACGGCGTTCCCGCCCAGAGAACTCCTGCTGATCCATGGGGATCGTCCCATCGCGGATATCTGTAAAAAGTTCGAAAGCCGTAAGGATAAATACAAGATCACGAAATGTGAACATATTAGAAAGGGCGCGGCAGAGCTCTGCAGGGAGATTCTGAGTGATTATCAGAACGGTGAGATCACCGCTGTCGTGATCTGGGATATTAATGAGAAGGACCGCAACACCATACTGAAATTCTGTTATGCACAGTCGATCCGTGTGTATGTAATGCCTAAAATATCAGATGTTATTTTAGTAGGATCCGAGGAATTACATGTATTTGATACGCCGATCCTGCTGACCAGAGAGTATTCCCTCAGCATGGAGCAGCGGTTCATCAAACGTTCCATCGATGTGATCTGCTCTCTGCTCCTGCTGGTGATCACCTCTCCGCTGATGCTCCTGACGGCACTGGCCATCAAGCTGTATGACGGCGGCCCGGTATTGTACAAGCAGGTGCGCTGTACCATCGGCCAGAGAGAGTTCTATATCATGAAGTTCCGCAGCATGCGCACCGATGCGGAGAAGGACGGCGTAGCCCGCCTGGCACAGAAAAATGACGACCGCATCACTCCGATCGGGAAAGTGATCCGTAAATGCCGTCTGGACGAGCTGCCCCAGCTGATCAATATCCTGCGGGGAGATATGTCCTTCATCGGCCCCAGACCGGAACGCCCGGAGATCATTGCCCAGTATACCGAAGTCATGCCGGAGTTCGCCTTCCGTATGAAGGTGAAGGCGGGACTGGCTGGATTCGCCCAGGTATACGGAAAATACAATACCTCTCCGTATGATAAGTTAAAACTGGATTTGACATATATCGAAAACTATTCGGTATGGCTGGATCTGAAGCTGATGCTTCTGACACTGAAGGTACTGTTCTGGCCGGACAGCACGGAGGGTGTCGAGAGCGAACAGGTGACGGCCTTCAAGGCAGAGTACGACGGCCGTGCGGAAAAAGACGATAACTGATCTGAACGTATGGGAATATGACAATATGGGAGGAAGCCTCATGGAAGCAAGCTATGGTAAGGAACCCTTCGATCTGCGGCTGCTGCTCTTGCGGCTGGGCCGTAATCTATGGAAAATACTGGCGCTGACGATACTGGGTACAGTACTGTTCGGCGGCGGTTATTATGTCAAAAATGTGTTGCTGCAGCCCGATCCCGGGTATGCGGCTTCTTCCACTTATAAGGTAGAATATGTCGAGAACCCCAATGCGGCCGGTGCCTACTATATCAACGAAGCCACCTGGAACAGCCTGCTCCACACGGGAGAATTTCTGGATGGTGTGGAGACCCATCTGCAGGAAGCGGCAGAGCGCGGAGATACCGGTGCTGCGGCAGTGCTGGAACAGGGCAGAGACCGCTGGATCGAAGCTTTGTCGGCTGCTCTGCCTTCCGATTTCAGTATTCCGATGACGAAGGCTACGACACAGGATCCCGGGGAGAGCATTGCGCTGGCCCATGCCGCGGAAGAGACCATGTGCGGGGAGTTCGCAGAGAGTATGCCGGAGATCAAGCGGATCAAAGTGCTGGATCATGGAGACCTCGCAGAGGCAGTGGTGCCGGATGTGCGTCCGGTACGGGCCGTGATCCTGGCGGCGCTGCTGTCCTTGTTTTTCGTAGTGGTGATCTTCCTGTTATGGGAGCTGTCCCGGGACAGCATCTGGCTCCCGGCCACTCTCCGCAGACGGTATGGATTACACAGTCTGGGTACAGTGGAAAGTACGGGATTTGCGGAAAATGTGAAATATCTGCTGGAGAAAGCGGATGCCCATAAGATCGCCGTCTGTGGTGCCCTGCCGGAGGTAGATCCACAGGAGGCCGTGGACAGACTGCGCGAGCTGCAGCCCGCCGGTAGAGAGCAGACCAGCGGCAGAGTGCAGCCCATCGACAGAGAATGGATCGCAGTTCCCAGTCCGCTGCTATGCCCTGAGAGCGCAGAGACTCTGCGGGCAGCGGATGTGGTCCTGTTGGCAGTGCTGGCCGGAGCGACGGTGGGTAAACGCCTGGAGGCTGTGCTGGAGTATCTGACCGCACAGGACTGTAAGGTGGACGGAGCCTTTTTATGGAATGCGGATGAGACCCTGATCCGGAGCTATTATTTTCTCCCTATGATTGGTTCCGATACAGCAGATAACGATATGAATACGAGAAATACAGAAATGGAACATACAAAGACTACCCAGGCAGAAGGAGAGCAGGCATGAAGGTAGAAGTACTGGCATCGGTAATGAACGCTTCTCTTCGTGAAACCGTACAACATATGAACCTGCAGTCCGATGCGGTGATCATCAACCAATGCGACAGACTCGGGCAGGAGGAAATGCAGATATCCCAGGAAAACGGAGAGGCACGAACCATCCGTTTCTATAGCTTCCCGGATCGGGGCATCGGCAGAAGCCGGAATGAGGCTATTTTGCGGGCAGAAGGAGATATCTGCCTTTTTTCGGATGCAGATATTGTGTATGAGGACGGCTATGAGGCTGCGATCCTTCGGGAATTCGAGGACAATCCCGAAGCGGATATGATCATTTTCAACATTGCGGTGGAAGAAGAGCGCCGCACCTATCATATCACGGACAGACACCGGGTACGCTGGTATAACTGCGGCCGGTACGGAGCGGTGAGCTTTGCGGTACGCAGGGACAGCCTGCTGGCATCCGGGAGCACCTTCTCCCTGCTGTTCGGCGGCGGAGCGAAATACAGTAACGGAGAGGACAGCCTGTTCCTGACAGAATTTATCCAAAAAGGCTATAAAGTCTACACGGCACCGGTGACCATCGGCAGAGAGGAAGCGGGAGACTCCACCTGGTTCCATGGCTACAATGAGAAATTTTTCCATGACCGTGGTGTACTGTATCATTATCTGTATGGAAGGCTGGCAGGGCCGCTGGCACTGCGGTTCCTATATGCCCATAAGGGGACATTGTGCAGTGAGGTAACGATAAAACAGGCGAAGCATTGGATGCGGGACGGCATCCGCGAAGCGCGAAAGCGCGGCTGAGCCTGAACCGCGGCAGACATCGCAGGAGAATACGCACGAACCGCGGCGGACATCGCGAGAGAATACGCCGGAAATTGAGACAGACATCGTAGGCAGGAAGGGGGTCCCACATGGAAAAAAGTGCACTGGTATATATTGTATTAACACTCGTAACGGTGGGCTTCGGCTTCTGCGTGCGCAACAGCGCCTATACGGCAGGATATCTGTCGGGCAGGCGGATGTCTGGAGCGCCGGTGGGGTACGATCGTCAGCAGGCGAGGAATCTGGTGGCGGAGACAGCCGTATTCTGCCTCCTGGCGGGAGTCTCGGCCTGCCGTATTGCGGTGGGTGGTGACTACTGGGTCTACTGGCTGAAGTTCCAGCTGATCGACCAGGGACGCCATGTGTCCTATGAAAAAGGCTTTGTCGGGCTGGTGAAGCTGTTCCACTGGATCTTCGGTGAGGGCTCCTATCTGCCGATCTTCGGATTTTTTTCGCTGGTCACGGTGTTTTTCTTCCTGAAAGCACTGCATGATCAGGCGGACTGGTACGTAGTGTCCCTGTTTTTACTGCTGACCCAGGGCTTCTATTTTAACAGCATGAATTCCGTGCGGTATTATTTTGCACTGGCATTGGCCATGTATGCGCAGAAATATGTACTGCGGGGCGAGTACGGCAAGTTCATCCTCTGGGTGCTGCTGGGATGTACGATCCATAAATCGGTGTTGCTGATCATTCCGGCCTATATCGCAGCAGATCTGTTGTCGCGGGTACGACTGAAAAAATGGCACTACGCAGTGGGGCTCCTGCTGATCTTATCCCTGATCTTCGGACAGGGCTTTTATCGGAATCTTATTTTTAAGTTTTATCCCTATTATAAGGATTCCATGTTCGACAATGGCCAGTTGTCCTATGTGAATATCGGAAAATGCCTGGCGGTGCTGATCCTGTGCCTGATCTACTGGAAGGACAGTATCCGGGATGATCGCAGGAACCGTTACTATTTCTATCTGAACCTGGCGGGACTGGTGCTCTATACCTGTGGCTCCTTCATCCCGGAGGTATCCCGTGTGGCCTATTACCTGATCCAGTCCCAGATCTTCCTGATCCCGGGTGTGCTATGGAATGCGAAAAAGGGATGGTTCCGCAACCTGTGCATTGTCGGAGTCATCGCGGCATATCTGTTGTATTTCGTAATGCTGTTACGTGGCATGTACGATGTGGAGATCAGATTGCTACCTTACCTGAATTGGATATTTAATTAAAAGAGGATTTGATTTATGAGAGTACTGTGGGTCTGCAATATCATGCTCCCGGTGATCGCCGAGGCATTGCATAGAGAAGCTTCCAATAAGGAAGGCTGGCTGTCCGGACTGCTGTCGCAGATCGTGGACCGGGAAGACACCGGCATGACGCTGGCAGTGGCGTTCCCGGTTCCCGCGGGGGAAGAGATCCCACAGAGTTTTGTAGTCCGGGTGCAAGGGGAACACCCTGCCTGTGTCGCGGAAGCCACTTCTGCTACGGAAGCTGCTTCTGCTCCGGAGGGGGGCGGTGGATATCTCGTCAGATGCTACGGCCTCCATGAGGATACCGTGCATCCGGACCGTTACCAGCCGGAGCTGGAAGAAGAGCTGCGTAAGATCACGGAAGATTATGACCCGGATGTGATCCACTGCTTTGGTACGGAATATCCCCATACGCTGGCGGTCTGCCGTGTCTATCCGCATCCGGAGAGGATCCTGTTGGGGATCCAGGGGATCTGCAGCCTCTGTGCGGAAGCCTATTTCGCCGATCTCCCGGAGCGTGTGACGCGCAAAGTGACCTTCCGGGATCTGGTGAAACGGGACAGCCTGCGCAGCCAGCAGGAGAAATTCGCCCGCAGAGGTGTGATGGAGAGAGAAGCCATCGGTCTGGCGGGAAATATCACCGGCAGGACAGCATGGGACCGGGAGGTGACCACCGGGTGGAATCCCGGAGCACAGTATTATCCTATGAATGAGACCCTGCGCGCTTCCTTCTATGAAGGCAGCTGGGACCCGGAGCACTGTGAACCCCACAGCATCTTCGTCAGTCAGGGAGATTATCCGCTGAAGGGCTTGCATTATCTCCTGAAAGCATTGCCCGGGATCCGCAGGAAATTCCCCGATGTGCAGGTGTATGTGGCGGGAAATGATCTGACGGCATACCACACGCTGAAGCAGAAGCTGAAGATCTCCGCCTACGGACAGTATCTCCGGGATCTGATCCGGGAGGGGCAGCTGGAAGACTGCGTGCATTTCACAGGGAGACTGACAGAACAACAGATGCGGGAACGATTCCTCCGAAGTCACCTGTTCCTGTGCTGTTCTTCCCTGGAAAATTCGCCGAACTCCCTGGGAGAGGCCATGCTGTTGGGAGTGCCCTGCGTCAGCACCGAAGTGGGCGGGATCCCCAGTCTGTTCGACGGCGGAAGGGACGGCCTGTGGTGTGAAGGACACCGGCTGACAGAAACGGCTGAAATCAGCAGAAATACGTCAGATGCGACTAAAAGCCAAAATAACACGTGCAATTCAAAAGAATTAAAAACAACAGAATTGGAAAATATTGTAAAATCCATGGAAAAATCCATTATCGAAATGTGGAGTTCTTCGGAGAAAATGTTGGAATACTCTAAAAATGCAAGAGAACATGCAAGAAAAACCCACGATAAAGAGAAAAATTTTGCAAAATTGCAGGAAATCTATGCAAAGATAGCGGAAAGGCAGGGCTGAGAATGCAGGTGGTATTCGTTTCTAATTATTTTAATCACCATCAGCTGTCCTTCTGCGACGCCTTGTATGAACTCCTGGAAGGAAGCTTCTGCTTTCTGCAGACCCAGCCCATGGAAGAAGAACGGGTGAAGATGGGGTGGCAGGCCGAGGAGAGACCGTATGTGCGCTATGTACAGCCGGGCGGTACGACTACGGGCGGCCAGGAATGGCAGAACCTGCTGCTGACAGCTGACGTGGTGATCTTCGGTGGATGCGATGACGAGAGCTACATCCGGGAACGACTGGCGGCGGGAAAACCTATCTTCCGCTACAACGAGCGGCTGTATAAAGAAGGACAATGGAAAGCCATCTCTCCCAGAGGACTGCTGCAAAAGTATAAAGACCACACCAGATACCGCAAGGCACCGGTGTACTTCCTGTGTGCCGGAGCCTATGTGCCCTGCGACCTGGGGATCATTCAAGCCTATCCGGAGAAAATGCTACGGTTCGGGTATTTCCCCGAGACCAGAGAGTATGCGCCGGGGGAACCGTTTTCACGTAAGAAAAAAGGAAGCATCCTGTGGGCGGCCCGCATGATCGACTGGAAACATCCGGAGCTGGTAGTGAAGACAGCCGCTTATCTGAAAGAACATCTGGAAGAGATTCCTTTTCACATTACGATGATCGGCGGAGGAGAACTGGAGGAAGAAGTACACAGCCTGGCAGAAGAGCTTGGCGTGACGGATAAGATCACCTTCGCAGGCTTCCGGAGCCCGGAGGAGGTCCGGGCAGCCATGGAGGAATCGGAGATCTACCTCGTCACCAGTGACCGGAAGGAAGGCTGGGGAGCCGTGGTCAACGAAGCCATGAACAGCGGCTGCGCCGTCGTGGCGGATCATATGATCGGAGCGGCTCCCTGGATGATCCGACAGAGGGAAAACGGGATCCTCTATCACGACGGCTGTGAACAGCAGCTGCAGGAATACGTTGCAGAGCTGCTGCAGGATCCGGCAGAGTGCCGCAGACTGGGAGAAGCGGCGCAGCAGACCGTCCGGACGGAATGGAATGCACGGACCGCCGCGGAGAGACTGGTCAGACTGAGCCGTGAGATGGGATTCCTAACCGGTGCCCCCGGTACCACACCTGCAGAGCCGGCACTACTTGCACCCGACCAATGCCTTCCGGCACCGCCCGTCCCCACACTGTGGACAGACGGCCCCTGCTCCCCGGCCCCGGTGATCCCGGAGCGAAGGATGTATCGATATTTAACGGAAAGAAATAAAGAGGACAGAACGTGAACAGTAATGAGACCAACCAGCCGCTGATCAGTGTGATCGTGCCGGTGTACAATATCATACCTTATCTGCCCCGCTGCGTGGAAAGCCTGCAGAAGCAGACCTATCCGGAGTTGGAGATCCTGCTGATCGACGACGGCTCCACCGATGACACCCCGGCGCTGTGCGACCGGCTGGCGGAAAATGACCCGCGTATCCGCGTCTTCCACAAGGAGAACGGAGGTCCCTCTTCCGCGAGGAACTTCGGACTGACGCAGGCCGCCGGAGCATACGTGGGATTCGTGGACAGCGATGACTATGTGGATGCCGATATGTACGAGTGCCTGTACCGGGCGATCGCGACTACACATATGCCCATTGCTCAGGTGGGCAGGGATGAGATCGATCAGGACGGCAACATCTTGCCGAACATCTGCGAACCGGTATCCGAAGAACAGGTGATCCCGGCAGAGGATTTCTTAAAAGAGCTGCTGATGCACCGGGGAGACTGCTCCTTCTGTACCAAGCTGTTGCAAAAGGATCTGTTCACAAAGGGAAAATTCCCGGTGGGAGCGCTGAACGAGGATTTCCACCTGCTGGTGAAGCTGCTGACGGACGAGGAGAACATCGTTCCCGGGATCGCGTGCATTCCGGGTCAGACTTATCACGTATTTTACCGTCCGGACAGTAACACCAGAGATAAAAATCGCTTCTCCAGAGTGTTCGCGGACAACATCGATAACGCGGATATGGTACTGCGGCTGGTGGAGGCGAGATACCCGGAGCTGACAGAGATCGCCTTCCGGTTCGGTGTATACCAGAGACTGGACTACCTGTTGCATATTCCCATAGCACAGATGACCGGGGACAATGCGTTCTACCGCAGCGTCGTGAAGAGCCTGCGGAAGGGATGGTGGCGCGCCATGAGAAACCCTTACCTTACGAAAAAGAATAAGTGTTATCATACACTGTTCGCCATAGCGCCGAAGGGGATCCGGGTGCTGCACAAGAAACTGAAGCACATATGAAGAGCACATATTAAAGAAAGAATTGAGTTTCATGAAAAGAAAATTAGCATTTCTGGGAGCCATTCTCCTGGCGGCATTCATATTTACCTACGAGGGCAATACCTACCGGACCCATGCACTGGACGAGGAAGATCAGGCATGGATCGACGAGGCCGGGGAAGCATTGCAGAAGATCGTGGAAGAACGGGAAATCATGGCACTGGTCTATCTGTGTGATGAGCTGCCGATCCGCTCGGAAGCGGATAACAGCAGTGCAATCGCAGGCACCGCAACCAGCGGACAGATGGTGGAGATCCTGGATGTGGCCGTGGATGAGGACTATCAGGTCTGGGAAAAAGTGTCCGCGGAGATCAGCGGTAAGACCTATGTAGGATACATCCCCAGAGATCATCTGGCATGCTCCGACGAACGTTTTCTGGAATGGGAAGAGCTGTATGGCATGAATCCCGGAGCGGAAGTGATGTTGGCAGAGGAAAATGCCACGGGCGTCTATGCGGACATCGAAGAGTTCCCGGAGAGCTACCGCCCGGCATTGCAGGCGTTGAAACAGCAGCATCCCAACTGGACTTTTGTGCGGCAGAATACGGGACTGGATTTCCAGACGGCGGTAAATAATGAATTACAGGGCGGAAAAAGCCTAGTTTATAAGAGCTACGGAGACTATTGCAAGGAAGGACAGCATAGTCCCAACTGGTATTTTGCATCGGAGGATGTACTGAAGTTGTATATGGATCCGAGAAATGCGTTACAGGAAAACGCTATTTTCCAGTTTGAACAGCTGACGTACAATGAAAGCTACCACACAGAGGAAGCCGTAAAAAATTTCCTTGAGGGAACTTTTATGAACAGCAGTCAGAACGCGCCCGGAACGGATATGAAGTTCTATCACATTTTCTGGGCCATCGGTGCGGAGGAGAACCGTCAGGTCAGTCCGTTCCATCTGGCAGCCAGAGTGCTGCAGGAACAGGGACAGGGCACGTCACCACTGATTTCCGGTACTTATCCCGGCTATGAAGGGTATTATAATTATTTCAATGTGGGGGCCTCCGGAAACACCAACGAACAGGTGATCATCAATGGATTGAATTATGCCAAAAATAATAACTGGAAGGGAGCCTACTATTCCATTCTGGGAGGAGCGGAAGTGATCTCCGCGAATTACATACGGAAGGGCCAGGATACCTTATATTTACAGAAATTCAACGTATCCCCCACAGCCAGCAACCCGATATATACCCACCAGTATATGCAAAACATCTCAGCGCCCACCACGGAAGCCCTGAGCATCAAAAAACTGTATGAAAGTGCCGGAGCACTGGAGAATACCTTTGTATTCAAGATCCCGGTCTATGAAAATATACCGGCAAGCCCCTGCCCGATGCCGACTTCGTCTACCAACGTGGTATTGCAGGTGCCGTCGGGATATGATGCTGCCACAATCTATGTGGACGGTGTCGCCTATACTCCGCAGGTGCGGAATAACCGCCGCATCGTTACCCTTCCGGACGGAAATGCACAGGCAGCAGTGGTCTATCGTTATAATGCCAACGGTGCGCCTATCGGCATGTATGTCTGGACCATGGAATACCGTAACAATGCCTATGTGGCGACGGAACAGCCGGAGCTGACAGATCTGCTGACCTACCACGGATTTTCCATCCGTATCACCGGGAAAGCGGGAATTCGTTTTAAGACCGGTATCAGTACCGACCTCAGAGCCAGATTGCTGAACGGTGGTGTAAACGGCTATTCTCTGAAGGAATATGGAACGCTGGTCATGAACAATGCCAACCGCGCCTCCTATCCCATGATCAAGGGCGGGGAAAAGGTCATCAGCGGACCTGCCTACGGAATTGCAGCCGATGGCACCCGTCAGGACAGCATTTATGAGACTGTGAGCGGAAGATACCGTTATACTTCCGTGCTGGTGGGCCTTCCCGCCAACCAGTACAAGGTGGAATATGCGTTCCGCGGATACATAATACTGAACAAGGACGGCAGAGACATTACAATCTACGGACCGGTACAGGCCCGCAGCATTTATGCACTGGCGGAAATGGTTCTGAACATGGGAACTTACCAGCCGGGATCCGCCGCAGATACTTTTCTGCGGAAGCTGATCAGCGATGCACAGTAACAGCCTGCCGGCCATCGGAGAACGATCATAGATTTTGATAAAAACAGACAGGACAAAAAGATGAAAAGAAAAGCAACAAAATTCATGGCACTGGCCATAAGCACGGTACTCGTCATTTCCCTGACGGCCTGTGGAGACGGCAACGGTGGGGAAGCAGAGGATGTGGTGACCCCGGTGGAAGCACAGCCGATGCTGTCCGAACTGGAGTTGGAGATTCTCAATCTGGAAACCAAATATAATAAAGGAGAATTCGCCGGAGCAGATTACCTCGCACTGGCAGATGCCTACAGCAGAGCAGGCGATATCCGCAAACAGCGGGATATGCTGGAACAGGATTACCGGCTTTACGAAGATGCGGATGCATTTTCCACATTGCAGGGCCTCAGTGTAAATCTGGAGGAAGAGACGGAAGAGATCCGCAGCCGTGCACAGGAAATGTTAAATGATCTGGAACTGCCGGAATATCTGGACGAAAGCGTGAATCTCATCGACAGCGGCGACTGGTTCTCCACCATGATGCCCAAACTGAAGGAAGGACAGCGCAGCTACTATCTGGAGCGGGATGCACAGCCGCTATTCTATGCGCAGGTGGGATATACCGGCGAGGGACAGCGTTTTTCCAAAGTGTGGTATACCGGAAGTGAGACAAAACGCTTCCTGAGTCAGGAAGGAACCATCATCCGCCTGGTGACCGTGACTTCCACGGTGGCAGGGGCAGAGGATCCGACTTCGACTGCGGGAACCGATACAACAGCTGAGACGGCGGACATTCAGGACACCGCCACCCCTCGGGCTGCCACCCCGGCAGACATGGGTGCCTGGAACGGTACTTTTGAGTCCTGGAGCGTGGACTGCGCTACCGGCAGCATTACCCATGAACAGGGTACCATGCAGAAGGGTGTGCTCACCGGTGACTACACCTGTGACGTACATGCCGGAGAGGGCGGACTGGATGCGTTTTCTCTCTGGAACAACCGGGAAGGCATGGAATATATTACTTATACCGGCAGTTTTGATTCCGAGGGAAAGGCGTTGGTAGAACAGCCCTCCGAGGAAATCCGGAAAAAACTGCTGGAAGGAACAGATGATACGGATCTGATCCTCTACGCTTATGATGCGACCGGCGAGAACTGCCTTTGGCAGGGAACCGGTGCGGAGACTTCCGTGGCGGATTATCGATTTGGCGGGGAGCTGATCGGATTGGAGACCCGGCCGGAATATACCTCCTATGAGGTGCCGGAGACTATGGCAACGGATGACGACGGAACAGGAAGCACAGGAGAGACAGGCACTGAAAAACCCCAGATCCGCATCTTTGACGGAGAAATCCAGTGGTTCGACGGAAAATACTGGGTCAGCGCAGGTAATGTGAAAGAGATGGCAAAACAGGATCCTTTTGCAGCATACGAAGAGAACCATGATACGGCAGCACCCGGAGACACAGCGGGAACTACCGGAGGCGATACAACAGACGGAAATGCCGGGCAGAGCATTACCGGAGGCAATACCACCGGAACAGCTGGCGGCAACAAAAATTCCGGAACGATTCAGAAGCCCGCGGCAACCCCGAAGCCTATGACAAAGCCGTCCACCCCAAAACCCGGTACCACCAAACCTTCTGCAACTCCGGCACCCACTGCAACTCCGGTACCGGCAGCAACCCCAGCACCGGCGCAGAGCAATGACAACAGCAGCACCGGCGGCAGCAGTGACAGTGGAAGCACCGGAGGAGACAGCGGCAGCAGCGGCGGAAGTGACGTGGATATGGAGTGGACACCGGATCTGTTGTAGTCCCGCGCATGCGATAGATCACATTGGACTGTTCAGAGGCAGCCCGGAAAAGTGAAACATTTGGAATGAGGAGGATTTATTCATTGAAATATCCATGGAAACAGAAGATATTGGAATCGAAAAAAATAGAGCTGCTGCTGGTGGCATTGCTCCTGTTGGCGGCTATCGTCATCCGGGCATACCATTTCGGAGCGCCGCCCATCGGCGTACATCAGGACGAAGCCATGGCGGCCGTGGATGCCAAAGCACTGGCGGACTACGGTACAGACCGTTACGGAATGCGGTATCCGGTGCATTTTACGGCGTGGGTCAGCAGCCAGATGAGCGTGCTGCTGTCCTACTGCATGATCCCGTTTATTAAGCTCCTGGGATTCTCCACGGTATCCACGAGACTGCCGATGCTGGTGATCAGCTGCCTGGGACTGCTGGCACTGTACCTCTTCGGCAGACAGCTGGCCGGCAAATGGACCGGCATGATCGTGCTGATCCTGGGAACCATCAGCCCCTGGCATTATATGCAGAGCCGGTGGTCCTTTGACTGTAACCTGTTCCCCCATGTGTTCCTGATCGCGGTAGTACTGCTGATCGCCGGACTAAAAAAGAAACCGCTATTGTACCTTTCCATGGTGATGTTCGGACTGTGCTCCTATGCCTACGGAATTGCGGACTATTCGGTACCGCTGTTTTTACTGGTGGTTGCTATTTATCTCCTGCGGCAGCAGGCAGTAAATTGGAAGGAGCTGGCAGCCTGCTTTGTGCTGTACCTAGTGATCGTGCTGCCGGAATTTTTATCCATGCTGCTTACCCTGCTGGGAAAGCCCGGAATCGAGACACCGCTTTTTACGATCCCGTCGTTCCTGTCCAGTAACCGCGGTGATGATATTCTGTTCGCTAACTTCTCCTGGAAACAGCTGTGGGAGAATATCGTATGGACCTTTACCACCACCTGGGGCTCCGGGGACAAGAGCGTGACCAACACCATGGTGAGATTCGGCCCGGTGTACTATATCACGGATCTGTTCTTCGTCATCGGACTGGTCAGCATCCTCCGCAGACTTCGGGGAATGGAAAAAACGGAACGTTACCCCTATGTCGCACTGCTGGCATGGCTGGGCATGGGACTGTGGGTAGGCATTCTTACGAAAAATGTGACAGTGAACCGTATCAATATCATATTCTATCCGGTACTGATCATCGGGGGCATCGGTATCGCACGCTGCATCCGGAAGGTACACCTCCTGTCCGTACCCATTGCAGCGATCTACGGCGTGATGGCACTGATGATGGCACAGATGTATTTTGGCAGCTGGGGAGAACTCAGCCGGACGTATTACTACGATCCCTACATACAGGCGCTGAACTACGCACATACCATCGATTGCGATGCCTATTACATCTATCCGGATCCCCAGGGAATCGATGCCGGCGCTACCTTAGGCGAGATCCTGACTATGTACACCCACCAGATCGATGCACATTACTATCAGGGCATCAGCAACGTACAGGACGGCGTGGAACTCCGCCCGTATAAAGAACGCTACCACTATGAAAACGTCACGGCAGAGACCATAGCGGCCAATGAGGCGTCCGGAGAGCGGGTAGTGTATATCGTGGATTCCGGACAGAGAGAGCTGTTCGATCCGGAGAAGTATGAGATCACTTCCATCTATGACCGGTTTTATGTGGTGAAAGATAAATCCAAAAAAAGACTTTCATTGGAATTATACCGGAAATGTGATAAAATCATGGCATAGCATGTATGTGGCATGAAATAACGGTAACAATGCATGAGAGACTTAGAATTTTTAATGACTGGCTATGGGAGGAAAAGCAGAACATGAAGATAGAATCGATAAAAATCCATAACTATAAGGTTTTTAAAGATGTCGAAGTAAAGGACATTTCCAACATGGCTGTATTCCTTGGAAAAAACGGCGTTGGTAAAACTACCTTTTTTGACGTATTCGGCTTTTTACATGATTGCCTGAACAGTAATGTCAGATCAGCATTAGCTAAAAGAGGCGGATTTAAGGAAGTGGTATCAAGGGAACAAAAGGGCAATATAGAATTTACCATTAAGTTCAGAGCTTCTGAGGAGGAACCATTGATTACCTATGAGATATCCATAGGATTGGATGAGCATGCCAGAGCAGTTGTAAAAAAAGAAGTATTGAGATTTAGAAGAGGACAGAAAGGGTCTCCTTGGAAAGTACTGGACTTCTCTTGTGGGGAAGGAATCGCAGCAGAGGGGAAACTCAACTCTTATGAAGATGTAAATCTGGCAAAACGTCGAAAACAAAAACTGGATTCGCCTGACATTCTGGCGATTAAAGGGTTGGGACAGTTCAAAGAGTTTGAAGCTGTGTCCACATTTCGCCGTTTGATTGAGGATTGGTACGTTGCTGATTTTAGAATTGATGCTGCCAGAGAACGTCAGGAAGCAGAATACGGAGAACAGCTTTCGAGAACCGGAGATAATTTATCAGTTGTAACAAAATACTTATATGACAATCATCCGGATATATTTAACAAGATCATAGAGAATATGAAACTCCGGATACCCGGTGTCGAAAAGGTGGAGGCACAGGAAACACAGGACGGTTATATTGTGTTAAGATTTCAGGACGGAAAATTCCAAAATCCTTTTTCGGCAAAATATGTTTCTGACGGCACAATAAAAATGTTCACGTATCTTGTCTTGCTGAATGATCCTTTACAGCATGCACTCTTATGCATAGAAGAACCGGAAAACCAGCTTTACCCGGAATTGTTAGGGGGGCTGGCGGAGGAATTCCGCAATTATGCAAATGCAGGCGGACAGGTGTTTGTGTCTACGCATTCTCCGGATTTTTTAAATGCGGTAGAACTGGAAGAAATTTATTATCTGCAGAAAAAAGATGGATTTACCACAATAAAAAAAGCCTCGGATAATCCGATAGCCAGAAAACTGTGTGAAGCGGGTGATCTGCCCGGAGCATTATGGAAACAGGGGCTATTGGTGGAGGGATAGAATGAAGTTAGTCTTTTTACTGGAAGAAGAATCTATGAAACACTTTTTGGATGGTATATTACCAAAGATATTACCTCCGGATGTTGGTTTCATTACCGTCCCACATGAAGGAAAATCAGATTTACAGAAATCTGTGCCTATTAAACTGCGAGCATGGAAGGAACCGGGAGTGAAATTTGTAATTGTACAGGACCAGGATACCGGTGACTGCCGTGAACTTAAACGCAAGCTTGTAGAATTGTGCGGAGATACAACGCAAGAGGTATTGATTCGTATAGCTTGTCATGAATTGGAGGCATGGTATTTCGGAGATCTGGAGGCGGTATCTAAAGCTTATGGGAAAAACATTACAGTTTTGGCGAAAAAGAAGCAATACAGGGTACCGGATGATATTATTTCACCCAAAAGAGAATTGAAGAAATATCTTCCGGAGCATCAACAAATCAGTGGTGCAAAAAGAATAGCACAGTACATAGATATAAACAGAAATACATCTGAAAGCTTTCAGGCTCTTGTAAGCGGAGTGAGAAAATTGATAAGCTAGATGATACGGTCGTATTGTAGAAAAGACATCGGTGGCAAGATCGATGTCTTTTGCAATATGTGGTATTGTATGCTTACCTGGATAAGTTGTGAAAGATGCGGATGCAGCTTGAAATCGTGGATGTTCATGTGCTAAATTATAATTAGGCTTTTGGACAGAGCATGCTTCTATTAGATTAGTTCAGAGAAAAGCTGATTAAATCCGGTGGGTAAAACTGGTAAAAAAAAGAAAAAAAAGAAAAAATTGAAAAAGCTTGTAAGATTTTGCTGTAAATCGTCATGTAGTATATGAGGGGATATATTACAGTATTAAATTTGAAAGTTATAGAAAATAGGAAAAGATTCAATGAAGGATAATTTCTAATTATCTTACATTAATGAATAGGATGGACGAATGAAAAATATA
>ERZ779880.48-NODE-48-length-191250-cov-22.317921_pt1 | contig 191250 bp, 195 predicted proteins | sample MGYA00511555_ERZ779880 | MGnify/ENA primary metagenome ERZ779880 (study PRJEB29588, sample SAMEA2145815) | human gut metagenome | biome: human gut; feature: human-associated habitat; material: faeces | place: Denmark | collected 2008/2010 ... | reverse complement strand
TCCTCCTTGTTTTTCCGAAGGAAAAATCCGAACTCCTGTGAGGAGAGGATTTGTCCTCCTTGTTTTTCCTTCTTGTTATTTATTGAGACCGAGTAAAGTAAGTATAAGAGCCATTCTTACATATACGCCATACTGAACCTGCTTGAAGTATGCGGCACGAGGGTCGTCATCAACCTCTACAGAAATTTCATTTACACGAGGAAGTGGGTGGAGTACATACATATCTTCTTTTGCAAGAGCCATTTTTTCCTTATTAAGTATATAGAAATCTTTCATTCTGAGATATTCATCCTCATTGAAGAAACGCTCACGCTGGACTCTTGTCATATAAAGAATATCAAGTTGAGGCATTACATCTTCAAGTTTTTCAACTTCTTCATATTCAACATTATTTTCTTTTAAAGTATCAATTATGTAGTCAGGTACACGAAGTTCTTTAGGTGAGATGAGTATGAACTTTACATTTTTGTATCTGATAAGTGAATTGATAAGTGAGTGAACAGTACGTCCAAATTTTAAGTCTCCGCAAAGACCAATTGTAAAATTGTCAAGTGAGCCTCGAAGCTCACGTATTGTCATAAGGTCTGTAAGAGTCTGTGTTGGATGCTGATGACCACCATCACCGGCATTGATTACAGGAATACGTGATTTCTGGGCAGCTACCATTGGTGCACCCTCTTTTGGATGACGCATGGCACAGATATCTGCATAACATGAAATTACACGGATTGTGTCAGAGACACTTTCGCCTTTTGATGCTGAACTTGAGTTGGCAGAAGAAAAACCAAGAACAGAACCGCCTAAATTCAACATAGCGGCCTCAAAACTGAGTCTGGTTCTGGTACTTGGTTCATAAAAAAGTGTTGCTAACTTTTTGCCATCACATGCGTGGCTGTATTTTTGTGGATTATTTGATATATCTCTTGCTAAATCAAGTAATTCATTAAGCTCTTCCACACTAAAGTCAAGTGGGTTAAGTAGATGCTTCATAGTATGCCTCCTAATTTTTTTTCTGTATGCTATTCTACATGTATTTGCAAGATTTATCAATTGTTATTTTTAAATAATTGTGTTAAAATATATTTAATACGAACATTAAGAAGGGAGAGACGTTATGTCTAACAGCAGTTCTAAGGGCAATGATAAAAAAACTAATAATCCTAAGATAATACTTACAGGTGACAGACCAACAGGAAGACTTCATCTTGGTCACTATGTAGGTTCTTTAAAAAGAAGAGTAGAGTTACAGAATTCAGGTGAATTCGATAAAATATTTATTATGATAGCGGATGCACAGGCACTTACAGACAATGCTGATAATCCGGAAAAAGTAAGACAAAACATAATTGAAGTAGCACTTGATTATCTTTCATGTGGGCTTGATCCTTCAAAGACTAATATTTTTATACAGTCACAGATTCCACAGCTTACAGAGCTTACATTTTATTATATGAATCTTGTTACTGTATCAAGACTTCAGCGAAATCCTACAGTTAAGAGTGAAATTCAGCTTCGTAATTTTGAGGCAAGCATACCTGTTGGATTCTTTACATATCCTATCAGCCAGACTGCAGATATCACTGCATTCAAGGCAACAACAGTACCTGTTGGTGAAGATCAGGAACCAATGCTCGAACAGGCAAGAGAGATTGTAAGAAAGTTTAATTCTATATATGGTGAAACACTTGTTGAGCCGGATATTCTTCTTCCTGATAATAAGGCTTGTCTCAGACTTCCGGGTATAGATGGAAAAGCTAAGATGAGCAAGTCTCTTGGCAATTGCATATATCTTTCAGATACACCTGAAGAAGTAAAACGTAAAGTTATGAGCATGTATACAGACCCAGACCATATCAGAGTTGAAGACCCAGGTAAGATTGAAGGTAACTGTGTATTTACTTATCTTGATGCTTTCAGTTCAGAAGAAGATTTCAAGGAATTCCTTCCTGATTATAATAATCTTGATGAGTTAAAAGACCACTACCGCAGGGGTGGACTTGGAGATGTAAAAGTTAAGAAGTTCTTAAATAATGTACTTCAGAAGCAGCTTGAACCAATCCGTAATAAACGTCATGAATATGAGAAAGATATTCCGGGTGTATATGAGATATTAAGAAAAGGTACAGAAGCAGCATATGAAGTTGCACAGCAGACGCTTAATGAAGTAAAAGCATCGATGAAGATAAATTATTTTGATGATGCACAGCTTATCAAAGTTCAGTCAGAAAAATATTCCGGTATTGAAGATTAATTAATAGAAACATACATTTTTGAATTTACCAATTGTGGCAGGGTTCAGAAATGTATGTTTTTTTATTGATTATATACATTACATGCAATTGCATACATTTTATAAAAAATCAGACCCTTGAGTGCAATATTTTTTGTTGCTAAGATAAAATAAAATATTTTGAAGTTTTAGGACTGGAATATCCTGAATTCGTAGGAGTTTGGTAACGAAAATGTTAAGAATTGGTATATGTGATGATGAAGAACTGATTACAAAAAGACTGATGAGAATTTTATATTCATTAGAGAAAAATCAAAGTGAAAATTATGATATTGAAGTTTATACGGATAGCGTAAAATTATCAGAGAAATTATTGGCGGGGAAAAGATATGATTTGATTTTTCTTGATATTATGATGCCGGAAAAGTCCGGCGTCGAAGTTGGTAAAATTATAAGAAATGATTTGAAAGATAATATCACACAGATTGTTTTTATATCATCTGAAAATAAATATGCAATGGATTTGTTTGAAATAAGGCCAATGAATTTCCTGATAAAACCATTTGATGAAAATGACATAGAAAAAATTATGAAAACAGCAGCAGAACTCATAAATACGAATAAACATATTCTTATACTTGAAGCCAGAAAGGAACTGCTACGAATTCCGGTGAGTGAAATTCGCTATATTGAAAGCAGCGGAAGATATATTATTGTTCATGACAGTGGTGGTGAATATAAATTAAAAGGAAAATTAAATGATATATATGAGCGTGTAAAAGAATTTGGATTTTTATTTATTCATAAATCATATATTGTAAATAATCTTTATATAAGAAAATATTCATACGATAATGTCGAGCTTGATGATAATGTAATTTTGCCGGTCAGCAGGCAGAGAAGGGAAGAAATAAAAAAATCATGCAGTATAGGATTGTAATTAATTTGGCAGTATGTGCCTTCAGCTGTTTTGTTGCAAATGATCTGGCGACAGATATATATGGAGAAAGATGTAAGAGGGTGCTTCTTAATATATTGACAAATGCTGTATATGTATTTCTTCTTATGGACATGATGTTATTTCCATATGCAATGATATTGTTTCCTGTTATAGTATTTCTTGGATTTATGGCATTGTCTGTAAATTATAATGTTGATAAAAAGAAAATGTTTGGTACAAATTGTGCTGTACTTGTAGCACTTGTTGTCTTGTACACATTTACATATATGTTTATGAAAGGCTGTGATGATGGATATGAAACATATATAATGTTTACAGCCATAGAGTATATAGTATTCAAAGCGTATCTTAAAATGAAAGAAACAACAGTAACATTTACCGGAATTCTCATAATAATAATACCAGTACTGTATTTTTCATTTACAATTTACATGTTAAATAATGCATCATTTAATGATAAAGAAAAGCTTGTAATGTTTTTTGTAATTGTTGTAATTAATATTCTGATGATAGTATTTTATAATGAATTTATAAAACAATATAAGATAGCTTTAAATAAAAAGGCAATGGTTGAGCAATATAATTCAATTAAAAATCAGGTCAGCACAATGGCGGAGACGAATGAAAAAATGAGAAGAATACGCCATGACATGAGGAATCACATGATTGTCATGGAACAGATGCTTGATGATAAAAACTATGACAGATTAAAACTATATATGCAAAAGCTGGCAGATATTGCACATGAAAATGAGCAGAAAATTGATACAGGAAACATAGAACTTGATGCAATTTTAAATAATAAAATTAATGAAGCCCAAAATAGTAATATAAAAACAGAAACAGATATTACAATTCCATCAGGGATTATTAAGGATGGATATGATATTGCGGTTATACTTGGCAATATTCTGGATAATGCAATCAGAGCATCACTTGAATGTGATGAAAAAGAAAGAAGTATTAATATAAATATAAAATATAATCGCGGAGTTATGTCAATATTAGTTATGAACACATATGCCAATAATATTAATGTAGCAAAAAACGTATTGCCTGTCACAACAAAAGATGATTCGTTTGAACATGGAATAGGCCTGGCAAATGTAAGAAATACTGTTGAGAAATATCATGGTGAACTGGTTATTAAAACAGAAAATAAAAAGTTTATTGCAGATATTATTTTGTATATATAAAGCAGTACATGATTAATCAGTGTGATATATTACATGCTAATTTTGACCACTAGACTGCTGTTTTTGACACTTTTGAAAAAATCCTCTTTTTTTATGATATGGTAATACCCGTAATCCGGATACAAAATTCTAATTAAGGAGGAAAACAGATGAGTTTGAAAAACTCAAAAATGACAAAAAGTACGAAAGAAAAGCATGGTGTGAAAAAAACACTCAGAACAGCAGTCATTTTATGTGCGGCAGTTGCAGCCGGAGTCAGTGCTGGGTCTTCAGGTAATATTGCGAAAGCAAATAATACGGACCATGAAGATTTTTTGTTTACACATGGATGGGAAGGAATTGACTTTGATACATCACTTTGCTATCCAAAGGATAATGAGTCTAACATGTTAGTTTATTGTGATAGCACAAATTATCCACTTTGTATATCTGCAATTGGAAGCAATAGTAGAAATAAAAATGGTGATGATTGGTCTCTTTGTTCTAATTATAGTTGGAGACATGTAATGAATGCTGGTGATATTTATTCAATTTTGAATACTGTAAAGCAGAATGGATTTGACAATGCAGGTCTTTTAGGTGAGTCTTATGAGGAGGATTATACACGATTTGTAGTAATATTTAGAACTGATGCAGAGGAATAAGATATATTAATGGGGGATAAGTGGGAAGATGAACGTGGACAAACATAACCATATGAAAGAAAAAGGAATGCTTGTTATATTGATTAGTTTAATAACTTTATTTATATATTTATTGAATAATGATGAATATATAGATGATTTTTATAAAAAGATAAAAGATAATCGAGTTGAAGCTGCCCTATCCCAAAACGAAGAAATAAAACAGCCCGATTATAATAATTTTGAATTTATAAATAAAGAGCAATTTTTTAAATATCAAACAGGTATGGTTGGTGAATGGATTTTGTATTATGATACATTTAAAGAATCAAATGAGATTTCAGAAAATTTCAAAAGTATAATGTATGTGACTATTGATAGTGTTGAATTATTGGAAGATTATAATATAAATAATGATTACAGTTATATTAAAATCCATATTATATTAAAAAATTCGTGTGTAGAAAGTGGATTATTTAAGATAAAACCAATGTGTCAAATTATGTTGGAAGATGCTACGTATGATGAAATAAATACAGATAAATTCAAACTAATAGACATGAAATTTGATACAGATATAGAAGGATATACTTTGCCAGAAATTGATAATAGTAGTAATAATCTTAATTCTGATATGGGTTATGTAAGAACCGATGATTGGAAATCGTTTGCTTTTCGCGTATACATCGAATCTAATAGCGAGATATCATACACCTGTGTGTTCAGAACGCCTAAAGAGTATGCAGATGATGAGAACCTCGTTATTGGAAACGATGATTCACATGCCAGCAGGAGATGGGATGGCGAAAAAGAAGTAACATATGATAATGGAGGGTACAGAATATACATTAACAGACAATAAAAATGTCTGAGAATAAATGAGGAGAAAAAAGTGAAAGAAATATTCAAGATAGAGTGCATGAGGGCATTTAGAAATAAAAAATTTCTGCTCATGGCATTGGCAGGATGTCTTATTGCATTACTAGATCTGGTAGGAACTTCGTGGCTTGGAGGTGCGATAGACCTGGCACAGTGTGCGGAGAAAATTGAGCCGGGGTACACGAATGTATTTGAGTCAAATGCAGTTGTGACATCTTTGTACTTTTGGATGCCAAATCATGGAGATGTCAGCAAATATTATTATGTTTATAAAGTTCTGATACCTGTAATGGCGGCAATACCATATGGTTCATCATATGTCGAGGATAAGAGGAGCGGATTGATTAATCAGCTGATTTTAAGATGTAAAAATAAAAAAGATTATTATATTACAAAATTTATAGTTACATTTATAAATGGAGGAACGATTGCGGCAATACCGATTGTGGCTAGCCTTATTATAAGCATGTGCGTTGCACCATGGGGTATTCCTGTGTATTCGGTATCATTTTATTCAGTTGGAAAAAGAGCAGTGTTTGCAGAACTTTTTTACAAACATCCGGAATTGTACGTGATAATTTACATAACATATGTATTTATATTATTTGGACTGCTTAATTGTCTGTGTCTGACAGTTGGATTCTTTGAAGAAAATAAATATGCAGTGATACTTGTACCGTTTTTAGTATATTATGGCAGCAGCTTTATTATGAAATATTTATTTGGCTCAACGGCATCCTTGATGACAACATCAGGAATGATGCTGTTGTATAAAGACATTGCTGTATACGTGGCAGTTCAGATATTTATAGTGTTTGTGGTGGATTTACTGTTTTTTATGAAAATAAAAAAGGATGTAATTTAGATGAAGATAAGAAAAATAATTGTGTACTTATGCGTGTTTGCTGCGGCTGCATCCATTTTTACAAGAATAATATATGTTAATAAAGTATATCCGTCAGTAAAAATACATAATTACAATATTGGTGATACGGTTAATACAGATGAATATCAGATATGTTTGGATTCAGTAAAAGTTTATGAAAAAGTAGAGTGGGAAAATTATATAGACAGCACACAAATCGGCCGTGAACGTGATTCGTACAAGGCGGATGATAAAGATGCTGCATTAAAAATGAGATATAATCCGGATGAAGATTATAAGGTCATAGAGACAGAATTGTTGGTGAAAAATATTTCAGGTGAAAGAAAAACAGCGGTAATGGGGCAGTTGTGCAGTGTTAATGGAATTATGCAGAAAATGATGATGAATTATTATTATACAAGGCGTTTACAGCCGGAGGGAAAGATTGATTCAATAGTAAGGACGATAGAGGCTGGCGAAACGCAGAAATGGAAATGTTATTATGTAGTTAATAACACAGATGAAGAATTATTTTTTGAATATATAAAAGTAGGGCAAATAAACAGAATAAGTCTGAATCTGCATAAATCCTGAAAGGAGTGGTGATTTAATGCAGATTGAAATATCGAATTATACAAAAAAGATAAAAAAGAATATTTTATTAGATAATATAAATATAAAAATGGAAAGCGGTAAAATATATGGGATGTGCGGAAGAAACGGAAGCGGTAAGACAATGCTTATGAGAGCAATAAGCGGACTTATAAATCCGGATGAAGGATATGTTAAAATTGATGAAAAAATAATTGGAAAAGACATATCATTTCCTGAAAGCATAGGGCTGCTTCTTGAATATCCGGGATTTGTAAGAAAGTACAGTGGTTTTAAAAATCTCAAAATGATTGCTTCGCTTAAAGGCATTGCCGGTGATAACCAGATAAAAAATACTATGATAAAAACAGGACTTAACCCGGAAAATAAAAAATCATTTGGAAGCTATTCTCTTGGCATGAAACAGAAGCTTGGAATAGCATGTGCAATAATGGAAAATCCTGAATTGATTATTCTTGATGAACCTGTAAATGCATTGGATGAATTCAGCATAAAAAATATAGCCGGTATTATAGAAGAACAGAAAAATAACGGTGCGTTAATAATTGTATCAGCACACAGTAAAGAACTGCTTTTATCATTTTGTGATGAAATATTTTATATGGATGATGGACGGATAATAAAAAATGAAAAAATACAACAAACTGATAATAAATAATTTAAAATGCAGTTTTAGAAATAATATTTTTATATATTTATTATTTGTAGTTCTTATTTTATTATCGTGCATTTATCTGAAAAATGGCGTAATGCATGGAAAAAGCGTTGGGGCAGGAGATTATTATTTTAATATTATAAAAGGCGTTGAAAAAATAGACAGCAATAATAAACTAAAAGAAATCCCTTTTATATATCTTGGGTTTGCAATATTTATTTCATATATTACAGGACAGATTCTTGAAAATGAATGTAATAAAATATTTATCATATATGCAGGAACAAGAAAAAAGTGGATTTTATCTAAAATAACAGCAATATTTATCAATATTGTTTTTATGTATATGACAGCTGCAATTATATGTTTTATGTCTGGAAAACGTAAAATTACTTTCAACAGTGAATTATTTGAAAAGTATTTTGGAACAGATTATTTTATTCAGAATAATGAGAATAAATTTTTGTATATATTAGTGTTTTTTGCCGCACCAATAATAGCTTCATTTGCAATAAGCATGGTTCAGATTGCGTTTTCGCTTGCTGTTAAAAATATGGCAGGTTTTATTATATCAATGATTATATATATAATTTCGATTTTTGATATAAATATATTTTTGCCTGGAAACGGATGTATGGCTCAAAGAAGCAGTCTTTTTATGGAAAATGGCTTGTCAGTGTACCAGGTAATAATTATGGATATTATAATAATTGTTATTACTTTGATTATCCAGTTGAAAATAATCAGTGTAAAGGATATATTATAGTTATTAAAAATTATAGTTTACATTTTTGCATTGCGAAAACTGGCAGATGGGAGTAAATATGCAATATATAATTGAGAATAATGATTTTAAGGTAACAGTAGATTCAAAAGGATGTGAAGTTGTATCAGTATTGAAAAAGTCAGATGATACGGAGTATATATGGTGTGGAGATGCTTCAGCATGGAAACGTCATACGCCGGTATTATTTCCGGTTGTCGGCAGATATAAAAACGACTGCACAATATATGACGGCAAAGAGTATCATATGACTCAGCATGGATTTGCAAGAGATTCGGAATTTGAAGTTGTTGAAAAATCCGAAAATGCGATTACAATGAAACTTACATACAGTCAGGAGACGCTTAAAAAGTATCCTTTTAAGTTTAATCTTTATATCAGACATATAATTGAAGATGATATTTTGTCTACGGAATGGCATGTTGAAAATGCAGATGATAAGGATATGTATTTTAGCATAGGCGGACACCCGGCATTTGTATGCGGTGAAAATGGCTGTGGTGCAAAGCTTGTATTTGGGACAGATAAAGATATTCTGGAATACAGCCTTTTATCAAATGATGGTCTTCTTGAAGATAAATGCTATGTGATGAAGCTTGAAAATAAGGCAGTTACTATAACACAGGACTTTTTTGACAAGGATGCTTATATAGTAGAAAACAGCACAATAAAAAGAGTAAGCCTTGTAAAAGACGATAAAACTATTGTGACAGTTGAATTTGATACGCCCGTGTTCGGTCTATGGTCACCTGTCGGAAAAGGAGTTCCTTTTGTATGTATAGAACCATGGAATGGAAGAACGGACAGTGCTGACTTTGATGGTGATTTGACTAAAAGAGAGTGGAGCAATAAACTGGCACCGGGCAAAGAATTTGTTTCGGGATATAAGGTACGGTTTGGCAGATAGGAAAGATATAATAAATTTTATAATAATTACAAAAGCAGCATCTGGGGTATTAAAAACACCTTGGATGCTGTTTTTTTAGCGGAACAATAAAATTCTGAACCCCGCATAAAATCAGGCATTGCGTTATGTAGCAAAAAATATTTATGATTTTGCTTGACATAAATCATATAAGGGGTTATATTAATCATAACAACTGTACTAATTCATATAGTACAGTTGTTACATAACGAAAAACATTGCAATGAAAAAATAGAAATGAAAGGATTAGGTGTTTAGATGTTTGTTGTAGACGTCATGTCGCGAGTGCCGGTATATGAACAGATAATCAAACAGGTGGAAGAACAAGTGCTTACAGGTATTTTGAAGGAGGGCGATAAATTACCTTCAGTAAGGTCGTTATCTGTAAAACTCTCTATCAATCCCAATACAATCCAGAAGGCTTATACAGAACTTGACAGAAGACAGCTTATAATAACTGTTCCGGGTAAGGGTTCATTTATATCAGAAAAAGCTATTGAGGTTGTAGGAGCGAATTCAAGAGAGAAGATGACAGAACTTAATAAGATTATCAGGGAACTGGCATTGGCCGGAGTTACAAAAGAAGAAATAATTAATAATATTGAAGAAGTGTTTAATAATACGGAGGTATGACAATGATTAATGCAGAGGCTATTCACAAGTCTTTTGAGGACTTTACTGCACTGGATAATGTTACATGCAATATCAGTGACGGCTGCATATATGGCATGGTTGGTTCAAATGGTGCGGGAAAATCTACATTTTTAAGAGTGTTATCCGGAGTTTACAAACCAGATAAAGGATACGCATTTATAGACGGACTTAATGTATATGAAAATCCAAAAGCAAAGCAGAAAATCGTATTTGTTGCTGATGATTTATATTTTCTGCCGGGTGCAACGCTGAATAAAATGGCAAAGCTGTATGCATCGGCATATGACAGATTTGATTGGGCAAGATTTAAAGAACTGACAAAATTATTCGGACTTGACCCGAAAAAATCAATTTCTAATTTTTCAAAAGGAATGAAGAGACAGGCGGCAATTATATTGGCACTGTCAACAAGAACAAAATATATGTTTTTCGATGAGACATTTGACGGACTTGACCCTGTAATGAGAAACCTTGTGAAAAAACTTATATGCAATGATGTTGCAGAACTGAATTCAACTGTTATAGTTACTTCACATTCATTAAGAGAACTCGAGGATATATGTGACCATCTGGCACTTCTCCATAAGGGCGGAATGGTGCTTGACAGTGATGTGCTTGAATTAAAAACATCACAGTTTAAAGTTCAGGTGGCATTCAGGGAAAACTTTGATAAGAGCAGATTTGAACAGTTTAATATCACACGTTACAGACAGGAAGGTTCAGTTGCCAATATGATAATTAATGGAGACAGAGAAGAGACAGTTGCATTGTTCAAAGCAATGAATCCGCTGGTTCTTGATGTCCTTCCGCTTACACTTGAAGAAGTATTTACTTATGAGATGGAATCTCTTGGCTATGAATTTGAGAGTGCATTGGAGGTTGAAAAATAATGAATAATAAAAAGATTTTCAGTGTGAAAATGTTCTGGCAGTCATTTTTGCAGTTAAAAGTAATAGGTTTTATATCAACGATATTAATGGTGCTTATAACATGCGTGCCGATATGCATAAGGGCAGTTAATATTAAATCTAATATTGAATATGCAGGTGTTGAAAAGGCATCAAGATATGTTCAGCTTGTTGATGGGAATGATTTTATACTTATACTGATTCTTACATTTGCAATAATAACACCGGTTCTTGTTTTATTTGCGTGGAATTTTCTTAATAAAAGAAATACAAGTGATTTTTATCATTCGCTTGCTTATACAAGACTGAATCTGTATCTTACTAAAATAGCAGCCTTTGTATTATGGATTCTGATTATGTATGCATCAATATTTTTATCAGCTGTAATTTTATATAATATATTTAAAACATGTTATATTGTAAATTATGGCTCGATACTTAGTGTGTTTTTCTCGGAATTTATATGCTGTCTGTTATGTGCGGCAGCAGCAACACTTGCTTGTTCTATAACAGGAAATATATTCAGTAATATATGTCTTACAGGACTTATATTGTTTTTTCCAAGATTTATAATATTGATGATTCAGGTGACAGTTGTATCAATAGTATATTTTGCATCATCAGAGCATTTTGTTTCAATTCTTGACAATAGCTATAATATGATTGTTGGTCAGGTGTTCAGTGTGTTTACAGGTTCATCATTAGATGGTGTAATTAATGTAGCACATTCAAAAATATACACATTTGTTCTTGCACTTATTTATTTTGTTACCGGTTGTCTGCTTTTTATAAGAAGAAAGAGTGAGACGGCAGGAAAACCTACACTGTCTTGGAAACTGCAGTTTGTAATACGTACAGTTATCGGATTTTCAATAAGTATTATTGGTGTGATTTCATTTGTGGGTGCAGTAAGAAATGCAGATATAGAAAAGTCGCAGAGTATATTATATGTAGTTATAACGTTCATTGTGGCTGCGGTTGTTGTTATAGTATATGAGTTGATTGCAAGCAGAAAAACGCACCGTGTGATAAAAGCAATCCCTTCAATAATTACTGCATATGTGCTGGCAGCTGTTTTTGGTGTGATTGTAAATATCGGAATTGGCAGTATGATTAATTATCAGCCGGATGCATCAAAGATTAAGTATATAAAAATAAATACAGGAAATGATTCATATGTTTATGATAAAGATTATTTTTCAGATGTATTTTCACAGGTGAAAATTGACGACATAGATGCAATTAATTCAATTGTTAATTCAATGAAAGATAATATGGAAATATATAATACTTCTGATGAATATTCAGCAATATTCCAAAATGGCGATTACAGCCCGGTTACTGTATATATTAAGGATGGCATTTGGGGAAGATACAGAACTGTATATGTCAAAGAAAAAGATATACAGACAATTATAAATGGAGCAGTGAAGAACGATGAATTCTGCAAAAAATATAAAAAGCTTCCGCAGTATGAAGAAGCTGTAATAAGCTGGTCAGATAATATGTCCGATGAGGACAGTAAAAAATTATATAATACATTTTTAGATGAAGTGTCAAAAATGTCATTTGAGGACTGGTATCTTACAGTTAATGGAAGGAAAAGAGGTGTATCATTGGCTTATGTTGATATATCATTTTCACTTAATGGAACTAAATATACTTCAGAAGTATTAATCGGAGATAAAATGCCAAACACGCTTCAGGCATACATGAATGCTGTTAATAAGTATGTGGCAGAAAATAAAAAGGATTCTTACGAATCAATGTGTAATTATCTTGATAATATTGAGACAGAGAAAAATAAAGATAATTATACATGCATTATATCAGTCTATGATGTAGAAAATAATACTCAATCACGAATATGGTCAGAAAATATGGACAGTAATAAAATTGTTCCTGATTTGAAAGAAAACCTGAAAAACATCTCACCTGAGAAAAAATTTGATTTGACAAAACCGGTAATTGAAATAATTTTCTATGGAAACAGGTCAGGGGGGTCATTTAGTTATTTCTTCCAGATGGATGGATATGATTCTTTAGATGATTTTAACAATCAGGGTCCAATTGGATTGTAAAATTTCTGCATTAAAATAAATATTAAGGCAATCATATAAATAAAATGCTGCGAATATTTGTGGAGCATTATAAATATTGAAAGGATTGCCTTAATATGAGTGATTTTGTAAAAAATGCAGATGAAAATATAATAAATTTCAAAAACCGGCTGAGATTTCCAGCTAATTTTGATATGCTTGACAGAGCTGTCAGAATAGGCGGAAAGAAGGCCGGTTTTTTCTTTATTGATGGTTTTGTTCAGGAGGATATGGTGGAAAAACTTATGCAGTTTTTTTATTCCTTAAAACCGGAAGATGTCAGTAATATAGATAAATTTCTTGAAAATGGGATGCCATATACAGAAGTTGACAGGGCTGATAAGTATGAGCGGGTTATAACATCTTTTCTTGCAGGAGTTACAGTCCTTTTTGTAGATGGATTTGACGAGGCTGTACTTATAGACTGCAGGACTTATCCGATGAGGTCGGTTGCTGAACCGTGGAAAGACAGAGTTCTAAGAGGCTCAAGAGATGGTTTTGTTGAGACACTTGTATTAAATGCGGCATTGCTTAGAAGAAGAATAAGAGATACAGGATTTTCAATGGAGATGTTTAATGTGGGAACACGCTCACGCTCTGATGTTGCCATATGTTATATAGATGACCTGGTTGATAAAAGTCTTCTTAATAATATTAAGGAAAGAATAAAAAAACTAAATGTAGAATCACTTACCATGAATGTTGAAAGCCTTGCGGAGTGTCTTTTTGAGTATAAATGGATTAATCCATTTCCAAAGTTTAAATATTCAGAAAGACCGGATACGGCATCTGCTGCGATACTTGACGGAAATATCGTCATAATGGTTGATAATTCACCGGCCGTTATGATAATTCCGACATCAATATTTGATATTGTTGAAGAACCTGATGATTATAATTTTGCACCCATGATAGGAACGTATCTGAGGCTGTCGAGATTTCTTTTTACCATTGTTACAATGATGCTTACGCCGATATGGCTTCTGCTTATTCAGAATCCGGAATTGATTCCGTCATGGCTTTCGTTTATAACGGTGTCTGATGAAATAACTGTGCCTGTTATTTTTCAGCTTTTGATTCTTGAACTTGCAGTTGACGGACTGAAGATGGCAGCAGTAAATACACCGTCACTTCTTTCTACACCTTTAAGCATTGTGGCAGGTATTGTTGTCGGGGAGTATGCTGTAAGTTCGGGGTGGTTTAATACGGAATCACTTCTATATATGGCTGTGGTGACTGTCGGAACATACTCACAGGCAAGTTTTGAGATGGGTTATGCAATGAAATTTATAAGAGTTTTTACGCTGTGTCTTACAGCTGTTTTTAATGCTGCCGGTTTTTTTGCAGGAGTGGCTGTCGGAGTATGCTGTATAATTTTTAACAAGACGATTTCAGGAAAAAGTTATATTTATCCGTTATATCCATTTGATGTAAAAAAATTGAAGAGAAGCATTTTCCGTGTCAGGCTGCCGCATGGCAAAAATAATTAATATATAAAATGGTTCGTTCTGAATGTTTATAAAAAATTTAAAAATTTTAGCGGTCTGTTCATTTTAAAGCATATGATTATGTGATATACTCATAAAAGAATAATCCTTTATGGATTATAAAGTATAGAAAGTGACTTGATTAGAATGGGTAAAGTAATCGGAATTGATTTGGGAACAACTAACAGCTGTGTTGCTGTGCTTGAGGCAGATGTGCCTACAGTTATAACAAACAGCGAAGGATACAGGACAACACCTTCAGTTGTTGCATTTTCAAAAGATGGTTCAAGGCTTGTGGGCGATATTGCTAAAAGACAGGCGGCAGCTAATGCAGACAGAACTATTTTTTCCATAAAACGACATATGGGAACAGATTACAGAAAAAAGATTGACGGTAAGAAGTATTCGCCTCAGGAAATTTCTGCGATGATTTTGAGAAAATTAAAAAATGATGCAGAACAGTTTACAGGAGAACAGGTTACAGATGCTGTTATAACTGTTCCTGCATATTTTAATGATGCTGAGAGACAGGCCACAAAGGATGCAGGACGAATAGCAGGACTTAATGTTCTGCGTATAATTAATGAACCTACGGCGGCTGCACTTGCATATGGACTTGATAATGGTCAGCCACAGAAAATTCTTGTATATGACCTTGGAGGCGGAACATTTGATGTCTCGGTTATTGAGATTGGTGACCAGGTTATAGAAGTTCTTGCAACATCCGGAGATAATCATCTTGGCGGAGATGATTTTGATGAGCGAATCGTGAATTTTCTTGTAGAACAGTTTAAGGAGACAGACGGAATCAATCTGACTAAGGATACTGCCGCAATGCAGAGGTTAAGAGAGGAAGCGGAGAAAGCTAAAAAAGAACTTTCTTCCGCCATGAATGCGAATATTAATCTTCCATTCATTGCAATGACAAAGTCTGGTCCACATCATATGGATATTAATATTACAAGAAGCCTGTTTGAGAGCATGACGGCAGATCTTATTGACAGAACTGTTACACCTGTTGAGAATGCACTTCATGATGCAGGACTTAAAAAGACTGATATTAATATGGTTCTTCTAGTCGGAGGCTCGACAAGAATTCCGGCTGTTCAGGAGAAAGTCAGAAGAATATGTGGTATAGAGCCTTCAAGAAATCTTAATCCTGATGAGTGTGTTGCAATGGGAGCGGCAGTTCAGGGCGGAAAGCTTGGGGGACAGCTGACTGCCGGAAGTGCGGCATCTGAGATTATTCTTATGGACGTTACACCTCTTTCCTTGTCGATAGAGACTGTAGGCGGAATTGCGAGCAGGCTCATAGAGAGAAATACAACAATTCCAACAAGACACAGCCAGATATTTACAACGGCAGGGAATTTCCAGACATCAGTAGATATAAAAGTATTTCAGGGAGAACGCAAGTTTACAAGGGATAACAAGCTTTTGGGTAATTTCAGGCTGTCAGGAATAAAAAAAGCACTTGCAGGAACACCACAGATTGAGGTAACATTTGATATTGATGCGAACGGAATTGTCAATGTATCGGCTAAAGATTTGGGAACAGGGCATGAACAGTCAATAACAATCACATCAAGTTCCAATATGTCAGAAGAAGAAATCGAAAGAGCAAAGTGGGAAGCAGAAGTTTACGGAAGTAAAGATGCCGAAAAACAGGATATTGTCAATCTGCGTATTGAGGCAGGACAGCTTTTGCAAAATACTGAGTATATGCTTCATGAGCATAGGAAAGACTGGGATAAACAGACTAAAAAACAGGTGAAAGAAGCATGTCAGAGACTTTCAAAAGCTATAGGCAGGTCAACACCCGAAAAGATAGATGAAGTTACGGCATCAAATATCTGTGAAGCTAAGGATTATCTTGAAAATACATTGAGCCGTATGGGCATATAGGATAGGTATAAATATCAGAAACAAAGGGGAAACGTAATGGCAGGTTCAACATTTGGTAACCAATTTAAGATTATGACATGGGGAGAATCCCATGGAGCCGGAGTAGGTGTTGTTATAGATGGGTGTCCGTCAGGAATACCACTTGCAGAAAGTGACATTCAGGTTATGCTTAATAAAAGAAAACCGGGACAGTCAAAATATACTACACCAAGAAAAGAAGACGATGAAGTTGAGATACTTTCGGGTATTTTTGAAGGAAAAACGACAGGAACTCCGATAAGCATGGTTGTACGCAATAAAACACAGCGTTCGGCTGATTATTCAGAGATAGCACGTTTCTACAGACCGGGACATGCTGATTATACATTTGATGAAAAATATGGTTTCAGGGATTATCGTGGAGGCGGCAGAAGCTCAGGACGCGAGACAATAGGAAGAGTTGCGGCAGGGGCTGTTGCAGTCAAGATTCTTGCAACGCTTGGAATAAGCATATGTACATATTCCAAGGAAATAGGCGGTATTGCAGCTTCATATGATAATTTTGACAAAGAACAGATTGAAAAGAATCCGTTCAGAATGCCTGATGAAAAAGCAGCTGCACAGGTTGAAGAGTATGCGATGAAGCAGATAGAGCAAGGTGATTCAATTGGTGGAATTATTGAATGTGTGATAGATGGAATGATGCCGGGAATAGGTGAGCCTGTATTTGACAAGCTTGATGCTAAACTTGCACAGGCTGTATTTTCTATAGGTGCAGTTAAAGGTTTTGAGATAGGAAGCGGATTTAATGCGGCAAGGTTGACAGGAACTGAGAATAATGATGCGTTTTATATGAATAATGGCAAAGTTGAGAAAAAGACAAACAATGCCGGTGGAATTCTTGGCGGTATGAGTGATGGTTCACAGATTGTTTTCAGGACAGCAATCAAGCCTACACCATCAATATCATCTGTTCAGGATACAGTTAATAAAGACGGGGAAGATATAAAAGTATCTATAAAGGGAAGACATGATCCTATGATTGTGCCACGTGCTGTAGTTGTTGTTGAATCTATGGCAGCACTTGCACTTGTAGATTTGATTTTTGAAAATATGACATCACGCATAGATAATATTGTGAAATTTTATAAAAAATAGGTAGGATAAAAATGTACAAATTATTAAAAACAGACGGACGTGCAAAGAGGGCTGAGATGCAAACTGTGCATGGTGTTATACAGACACCTGTATTTATGAATGTGGGAACAGTTGCAGCAATAAAGGGTGCTGTTTCAACAGCAGACCTTAATGAAATAGGAACACAGGTTGAATTATCAAATACATATCATCTTCATGTAAGACCGGGTGATAAACTGATAAAAGAGCTTGGCGGACTTCATAAGTTTATGAACTGGAATAAGCCTATTCTTACTGATTCGGGTGGATTTCAGGTGTTTTCGCTTGCAAAGTTAAGAAAAATCAAAGAAGAGGGCGTTACATTTAACAGTCATATTGACGGACATAAGATATTCATGGGACCGGAGGAAAGCATGCAGATACAGTCAAACCTTGGGTCTACAATTGCTATGGCATTTGATGAATGTGCTCCGGCAAAAGCAGATAAAAAGTATGTACGGAATTCGGTAGAACGTACAGCACGCTGGTTAGAGCGTTGCAAAAAAGAGATGGACAGACTTAATTCACTTCCTGATACAGTAAATCCAAATCAGCTTTTATTCGGAATTAATCAGGGAGCTGTGTATACAGACATAAGAATTGAACATGCAAAGATTATTTCAGAGATGAATCTTGACGGCTATGCAGTCGGTGGACTTGCGGTCGGCGAGACACATGAAGAAATGTACCACGTTCTAGATGAGACAGTGCCTTATCTTCCACAGGATAAGCCTACATATCTTATGGGTGTAGGTACTCCGGCTAATATCCTTGAGGCGGTAGACAGGGGAATCGATTTCTTTGATTGTGTATATCCTTCAAGAAACGGAAGACATGGACATGTGTATACAAAGTTTGGAAAGATAAATCTTTTTAATGCACAGTATGAAAAAGATATGCGTCCTATTGAAGAAGGATGTAACTGTCCTGCCTGCCGTGATTATTCAAGAGCATATATAAGACATCTTTTAAAGGCAAAAGAGATGCTTGGAATGAGACTTTGTGTATTGCATAACCTTTATTTTTACAATCATCTGATGGAGGATATCAGAGGTGCTATTGATGAGGGACGTTACAATAAGTTTAAGGAAGAAAGACTTGATATGTTAAAGACATATGATAACAAAAAATCTTTATAAAAGCTGGACATTGAGCGAAATTTAGTATATAGTATCATTTAGTTAATTTAAAATTCGGAGGAATTTATTTATGCAGATAGTTATTTTATTAGTTTATGTAGTTGCAATTGGTGCGATGATGTATTTCCTGGCTATTAAGCCACAGAAGAAGCAGCAGAAACAGCAGCAGGAACTTATGGATTCAATTGAAAAAGGTGATTATGTTCTCACAACAAGCGGTTTTTACGGTGTTATTATAGATATCACAGATGATGATGTAATCGTTGAATTTGGTAACAATAAGAACTGCAGGATTTCAATGCAGAAGAAAGCTATTGCACAGGTTGAAAAGCCAGCTTCAGTAAAAGAAGATTAATATTTTTTAAGGTGTCTGTTTTAATATGTATCATGGATTATGGATGCATATCAAAACAGACACCTTTTTTACTTGACAATAGTGCATTTATATAATAATCTTTGAAAGATGATTGAAATAGTCACTGTAAACGGAATATATGAATTAATATAAATGTCATAACTTTTTAATATATTTATAATTCCAGGGAATCAGGTGAGAATCCTGAACAGTTCCGCTGCTGTGAGCAGGGAGTCTGTATTTGATATGCCACTGATGATAAACATATATTATTTGTTATCTTACAGATATGAGATGGATTGGATTCGGGAAGGTGAATACAGGCGTTGATATGCGAGTCAGAAGACCGGTTTACAGGCAGATTTTAATAGTACGCTGCGAGAACAGTGAACTATTTATTTTTGTGCAATAAAATATATTTGATATACTGGTGGTATATAAAGGTACAAAAGCTGTTTTTACTCTGCAAGCTATCTTCATCAAAATAATAATAAGAGGCACAGGCTTCAAATGGAGGTAAAAATGAAGAAGAAAAGATTACTGGCAATTACACTTGTAATCACACTTTTTGCCAGCATATTTGCATTGGCAGGATGTGGAAAACAAAAAGAAGCATCAAACAACGATGAATACAACGGAAAGCTTGTATTTGACCATTCAATGGATTTAAAGTATGCAGAATTATTTTCTGTAGACTATTATAAGGGTGGTTATAAGATGATAACTATCACAAACCGTGATGAAGATACTGCTATAACAGACAAGCAGTCAAAGATTCTTGTGGTTCCTGATGGAATGAAGACTCCTGAAGATGTATCAAAGGATACTATTGTTTTAAACGGACCTGTTAAAAATATGCTTGTTGCATCTACACCGGTTACATCACTTATGAATGCAAGCGGATGTCTTGAGAATATAAGCCTTGTAACATATGATAAATCTTCATGGTATATCGATGATGTTAAAAAAGCATTTGACGATAATAAACTTACATATGTAGGTGATTATAAAGCACCTGATTTTGAGCAGATTGTTGCAGCATCACCTTCAATATGTATTTATTCAACAATGCTTACAAGTGCCCCTGATGTTGCCGAGAAGTTCAAGGAGCTTAATATTAATTTTATACTTGACCAGTCAACATATGAGGAACATCCTCTTGGAAGAGTAGAGTGGGCAAAATGTTATGCAGCACTTTGTGATAGAGAAGATGATGCAGTAAGAATGTATGATGAGCAGGCTGCTTATGTTGATAAGATTTCAAAGACAGAAAAGACAGGAAAATCTGTAGCAGTATTTTATATAACATCAAAGGGTAAGTTATATGTAAGAAATGCGGACGATTATGTTGCACAGATGGTAGAACTTGCCGGTGGAAAGTATATTTTTGATGATTTGAATGTCGGAAAGACAGGAACACAGACAATGGAGATGGAAAGCTTCTATTCTAAGGCTAAAGATGCTGACTACATCATTTATATATGGAGTCTTGGAGGAAAGCCATCTACACTTGCTGATTTTACAGGATACAGTTCGGTTCTTTCAGATATGAAGGCTGTTAAGGATGGCAATGTATGGTGTACTACACCTGATTTCTTCCAGATTGCGGATACAATCGGAAGTATGGTAAATGACATCAATAAGATGATGACATCTGACAGCAGTGTAAATGAACTTACATATCTTAAAAAACTTAAATAATTAAAGAGGTTATATAATGAAGAAGGCGTTACGCTGCCAGCTGGTTTATATAATGCTTGTAGTATTATTCATTGTTGCGGTATTTATGAATATTAATACAGGTAATGTACATATTTCATTTGGCAGAATTTTTAAGATTATCTTTTTAAAAGCTGAGGCAGGCACAGCCGGATTCAATATTATATGGAAAATCCGTCTGCCAAGGCTTCTTAGTGCAGCTATACTTGGCGGTGCCCTGGCACTGTCAGGTTTTCTGCTTCAGACATTTTTCAGAAACCCGATTGCGGGTCCATTTGTGCTTGGTATATCATCAGGTGCAAAAATGTTTCTTGCAATTACTATGATTTTTCTATTAAGATATATTCCATCAATGCCTTTATGGGCTCAGGTAGCGGCAGCATTTGCAGGTTCGGTTTTATCATTGCTTTATGTTCTGCTTTTTGCCGGCAAGGTTAAAAATATGTCAACACTTCTTGTAATCGGCATAATGATTAGTTATATATGTTCTGCAATAACAGATTTATGTATAACATTTGCCAATGATTCAGATATAGCAAATCTTACACATTGGGCAATGGGAAGTTTTTCAGCAAGTTCATGGAATACAGTAAAATTATCGGCAGTTATAGTATTTCCGACAGCAATAGTGACATTCCTTTTTGCAAAACCAATCAGTGCTTATCTTCTTGGTGAAGGATATGCAAAGAGCATGGGTATACCGGTTAAATTTTTCAGACTCTGTATAATAACATTGTCAAGCATACTTTCAGCATGTGTAACAGCACTTGCAGGACCGATTTCTTTTGTGGGAATTGCAGTTCCTCATGTTACGCGTATTCTTATGAAAACGTCAAAACCAGTAGTGATAATGCCGGCTATATTTTTAAGCGGTTCGGTATTCTGCATGTTTTGTGATTTGATAGCAAGAACAATATTCTCGCCGTCAGAACTTGCAATAGGTACTGTAACGGCGGTATTTGGTGCACCTGTGGTAATATGGCTTATGATTAGCAGAAAAAACGGTGAGATATAATGGAAGAAGAGAAAGAATTTTATTTTAAAACACAGAATTTATCAGTTGGATACAACAGAAAACCAATTCTTGAAAATATTTCGCTTGGAGTGTATAAGGGGCAGATTCTTACACTTATAGGTCCAAATGGTTCGGGAAAATCAACCATTTTAAAAAATCTTATAAGGGAAATGAATCCGCTTGGCGGTGTGGTTGTTTTAGAAGGAAAAGATATTAACAATTATTCAAGCAAAAATTTTGCAAAGCAGATGTCGGTAGTTCTCACAGAAAAAGTAAAAACAGAACTTCTAACGTGTCGTGATGTTGTTGCAATGGGACGTTATCCATATACTAATTATTTTGGAAAACTTACGCCTGAGGACGAACGAATTGTCGATGAATCACTTGAGAGCGTGGCGGCTCTTGATATTGCCGAAAAAGATTTTTCACAGATAAGTGACGGACAAAGACAGCGTATAATGCTTGCACGTGCAATATGTCAGAAACCGCAGATTATTGTGCTCGACGAACCTACGTCATTTCTTGATATAAGGCATAAGATAGAGCTTCTTGATATTTTGCAGAATATGGCTGTTAAAGAAAATGTTACGGTTGTTTTGTCATTACATGAGATAGAACTCGCAAACAGAATATCTGACTGGGTTATGTGTGTAAGGGCTGATGGAAAAATACTGTATGGTACGCCCGATGAAATATTTAAAGATGAAATAATACGTGAACTGTATGATATTAAAAATGGAAGTTATAACTGCCTTTATGGAAGTACCGAACTTGAAAAAAAGACAGGTACTCCAAAGGTGTTTGTCGCTGGTGGCGGTGGATTCGGCGTTTCCGTCTACAGGCGTCTGCAGCATTTTGAGATTCCGTTTTCGGCAGGAATTATTGCACAAAATGACTGTGAATATACGATAGCAGAATCCCTTGCGGTAAAAGTCATAAGCGAAAAGCCATTTGAAATATTTAGCGGCAAGTCATTAGAAATGGCAAAAAAATATGTTGATATAGCTGATTATTATATTGATGCAGGCTGCCCGTATGGTATAGTAAATGAGAAAATGAAAGAATTAAGGCAGTATGCATTAAAGAATAACAAAATTATTTTAGATAAACCGGACGATTATAATTTAAGACAGATAGGAGAAAATATTGGATAATAAGTATGAATATATGAATCCAAATGATATTGAAAAACATTCATTTGAAATAATAGAACAAGAGCTTGAAATTGAACTCCCATCTGATATTAAACCGATTGTTAAGAGAGTAATACATACGACCGCAGATTTTTCTTATGCGGAAAATATGTATTTTTCACCTGATGCCATAAAGACGGCGTTGGGTGAAATTAAATCGGGAGTGACATTTGTTACAGATACGAATATGGCACTTTCAGGTATTAATAAAAAAGCATTGAAAGAACTTAACTGTAATGCTGTGTGTTATGTATCAGACGAGGATGTTGCAGTTATGGCGAAAAAAGAGAATATAACAAGGGCAGTATGTGCTGTAAAAAAAGCAGCTATGAATAATAAAAGATGTATTATGGTTGTAGGAAATGCACCTACTGCACTTATTCAGATAGAAAAAATGTACAGGGAAAATGAGTTTAAACCACTTCTTGTAATTGGTGTTCCTGTTGGATTTGTCAATGTTGTGGATTCAAAGGAGGCAATTATTGATAGTGGTATGGAATGTATTATAGCAAGAGGGAGAAAAGGCGGCAGCAATGTTGCCGCATCAATAGTAAATGCACTTTTGTATATGTGTCAGGATGATAACCGGGAGTGGAGAAGATAAATGCTCGAAAAATATGTAAGTAAAGGCAGCAAAAAATTAAGATGCGGTTTTACAACAGGAACATGTGCTGCCGCTGCATCCGCCGGTGCTGCAAGAATGCTTTTGTCAGGAAAAGTCATTGAAAATATTACTGTAATAACTCCCTCAGGAAATTCTGTTACTGTTGGGCTTACAGATATAAAAAAAGAAAATGATTATGTGAGTTGTGCGGTACAAAAGGATAGTGGCGATGATCCTGATGTGACAGATAAAATTCTCGTATATTCAACGGTTTCATATGAAAAGAGTGGAATAACTGTTGATGGAGGAGAAGGCGTCGGACGTGTTACAAAAAAGGGTTTAAAACAGCAGATTGGTGAAGCTGCAATAAATCCTGTACCACGGAAAATGATAGAAGAACAGTTAAAAACGGCTGCGTCTGATTATTCATATGATGGTGGACTTAAAGCTGTAATAAGTGTTCCGATGGGAATACAGATTGCGAAAAAGACATTCAATCCAAGACTTGGAATAGAGGGAGGAATATCAATACTTGGAACGACGGGAATAGTTGAACCTATGAGTGAACAGGCACTTATAGATACAATATCGGTTGAACTTGATGTAAGAAAAGCACAAAATGAAGAATTTATAATTGTCACACCGGGAAATTACGGCCAGGATTTTTTGAGGGATAATCTGGGGATTGCTGTTGATAAATGCGTTAAATGCAGTAATTTTATAGGAGATACAATAGATATGTGCATTGAAAAGGGCTTTAAATCAATGCTTCTTGTCGGCCATATCGGCAAACTTTCAAAACTTGGCTGCACAATATACAATACACATTCAAGATATGCTGATGGAAGAATGGAAGCATTTGCTTTATGTGCAGCCTTATGTGGGGCAGAAAGAGAAGTTCTTGAAAATATACTTGGATGTATAACTACTGATGCTGCACTTGAGATTCTAAAAAAAGAAGGTATTTTTGATGAGACAATTAAAATGCTGGAAAAAAGAATTGACAGGTCATTAAAACTGCGGGCAAAAGGCAGTATTGAAATCGGAATGATAACATTTTCAGAAGAATACGGCATTTTATGTAAAACGGAAAATGCAGATAATATGCTTGAAAAATTGAAATGATAATAAGGAGAAAAGTATGGTTCATTTTGTTGGAGCAGGTTCAGGAGCCAAAGATTTAATAACGGTGAGAGGAATGAATCTGTTAAAAAATGCTGATGTAATAATATATGCCGGTTCACTTGTAAATCCTGAACTTCTGGAATATGCAGAAGATTCATGTGAAATTTACAACAGTGCATATATGACGCTTGAAGAGATTATTGATGTCATAAAAACAGCAGATAGTGAAAATAAGGATATTGTGCGTCTGCATACAGGCGATTCTTCAATATATGGTGCAATAAGAGAGCAGATTGAACAGTTAAATTTATATGATATTTCATGGGATATCTGTCCAGGAGTCAGCAGTTTTCTTGCTGCTGCGGCAGCAGCAGGATGTGAATATACGGTGCCTGGGATTTCGCAGTCATTGATAATTACAAGAATGGAAGGAAGAACACCGGTTCCTGAAAAAGAAAAGATGAGAGAACTTGCAGGACATAACACATCCATGGCAGTCTTTTTAAGCTCAGGACTTACAAAAGAATTACAGGATGAACTGCTGACCGGCGGATATAGTGAGGATACACCATGTGCCATATGTTATAAGGTAAGCTGGCCTGATGAAAAGATAATAATGACAACAATTAAAAATCTGCATAATGATATGGTATCGAATAGTATTGCAAAAACGGCTCTTATTCTTGTTGGTGATTTTCTAGGCAGAAAATATAATAATTCAAAGCTTTATGATGCTTCATTTACAACGGAGTACCGTAAATGAGAGCGGCGGTAATTGCATATACGGTAAACGGAACTATACTGGCAGAAAAGTTAAGACATTTAAGTGATGATGAGACTGATATATATGTCAGTGCAAAATCGGCAAAATATATTGATGCAGAAAATATTATAACATTTAAGAGTACGCCGGTCCTTATCAGAGATATTTTTTATCAGTATGAAGGAATCATATTTATTGGTGCGGCCGCAATAGCGGTACGTTCTATTGCACCTTATATTACAAGTAAATTCAAAGATCCAGCTGTGCTTGTCATGGATGATCATGCAATACATGTTATTTCACTTTTGTCCGGACATGTGGGAGGCGGGAATGAATGGTGTGTAAAAGTTGCAGGAATGTTCGGTTCGGATGCAGTTATAACAACTGCAACGGATGTCAATAACGCATTTGCTGTAGATGTTTTTGCAGTAAAAAATCACCTTAAAATGATAAATCCATATATGATACGAGACATAAGCACAAGAATTGTAAACGGTGAGCAGCTTGGGATATACATGCGGGCTGAAGAATATGAAAAGGTAATACAGAACGAGTGTAAAAAATACAGTAAAAATATAAAAATAACAGACTATGAAAATGCTGATATAGTTATATTAAAAAATAAATCAGAAATTAAAGATATGCAGTCAAAAATAATTCTTATACCGCGTAATATTGTTGTCGGAGTTGGCTGCAGAAGAGGAACAGAATATTTAAAGATTAAAAGTTCTGTTATGACAATATTAGAAAAAGCCGGTGTATCTGCGGAAAATGTGAATTGTGTCGCTTCAATTAACAAAAAAGCAGACGAAAAAGGTATAATAGAGCTGGCAGAGGAGTTACAGGCAGATTTCATTACATATACGGCAGATGAGCTTATGGAGGTTGAAGGTGAATTTGAGCCGTCAATGACTGTATATAACCACGTTGGTGCGGATAATGTCTGTGGACGCAGTGCATGCAGGGCAAGTTGTAACGGTGAATGTCTTGTACCTAAGACTGTAGAAAACGGAGTGACAGTTTCTGTATACAGATACAGGGTTTATGGAGGATAAAGTGCTTAATATAGTTGGTTTTGGATGTGGTTCATATGAGAATATGACAATAGAAGCGGTAAGGACGATTGAAAAGTCTGAACTTGTAGTTGGATTTAAGACATATATAGATTTGATGAGAGAATATTTTCCCGATAAAGAGTATTATGAAAATGGCATGATGCAGGAAAGACAGCGTTGTGAATATGCGTTGAATGAGGCTGTGACCAAAGAGGTATCACTTGTCTGCAGTGGTGATTCCGGCGTATATGGCATGGCATGCCTTGCATATGAGCTTGCCGGTGCTATGGATAATTCTCCTGAAATTAAGGTCGTGTCTGGAGTTACAGCGGCAAACAGCGGAGCAGCAATAATAGGTGCTCCGTTGTCACATGATTTTTCAGTTATAAGCCTTAGTGACCTTTTGACAAAAAAGAGCGTGATAGAAAAAAGACTGCGTGCAGCAGCAATGTCAGATATGGTAATTTGCCTTTATAATCCGTCTAGTAAAAAAAGGGCAGATTATCTTGCATGGGCATGCAGCATATGTCTTGAATATAAAGATGAAGACACAGTATGCGGCGTTGTAAGAAATATAGGAAGAGAAATGGAAAGCTCGAAGATTCTTACACTAGGTCAGTTAAAAGAATATAATGCAGATATGTTTACTACAGTATTTATCGGTAATAAATCAACTGTCAGGATGGGTGAAAAAATGGTAACACCGAGGGGATATAATAATAAGTCAGAAAAAAGTATTATTATATTTGCCGGAACAACAGAAGGCAGACACCTTGCAGATTATGCATCCGGGTTAAATATAGACACACATATATTTGTTGCTACAGAATATGGTGAAATGATATTAAAAGACGACAAAAGTTTCGATGGGAATAAGTGCATAATACACACAGGCAGGCTTGATGAGGCAGAAATTAAAGAAGAAATAGAAAAAATAAATCCGATGGCAGTATTTGACGCGACACATCCATTTGCAGTGCAGGTTACGGAAAATATTAAAAATGCCTGTGAAAAGACTACAACAAAATACATACGTATAAAGAGAGATAAAGAAAATTATAATCTGGTCAATCGTGAAAAAGTAAGAAGTGCGGGCAGTGCCGAAGAAGCAGCAATAATATTAAGTGCCCCATGCTATAAAAATAAAAAAGTTCTGCTTACAACAGGAAGTAAAACGGTAGGCATTTACAGTCATCTTGAAGGATTTAAAGATAATTATTATTTGAGGATGCTGCCTAATGTGCAGATGCTTGGAGAGGTGCTTAAAAGCGGAATTAAAAATTCTAATGTTATATGCATGCAGGGACCTTTTTCTGAAAATATGAATTATGAAATGATAAAAAATTATGGAATAGAAGTAATGGTTACAAAAAATTCCGGAAATACGGGCGGTACACAGGAAAAAATTAATGCAGCAATGCGTGCAGGGACAGAGGTAATAATAATAGAGGATACAGGCAGTGATGAATGTATCGGTATAGGATTGAGTGAAGCTTTAAAATATATTACAGAAATAGTTGAAAAATAACAGAAAGAAAGATAAAAATGAATGTATATATAATTGGTGTGGGACCCGGAAACGGACAGTATCTGATAAAAGAATCAGAAGAAAAAATTGAGAATGCTGATATAATAATAGGTGCAAAAAGACTTATAAAGCCATATTGTAATAAAAAAACATTTGCAGCAATTACGCCTTTCGATATAATTTCAATCATAAAAAGTAATAATCAGTGTGAAAATATAGCGGTGCTTATGTCGGGAGATGCATCGTTTTACAGCGGAACGAAAAAGCTGGTTTTGGAATTAGAAAAAGAAAAAATTAAATATAATATTCTGCCAGGGATTTCAAGCGTATCATATATGTCTGCAAAAACAGGTGTTCCGTTGGATGAGGCTGGATTTTTAAGTCTGCATGGAAGAAAAATGAGCATTATGGGCACAATTCTTTCATCAAGATATACATACATTTTAACACAGTCAGATTGCGGCATAATATGTCAGAGACTCCAAAAAATTGGATTTGGCGGATTTAAAGTATATATAGGTGAGAATCTTTCACTTGAAAATGAAAAGATTACATGTGATTATGCAAAAAATCTTACAGAGTATGAATCATGCGGACTCTGTGTAATGCTGGTTGAAAATAATGAAAAGCTTATTGACGGCATTGCAGGAATTCCCGATGAGAATTTTATTCGTGGCAATGTTCCTATGACGAAAAGAGAAATCCGTGCATCAATTGCTTCACGCATGCATGTTTCAAAAAATGAATGTATATATGATATTGGAGCCGGAACAGGTTCAGTCAGTATAGAGCTTGCACTTGCGGATTATATGGGAACAGTATATGCGATAGAAGAAAATGAAGAGGCGTGTGCTTTAATAAAAGAAAATTCTGATAAATTCGGAACAGATAATATTCAGATTGTAAATGGGCGTGCACAAGAAAAAATAAATGAACTTCCGGCACCGGACAGCGTGTTTATTGGCGGAAGCAAAGGAATGTTAAAAGATATAATTGACCAGCTTATCCGTAAAAATCCATCTGTACATATTGTTATGACTGCTGTTACAATGGAGACATTAAATGAAGCTCTGGAATATCTTGAAATTAATTTCCAAAAAGTGGAAACAGTGTGTATAGCAGTTACGAATGTGGTAAAACGTGGAAGATATCATATGCCGGATGTACAGAATCCTGTATTTATAATAGATGCAAGATGACAGGCAAAATTTCAGGGAGGCATTAAAATGTGTAATGGAAGAATTATGATTGCAGGCACAAATAGCGGATGTGGAAAAACAACAGTTGTATGCGGTTTATTAAAGTGTCTTTTAAACAGAAAAATGAACATTCACGCATTTAAGTGCGGACCTGATTACATAGATACATCATTTCATAAAAAAGTGCTAAAAATTCCAACAGGAAATCTTGATTCATGGTTTTGTAAGCCGGAAGATTTAAGAAAGATAGTTTCAAAAAAAGCGGATAAATGTGATATAGCGGTTATTGAGGGCGTGATGGGCTATTATGACGGGATGGGATTTACGCAGAGGGCAAGTGCATATGAAATTGCTGACATAACATCTACACCTGTAATACTTATAATAAATTGTAAGGGCATGTCATCATCGCTTGAAGCTGTCCTTTCAGGATTTGTTAATATGAAGCAAAACAGCCATATAAAAGGTGTCATATTTAACAGATTATCTGAGAAACTTTACAGATATGCAAAAGAATGTGCATTAAAACTTGGAGTACAGCCATTAGGATATATTCCGTCAGATTCGTCACTTCATATTGAAAGCAGGCATCTTGGGCTTGTAGGTGCGGATGAAATAAAAAGTTTTGATGAAAAACTTGAGCATTTGGCAGATGTAATGGAAAAGACGATTGATATTGATGCAGTGATGAAACTTGCAAAAACAGCGGAAAAAATAGAATACGAAGCTGAAAAAGATGTGGGAACTGACAGTAAATCTTGCGTGAATATTGCAATTGCAAAAGATGAAGCATTTTGTTTTCTGTATGATGACAATATTGCTTTTCTGGAAGAAAATGGATGCAGGATTATGTATTTCAGTCCGATACATGACAGTGAAATACCGCATGATGCAGACGGGGTTATTTTCTGGGGTGGATATCCTGAGAGATATGCAAAAGAATTATCAGAAAATAAGAGTATGATTAAAAGTGTAAAAAAAGTGATAGACAGTGGGATTGCCTGTATTGCGGAATGTGGAGGCTTTTTATATCTTCATTCATATCTTGAAGGAACTGATGGGAAAAAGTATCCTATGGCGGGGATTATAGATGGTGAAGCAGTAAATGGCGGAAAACTGCAAAGATTTGGATATATGGAAGTTACGCCGGTGTCCGATGGTATGGCATGCAGATGCATGCAGCCGTTGAAAACGCATGAATTTCATTATTGGAAAAGCTGTAATCCGGGCAGCGATTTTCAGGTGAAAAAAGTATCTGATGAAAGTATCAGCATGGCAGGATACAACAAAGAAAAATTATATGCGGCTTTTATGCACATATATTTTTATGGAAATGAGGAATTTGGAATGAATTTTATAAAAAAATCATGCGAATATGCTGCAAAAAAACATTGGGATAATATAGCAAAGCCCCTTAACGGACTAGGGGATTTTGAAGATATAATAGTAAAAATTGCAGGCATACAGAATACAGAACATGTAGATATAAGTAAAAAAGCATTAGTCATAATGTGTGCTGATAATGGAATTGTAGAGGAAAATGTAAGTCAGAGCGGACAGGATGTAACAGCGATAGTGGCTGCCAATATGGCATCACGCAAATCAAGTGTATGTCTTATGGCCGGTTATACCGGTGCACAGGTTATACCTGTAGATATAGGAATTGCATGTGAAACCATTCCGTCAGGTAAAAAAATTGATGATATGGATGGAATTTTACATAAAAAAATAAGCCATGGTACAAAAAATTTTCTGAAAGAACATGCTATGACAGATAAACAGTGTATTAAGGCAATAGAAACAGGAAAAGAAATTGTAAAAATGTGCAGTGAAAAAGGAATAAATATTATTGCAACGGGCGAAATGGGAATTGGAAATACAACTACAAGTGCAGCACTTGCAGCAATTCTTCTTGATGAAAAGCCGGAAAATGTAACAGGTTACGGTGCAGGACTTACGAATGAAGGGCTTAAAAATAAAACTGAAACAGTAAGAAAAGCATGTGAAATGTATAGTGGATATAAAGATGATGCACTTAAACTTTTATCATGTATTGGTGGATTGGATATTGCAGGGCTTGCTGGTGTATTTATCGGCGGAGCTGAGTATGGAATTCCGGTTGTCATTGACGGACTGATATCGGGAATAGCAGCACTTACTGCGGAATATATGTCACCTGGAACAAAAAAATATATGATTGCATCGCATGCAGGAAAAGAGCCTGCTTTAAAAAAGATTCTTACACATCTTGAATTAAAGCCTGTGATAGATGCGAATCTTGCATTGGGAGAAGGTTCTGGGGCAGTTATGGTTTTTCCTCTGCTTGATATGGCAATGAGTGTGTACAATGAGAGCAATACATTTGAAAATATAGATATGGAGGCATATGAGTGTTTGCATTAATTTTCGGAGGAAGCGGAAGCGGTAAATCTGAATATGCGGAAAAGCTTTCATGTGAGCTTGCACAAAAAAATGAAAAATATTATATTGCAACTATGATTCCATACGGAGAAGAAGGAAAAAAAAGAGTTGAAAGGCATAAGAAGCTGCGTGAAGGCAAAGATTTTTATACAATTGAGCAGACGATGCATATATCAGGGGCGTTGGAAAAAATAAAAAATCCACGTAACTCAACAGTTCTTATTGAGTGTATGTCAAATCTTGTCGCAAACGAAATGTTTGAGCCGGGAGGAAATACTCAATCAATTATTAAAGAATGCATGACAATCCGTGATAAATGTAGTAATATAATAATAGTAACCAATGATATTTTTTCTGATGGGTGCATATATGATGAATCTACCAGAGAATATATCAGACAATTAGCATATATCAACAGGCAGCTTGCACAAGATGCGGATATTGTAGAAGAAGTTGTATATTCTGTGCCTGTAAGGTTGAAAACAATATATGAAATCATTTAAAACAAATAAAAAATTAATATATATTTTTCTTGTTCTGTCAATAATTCTTTCAGGAATGTATTTTGGAACGGATAATGAAGAATTCAGATGCAATAAGTCCGGTGGAACTTCTGCATCTTATGTATATCAGGTGATTGATGATACATATGGAGGTAACGAAATATGTATGGGAGAGATGTTAGGATTAAAAGATATTAATGTCTTTCAGACAAAAGATATAATTTCATACAGATATAATCTGAAGATTAATTTTTCGTTTGCCCTGATTTTACTTGAATTTATTATTATGTTTTTTTTCAGTATTAATTATTATTATATACATGAAAAAAATCAATACATACGCAGAAAAATTATTATTACATATATTCATAATCAGGATGGAGAAAAAAGCTGTGCTGTCATAAGTTAGGAATTAATTTATGACAGGAGGGGTGAATATGGTAATGAACATTATTGCAGCTGTGCTTACTTTACTTGCAGTTGCAGGTTCAATATTTGCATATAAGCTTGAAAAAAGCGATTATAAAAATGCAGATTCTGATAAAAATGCAGAAAAGTAATAAGATATAAAAATATAAAAGGCGGGTCTGCTGATTTTTTAGAAAAATCAGTAAGCCTGCCTTTTTGGCTGTTTACATCCGGTCTGAAAAACTTATAAGTGTATGGAAAGTTGAATCATTTTCGTCATAATACATATCAATAAAACCATTATATTTATTGACGACACGTTCAATGCTTTTAAGTCCATAGCCATGGCTTATGGTGTCTTTCTTGGATGTTTTTAATTTACCATGCGAATCGAAAGGATTTCCATTACATGAATTTACTACATTTACCATGATAGTAAGTTTGTCAGAAGTATCAGAACATATTTTTAATGTTATATGTCCATCATCTGTTTTACATGCCGCTTCATATGCATTATCAAGAAGATTGCAAAATAAAGAAGTGCAGTCGTCAGGAGATATGAAAGAAACAGTTTTTGAACGTATATCTGTTATAAATGTAATATTTTTGTCTGAACATTTTTTCTGAAAACGATATGCAATTGCATTTAAAATTTCATTGTCAGATACCATTACAGGTTTGCTGAATTCCTCAGAGTACAGAAGCGTTGAAATATATTTATCAATTTCATTATAATTATGTTCTTTATTTAACTCCTTTATCGACAAAAGATGATTCTTAATATCATGAATCATTATTTTTTGTTTTTCGTCCATTTCAGCGAGCTGTTTATAATATTCTATTGAAAGAGATTCATTTTGAAGCTGCAAATTTAGTTTTTCGTTCTGGATGTACTGTTTTTCTATGTAATTATACATATTTATTGCAAGTACATTAAGGCACAAAAGAACCGTTGCACTTATAAGTATAAGTGTAACATATTTTGTCGAAAGTGATATATTGACACATAAAATGCAAAAAGAATTTATAATGAAAACGCTTATTGCACATATTCCGACAGGTGCAAATATTTTTAATGTTGATGTTGTGCCGGGATGTTCCTTTTTTGCAAGAATATAAGAGGCTATATACATAAATATAAGGTATAAGAGCTTACTTATATAATAAATCATAACCTGTACCTTAAATGAATCAATATAGCCAAGAACGTTCTGACCATAATCAGGAACAGCAACCATTACGATAAGTTCTGTTATGCACATAATAAAAGTTGCCAGCAGTGCGTGCAGCATGCTTTTGCCCGGTGTGACTTTATATGCTGTGCATATAATCAGCATTGTCATTACAAAAAACAGTATACAGTTTAATGAAAACATGCGTAAACCTATAAACAATATAGGAATAGTGTAAAATATTATGTAAATTAACAATCTTTTTATAAAATTGTATCTGCGTTCAAAAATGCCGGAGCAATAAAGCCATAACGTATATCCTTCACATATATATGCAAAAATTGATATTATATATATATTAAATAAATTCATGATAACTACCTGGCCCTATAATTTATCTTATTCTTTCAAGATGTCTTAAATATTGTCTTTTGAATTCAACCCTTTTACGACGTGCCAAAGGTATAGTCATAAAGCCATTGCTAAGTGAAAGCTCAGTAGGAGAGTAGTTGGTTATATAATTCATGTTAATGATAAAGCTTCTGTGAACCTGATAAAAATTATAACTTTTATTAATTCCGGCTAGTACATTCATCCATTCTGACAGGCTGTTGACTGAGTCAATTTTATCATCTTTTGTGTATACATAAGAATAACGTCCCTCTGCTTCAATACATATAATATCAGATTTTTTAAGTGCAATAGGACCATGTCTGCGTGTGTAAACAATTGCTGTCGCATTAGCCTCGGCATATATTTTTACTGCATCAGCAAGACTGCGGCTGAGACGTTTCTTTTCAACAGGCTTTGTAAGATAGCGGAAAACATGGATTTTCATTGCATCATCAAGATAATCAAGATGAGATGTCACGATTATTATAAGTACGCTTGGATTGCGTTTAATAAGCTCTGTTGCGGTATTTATTCCGTTGAGTCCCGGCATTTCTATATCCAGAAAAACAATATCCGGTATTAATGGGTCATTTAATAAATCATCACCGCTGGTAAAGCCTTTTACAAGCGGGTCATAAGGTTCCATTGCAAAGTATATTTTTGTATAACTGCGAATTTGTGCGATATCAGCTTCGTTATCATCACATATAAATATGTTCATATATAATATCCTCGTTTGTTTTTTATTTTATGTAAAAAAACGCCATGCCGCAGGTTTTGAAAATCCATGGCATGGCATAAGATTTACTGTAATTTTTTAATTATCATGTTATTTGGTTTTGAAACTTTTAATTCAGGACCATTCATTACTATAAGTCCTTTATCAAAATGAATTGTAAAAATTGTTATTGAGTTGCCCTCATTATTCATTGACATTATGTGTTTGTCATCAGGAAAAATATTTATGTATTTTGGATAATCACCGCTTACCGGAAGTGATGAAATACTGTTAAGCGTACCTGTTTCTTTGTTTACGCTGTAAATAGTAACAGTATTATCACCTGCGTTTGAGCAGATAAGATTATTGCCTGAATTAGAAAGAATAAGACTGGCAGCAGCACTGTTGTTTTTATGTCCTTTTCTGACTGTAAAAATATTCTGTATAAGTTCAAAACGGTTTTTGCCATTGTCTTTGTCATAAGAATATACATTTATATAATTCTTCAATTCACATAAAACATAGGCATATCTGCCGTCTGCACTGAATATCATCTGTCTTGGAGCCGATTCAAGCTGTGAACGTATAATATCATATAATTTGAGTTTTCCAGTGTTGTGATTAAATTCGTAAAGTTTAATCTGGTCAATACCAAGGTCGCATGCACATAAAAGTTCTTCATCAGGTGTAAATACAGACCAGCTTATATGTGGCCTGAAATTGCGGTCAGCAATGCTTCCCATTCCTTTGTGGAATACTTCATCTGTTATTTTGCCGATTCTTCCGTCAGGTTCAAGTGAAAGCACGGTAAGTTTACCATCATGATATCCTGAAACAATTAAAAAACGGTCATCTTTTGAAATTGTGATGTGACATCCTCGCATTCCGTTAATAGAAACGACATTGAGTTTATTTAAACTGCCATCCGGTTCTATGGAAAATGATGTTACACCCTGATCACATATTGAATATAAAAAGTTACCGCTGTGTGACAATGTTATGTAAGAAGGATTATCAATTGGAAATTCTGTGCGTTCTGTTATACGTCCCTTTTCAACATCCATATCGTATAGATGGATTCCTTTGCTGCTTTCGTGAGTATAGCTGCCTACATATGCAATATATTTTTCGCTCATATAATATGCCTCGCTTCTGTACATTAATATTTATTTATATTTTAATTCAAAAAGAGATAAAATTCAATAATCATATACATTTATGTGTTATTTTTTCGAGAGAAACTTCAACAAGAACAGCATCGGGACCTATGCCTCTGACACATGGGAATGGAATTATATATTCGATATCTCTTCCAAACAGGCCGCAAAGCCGTCCGGGTCCCGGTACTATGAGTGCTTTTATGCAGCCGCTGCATTCGTCAAAGTCAATATCAATTACACATCCAAGAATTTTGCAGTCACATGTATTTATTACCTGTTTATTGTGCAAATCACATACACGCATGGATAACCGCCTTATGAATATTTGTCAGTATTATTATATTCATAAGGCGGCAGATAGTTGTCAGCCCAGAAAATTACGCATTGATTTTAATGCCATTTTTTCAAGCCGGCTAACCTGTGCCTGTGAAATGCCTATTTCGGCAGCAGTTTCCATCTGTGTTTTACATTCAAAAAAACGCATTGTTATAATTCTTTTCTCGCGTGGGGAGAGTTTTTCAACTGCTTCTTTAAGAGAAATCCGGCTGACCCAGTTTTCTTCGCAGTCCTTTTTGTCACTGACCTGGTCGAGCACATAGAGTGTGTCGCCGCCATCATTGTATACAGGCTCGTACAGCGAGACGGGTGTTTGTACTGCCTCCAGTGCAAGTACGATATCTTCTTTTGGCACACCGATTTCGGACGCAATTTCATTAATTGTCGGTTCTTTTTGTCTTAATTTTGTCAGTTTTTCTTTGGTATAGATTGCTTTGTAAGCGGTATCACGCATGGAACGGCTGACACGTATAGAATTGTTATCTCTTAAATATCTTTTTATTTCTCCTAATATCATTGGAACTGCATATGTCGAAAATTGTACATTTTGTGATAAATCAAAATTATCAATAGCTTTAATCATTCCGATACATCCAATCTGGAATAAATCGTCGATGTTTTCATTTGATTGGTTAAAACGCTGTACAATGCTTAATACAAGACGCAGATTGCCTTTGATAAACTGTTCACGGGCGTTTGCATCACCCTGTTTGATTTTCTTTAAAAGTTCCTCTTTTTCCTTTGCTTTTAACAGCGGAAGCTCTGCTGTATTGACACCGCATATTTCTACTTTATACCCAGCCAAGCTGTACCTCCTTTATCAATATAATTGAATTTTCTAAGTAAATGATTGCCGTTAAAAGAAAATTTAATCCTGTAAAGAATATCCATTTTTTTAAAGACTTTTTATTGACCGCAGACACAATATTATTTATAATAAATTCATTCCTTGGGGAATTTTCAGTTTTAATTTTTTGGAGGTAACTACCTTGAAGTGTCCATATTGCGGAAATGAGAATACAAAAGTTATAGATTCAAGACCGACTGAGGAGGGAGCGATACGCCGCCGCCGCCAGTGTGAGTCATGTGCAAAAAGATTTACTACATATGAGAAAATAGAGATGATGCCGATTATTGTTATTAAAAAGGATGACAACAGAGAGCCTTACGACAGGGAAAAGATTGTTGCGGGAATTGTGCGTTCATGTCATAAAAGACCAGTGTCACTTGCACAGATTAACCAGATGGTTGATGAGATTGAGACACAGATCTTTAATTCTGGTGAAAAAGAGATTCCTACAACAAAGATCGGAATGATTGTAATGGATAAACTTAAAAAACTCGACGAAGTAGCCTATGTAAGATTTGCATCTGTTTATCGTGAATTCAAGGATGTCAATACATTTCTTGAGGAAATTAACAAAATTTTAAAATAATTTATCATGAAAAATTAATGAGGAATATATGTTTAAATGTTTTTATCCCGGCAGATATTATGATTCTGCTTATGATATAGAATATGGTGAATTTTACGAAAAAGGATACCGCGGAATAATATTTGATGTTGACAATACACTTGTAGAACACGGTGCACCTGTCACAAAGAGAGCAAAGGATTTATTTGACAGGCTTCATGAGATAGGATATGAGACGTGTATTATTTCAAATAATAAAGAAGAACGAGTGAAACCTCTGGCAGATGAAGTTGATTCAAAGTATGTAAGCAAGGCAAACAAGCCATCGCCTGTCAATTATATTAAGGCAATGGATATTATGAATTGTGGCAAAGATAATGTGTTTTTTGTCGGAGACCAGATATTTACTGATGTATGGGGAGCCAACAGGGCAGGAATCCTGAGCATGCTTGTGAAGCCTATAGATAAGCATGAGGAGATTCAGATTGTTTTAAAAAGATATCTTGAGAAGATAGTTCTTTTTTTCTATAAAAGATATTGTAAAAAACATGGCCAAACAGATGATTATAAAAATAAAAAATAAAAAGGATATGTTAAGATGGATATTAATGGAACAACAAGAGTGTGCGGACTTATAGGTAATCCTGTAGCACATTCAATATCGCCTGTTATTCATAACAGGCTTGCCGAGTTAAGAGGAGATAATCTTGTATATGCAACTTTTAAGGTTGAAGCCGGTAATGTGGCGGCAGCAGTTAAAGGTGCATATGCACTTGATATTCTGGGCCTTAATGTTACAGTTCCGCATAAACAGGCTGTTATAGATGAACTTGTTGACATTGATGAGCTTGCAGCTGCTATTGGGGCTGTGAATACGCTTGTGCGTACTGAAGGTGGATTTAAGGGGTATAACACGGATATTCTCGGACTTGACAGAGAACTTTCAGATGTTGGCATTTCTCTTGAAGACAAGTGTGTTGTTATAATAGGTGCAGGCGGTGCAGCAAGAGCGATTGCTTTTCTTTGTGCAGGAAAGAAGGCATCAGAGCTTTATATAATGAACAGAACGCTCGAAAAAGCACAGAATATAGCAGATGCAGTCAATGAATATGCAAAAAAAGATATAGCAAAGGCGGCAGGAATTTCTGAATGTGGCAGCTTTGATAAAAAGGATTACATTGTTATACAGACAACAAGTGTAGGGCTTCATCCGCATGATGATGAGACAGCTGTTACGGCAGATGAGTTTTACGAGAATGCAGCGGCAGGTGTCGATATTATTTATAATCCATATGAGACAATGTTTATGAAACTTATGAAAAAGCATGGCAAGCCGGCTTATAACGGATTAAAAATGCTTCTGTACCAGGGCGTTGCAGCGTATGAACTCTGGAATGACTGTAAGATTTCATCTGATATGGCTGATATAATATATGAGGATATGAAAAAGGAGCTTGGAATCAGTGAGTAAAAGAAACAATATTATCCTGATTGGATTTATGGGTTCAGGAAAGACCACATTCGGAAAATGGATTGCAGCTAATAAGAAAATGGAATTTGTTGATACTGATGAGCTTATAGAAAAAGAAAATGGAATAACAATTTCTGATATTTTTGCGTCAAAGGGTGAAGTATATTTCAGAAATCTTGAGACAGACATGTTAAACAAACTTCTGGAGAGAGATACCCAAAATTGTGTTATATCTGTAGGAGGAGGTCTTCCTGTAAAAGAGGAGAACAGAGAGCTTTTATCACAGCTTGGTACAGTTGTATATCTGTGGGCTGATGCAGATGAACTTGTTAAAAGACTAAGTGGTGATAATACAAGACCGCTTCTTGCAGGTGGTAATCTCAAAGAAAAGATTAATACGCTTATGGATGCAAGAAAAGAGATTTATGACAGTGTTTCTGACATTAAGATTGATACGAAAGATATAGCTTTTAATGATATGTTTAGTCAGATGGAAGAGTTTTTGCAAAAAAATATGTAGATAATGTGGTTGTGATTTATAATTATAGAAAGGTAAATAAAAGAATGAAGAAAATACTTGTTATTAACGGACCTAATATCAATTTCCTCGGAATAAGGGAAAAAGGAATATATGGTTCACAAAATTATGATGCTCTTGTTGATATGATTAATAAAAAAGCAGAAGAGCTTGGTGTGGAAGTTGAAGTATTCCAGAATAATTCACAGGGAGCAATTATTGACAGAATACAGCAGGCATATTTTGAAAATGTTGACGGAATAGTAATTAATCCTGGAGCTTATACACATTACAGCTATGCTATACGTGATGCACTTGCATCAATAGAATCAATTCCAAAGATTGAAGTTCATATCTCTAATGTTCATACAAGAGAAGAATTCCGTCATGTATCTGTTACAGCACCTGTGTGTACAGGTCAGGTTGTAGGACTCGGATTAAACGGATATTTATATGCAATGCAGGCATTATGTGATATGCAGTAAATCTTTATAATTTGGTTCTTAGTGTATAAAATATGTATTTTGTGGCTGTTTGCTAAAAAAATAGTTGCCAAATTCGTAAGATTATTATAAAATATTATAAGTTATTGATAATTTAGGAGGTATACCAAAGAATGGTAAGTGCAGGAGATTTTAAGAACGGTATTACAGTTCAGATGGATAACGGTATCTGGCAGATTATTGAATTCCAGCATGTAAAGCCTGGTAAGGGCGCTGCTTTTGTTAGAACAAAGATGAAGAACATCGTGAGTGGTGGTGTGGTTGAAAAGACTTTCAGACCAACAGAGAAGCTTGAGCTTGCTCACATTGACAGAAAAGAATATCAGTATTTATATTCTGATGGAGATCTTTACAACTTCATGGATACAGAAACATTCGAGCAGATTGCTCTTGCAAAGGAAGATGTAGGCGATGCATTAAAGTTCGTTAAGGAAAACGAAATGGTTAAGTTATGTTCGCATCAGGGCAAGGTATTTGCTATTGAACCACCTCTTTTCGTTGAACTTCAGATTACAGAGTCTGAACCTGGTGTTAAGGGTGATACAGCAACAGGTGCTACAAAGCCTGCTATTCTTGAGACAGGTGCTAAGATTATGGTTCCACTCTTTGTAAATCAGGGAGATACAATCAAAATCGATACACGTACAGGTGAATATCTTTCAAGAGTTTAATTTAATCATTTGGCAGACTAAGTTTTATGCCTGTGCATGATGGATTTGTAATTCATAACATTAATAATATAAAGAGAGAAGCTTGACATTTAATGTCAGTTTCTCTCTTTTTTTTACGCGTGTAACGAGCCAAAGTCCGTGCTTGCATGAGACCTTGGCGACTGCCGCGATAACTTGAGAAACTCGCGGAGCGTGTTTCTCATAGTTGACTTGAATTCAATCAAAATCAATCAAAAAATGAAAAAATATGATTGAATTTGATTAAAAATGATTGACAATGATTAAAAAGAGTGATATTTTAATCATAGATAAAGAAAATGGTTTAAGGGAGTGGTTATTAATGCTGACACAGGAACGATACAGACTGATAACTGAAGCAGTTGAAAAGAATCAGGCTGTGACGGTTGAGCAGCTGGTGAATGAAATAGGTGCATCAGCGGCAACAATAAGAAGAGATCTGACAGCACTTGATGAACTGGGAAAAGTAAAGAGAATCCGTGGAGGTGCAGCAGCAGTTGAACAGGAGTTCCTTACATCTGAAGATGATGTTGATACCAAGTACGAAAAGAATGTAGCAGAGAAGAAAGCTATAGCAGAATATGCAGCTTCAACAATCCAGAATGATGATTTTATATATATAGATGCAGGAACTACAACAGAGTTTCTTATTGATTATATAGACATAAGTGTGTCGGCCGTATTTGTTACGAATGGAATTGTACATGCAAAAAAACTGATATCTAAAGGATTTAAAACTTATATGGCGGGTGGACTTATAAGAGCAAAGACTGAGGCAGTTGTCGGCAGTGAGGCTGTTGAGAGCATAAAAAAATTCAATTTTACAAAATCTTTTATCGGTGCTAACGGAATACATCCGTTACATGGATTTACAACAGTTGACACAGATGAAGCAATGTTGAAAAAAGAAGCAGTCAATCACAGTTATGTAAGCTATGTTCTTGCTGACCACACAAAGTTTGGCAAAGTTACAGCTGTAACATTTGCTCCGTTAGAAAAAGCGTGTATTGTAACGGATGGTATTGTTAAAGATAAGTATAAAGAACTTACTCTGATTAAGGAGGTGCATGTTGAATGATTTATACGGTTACACTGAATCCTGCAATTGACTATGCGATGCATGTTGATAATCTTACAGCTGGTCAGGTAAACAGAAGCCATGGTGAATATGTTTTATATGGCGGAAAAGGAATTAATGTTTCGACTGTATTATATAATCTTGGCGTTGAAAGTATAGCACTAGGTTTCGTTGCGGGATTTACAGGTAAAGAGATTGAAAATGGCGTAAAAAATCTGGGTGTTCAGACGGATTTTATACATCTTAACAGTGGATTAAGCAGAATAAATGTTAAAGTCAAGGGCACAAAGGAAACAGATATTAATGCGGCAGGACCTGAAATTTCAAAAGATGAACTGGAACAGCTTTTTAAGAAACTGGATAAAATAAAAGATGGTGATACGCTGATACTTGCAGGGACGATACCTAAAAGTGTTCCAGAAGATATATATGAGCAGTTTATAGAAAGAATTTCAGGGAAGAATGTTAATGTTGTGGTTGATGCTACAAAAGAACTTTTACTGAATGTATTAAAATACAGGCCATTTCTTATTAAACCGAATAACCATGAACTTGCGGAAATGTTCGGTAAGACATCACTTGATGAAGAACAGATGAACTATTATGCAGGTAAATTACAGGATATGGGGGCGAAAAATGTGCTTGTCTCTATGGCAGGTGACGGTGCGGTGCTTTTTACGGAAAATAAAAAGGTATATAAAATAGGCGTTGCAAAGGGTCAGGTTGTTAATTCGGTAGGTGCAGGAGATTCGATGGTTGCAGGGTTTGTTGCAAGTTATTTTAAGGACAGGAATTACGAAAAAGCACTAAAATATGCAACTGCCGCAGGCGGTGCCACAGCTTTTCTGGAAGGACTTGCCACTAAGGAAAAGACGGAAGAATTGTTAAAACAGTTATAACAGTGTATGACACATATAATAGATGTGTTAAAAATAAAAAAATAAAAAGAAAGGATGGAAGATGACATGAAGATTACAGAATTATTAAATGAATCGGGAATTGAGCTTGGTGTTTCAGTTAAGGACAAATCATCTGCTATTGAGATTTTGGTAAACCTTCATGAAAAAGCAGGAAATCTGTCAGACAAGGCTGAATATACACAGGCCATAAAAGCAAGAGAGGAGCAGGGTTCAACAGCTGTTGGCGAAGGAATAGCAATTCCTCATGCAAAATGCAGTGCAGTAAAAAGACCGGGACTTGCAGCAATTACGGTACCGGATGGAGTTGATTATGAAGCACTTGACGGACAGCCGTCTAATCTGTTTTTTATGATAGCAGCACCTGAGGATGGTGCGGATGTTCACCTTGAGGTTTTATCACGCCTTATGGTTCTTCTTATGGATGAGGATTTTAAAAATAAGCTTTTGAATGTAAAAAGCAAACAGGAATTTTTGGCTGTGATTGATGAAAAAGAATCAGAAAAATATGGTGATGAAGAATCTTTAGATGAAAAAGAACAAAGAGAAAAGCCGATTAGACAAAATGACAATAATGCAAAGTATCGTGTACTGGCTGTAACTGCATGTCCAACTGGAATCGCCCATACATATATGGCGGCAGAAGCATTGCAGAAAGCTGGAGAAAATATGGGTTACAGCCTGAAAGCCGAGACTAATGGTTCAGGCGGTGTAAAGAATGCACTTACAGCTGAGGAAATAGAAGCGTGCGATGGCATAATTGTTGCAGCTGATAAAAATGTAGAAACAGCAAGATTTGACGGAAAACCAGTATTGTTTACGAAAGTATCGGATGGAATTCATAAACCGGAAGAGTTGATTACCAAAATTGTAGAAAAGAAAGTTCCGGTGTACCATGAGGAGGGTGGACAAAAGGAAAGCCTTTCATCAGGTGAAAAAGAAGGCGCATGGCATGTAATATACAAACATCTTATGAATGGTGTTTCGCATATGCTTCCATTTGTAATTGGCGGCGGAATAATGATTGCACTTGCATTTCTTCTTGATGATTATTCAATTGACCCGTCTAATTTCGGTATGAATACGCCTGCTGCTGCATTTTTCAAGACAACAGGCAATGCAGCTTTTGCATTTATGTTACCGATACTTGCCGCATTTATTGCATCATCAATAGCAGACAGACCCGGACTTGCAGTTGGTTTTGCCGGTGGTGTGCTTGCGATGAACGGAACTAATTTTGTGGATCTTGCACAGGGTAAGACAGTCGGAATTTCAGGAGGATTTCTAGCAGCACTTCTGGCAGGTTTCGTTGCAGGATATGTTGTTCTTCTTCTGGAGAAGATAACCAGAAAGCTTCCAAAGAGTATGGACGGAATAAGACCGATGCTTATATATCCTCTCGGCGGAATTATAATTATAGGACTTGTAATGTGTGCTGTTAATCCTGCTATGGGATGGATTAATACAGGAATAAGCAATTGGCTTGATGGCATGGGAAATACATCAAAAGTTCTTCTTGGAATAATTGTTGCAGGCATGATGAGCGTTGATATGGGTGGACCGGTAAATAAGGCTGCATATGTATTTGGTACTGCATCGCTTGCTACAGGTAACTTTGATGTTATGGCAGCTGTAATGATTGGTGGAATGGTACCACCGATAGCTATTGCATTGTCAACAACATTTTTTAAGAATAAATGGAATGATGAAGAAAGAAGAAATGGCGTGGTAAACTATATTATGGGATTATGTTTTATATCAGAAGGAGCAATTCCATATGCAGCATCTGATCCATTAAGAGTAATTCCAAGCTGTATTGTTGGTTCGGCAGTTGCAGGTGGTCTGTCAATGGCATTTGGATGTACATTGAGGGCACCTCATGGTGGTGTATTTGTATTTCCGGTTGTTGGCAACTGGCTTATGTATATAGTTGCACTTGCAGTAGGAAGTATAGTTGGAGCATTAATTCTTTCAGCATTAAAGAAAAAAGTAAAGTGAAAATAAAAGCGTAATGAACAGACAGGAGAATTATTATGGTATCAAAAACAGTGGTAATTAAAAATGAACAGGGACTTCACATGCGTCCGGCAGGCGTGCTTGCTAAAGAAGCGGCAAAATATAAAAGTAATATCAGTCTGGTATTTAATGGAAAAAAGATTAATGCCAAGAGTGTTATGAATATTATTGCGGGATGTATGAAATGTGGTTCCCAGATAGAAGTTGAATGTGATGGTGCTGATGAGCAGGAGGCTTGTGAAAGCATTGCCGCATTAATTGAATCGGGACTTGGAGAATAAAGTACGTATAGCTATTGATAAGCCGCCGGTTCATGTTCCGGCGGCTTTGTGGTTTAGGAGTTAAAAGGAGGCAGTTATGTATAAAGGAATTGGTGGGTCTTCGGGCTATGGAATCGGAAAAATTGTTATTATAAAAAATGATATGCCTGTGTACGAGATAAAATCGCCAGAGAATAAAGAAAATGAAATAAAACGGTTTTTACATGCAGTTGATAAATTTATTGAAAAAACAACAAAAATGGCTGAACATATGAGAAAAACAGCAGGAGAAAAGAATGCAGAAATTATAGAGGGACATATAATAATGCTGTCAGACCCGTTTATGCAGGATGAAATTAAAGATAAGATAAACAGCGGAATGTGTGCAGAAGAAGCTGTTGATAAAGTATGTGAACAGTTTATTGAAATGTTTACAATGACAGATGATGAGCTTACAGTCCAGAGAGCGGCGGATATTAAAGATATCAGGCTTCGTCTGTTAAAAATTCTTACAGGAGACAGAGATATTGATATAAGCGAAGTGCCTAAAGGCAGCATAATTGTTGCAAAAGATTTAACACCTTCAATGACTGCCGGAATTGTAAAGGAAAATGTAGAAGGCATCATAACACAGGCAGGAGGCTTTACATCACATTCTGCTATACTTGCAAGAGCTTTGGAAATACCGGGAGTGTTCAGCGTAGATGATATAACCGACAATGCAATAGATGGGATGGAGGCAGTGATTGACGGAAAAGAAGGATGTGTCATTCTTAATCCATCAAAAGAAGAGATTACAGAATATACAGCAAAGAAAGAAAAATATCTTAAAGATAAAGAGGAATTAAATAAATACAGAAACAAAGCCACAAAAACAGCTGATTCTATTGAGATAGAACTGTTTGGAAATATAGGAAAACCAGAAGATGCAAAAAATGTCAAAGATAATGACGGTGAAGGCATCGGGCTTTTCAGGACAGAATTTTTATTTATGGAAAATACGCAGATTCCATCGGAAGAAGAGCAATTTGAAGCATATAAAAAGACAGCTGTTATGATGGATGGAAAAGAAGTAATTATACGAACACTTGATGTTGGAGGAGACAAAAATATTCCATATCTTGGAATGGAAAAAGAGGATAATCCATTTCTTGGATTCAGGGCAGTCAGATATTGTCTTGACAGAAAAGAAATGTATAAAATTCAATTAAGAGCATTGATTAGAGCAAGTGTATTTGGTAAAATAAAGATAATGATACCTCTTGTTACGTGTGTAAATGAGCTGAGAGAAGTAAAAGCATTAGTTGAAGATATCAAAGCTGACCTGGATAGGGAAAATATACCTTATGATAAAAATATAAGTGTCGGTGTTATGATTGAAACTCCAGCGGCAAGTGAAATCGCTGATCTGCTTGCAAAAGAAGCCGATTTTTTCAGTATCGGTACAAACGATCTTACACAGTATACAATGGCTGTTGACCGTGGCAATTCAAAAGTTGCATATTTATATTCTGTATACAATCCTGCAGTTATACGTTCAATTAAAAGAATTATAAGTGCAGCTGCAAATGAGAATATTATAGCGGGAATGTGTGGCGAAGCTGCTGCAGATCCACTTCTTACACCACTTCTTATAGCATTTGGATTAAAGGAATTTAGTGTAAATGCATCATCAATTTTAAGGACGCGTGCACAGATTGCAAAATGGACAAAAGCTGAGGCAGATAAAGTTGCAGATGAAGTCATGAAATGTGCTACGCAGGAAGAGGTATATGAGATATTAAAAAGATATGAAAGATAAGATATAAAAATACCGGCAACGCATAACTACAGGGGCGGTGTCAGAGACAGGAGAGAATATGAAAAGCTTTTTTGGAACTGACAGATTAAAAAGAAGTAGAATTCTAAAAACAATATTATTTATTATAATAATGATAAGTGCAGTGAGTGGTATGTCTTTATCATATAAGAGTATTTATGCACAGGAAGAAAATCAGCAGAAGTACACTGCAAAAAAGAGAGTACTTTTTATAAGCTCATATTCATATGCATGGGAAACTGTACCTGAACAGATTGCCGGTATAAAAGAAGTACTTAATGAAGATGTGGTTGTTGATTATAAGTTTATGGATTCAAAAAATCTGACATCATCAGCAAGTGTTGATGATTTTTACAGGCATATGGTTTATTATCTTGGCGAGGTTGAACCATATGATGCAATTATCGTCGGTGATGATGCAGCATTTAATTTTGCTGTTGATAATAAGGATACATTATTTAAAAATATTCCGATATTTTTTGAAGGTGTCAACAATGATGATAAGGCAGTTGCAGTCTCAGCTTCATCACAGATTACAGGTATCGTTGAAAGTCTTTCATACAAAAATACAATTAAGACTGCATCAAAGATTATTCCGGATGCCAAAAAGATTGTTGCAATTCTTGATGATACTGTTACCGGTATGGGTGAGAGAATACAGTATTATAAATATAAAAATATTTATCCGCAATATGAGTTTGATGAAATTAATGCATCAAAACTAAGTCAGCATGATTTGATTGAAAAAGTAAAAAGTCTTGATTCGGATACGATTCTTATATATATAATGTGCAGCAGTGATAAAGACGGAAATACATATATAGATTCACAGGGAATAAAGCTTGTATCAGAAAATGCACCTGTTCCTACATTCAGTATCGTGTCTATAGGTATGGGAAAAGGCGTTATCGGTGGTGAGATGGTATCTCAGAAGGAGATGGCAAAAATTGCGGCGTCAATGGTACAGCAGTATTTTAATGGTACAGATGTTGCAAGTATTGAAGTACAGACAGAACCGCCGAGAGTGTTTATGTTTGATGAGAATGTTATGAAAAAATATGAAGTTTCATCAAAATTGCTTCCTAAAACTGCAATTATTATCAATCATGAACAGAATTTTTTTGAAAGAAATAGAGATGTTATTATCTTTTCTGGAATTATAATAGCATTTCTAATTATTATATCTGTATGTCTGTTTGCATCTAATATGCATAAAGAGAAGATAAATAAGAATTTAAGTATTTCAACGGAAAAATATGAAAAGCTTGCAAATCATGATATGTTGACAGGTCTTCCGAACAGAATGGCATTTAAGGAAGATTTGATAAAGTATTTTGGTGATAATAAGCAATTTAGTGTATTTTTGTTTGATATTGATAAATTTAAACATATTAATGATACCTACGGACATAATAGCGGAGATATGGTTCTAAGGGAAGTTGCCCAGAGAATACAAAAAATAAATGATAATCTGTTCCGAGTATACAGATTTGCAGGTGATGAATTTACTGTTATCGTTGACAGTCATGATTATAACGTTGTAAGTCAGTATGCACATCGTATAATTGATTCTTTTAAAGAATCATATGAAGTTGACAATGCTATGATAAATATTCATTCAAGCCTTGGAATTGCAATGGTGCCCGAGAATGGAACAAATGAAGATTCTGTTGTAGCGGCAGCAGATGATGCAATGTATTTTATTAAAAAACTTGGTGGAAATAATTATCACTTTTCTGATAAATAATGGGAAGTCCGCTTATGGCGGACTTCCTATTATTTATAGTGCACCTTGCGGTACACGTTTCTCCCATTATTTATATTATTTACACTTAAATGAAGCACAGACTGTTTCTGATGCATCCTGTGCACAGATGCCTGAGATATCGATATGGTCGGCACTACATTTTTTGTCTTCGTTATATACACAATTAGAAGCCTCACATGAGATACTTAGATTGATTTTAGGAGATTCGCTTGCGTTTTTTGCTGTTTCACTGTCGGCTTCGTAGAAACTGCCGCAGCATGTTTCATCGCATTTACATGCACTGTTTCCATGAACTTCGATTGATGAAAGACAGCAGCAATTGTCTTTGTTGTGTGAACATGCGTTTACATTACATCCTAATGTGGTCATAAAATCCTCCTGTTCTGCGTAAATGATTATTTCCGCGAAAAAAACATGTCCGGATATTCCGGACATGTTTAATATGTGCAAAAATGTGTAGTTTATTCAAATCAATTAAATGAAAATTAATTAAATAATTTGAAATTAATTTTATGTCTTGACTGGTTGTAATATCTGAATATTACTTTTGCAAGAATTTTCTTTTCTGAAACATAATTACTTGTTTTCCAATATCTTGAATCCAAAGAATCATTACGGTTATCACCCATTACGAAATAGTGACCTTCAGGAACAACAAACACCTGTTCCTCTTCATTATCGTTCATAGGTTCACGTAAATAAGGTTCATCCAGCTCATTACCATTGACATAAACTTTTCCATGAATAATCTGAACGACATCACCTGGTATTCCGATTACACGTTTGACAAAATTTTGTTTTTCATCATCAGGATATTTGAAAATTATTACATCGCCACGTTCAGGTTTGCTGAACAAATAAGATAATCTGAAACCGATAAGCCTGTCACCCTCCATGATGGTATTTTTCATTGAACCTGTAGGTACTTCGGCATTTACAATAATATATTGTGTAAAAATAAATGCTATTATAAATGCAACGGCAATTAGTTTGATTATGCTTAAAGCCTCTTCAACAAAAGGATTGAGCTTTGATTTTTGTTTATTTAATGATGATTTTTTGTTTGTAGAATGATTTTGTCTATAAATATCGAAATCATCTAATTCCGGATCAAGAACATCATCATCTATATAATCATCATCATTTGTTTCTTCATATGTAATATAGTCATCATCATATAAATCGTCATTAGTATTGTTACTGTGTGTATTGTTATAATCTGACATAATAACCCTCATTTTAAAAAATTTAAAAGAAAGGCACTGAGGCAATATAATCCCAGTGCCTTTCTTTTATATAATACGTTAAAATTACTTATTTAGCAAGCAATTCCATAATTTTATTACTTCTTGCAATAAAATTAGTCATCTGTTCAGGTGTGAGTGGTGCATGACTAAGCATAGCAAGATCATAAAGCTGTTCACACATGAGAGTTGTATTTTCGCCATCTTTATGTTCAGCAATATATTTGACAAGTTCATTATTGGCATTGAGGACAAGTGTCTGGCTGTTGGCACCAAACATAGATGGATCCATGCCATACATATTATACATTTTCATCATATCCTGCATACGTCTGTCCTGTTCAGATAGAGTAATCATTGATGAAATAGATGCATTCTTTAACTTTTCAACTTTGACATTAAGATTATCTTTGCCAAGAGCTTTCTTGAAAGTTTCAGTGAGTGTTTCAGATATTTCTTTCAATTCATCTTCACTTGTTTCTTCCTTGAAGCTGTCTGATAAGTCAGCATCTATTCTTGCGAATTTAACACCTTCGTTTTTAGACTCAAGGTGAGTTATAAATGGCTGATCAATGTTATGTGTAAGGATTACAGCATCAATACCGGCTTCTTTAAACATGTTGATATACTGGCTCTGTTCTGTTTCATCAGTAACATAGAATACAGTATTTTCATGATGTTCTTTATTCTCTTCAAGACATTCCTTGAGTGTGAGATATTTGCCGTCAATGTTCTTAAAGATAATATAATCATTCATTTTATCTGCAAATTTTTCATCTTTTAAGCAGCCGAATTTGATAAATGGATTGATGTCATCCCAATATTTTTCATATGATTCTTTCTGCGTTTTGTACATTCCTGTGAGCTTGTCACCGACTTTTTTAGTAATATACTCAGAAATCTTCTTAACGAAACCATCATTTTGTAATGCACTTCTTGAAACATTAAGAGGAAGGTCAGGGCAGTCAATAACGCCTTTGAGAAGAAGCAGGAATTCAGGTATAACTTCTTTTATGTTATCAGCAACGAATACCTGATTATTATAAAGCTTTATTGTGCCTTCAATAGTTTCATACTCTGTGTTAATCTTTGGAAAATAAAGAATACCTTTTAAATTAAATGGATAATCCATGTTCAGATGAATCCAGAATAAAGGTTCTTTATAATCGTGGAATACATTGCGGTAAAATTCTTTGTAATCTTCATCGCTGCATTCGTTTGGATGTTTTGTCCAAAGTGGATGAATATCATTTAAAGGAACAGGACGTTTTACTATTTTAGCCATTTTTTTGGCAGGAGTTTTTTCGACTGTCTCCTTTGTTCCGTCTTCTTTTTCGACTTCTTCTGTCTCGGCTTCTTTTATAAATGTTTCAATAACAGTATCTTTTTCTGTAACTTCTTCCTCAGGAATTTCCTCTGTCTTTGGTTCTTCATCCTCGTTAGTTAAGAAGATAGGTACAGGCATGAATGAGCAGTATTTTTCAATAACTTCTCTTGCTTTATATTCATTTGCAAATTCATAACTGTCTTCATTAAGGTAAAGTGTGATTTCTGTGCCGACATTCTGCTTGTCAGAATCTTTCATGTCATATTCAGTACCGCCGTCACATTCCCAATGAACTGCTGTTGCATCTTTCTGGAAAGAGAGCGTGTCGATAGTTACTTTGTCAGCAACCATAAATGCAGAGTAGAAACCGAGACCAAAATGACCGATAATCTGGTCTTCGTTGGTCTTGTCCTTGTATTTTTCAAGGAAAGCTTCTGCACCTGAAAATGCTATCTGGTTAATATATTCATTTACTTCATCCTTAGTCATACCAATACCATTATCAATGATTTTGATAGTCTTGTTTTTAGGACTTACTTTAACGTCAAGTTTATATTCAATATCATCAGGGGCTTCATACTCACCAATTAAAGAAAGTTTTTTTAGCTTTGTAATTGCATCACAACCATTAGAAATTAATTCTCTGTAGAAAATATCATGGTCAGAATACATCCATTTTTTAATTATAGGGAAAATATTCTGGCTGTTAATTGATAAATTACCATGTTCGTTTGCCATATTAATCAATCCTCCATTAAATATATTTAAAAGCCTGATAAGCTTTTATGTGCCTGTTAATTCAAAATGAATTTAACATAAATCAATCTAGAATGTAATTTAATACAGGAAATGAACAAAGTCAAGAAGAAATTAGCACTCAAAACAAATGAGTGCTAACAGGAAGGGGCGTAATACGCATAAATACACGGCTGCAGGAGATTATTAAAATTCTATGAAATTTCTTCATAGTTAATGCCGGAGGTTTCAAGGAATACTTTTACATATGAGTCAAAAGCATGTTCAAGTGACTTATCCAGTGTAAATGTTCTGACAGAGGTTCCTGTTACAAGCGTAAGTCCTGAGTCAGAATAGCGTATATTTATAAAAAGTCCGTTGATATCTTCTGGATTAATGTCGGTCTGCCCGGCCAGCTGTGATGTGTCACCTTCTGATAAGAGAAATATTATCTTCAATGATGTAGGAACTTTATTACCTTTAATGAGACCAAAACACACCGGCTTTATCTTAGACCACTGCGAATATGACGGGCTGGCCAGTGAAGCCAGCTCATCATCAGAGAAAAAAGAACGGTTGATTGAACCATTGATATTATAGGTGTTGCCCGTTACTATGGCTGCTTCTGATAGGAGCATATTATCAAATGTGTCTTTTATAAGAAGATGAGACATGAAAGTCTTAGTATCTTTGATAGTTAGTGAAATCATATTAAGTACCCCATTAAAATTTATATAATATATACTAATACGAATAATATGAAAAGTCAATAAAAATTATGAAAGGCTAATATAATTTTTCAACACATTTCTGTATTAAATCAATAATTTTGAAAAGTATCATTGAAATAATGCACAGAATAATTATTGACATTGCAATAGGATCCATATTAAAAATCTGACTGTTGTAAATTATTACATATCCAAGTCCGGCTCTTGCAGCAAGGAATTCACCAATGATTACGCCGACAAGACAGAGACCGATATTGACTTTCATATTACTTACAATTGTGTTTAATGATGCCGGAAGGATAAGCTTTGTAAGAATCTGGAAACGGCTTCCACCGAAAGTTTTCATAAGCTTGATTTTATCAGGGTCTGTATCGGCAAAGCTTGTGTATATATTTAGTATTGTACCAAAAATTGCAACGGATATGGCTGTTACAATAATTGCTTTTGCGTTGTTACCAAGCCAGACAATGAGCATTGGTGCAAGTGCTGATTTAGGAAGACTGTTAAGAACTACAAGGTACGGTTCAAGTATGTCGGATAGCGGCTTGCAAAGCCATAAAAGCAGGGCGGTGCCAATACTGAATACAATTATGAGACCAAAGCTGAAAAAAGTTTCGCCGAGTGTAATAGCAGCATGCTTTAATATGCTTCCGTCAATCAGCATTTTATAAAAACATATGCAGATTCTTGATGGTGAACTGAATATAAAAGCTTCTATCAAGCCGAATCTTGCCGAAATTTCCCACAAAAAGAGGAAAATAACAAAAAGAAAAATCCTCGATAATGTGATAAATAATTTGTATTTTTTTATTTGTTTAAGGTAGGCCTGCTGTTGTGCACTCATTGTACCAGCTCCTTCCATATTGTGTTGAAATAATCAGAAAATCCGGGAGAACTTCTTGCTTTAAAAGGTGTGCGTCCGTCTGTCAGATTATCAAATGTTATATCTATAATTTTATTAATTCGTCCGGGTCTTGCACTTAAAATAATAACCTTGTCACCCATTGCAATTGCTTCGGAAATGTCATGAGTTACAAGGATTGCCGTTTTGTTCTGCTCTTTCAGAATTTTATATATGTCGTCGCTTACTTCAAGTCTGGTCTGATAATCAAGAGCAGAGAATGGTTCATCAAGAAGAAGTATATCAGGTTCAAGTGCGAGTGTTCTTATGAGGGCTACACGCTGCCTCATTCCACCTGAAAGCTGTGAAGGTTTTACATTTTTAAAATTGACAAGACCGTAAGTTTCAAGCATTTTATCAGCAAGTTCCTTTTTTTCCGATGTGAGCATATTTCTTGTTTCAAGACCAAGCAGGACATTTTTATAAACAGAACGCCACTCAAAAAGACTGTCTTTTTGAAGCATATATCCTATATGAAGAAGTGAACCGGATGAGCTACATCCATTTATATATATTTCACCGCTGTCGGGATGCAAAAGCCCTGAAATCAGGGAAAGAAGTGTAGATTTGCCGCATCCGGACGGACCGACAATACATGTGAAGCTTCCGGAGCTGACATCAAAACTTATGTCAGTCAGGGCGGGAGTTTCACCTTCCTGTGTATGATAAGAATAGCTTACATTTTTAATGGAAAGAATATTTTTCATAACAGGGCTCCAATCAGGTTATATCTTATATTATGCATTTGTGTTGGAAGTGTCCGGCATAAGCATTCATATGTTAGGAAAATGATAAAAGTTGTAAAAAATCTTTACTTTTTTTGTTTGATATGGTAACATAATTTTTGTTTCATGCTACCATGGCTCAGTCGGTAGAGCGTCTCACTCGTAATGAGAAGGTCGCCGGTTCGATTCCGGCTGGTAGCTTACATCAAAAATCCCCGCAAAACCTTGTAAATAGAGGCTTGCGGGGATTTTTACATGTAAAAAATGTTTGTCTGTTTTAAGTGAAAATCGAGTGTTTTTTGGTAGTCAGAAGGTGTTCAGTCCCATGTTTTTTGATGTATGGTAGTCAAAATGGTAGTCAAAAAAATGTGGGTTAAAGCCGCTTAAATACTAGCCTTAACCCACTTGGAAAAATTATATTAATGTAAATCAGAGAAAATCAACAGAATTGATTTTTTGTACTGCATTTTCTTTTACTTCATCAAGATGTGCATATACCTGCATTATCATCTTCGTATCACAATGTCCCATATATTTAGCAGCCTGTTTTATCGTTATATTTGAATAATATAGCTGTGTGGCATAGTTATGTCTGAACGTGTAAGCTGTGAAGCCTATTTTATTAACACCGGCTTTTAATTCATCTTCAGAACATACAGCCTTGTTACATTTCTTTTTAATATTATCCCACATGCGTCTGTAGCATTGTTCGGTGACAGGAGAACCGTCTTTTTTTGTAAATAAGTAATTTGTATTGATTGACTTCAAATAGCCGCTTATAAATGAAATAGCAACATCAGGGATTGGAATCTGCCTTTTTCTGTAGTTGTTTTTAACATCTTCAATTAAAGGGCGGTTGTGTGAAAATACGAGGTCTTTAGTCACGCTTACTGTTTTATGTACTAAATCAATATCTGTTTGTGTAAGAGCGAGAACCTCAGCACGGGAAAGTCCACAATAGAGCAGCAGGTAAATGAGAGCTTTTTCATTGTCTTTAAGGGCAGCAGTCTTTATGGCCAGCTTTTCAATATCAGAAAGAGGACGGCGGCTCGACTGCGGTTTTTGCGGGAGTTTGACATTTTTACATGGATTTTTACGGATTATATCATCATCAACAGCGGTATTAAAAATCTGGTTAAGTGTTGTAATGATATAATCACACGTTGCATAGTGATTATAATTATCATTTATAATATCCTGAATATCAGACTTGACAATTTTGCCAATCGGGAGATACCCGATAGCCGGGATGATGTATTTTTTGAGATTATATGTATAATTGCGGTTTGTATTTGTACGTGCTTTTTTCTTGTATGTAGAGAGCCAGCGTAAGGCATATTCTTCAAAAAGCATTGAAGAACTTTTTACGGATAAACCCTGTTCACGCATCATCAGAATATGCAGCTTTTTTTCTTCAAGCTCCTTGATTGTCTTTCCATAAACAGGTATACGGTTGCGGCTTCCATCGTCTTTATATCCGAAATCAATATTAGTAGAATAACGTCCGTCTTTTCTCTTTGTGTATTTAGCCATATTAGGACCTCCAATCTGTTAAGTTGCACCAGTGCAACCTGTTTTTGGGTACAAAAATAACACCTACTTGCATAAGCGGTGTCTTAGATGATATAATATAGCTTGCTGAAGGCGATTATATCATTAAGCACAGCTTATATAAGTATCGCAGGTAAAGGCTCTTGTGTTTGTGGCACAGGAGCTTTTATTATAATTTTCCCATTTATTTCTTGCTTTAAATCTATGACATAATTTGTAATTATATTTTAAATATAGATGTTATGGTGCAGTTTCAGATGTTGCAGCCACATCTGAATAAGTATTTTGAAGAATTGCAGCATTGAAGGGGGGTTCCGCTTGATTATAATCCGTGCTACTTGCCGTTAAAGTAGATATGTATAATTCAAATCTTCTTTGATAATCTATAGGAATACCAGTCATGCGACAATATAGTCCACTCATATCACTTCCATAGCTATTCAAATATGTAAATAATTCAGTTAGGAATCCATATTCTAAATATTTATTATTTAATAAAATAATCATTGATAAAATAAGACCCCATATGTCATCATATGTTTTATTGATTTCATTTGTATATAAAAGCGTATTTTCAAATATATGATTAGCACTATGAAAAAGTGGTGATCTATATTTAACAAAATCGAGATTATGAGTTGCTTTATTTCTAAATTTACGAACAATATTTAAAGAACTTAATAAAACATTAGCTTTAGCTTCATCGTCTATATTAGAAGCAGATAAAAGCCGAAAATATGTAAACATATCTTTTTTGTCTTTGGTTTTTAGATATTTATATATATCTGTTGTAGAAGAAAAAGATACGTTTTTAAATAATATCCATGGTGGAATGTGATCTTTTGTGCTTCTATAATGAGATGTTGGCGTATCATGGGTTTCATTACATAGTTTTAAAGTATTATTTAATAAAGTTCTAAGATGTTGTCGTTTATCTGTGTCATTAGAGTATTTGTAATTCTTAGGATTTAGATACTCAGTTTCTTTCTCAGATATGTTTTTGGCAATGACATAAGAAAGAATAGTTTTAAATGAATTCTCTGCATATCCAGCATATTTAACGATAACACCTTGAATATTTTTATTAAATATATGTGTTGTAAATAACTGTTCAATTCCTAATCCCGGTATAAATACATCATCCTTTTGGTACAAATCTTTATAACCATTAACAAGGTCATAGTATGATATTGAAGATAATGCTTCAAGTGCGTAATCACGGTCATTTATAATTAAATGTTTTTCATTGATAAGTTTATTTATTTGTTCTTCAAAAGTCAAAAAGGGTTTATCCAATATAGTTTTCTCCATAATAAAATAAAATCGAAAAAGCCTTGCCACAAATATATGTAGCAAGGCTTTTTCTTCGCTGTCCATTTAAGTATCAGCTATTTAACTTAACTACATTATATTTGTAAGTAAACTAAAAGTCAATAATTTTCAAATAAGTTTTTATATTATTTTAGCAATATCTCCTAAATTGATAGTATTACTTTGCGGTCTTCGTATTTTTGTTATCTGTTCTTTGTTGACAAGTAATTCTTGCTCAGAGTATATTTTTTCGGTTTGCTTAAAAGGATCTACAAATGCAGTAAAATTGATTTCGGTTCTTTTGTTGCAAATTGAAAATTCATCAAAGACCTCTTGTATTTGTAATACATCTTTAATATGATCAAGAGTACCAAGGCTTTCTCCAGAATCGGGATCTATTATTTCAGGACCTATTTCAACAATCTGAACATTTTCACCTACAGTAGCACCTTTAGTTCTTCCGTAGTTAATTAAAATAGAGTAATTGTCTAAAATTTTGATGACCTTAGCAGTTTTCATAATAATTCTCCTTAAAATTTTAATTTATAATCTATGTGCAAATATTTCAACGAAATAAAAAGTTTGTGTTTTTAATATTGTTGTCGACAAAATGTAAAATAGTCATTGAAACAATTCCATAACGTACAGCCTCGGTTCAAACCCAATGATGTAATTATCAAATCTCACAGCAGTTCCGTATTTTGAGCTGTAGCACTCAAGAACTTCTTTTAAAAACTCATCAGATTTCATTTGATATAGTCTATGTTTTTGTAACTTCAGTTGGTAGCACAGGGGCTTTTGTTTATTTAAGACCATGGCGGTTATATATTTAGAATTTTTAAATAATTACTTGTATAATAATATATATATGATATAATATTATTATTCAGGAGTAGGCGTTTGCCTGAATTTAATCGATTAACCTTAAAAGCTCTTGCAATAGCAGGGGCTTTTATTGGTTTTTTATGGCGGTGAAACTATAAGACATTTGCCGCACATATCAACTTTATCAATATCTCCAACATTTATTATATTTTTTTCAACAGCACTTTTATAAATGTTTTGATAATATTTTGCATAATATGATGAAACTTGTCTATCATATATATATAGAAGTATACGGTTTGTAAATATTCTTATAGAATTTTCATGCACTATGTTAGCAGTCCATATGAAATTATTCGGAATCATATGATTTTTTTTATAAATTTTTTTTAGATTTATTCGGCAAGAAAATAATTTGATTGTGTAATTGTATGCGTGCACAATTTTATTTTTATCTTTATACAAAACAATATAATGCGGTACTGTGTTCATAATCGGCATGATTAACACGTAGTTATTTAAAAAAATATCTATATCACTAACGGACTTTAATTGACGTACTTCTGTCTTTATGTTGGGATAAAATTCGTTAGCGATGGTATTTAACATGTTAATATCAAATACTTCGCCTATTTTGGTAAAAGATTTTTTAATACATTTTTCGATAGTTTCATAATACGAATGTGGATTTACGGGAATATTATTAATAATACCGTTTACTATTTCAAGTGAGTATATACCGCACGATTTTCCTATTTGGTCAAGTGCACTGTAAAATCTTTTCATTAAACCACCTCTATCTTCTTTAATATTTTTGTCGGTTTTCGACCACTTTACCAATTATTTTTACAGGTTTGTTTATAATTTCTTCATTTGTGAAATACATAGGTTCATATGTAGGATTATTTGGAATGAGCCTTATCCCGTCGGCGTATTTCATCATCATTATCCATAATGTCATTATCGTGTTTCTGTTCTTTTTTAGAAGAATTAGGAAGCTCATGTGCAGCATTAAGCATGTTATCATCTGCAGCATACTCAGGAATATATGTTAATTCTTCAATACGTTTGGAAGCCTCTTCTTTTCCTTTGCTATTTAATAATTCTAAATATTTAAGCATTCTATTAAAGAAAGCAGGATTATCAATAAGTTGATCGCTTTCGGGTTTGTCTGAATCTAAATTCAGTAAAAAAGATGGTGTTACATTTAATGCTTTTGAAAATGCTAGTATTTTACTTTGAGGCAAGTCGACTTTTCCAGCCTCTATTTTAGCTATAGATGTTTTATCTTTATATCCAACAAGTTCAGCAAGTTGAGATTGAGACAACTCTTTATTTTCGCGCAAACTTTTAATTTTTGCTCCTATTTTAGATTGCAAGTCCATTATTAGCACCGCCTTTCTTGATTTAAGTGTATATTATCATAAATGTGAATTTAATTCAACAATTTTGTAAAAAATAGTTGACAGACATTCAACTCTAATGTATTATTATGTTGAGTTGAATGACATTCAACTTAGAAAGGAGGAATTAAATTGACAGATACAGTTGCTTTAAAGGACGCAATTAAGAACTCGGGAATGTCAGTCACCTATATAGCAAATATCCTAGGAATAACAAGAGGTGCACTATATAAGAAACTTGACAATATAACAGAATTTAAAGCGTCAGAGATTGTTTTACTAAAAAAGATTTTAAATCTTTCGGATAAAGAAAGAGATGATATTTTTTTTAATGTGAAAGTTGAATGACATTCAACTTAATAGGGATACAAGGAGGCGAGAGAGTGAAACTGTCAAGTATTGACCAAAAGATAGAAGACATATGTCTAAGAGCAGCAAGTGTAATGTGGAGCCATAAAGGATTATTGCTTTTAATATTCTGCTGGATATATCTGTTCTGGGTTGGAACATTTGGTTGTGAAACAGAATTCGGTATTTTATTAACACTTGTTGCATTGTGTGTAATGCTTTTGTGTATTATATGCCCATCAATCTTTGTGTGATAAATAATAAAGCTGAAATTAAAATTAATGAGAAAATAATGCCAATGAGTAACAAAAGAATATTACCAAGCATATAAGCAATAAGTAAAAATTTAGATTGGTATTGTTTTCTGTTTAATCGGTACGAAAGTGAATGTGTTTTTAGACCAAGAATAAAACTGCAAACATTATATTCGTGATATATACGCCGGCATAGGAGATTGAAATTATATTGATTGCTATTCTCATTAAAGTAGTATGTGTATTCATTTATACGAGAGCCAGCATATATGGCATTATCTTTAATTAATTGAATGACTTTATCGGTAGGGGCTTTTGAATAATCTTTGAATATATAGGGTTCTATAAGACAGAAAAGAGGAAATATTAATTTTTCGTAGCGTTCTTTAATATTAGCATACTTAGGAGTTCTCCAGAATATGTACAAAGATGCAATTACAGATAAAGAAACAGCAATAGACTCAATGTTTTGAAAGTTTATAGGCATATTAACGTACCTCGTTTAATTACTCGGCTACTAGCATAGCCTGTAATTAAAGTATAGGAGTAGATATGGCATTAAGCAAGCAGTTTTATAACATGTAAAAAACAGCAATTTAGACACGCGGCAGAATCAAATACACAGAAAGGAGTGATTGATATGCTTCAATATCCCAAACCTATAATGAGCGTCACGGAACTTGTAAATATGGGATTTTCAAGAGAGTACCTTTATAAAATGGCACACCGGAAAGGACAAAAATACTGTGTGCGGCTTGAAGGGTTCAAAACAAAACTGTTTTTTGATACTGTCGAGTTTGAAAAGGCAAGGCAGAAACAGACAGAAAGGGTAAACAGATGAAAACAGCAGGGGAAATAATATTCCTTAATAAGCGTATTAATGCGGCTATTGAGGAAAGAAGAATTATAGATGCTTCAAGGTGGCTGTTAAGGCTGCACAGGCTGGAGCATAGGGAGAAAGTCAATATAGGCGACTTTCGATTAAGAAATACAACGGAGGTGAGTAAATAAGATGTATCAGTATATATGCAGTAAATGCGGCGGGCGTTTAGACCCGGGAGAGAAATGCGACTGCGAGGAAGAGAAGAAAAAGCAGCCATTTAAATTCAAAACGGCAGCAGACGGGCAGCTGTTTATAAGTTTCAACGAGCGTACAAGACAGGTCAGATACAGATGACAATAAGGAATAAAAAAAGGAGCTGCTGACACAGCTCCAAAAACCACAGTGAGTTGAAAAAATAACTCACTTGTATGATACAGCGGCATTGAAAAAATGTCAACAGACAAAAGAAGATTCAGGATTGCAAAAGAGGGCTTCCGTCCTCTTTTACGACTTGATTAAGTTATTAACTATAGACCCACAGGAGTAGAAAAAGTATATGGCATACATAGAGGAGAAGTGTATTGCAGGGAGTGTTGTTACAATCCGTAAATATTATACATTCAAACATAACTGTAAAGGTGAGAAGAGGGAAAAGCGTTCACACCTTACAAGTGAGGCACAGAAAAAAGTAAATATCAGAATTGCGGAGCGTAATCTTGCCGCCCTGATGAATTCAAACTTTACGGATGATACAGGGATGCTTGTGACATTCACATATAAAAAAGATTTGCGGCCGCCGACATCTGATGCCATGCAGAAAGATATGAGGCAGTTTTTAAAAAAGCTACGGACGCAGTTTAAAAAGCTGGATATGCCACTTAAATATATTTACGTCAAGGAGCTTGGCAAAAAAGGCGGAGCACACATACACATGCTTATGAGTGCGTGTGACGTTCGCATTTTACGAGACTGCTGGACAAGCGGCTATGTACGTATAGATCCTCTGTGGAGCGACGGCGACTATACAAATATTGCGAGATATTTTATTAAATACACGCAGAGGACAGAAGAGACGGAAGGATGCCTTGTCGGGCGACGCTGGAATTCCTCAAAAAATCTGTGTAAGCCAAAGATTATTAAAAAAGCCGTAAACTCGAACACTTTCAGCACGAAGGTAAGAAAAATCACCATAGCAAAATATCAGCGTAACGGATTCACATTTGTGGCAGGTGAAGAATATGAGGGATATACCATATTTGGATTCAAATATTATGAGTGTAAATTCTTCAGAAAAACACAGAATTTGGAGCATGAAGGGAGGCGGTAAACATGCAGGATGTAAATGTATATATCAAGACGACTGCAAGAGGTCCTGCAAAAAGAAAAAACATATATTTTGTGTACGTCATACAGATGAAAACGCCGCAGAAAGAATATATAAAAAGAGCAACTGGCGAGCTTACAGACATGACAGAGAACCAGGCTGAACTTTCTGTGCTTATAAAGGCACTTGAAAGATTTAACAGAGGGTGCAGAATCCGCATATTTACAGAATGCGAGCACGTTTTACATTCAATAAATAATGGCTGGCCGTACCAGTGGGAAAAAGACGGCTGGGTAAAGAGGAGAGGACTTCCGGTTGCCAATGCAGAATTGTGGCAGGAACTGTTAAACCTCACGAAGATGCATGTGGTTACATACACAGACGGAACACATGAATTTACCAGCTGGATGGAATTTGAATTAAACAGGATGAAAGAGAGAAATTAATGAGCAAGAGCATAATGCAGGACAGGAAAGAATGTTACCTGTGCCGTAAAAAAATTGAAGATGAGGGCATAATTGGAAGACCGAGGGATGTACCGCTTGAAGAACATCATGTTATGCATGGCACGGCGAACAGAAAGTTAGCAGAGCATTACGGTCTGAAAGTATGGCTTTGTGCCGAACATCACAGGACAGGAAAAAAGGCAGTACACAACTGCCGTGAGACTGACCTGATACTTATACGTGCAGGACAGCGGCGGTTTGAGGAAATACACAGCCATGAGGAATGGATGAGCGTATTCATGAAAAATTATATTTGAAAAATAACAGAAGGGTGGAATAAGTATGTTTGATAAATTTGGTGAATTTGATTCAGCCGGGGAACTTAATGAGGCTGCCGCAGGACAGCTTGCACAGGGAGATTTAACAGCACTGTATGAGCTTGCGGAAGAAAACGGCATTGAAAAGCCGGATGCTGAAGATTATATAAATGGTGATGTGGCAGAGCTTGCAACTCCTCTCATGGCGGCACTTGGAAAGATAGACGTTGAGACAAAAGAGCTTAAACCTGTTGAGATAGTTGAAGACTGGGTAAATTATATCCGGGAATATACAACAGAGCATCCGGAGATGGCAGCGGCGGTAAGAAAAAAAGGAAAAAGCATAAAGGGCTGCATTGCAGAGCTTCTGAAATGGAGCTTTAAAAACGCATATCAGGTTCCGGACGACATAGTAAAGGCGGCCGGGATTACGGCAACAGTAAAAATGGGAATTCCGGGAATGGGAAGAGCCTATAAGATTATACGTGCTTATTATCTTGGGGGCGAAGATTGATGAAAAAGAAAAGCGTTCTTGAATATGCAGGAAGAAAGCCGGCAGGCAAAAGAAAATGTACCATAACAGCCGACATTGTAAAGATTGGAACAGAATCGTATCTGATAGCTGACCTGTGGAAAGAAAAAGACCATATTTACAGAATGGCAGCAGGATTTAATGATTATGCTAACTATGACTATAAGGCTGCAAAATGGGATAAAAGGATAAGATGGAACAACGAGTATTATAGCGAAGTTAAAAATGCTTACATAAGTGATACAGATACAAAGAAGATAACAGAATTTGCTGAGGCAGTCAGTGGTGAAAAACATAAATATGGTGCAGATATATTCCGTGTCGAGGAAGAGGTTGACTATAAAAAGACAAGGGAGAGGGAACACCGAAGCACTCTCGAGATGGAGACTCTTTTTAACAATATACCGGAAATACCGCAGGAGTTTTCAGAATCAGTTAAAAAAGACACAGCGGCAACAAACCGCATGTATTACAAAAGAAGCGGCAATAAGGCAGAATATACATGTGCACAGTGCGGTGGGACTTATACCGAACGCACAAAAAGAACTGATACAGAAGATTACTGCACATGTGGAATGATGCCTTTCTATATGCCACATAGAGGTGAAATTTACAAATGCAAGAGATGTGCTGAAAGCGGCGTGCTTATACAGGCTGGACGTGCAAAAATATCAAATGACGCATTTACAACACTGCTGTACCAGTGCCTTCCTGATGGAATGCTTCTGATAAGAGCTTTTTATACGGATGTAACAAGAAGCCGGTACAGCATGATGAACAGCAATACAATGGAGTATGAAAGAATTTTTTTAAAACGCGGATATGCAAGATTTTATATAAAAGATTACAGAAATACATGGAGCCGTTCAATGTATCCCGGAAAACTTGTAGAGACAAAAGACGTGTCTTGTATAGGTGCAGATGCCGTATGTGAAAGTGATTTAAGATACTGCCCGGAGGGTCTGCATACGCTTCTCCGGTCTTATCTTGAGAAAGACCGGATACTGGCAAAAATACAGGCTCTTGTAAGCTATGCACGCTGTCCGCAGATTGAAACTCTTTACAAAATAGGATTAAACGGGATATGCACACGCATTCTCTGGAAAGAGGGAGTAACAAAGGAAATAAATAAAAAAGCTGTAACGGCATCAGATGCCTTAAAAGTAACAAAAGAAGAGCTTAACTGGATAAAGCTGGGGGAAGATTCAAGCAGGCTTGAATTTACACATGTAGCACACAGGAACAGTATTCCTTTTAAGCAGTGGGAGACAGGTTTTATGTACTACCTTAATTGCCATGGTAATTACAGTGACCTAGAGCTTGTGCTTAAATATCTTACGCCGGAAAGGCTTGACAATGTAATTAAAAGATATATGGGTCAGGGTTACTATAATACAAAATATGAAGCCGTTCGTGAATATGCAGACTATCTTAAAGAACGCATATCGGCCGGTGATGACCTGGCAAATGACGTATATCTCCGCCCGGGTAATCTGTATGAGACGTATACGAGGATAAGACGTGAAAACGAACTGAAAAGGTCTGAAAAATATATGGCAGAAATGCTGGAAAAATATCCAAAGATAGCAGATTACAGCAAAAAGATAAGCAGAGCGTATACATGGCAGCAGTCGGGTTATATTATCCGTCCGGCAAAGGATGCGGGGGAGATTGTGATGGAAGGAAGAATCCTGCATCACTGTGTGGGTTCTGATGCACAGGGCTATATGAAAAATTATAACGAAGGGCGGAGATTTATTCTTCTGCTTAGAAAAGACAGCACGGCAGATGAGCCATATATAACCATAGAGATAGAGGGCACTCTTATACGGCAGTGGTATGGTCACAACGACACAAAGCCGGAAGAGGAGATTATAAAACCGCTGCTTGAGCAGTATGTAAGTTATTTGGAAAGCAGAAAAAGGAGAAAGACAGCATGAACGAATTGGAGCACATAGAAGATTTTAGAACATTTAAGGCAGAGCTTGACCGTCAGCTTGCGGAATCAGCAGAAGGCTTTGTAAGGATAGGCTATCTTCTCAAAAAAGCAAGGGATACGGACATCCTTAAAGAATCCGGATATTCAAACGTAATAGAATTTGCAAAAGCGGAATATCACATTGATAAGACGACGGTATCACGTTTTATAAATATAAACGACAGATTCAGCGAGGGAGGCAATTCGCAGTATTTAAAAGAGCAGTACAGAGGTTTTGGATATTCAAAGCTTGCTGAAATGCTACAGCTTCCTGATACAATCATCGAGGAGCTTACGCCGGAGTTTTCAAAAGCGGAAATAGCAGACATTAAGCATGAGTATGACGAAGAGAAGAAGATATCCGATCTTGAACTGCTTGCTGAACAGTCAGAGGCGGCATCAGAAGAAATGAAAGAAATGAATGAGCTTGAAAAGGCATTCTGGCAGATTGCGAATGACAATGTTGAGATATTTGACAGGCTGTATGAAGCAAAAGACCATGATGAGGAGCAGTTTTTTGAAACCCTTGCACCGGCAGGGGATATGATTTATTCAGTAAGGCTTGCGGGCATAGGCAGGCTTATGATGTCAGTCAGGGCAAAAGAGAAAAAAATAACACTTACAAACGTCAGAAACAGCGAAAAAACAGAATGGGAAGCTGATTCAGTCATGGCAGCAGTAAGAAGGGTATTTAATACCGCTTCTGATGATATAAAAGATGCATACGCAGAAATGTATAACGAACCGTATCCCGAAAAAGATGAAGTTGCACCGGTGCAACTTTCGGAAAAGAAGACAGTACGCAAAGAGAAGAAAGTAGTACGTGCGGTTCAAAAACCGGAACAGCCCCAAAGCCAGACACCAAAGGATGAAGAGTCAGAAAAGCCGGAGGATGAACAGATACCGGGACAGGACAGTATTGAAAACCATCCTGAATATATGCCGGAAACAAAAGGCAGTACAGAAGAAAATAAAAAGCAGGAAGAACTGGAAACAGCAGAGAATATCGAAGAGACGGAACAGGAATGCTGGCGAGTAATAAAAGAGGCAGGTAGAAAGATAGAGCTGTTCATAAGGGATTATTCAGACGGTTTTATCATTCCGTCAGAGAGCAATGTGGCAGCAGTCGAGGAAAACTGTAAATCAATAATAACGGAATTAAAAAGATATGTAACATTAAAAAGTAGCAGGTCTTAATGAAGACATAAACAGAGTAAAAAGCGGTACCTATTAATTCAAAGTCAAATATATATATATCACAAAATTGACGGCAGACCCGGGAGTTTCGGCTTCCGGGGGAAAGGAGAAGAATGGAAACTAAGTATAACATTGATGATGAAGTGTTAATAAAAGCAAGGATACGGCGTATAGCTGTTCGTGAAGACGGCAGTATAGAATATGCCGTACAGGGAAATTCAGCAGAATACATGATTTACAAAGAAAAAGACATAATCGGGAGGTACGGGAATGAATAAGGACATAATCGAAAGATCCATTAAAGAATATGGCAGAATAACACAGAGCATTATATGCATGGAAGAATGTTCAGAACTGATACAGGCAGTAAGCAAGCAGATAAGAGGTATAGGAAGCAAGGAAAATCTTGTTGAAGAAATGGCAGACGTAACAATATGTCTTGAAATGCTGAAAGACATTTATGACATTGATGATACAGAAATAGGGCAGCAGATACAGTATAAACAGGACCGCATGGAGCAGAGGATGGACAGAGAAGAAATATGTGAAATGTGTACAGAGTATATGTCTGACACACAGTGTAAATATGAAACTGAGTGCAAAATGATGGAGGCATTAAGGAAAATAAAGGATTTGAAAGAGCAGAACATGGTCTTGCAGGAAGAAAATAATAGAATAAAAGCGGAGATTACAGGGAGGTAGTAATGGAGAGATTAACAAAGACAAGCAATTCAGGTGAAGTTGCGTTTACATTTAACTTGTACATAAATTGCCTACCAAGCGAAGCAAATAAAATCCTTAAATTAGCAACAAAGCTGAAAGAATACGAGGACTTATGGGAACAAGGCAGACTTATCAAGTTGCCTTGCAAGGTGGGAGATACAGTTTATGTAATACATTATATAGATAGACACTATGTAATTTGCTCACACGTTATAAGTAAGTTTGTCATAATGCCATATCGTTTTCCAAGAGTACAGATTTATTTTGAAAAAGAGAACGGCTTTATATCAAGTGATTTTGAAGGACAAGTAAATGAGAATTTATTTTTAACTAAAGTTGAAGCCGAAGCAAAACTGAAAGAATTGAGAGGCGGAGAAAATGAGTACAGAAAATAAATTATTAACAGCATTTACAACATTCATGCTTGAGCATGGTATTGAGTGCGTAGAAGACATTTATCAGAATGACACTGTTGATGAAGATAGTTTAGAGTTAATTGAAGATTTGTTTAATATCATACATATCCATATTAAATGTGATAGCAGACAGACCAATGCCGACAAAATAAGAAACATGTCGGATGAAGAATTGGCAGATTGGATTAACGCTAAAAACCAATGTGACCAATGTGCCTACGAACCGAAAAGCGTATGTATGAAAGAACCTTGTGTAAATGGCATATTAAAATGGCTTCAATCAGAAGTGGTATGAGAAGTGTATAGATTTATTGAAAGTGCAGGTGAATCAAATGCGTAAAAACAAGTTATCAACATATTGCAACTGCGAAAATTGTACTAATTGCAGATGTCAGGAAGATAAATACACATGTAAAGACAAAACAGTAATAGACGGTTACATGCCTACGCAGGATTACTATTATTGCCGGGGCGAAAGATTTGACAGAAAGAAGGTATAACATGGCAGAGAAAAAAGACTGTATATTTAACAGAGCAGATGACTGCAGAGCGTTGAAGATGATATACTGCAGATGGGAAGAAAAAGAGTGCAAATTTTATAAGAGCTGTAAGAGATATAATATAGACGGAACATTAAAGAAAATAGAGGAAAAATAAACTGTTTCCATTTTGGAAACAGTGCATAGACAGGGAGGATTAAATGGAGATAAATATAAAAAAAGCACTTGAATCACTTGAAAGCCTGAGAGTAGAAAAAGAAGAGAATGAAAAAAGAATTAAATATCTAAGGCAGAGAAAAGAAAAGCTTGAGGCAGCAGGTGGGAGCGAAGTTGCTGATACAGTGAAAGGAAATGATGGTAAACATTCCATTCTCATACGTGGGACCGCGTGGCCAGAATATGATCATGTGATAAAAATACTTACGCAGAGAGAGGCAAATCTTTCAAATTTGAATGTTAAGATTGAAGAGCAGATAAAAGAGACGGAAGAAATTATAAACATGCTTACAGACAGCACAATAAGAAGAATGTTGACATATAAATACATAGATAGATTAACATGGCAGCAGACGGCGTTAAGGATGGGGGGAAGATACACAGCAGATAGTTGTCGTAAGGCTGTTGAAAGATTTTTGAAATAAATAAATGTTTGTCCGTTTTGTCCGCAAAACCTGTGTTATATTTACAATGAGCAGAAAAGAAAAGCTGCTTATCCCCCTGACGAACGAGCTTCGGCATATTGCCGGGGCTCTTTTTGTATGCAAAGGAATTAGTAAAATGAGCAAAGTTGTAAGACCGGATAGAGACGGCACACACAGAGGTGCATTTGAAAAGAATAGAAAAAGAATATTTGCAACTCAGAGAGTTTGTGGAATCTGTGGCAAGCCTGTAGATTTCAGATTGAAATATCCGCATCCGCTATCTGCTTCGATAGACCATATTATCCCGATAGCAAGAGGCGGGCATCCATCTGACATTGATAACCTTCAGCTTGCACATTGGACTTGCAATAGACAGAAATCAGATAAGCTAATAGCATCAAGGGGAACAGCGAAGAGTAACGAAACAGAGGTTTTAAGCAATAGAATACTGCCACAGTCGCAGGATTGGGCGAATTACCGAGGATAGGGGGGATATCCCCCTCCCCATATGTTTTTTTGAGGTTCACGCCGTCACTGTGAAAATTTTATCGTGAAAATTGAAGGAGGCTTATTTGAGTGTATGGGAAAGCGTATTTAAAGAATAAATTAAGTTGTAAACAGGGGCGTGTAAGCACACGATATCAATATTATAGCATGAAAAATCATGTGAATAACATCTCACAGACGTTGCCGCAACAATTCAGGTGGCTTAGACATTCGCTCGGGTGGTGTGCAAAGACAGTTGACAGTGTCGCAGACAGGCTGATATTCAGAGGCTTTAAGAATGATAACTTTGATATGCAGCAGATATTTAACATGAATAATCCTGATATATTTTTTGATTCAGCAATTATATCCGCTCTTATATCGTCGTGCTGTTTTATATACATCTCTCCAGGAGAGAATGGTTTTCCGAGGCTGCAGGTGATTGACGGATATAATGCGACTGGGATTATAGACCCGATAACGGGATTGTTGACGGAAGGATATGCGGTTATATCAAGGGATGAATATGGAAATCCTGATATAGAGGCATATTTTACGGCAGATTCAACAATTTATTCATATAAAGGACAAACTGATGTTGTTGTGGAAAATAAAGCACCATATCCGTTATTAGTGCCTATTATTTATAAACCGGATGCTAAAAGACCATTCGGAAGGTCAAGAATAACAAGGGCAGAGATGTCAATAATGCAGTCTGCGTTGAGGACTTTAAGACGTGCAGAAATTTCAGGCGAGTTTTATTCATATCCGCAAAGATACCTTTTGGGTTTGAGCGATGATGTTGAAGTTGATGATAAATGGCAGGCTGTAATGACGGCAATGCTTACAATAACAAGAGATGCGGATGGAAACATTCCAACAGTCGGTCAGTTCCCACAGCAGAGCATGACGCCTTATGTTGAACAGTTAAGAATGTTAGCCGCTCTGTTTGCTGGCGAGTCTGGGCTTACAATGGAAGATTTAGGTTTTGTATCTGATAATCCGTCAAGTTCGGAAGCAATAAAAGCAAGCCATGAAAATTTAAGACTTGCAGCTAAAAAGGCTCAAAGGACTTTCGGGTCGGGATTTTTAAACGTCGGTTATCTTGCGGCGTGTGTAAGGGATGAATATAGTTATAAACGACAGCAGGTATATCTTACAAAACCATGCTGGGAGCCTATATTTGAGCCAGATGCGGCTACGTTAAGTTCAATCGGAGACGGTGCGATTAAAGTTAATCAGGCGGTGCCGGGGTATTTTACGGCAGATAATCTCAGGGATTTGACAGGAATAGAAAAAAGTGAGGGCAAATAATGAAAGATATATCGCCGGAGCTTTTAAGAGATATACAGGATACATATTCAAAACTTCTTGAGGAAAATACTGTAATTGCCGGAATAAAAAAGAAAATAGAATCAAAGACAATAAATTACAATGATGCGTTTGAATATGCGTGCCAGTCGGGTGAAGCGTATGCGGCGGCATTTAAAAAGGTGCTTAACAGTGAGGCTCTTCCTGATGGAAAGATGTACTGGAATATAGCACAGTCAGTCGTTAAGCCGACGCTTGAAGACATGTATGATAAGGTCGCAGACGTTGCACAGATAACGCAGAAGCAGTTAAATGAAGCGGCGAATATAGGAATTAAAGCCTTGCGTGTAACGAATAAAGAAGACAGGATTGAAGGTTTATTAAACAGGCTTGCAAGTGAAGAAACGTATGATGACATAAGTTGGATTCTTGACAGGCCTGTTGTGACAATGGCACAGAGTGTTATTGACGATTCGGTAAAAATTAATTCGGAATTTCAATATAAAGCCGGCATGAAGCCAAAGATAATCAGAACGGCAGCAGGAGGGTGCTGTAAATGGTGTACTGCGAGAGCGGGAATATTTATTTATCCTGATGTTCCAAAGGATATTTACAGACGTCATGAGAATTGCAACTGTACCGTTGTATATAATCCTGGAGAAGGGAAAAAATATCAAAATGTTTGGTCAAAAGAATGGAAAAATGTAGGTGAACATGATAAAATCAATAACAGAAGAGAACTTGAACAATCGCTGAACAGAGAAACAGGATTTGTTAATCAGTTGGTAAAGCATCCTAAAATGCTACAGGCATATACGCCAGTAGGATTAAAACAAGCATTTATAAATGCCGGATATGATGTGAAGCCACTTGGCAAGGGACAGTTAAAGGGCATTCCATTTGAAGAAGGAGGAGGTTATCGTGTGCTGTATGGGGGAGATGGATATTTTCAATATCATCCGAAAGAGGCGAGCCATCATAATGGGAAATATTATAAGACAGCGAATGGAAGAGACGGAATAAGGCGATACAATATGAATGGAGATGAGACTGATGAAAACGGAAAAGTTATTAAATGAACGTAGAAGGTATGTTTCTGAAAAGCTCAAAGAAAAATATAAAGAAGCACTTTTTGGAGATGAACAATGGTTTATATTGCCAGACAATCAGGCAATTCATATTGTGGAGCTTTTAAGTGGCTATAATTCGCTAGTGATTGAATATGCTGAAAATGCAGAAGAAAGAAGTAGAAAATTAGCAGATGACGGAAGTCAATTTGCGTTAGTAGATTATGACACTTCTGAGGAAATGTTTGAAGCAATGATGAAAGAAATAGAATGTGAAATACAAACGTCACAGCCATAATGGCATGTGGCGTTTTTTATTGGAGAAATGATATGATTGCCGAAAAAAGAAAAGGTCGGCAGACTCCTACAGAATCGGTTGTATTACCATATACACAGACGCATGGTGCAGATGCCGTTGAACTGTATAACAAGTCAGGCAGGACGGCACAGGAGTGGCAGGAACTGTTACAATATGACATATTAGCTGTTAATGATGAAGGACTGTGGGTTCATACAAAGGTCGGTTATTCCGTTCCGCGACGTAACGGAAAAAATGAAATTATAGCAATGCGTGAAATGTGGGGTCTGCAAAACAACGAAAAAATATTGCATACCGCACATAGGACGACGACATCACATGCGGCATGGGAAAGATTATGTAATCTGCTTGATAAAGCGAAGATTGAATATAAGTCAATCAAGGCAACGGGCAGGGAATGCATATATATTAAAAAAAGCGATGCAAGGGTCGAATTCCGTACAAGGTCATCAAAAGGTGGTCTTGGTGAGGGGTTCGACCTTTTAGTTATTGACGAGGCACAGGAATATACAGACGATCAGGAAAGTGCACTAAAATATGTTGTATCAGACAGCAGAAACCCACAGACAATCATGTGCGGAACTCCACCGACGGCCGTATCATCAGGAACTGTATTTACAAAGTACAGGAATACAACGCTTGCTGGTGGAACAGCTAACGGAATGTGGGCTGAATGGTCCGTTGAAAATGAATCAGATGTATATGATAAAGAACTCTGGTACAGGACTAATCCGTCACTTGGCACGATTCTGACAGAACGTGCCATATTAGATGAGATAACCACTGATTTGGTTGATTTCAATATACAGCGACTGGGATTGTGGATTAAATATAATCAGAAATCCGCAATAAGCAAGGCGGAGTGGGAGACACTTAAAACCTCAAAGCTGCCTGAACTTAAAGGGAAGCTGTTTGTTGGGATAAAATACGGAAGAGACGGCACTAATGTAGCAATGTCAGTTGCCGTTAAAACTAAGGCAGCAGATAAAATATTTGTAGAATGTATAGACTGTCGAGAAATCAGAGCAGGCAACGCATGGATCCTTGATTTTTTATCAAGGGCAGATGTCCAGAAGATAGTAGTTGATGGTGCGAATGGTCAGCAGCTTCTTGCGGAAGAAATGAAAGAGGAAAAACTGAAAAAACCGGTGCTTCCTACCGTAAAAGAAATCATAACGGCAAATGCGGCATTTGAGCAGGCGATTGCACAAGGCCAGATTATACACATGAATCAGCCGTCACTTGCACAGGCTGTCGGAAATTGTGAGAAAAGGGCCATTGGGACGAATGGCGGATTTGGATATAAATCACAGATTGATAAGATTGATATATCGCTGCTTGACAGCGTTATATACGCCTATTGGGCGTGCAGCAGTTATAAAGAAAAAAAGAAGCAGAAAGTAGGCTATTAAAGACATCCGAAAGGGTGTCTTTTTTAGATATATTAAAGACCGCATAGCGGGGAAAGGAGTAACATGGCTGATTTTAAGGCAATAGAAACACAGGAGGAGCTTAATTCAATAATTGAGCAGAAATTAAAGGAAGAAAGGGAAAGAATCCAGACGCAGTACAACGGATATTTGTCACCGGATGATGCCAAAAAGGCAAAAGACGGATATGAGGCAAAGATTGAAAATCTTAACAGACAGCTTCAGACGGAAGCAGGTAAAAACTCTGACATGAACAAAACACTGCTTGAAAAAGATGCAGAGATAAAAAAATATCACACAGCATCCTTAAAAAGCAAAATTGCAAATGAGATAGGGCTTTCCTACGGAGCAGTTGATTTTCTCAAAGGTGAAGATGAAGACAGCATCAGGGAAAGTGCGACATCATTAAAGGGCTTAATGGGTGGCGGATTTGTGCCACCGCTTGCAAATAATGAGGATAAGACGAATTCGCAGGAAGCAGCGTTAATAAACACATTAAAAGAATTAAACGGTAAAGGAGAATAAGAAATATGCCAACAACAACAAGAGGAAGTTTATTTGCACCGGAAACAGTTAAAGACCTTTTTAATAAGGTATCAGGCAGGTCATCGCTTGCCAAATTATCAAAGAGTACACCGATTCCATTCAACGGAACAGAAATGTTTACATTTACAATGGACGATGAGGTTAATATTGTCGCAGAAAACACAAAGAAAGACGGAGCATCAATAGGTCTTGAGCCGGTTAAGATTATACCATTAAAGGTTGAATATGGTGCAAGAATTACAGACGAATTTCTTTATGCAAGCGAGGAAAAGCAGCTTGATATTTTAAAAGCCTTTAATGAGGGATATGCAAAGAAAGTGGCGAGAGCACTTGATTTAATGGCTATGCACGGAATCAATCCACGAACAAAGGAAGCATCAACATTAATTGGTACAAATTCCTTTGATACAAATACAACGGTCGCAAAAATAACATATGATGAAACAAAAATCGAAGAAAACATCGAATCAGCGATAGCAGCAGTCAGTGAAGAATATGACGTTACCGGCATGGCAATGTCTAAAGTGTTCAGTTCAACACTTGCTTCACTTAAAGTTAATGGAGTAAAGCAGTATCCTGAACTTGCATGGGGTGCAAATCCGGGTAGCGTGAACGGACTGCCTGTTGATGTAAACAGCACAGTATCATTTAATTCATCTGCGGATAAAGCAATTATTGGAGATTTTGAAAATGCTTTCAAATGGGGATATGCGAAAGAAATTCCTCTTGAAATTATTAAATACGGTGACCCGGACCAGTCTGGCAAGGATTTGAAAGCGTATAACCAGGTATATTTAAGATGTGAGACATACATTGGCTGGGGCATCTTAGATCCTTCCGCTTTTGTTCGTATTGCAGCAGGGGAGTAAATATGAAGTATATAAATAAAGTAACCGGGGCGGTTATAGATATACCATGTGTTCTTTCAGGAGGTGACTGGCAGACTGCAGAGCCTGCCGCATCTTCTAAGAAGAAAGAGACAAAAGTTGCACCGGTGCAACAGGAAGGCGGCACTGATGAAAGAATTTGCGACAGTTGACGATGTTGAAAAACTTTGGAGAGTTTTGACGGATTCCGAAAAAAAGCGAGCTTTGGAATTGCTTCCGGTCATTTCAGATAATCTGCGACACGAGGCTTTAAAAGTAAAAAAAGACCTTGATAAAATGTCGGCAGAATCAGAGGTTTATCAGAATGTTGTCAAATCCGTCACTGTTGACATATTAGGCAGGATGTTACTTGCAAATACAAGCAGTGAACCAATGTCACAGATGACGCAGTCGGCTCTTGGATATTCGGTTACAGGAACGTATCTCATTCCGGGCGGTGGTTTCTTTGTAAAAAATTCGGAACTTGCAAGGCTTGGATTAAAGAGGCAGAGGATTGGAGCGATTAATCTAAATGGCAATGATACAGGGAATTCCAGTGATTCTATATGAAAAAGAAAAGACCGGAAAAGATGCATTTAACTGTCCGGTATATAAAGAAAAAAAGAGCGAGGTTTTAAATGTTCTTGTTGCACCGTCATCAAGTGATGATTTGTCAACGGCTGAAAATCTTTTTGGTAAAAAGGCAGTTTACACGCTGGCAATTCCCAAAGGCGATACGCATAAATGGGAAGATTCAGTAGTTGAATTTTTCGGGCATAAATGGAAAACTTTCGGTTTTCCGATAGAGGGTATTGAAAGCAATATACCGCTTGACTGGAATAAAAGGGTTATGGTGGAACGATATGGGTAAGGTAGAAATAAAGCTAAACAGTGAAGGCGTCAGAAGACTGCTTCGTTCAGATGAAATCTGTGAAATGTGTGAAAACTATGCAGAACATCTTGCAAAAGAGGCAGAGGGAAAATATACGACAGATGCAATAGTAGGCAAAAACAGAGGTCAGGCAAGAGTTGAAACGGCTGATTATCAGACATACCGTAAAAACAGTTCGGATAACCTTCTTTTAAAGGCAATCAGTAAAGTAAGGGGTGACACATGATTGAAGAAAAAATATTAAGCTATCTGCAATGTATGCTCGATGTTGAAGCAGGCAAGCAGCAGCCTGATAAAGAGACTGGAAAATATATAATCATTGAAAAAACAGGCAGCAGTACACAGGATTTTATAACTACGGCTTCAATAGTGATTAAATCATATGCAGACAGTAAATATGAGGTGGCACAGCTTAATGAAAAAATCAAGGATGTAATGTTGTATCAGTCCATTGAAAATGATGACATAAGTTCAGTGAAGCTTGTGTCAGATTACCCTTATCCTGATACGGCGATAAAAAAAGAACGGTACCAGGCATTATTTGAAATAGTATATTAACGGAGGATATTAATATGTTTAAAAAGGCAAATACAGAGAATGTAACAACCGGCAAGCCAAAAGTCGGCGGTGCAATATTCAGAGCACCACTTGGCACAGCATTGCCTACGGATGCTGTAACGGAACTTGATGAAGCATTTGAAAGTTTAGGCTATATCAGCGAGGACGGTCTTGTTAATTCTAATTCTCCATCAACAGAAAGCATAAAAGCATGGGGTGGAGATACTGTAATTACTCCACAGACTGAAAAGCCGGATACATTCAAATTTAAGCTTATAGAAGCTTTGAATGTATCAGTATTAAAGACTGTTTATGGAGAAGATAATGTTACAGGAGATTTAACAACTGGAGTTACAATCAAAGCAAATAGTGATGAAATGCAGTCATATTCATGGGTCCTTGAAATGATATTAAAAGGCGGCATACTTAAAAGAGTGGTGATACCAAGTGCATCTGTAACAACTGTAGGAGATATATCTTATAAGGACAATGAGGCGGTTGGATATGAGACCACAATAACAGCTGTTCCTGATGAAGATGGACAGACACACTATGAGTATTTAAAGCAGAAAGGTAAAGAATAATGATAACAGGAATGACAAAAGCCGGATTTAAGTTTGAACTTGATGAATCGGCACTTGATAACTGGGAACTTATTGAGAGCCTGCAAAATGTTGATAAGGGACACAGTGGATATATTGTTGACAGTGCCAAATTACTGCTTGGGAAAAAGCAGTATGAGGATTTAAAAACATTTTTAAAAGAAAAAAATGGAACGATTAAAGCAACAACGATGTATGAGGAAATAAGCAGTATTTTTGAGGTTACTAAACTAAAAAACTCTTAATCCTCGCCGGCATGATTAATCTTGATGAATCAGCATTAATCTGTGATTTGGCTGAAACATATCATATATTAAATTATAAAGAGCTGTCTCCGCTGGAGGCGGCTCTTTTTTCGGCCGGATTGAGGGAAAACAGCAGGATAAAGATGAAATTAAACGGTTTTCCGTGCCAATATGAAACATTATTGCTTGCATCAATGTATGATCAGCTCGCATTACAGACGTGGATGGAAACAAAAGATGCACAGACAGGAACAAACAGACCCGCTTCGCTGGTTAAAAAACTGCTGGGTGACGATGCGGTAAATGATATAAATGCATATTCTTCAGCGGAAGAATTTGAAGATGCTAGAAAACGGCTATTAGGAGAGTGATAAAGTGGCAGCAGTAGAACTGGCAAAAGCATATGTACAGATTATTCCTTCTGCAAAAGGAATAAAAGAGAAGATAAAAGAAGAACTCGGGGATGATGTGGCGGGTGCAGGGGATTCAGCCGGAAAAACCGCAGGGGAATCATTTGGCAAAAGCCTGTGTTCAAAGATAAAAAACATAATTATAGCTGCAGGTATCGGTGAAACGCTGAAGAAAACAATAGAAGAGGGTGCACATCTTGAACAGTCAATCGGCGGTATTGAGACATTGTTTGGTGCAGGGGGTGCAAAAAGTGTTGAAGAATATGCAAAAAGTGTTGGTAAATCAGTTGATGAGATTACTGATAAATACAGCAATTTAAAAGAAGCACAGGATACAATGCTGAAAAATGCGTCAATAGCATATAAAACGGCAGGATTATCTGCAAGTGATTATATGGATACTGTAACAGGGTTTGCTGCATCATTGAAGCAGTCAACCGGTGACGATATGGAACAGCTTACAACAGTTGCGAATCAGGCTGTTATTGATATGGCTGATAATGCTAACAAAATGGGCACGAATATGCAGGATATACAGAACACATATCAGGGGTTTGCAAAACAGAATTATACAATGCTTGATAATCTGAAGCTCGGTTATGGCGGCACAAAAACAGAAATGGAAAGACTGTTAAAAGATGCTACTGCAATATCGGGAGTTGAATATAATCTTGATAACCTTGCTGATGTATATAGTGCTATACATGTCATACAGAATGAACTGGGGATAACAGGAACGACAAGCAAGGAAGCAGCATCAACGCTTTCGGGCTCACTGGCTTCGATGAAGGCAGCAGCAACAAATGTTCTTGCCAATCTTGCACTCGGTGAAGATATAAGACCTTCGCTTAATGGTCTTCTTGATTCAGTCGGTACATTTCTTAATAACAACCTTATTCCTATGGCTGGAAATATAATACAGGGACTTCCTGAAGTGATAAATGGATTAATTTCCATGCTGATAGGAGAGTTAAACATTGCATCGAAAAATTCAGAGGAATTTGTACAGTTTGCAATTGATATAATAAGTGATATTGCAATGGGACTGATACAGGGGCTTCCGTATTTATTAGAAGGAGCATGGAATCTTATAACGTCGCTTCTTACGACACTTATAGAATATGACTGGCTGGGATTCGCCAATAACGTCATAAGTGAAATAAGCAACAACATGTCGATTGCATCAGGTGAAATATTCGGTTCGGATGACGGAAATATCATAGTGGTATTTTTGCAGACTATTACAGACAGGCTTCCTGATGTGCTGAATAAGGGCGTCGAGATATTAAGCACAATAGTTAATGGTATATTGGAAAAACTGCCGTATTTATTGGAAGGTGCCGGCCAGATTATAGGGACACTTATTAATTTTATAACAGATAATCTTCCGACAGTTTTAAATGCCGGGGCTGACCTACTTCTTAATATAGTAAGCGGAATCATACAGAACCTTCCGCAGATTGCAGAATCAGGAATAAAATTGGTATTGTCACTTCTTGCTTCACTTGTGGAAGCACTCCCGAAAATAATTAGTGCGGGAGCAGAAATGACTACAAAGCTGGCGTTTGGGTTTGTTGGAGCATTTCCACAGCTTGTTGGTAAGATTCCGGAGCTGGTGGGAGATATAATTAATTGTTTTACATCATTCGACTGGGGAGAGTTAGGCCGCAATATAATTGATGGAATAAAAGAAGGAATTCTAGGTATGGCTGGAACTCTGGTACAATCAGCAAGGGACGTTGCAGGCAAGGCTTTGGACGGAATGAAGAGCTTTCTTGGAATACATTCACCGTCAAAGGTATTTGAAAACCAGGTCGGAAAAATGATAGACCTGGGTGTTGCAGGCGGCGTTGATAATAATGCAAATGTTGTTGAAGCGGCAATGCAGGATTTAAGCAACACGGCGGTAACAGCATATGATACGGAGATAGGTTTCACAGGAACGGTAAGAAGCCAGTCAAAAGATACTGATACAAGAATAATTGAGCTTTTAAATGAATATCTGCCACAGCTTATAAAAAGGCAGATTGTAATGGACACAGGCGAGGTTGTCGGAGCACTGGCACAGCCTATTAATGAAGAACTTGGAAAAATAGCACTAAGAGGAGGCTTGGCGTGAGATTTGGCAGGGAGTTTGGCGTTACAATAGATAAATATCATTCATATAAAGACTGGGGGCTGATATTAACGGATTATACAATATCGCCACCAAAAGCAAAAACAACATATGTAAGCGTGCCGGGAAGAAACGGCACGCTTGATTACAGTGAAGCTGTATCAGATGAAATAAAATATGAAGACAGGAATATAAAAATTGTATTCCATGTTCCACAAAAACAGGCAGACTGGAGATATATAATTTCAAAAATACAGAATGAAATACAGGGCAGGAAAGTAAAGATTATATTTGATGATGACATTGCATTTTACTATTATGGACGGATAGAGGTAGATACATTTACAAATTCGGGCAAAATAGCGACAATCAACATCACAGCGGTAACAGATCCATTCAAATATAATATTACAACAAGTGCAGAAGACTGGCTGTGGGACCCGTTTGACTTTGAGCAGAGCATCATAAACGAAACTTCAGGACTTGTTGTTACAGGTAGTCTTGAAGTTTCGCTTGAATGTCAGGGAGCGGTAAAAAATCCTATTATAATCTCTGACAGTAACATGACAGTGAACTATAAAGGAAATAAATATGTGATAAAAACAGGTTCCCAGGTAATGTATGAAATTGTACTCCAAAAAGGTACAAATGAGCTGATTTTTGAGGGAAACGGAACTGTAAGCATAAATTATATTGGAGGGAGTTTATAATGTATAAGATTTACGCTGACAAGGAGCTTTTTTCAGATTCAAGAATCGATGAACTTATGTTAATAAATCCGGTTGTCACGCTTGAAGCAAATAATCCGGGAAGTTTTACTTTTACCATTCCCGCAGAGCATCCTAAAAAGGATTTAATAAAGAGAAGAAAGTCAATTATAAGTGTTTTCCGTGATGAGGAAAGCACTCCGGTTTTTCAGGGCTTCTGTGTTGAAGAAACGACGGATTTTAACAGACAGCGAAAGGTAAAATGTGAGGGAGAATTAAGCTACCTTAACGATTCGGTTCAAAGACAGGCGAAGTATCAGGGCGTTACAGTGCGGGAACTGTTTACGGAATATATAAAAAATCACAACAGTCAGGTTGATGATTATAAAAAATTTGAAATTGGAGAAGTAACGGTAACAGACCACAATGATTATATTTATTGTTTTACAAATATGCAGTCCACCATGACGGAAATTAAGGAAGACTTAGTTGACGATTATGGTGGATTTGTTCGTGTAAGGTATGATAACGGTAAAAAGTGTATTGATTATATTAAAGATTCTCCGAGAATAAGCCCTCAGACGATAGAACTTGGTAAAAATCTTATTGATTTTACGTCAAACATAGACTGTTCGGATATTGCAACAGTTGTAATTCCACTGGGAGCAAAGCTGGATACGCAGGAAGTAGAGGGTCTTGATGCCCGACTTACGGTTAAAAGTGTAAATGATGATAAGGATTATATAGAAAATACAATAGCTGTAGGTAACTATGGACGTATTGTGAAAGTCGTAAAATGGGATGATGTAACAACTCCGTCCGCATTAAAAACAAAGTGTGAAAAATATATAAAAGATTATCAGTTTGATAATGTTGTAGTACAGGCCAAAGCTGTCGACTTTGGATATTTCAGTAATAAGATTGAAAAATTTCAGATGCTTGACAGTGTCCGCATTGTATCAGAAAAGCATGGAATGGACAGGTACTTTATGCTTACAAAGATGAAGCTGAATCTAAACAATCCTGAAAATGATGTATTCACATTCGGGAAGACCATAAAGGTATCTTTAACAGTATCTGCAAATTCATCTATTGGCATGATGCAGAAAGAGTTTATGACATTGCCGCAGGATATTTTAAATAAAACAAGTAGCATGCTTGAGACAAAAGTGGGGAAAGATGAGAACGACACAATAATCAGCATGATAAACGCTGCGGCTGAAATTATAAAACTTACATCAAACAGATTTTCAGTAAAAAGCGATAACCTCGAGATAACAGAAGAGGGCAAAGTAAAGTGTAAAGACCTTGCTATCACAGGCGGGAAAATGGACGTATCAACTGATGTTACAATTTATCAGGAAGATTATACAGAAGATGATGTTGAAACATTAAGGCAGATTCTTTTAGGCAGGATAATTCCGACTGATGAACAGATTGATAAATATGATCTTGATGGCGACGGATTTCTTACACTGATAGATATTGCTCAGATGACAGGTCTTATTAAAGGCGTAGGTGTTACTGATGGAAAAAAGACATATACTAATAATCTGAAGATAGATCCTTCAAGCAGAAGTGCAATTATACAAACTAAGGATGTAAGGATAGGACGCAAAGGTTTATCTGCTAAGACTATTGGGACGGATGATTTATATATAAATGATACTATTCACGTCAGAGCAGATAACAGTGATTCATCATCAGATGGTGGTTACCTGGAACCTATAGGAGATGGAACGTATGCAATTGATGATATTAAAACTATAACAGTAAAAAATGGAATTGTAATGAGTATAATTCGCAAAAGCAATTAAGGAGAAGGATTATGGCAATACCTAATAACATAAAGAAGCTGCTTAATATAATACTTGAGGCACGATATGGTAAGGATGTAAGAAATGCAATACATGACAGTATTGAGCAGTGTGTAGATTATACACAGGACAGTGTTAATTATGTGTCTGATTTCAGGGAAGAATATTATCCACAAGTAATAGAAGCGGTAAAGAATTCATCAGAAAATGCTCAAAAGACAGCTGAAAATGAAAGACAGACAGAAAAATACGCAGATTCAGCCGCTTCTTCCGCTACATCAGCATCAAAGAGTGCGACAGCCGCTTCTGATAGTGCAACTGCGGCAGCAGGCAGTGCAGACGAATCAAGAAAATATTCTGAATCATGGAAAGGTTCACTGCTTCCCAAAGGCGTAGTATCATTTTCACAGCTGCCAGCATCGGGAATGGTAGCCGGTCATCTGTATGGGGTAAAAGAGCCGTTTTTGACAGACAGCAGGTTTGAAGAAGGCGTTGGACACCATTATCCTCAATGGACATGTGTTTACTGGACACAGAATAATAAATGGAAAGTGCTGTCCGGAGTGTTAAGCCTTGAAATCACAGAAGCAGAATATAATGCTTTATCTGAAGCAGAACAGAAAAACGGAACAATTTATTATGTGAAAGATGCTGATAACACTATAGAGGCAGACGAAATAAATGGACTGGCAGACTGGGCGAAAGCAAAGACAAAGCCTTCCTATTCCGCTGATGAAGTGGGTCTTGGAAATGTAGGAAATTTTAAAGCGGTTAGTACGGTTGCTTCACAAGGATTGACCGATACAGAGAAATCTAATGCTCGTGCTAACATTGGAGCACAGGCATCAGGAAATTATGCCCCGTCAATACATAACCATGATAGCAGATATTACACTGAATCAGAAATAGACACAAAGTTAAAAGAAAAATTAAATGCACTGTTAAAAGGCTCTGCAAATGGATTGGCTGAACTTGATTCAACCGGAAAAGTTCCGGCTTCCCAGCTTCCATCGTTTGTTGATGATGTAATTGAGGGCTATATGTATAATGGTAAATTATATAAGGAAACAGCCCATACAACACAAATCGGCAGTGAATCAGGTAAGATATATGTTGATTTGAATACTGAGAAAACCTACAGATGGTCCGGAAGTGCATTTGTTGTAATATCTGATACGCTGGCACTGGGTGAGACTTCAATGACAGCATACAGGGGTGACAGGGGAAAGGTGGCATATGAACATTCACAATCAGCCCATGCACGTTCAGATGCAACAAAAGTTGAAGCTTCTGCAACTAACGGCAATGTCGTAATTGATGGTGTAGAAACACAGGTTTACAAACATCCGGATAACCATGATGACAGATATTACACTGAATCGGAGATCGATGCGAAGTTAAAAGAAAAAATTAATAATAACGCAGATGGTGCTGATTCACTGCTTTCTAAAATAACAGAGGACTGGATAGCCGCACCAACAGATAACACAAATTTTATCAGACAGGACACTGGCGGCAAAAATGAATTTGGAAGAGTCAAGTTTTCTACGTTATGGACATATATCAAAGGCAAGGCTGATAAAGTGTACTCTGCTATTGGTCATAAGCATACTAAAGCGGATATTACAGACTTCCCAACAAGTATGGCGGCTAATGGTGGTAATTCTACTACTGTCAATGGTCATACAGTAAATAGTGATGTGCCTGCAAATGCTAAGTTTACTGACACAAATACATGGCGACCACAGCCAGACTGGAACGTGACGAGTGGTGACGCTGCTATTAAGAATAAGCCATCGTTAGGTACAGCTGCTTCAAAAAATATAGAAGATTTTGCAGTAGTGAAGATACTTGAAGAGGCAAAATATAACGCTTTATCTGAAGCAGAACAGAAAAATGGAACAATTTATTTTACATATTAATTCACTTGTAAAAAAGAAAGGAAGATGAAATATGGGTAAAATTTATTACATGGGAACAGACTATTCAGCACCTACATCATCAGGCGTTACTGGAGTAAAAGGAGAAGCTGAAGCCTCATACAGAAAAGGAAATGTTAATATAACGAAAGAAAATCTCGGGCTTGATAAAGTAGATAATACGGCAGATGAAGAGAAATCCGTCAAGATGGCAACCGATGCAAATTATGCAAACTATCTCAATAATGTCGATGGAGGGCATGAGATAGAGATAGGATATAAAAATGCAGTCACAGATTATACAATGATAAATTTTTTCGCAGCATTTACATCAGATAGTGATGAATTAATAATCAGACCTGTGGATGATTCAGTTGTAAAAGAATATTTTTCAATGGTAACGACACAGGAGATCATAAATGGCGTACTTACATTTGGCAACAATGATAATTACGGACTTAGAACATATGCGGATAATTATGGCAGAATTGGGGAAAGTTCAAAACAGTTTTATGAAGTATATGCAAATAAAATTTATGAAAATAAAACATTGTTATCAGACAAGTATGCTCCTAAGGCGGTTGAATTATATAATTCGACAAGCACCGCATACAACGCAAACATAACTTTAAGTCAGAATGTCAGCGATTTTAAAACCATAGAGATATTTTTTGTCGATAACGACGGCGATGATAACAGCATAAGAATAAGAGCAGCGGCGGGAAAATTCAAAATGAATTCAAACGCATACGTGGGGGGTACGTGGTACGACAAATTTACGTATTATGCCGTAAGCGGTACAAAGTTGAACTTCAGTTCTTCATATCAGAAGAACCAAGGCGGTGTAGTTGAAAGCGGCAATTATCACAAGATTTATAGGGTAGTCGGATATAAATATTAACAAAAAATCAAGAGTGTTTTAGCCAGAGGTTAAGACATTCTTTTTTTATTGCAGAGGGCGATTCACTTATAGGAGCTGGCGAGTCATCAGCGGCTATATATATGTTATATACAAAACAGAACAATATAGTAAAAAGGCTTAAAGAAGTATTAAATAATATGAAATAGATAATTTAATATCGATATTAAGGACGTTCAGAAATGGACGTCCTTTTATATTATAAAAAATACAGGAGGTAATGCCAATGTATAATGATTCCTCATAGACGCGAAAGCGTCTTTTTTTAATACAAAAATTTTAAAGTTGCACCGGTGCAACAGAAAGGATTAAGATGGAAAAAATAAAAGCATTAATAATAGCTGCATGGAGCATGATAATAAGCTGTCTGGGAATTCTTGCAATTCCTGTACTTCTCTTAGTCACATGCAATGTCATTGATTATGGAACAGGGCTCGTAGCTTCAAAGTATCGAAATCAGGAGCTTGATTCTTACAAAGGTATCAGAGGAATTGCAAAAAAAATCTGTATGTGGCTTCTTGTTGCGGTTGGAGTTATTATAGACAGTTTACTTGCATATGCTTCTACAAGTGTTGGTATAGTTCAGCCGTTTAACTTTTTAGTGGCGTGTATAGTGGCAATCTGGCTGATTTGCAATGAGATTATAAGCATCCTTGAAAATATAAACGATATAGGCGTGACGCTTCCACCATTTTTACAGCCTATTGTAAGGAATTTAAAAACACAGGTGGAGAAGAAAGCCGCAATAAATGAAAGTGAGGATAAATAAATTATGAAATTTGGAATAGATATATCAAGATGGCAGGGAATGTATGATTTTGAACAGGCAAAAAAAGAGGGGATTGAATTTGCAATATTCAGATGCGGCGGAGCAGACGATAAGAATATCGGCATGTACTATGATTCTACGTACAAGAGAAACTACGCTGAATGTGCGAGACTTGGAATTGCAAGAGGTGTTTACTATCTCTTAGATGCATCATCTACAGAAGAGGCGGCAGAACAGGCACGCCACTGCCTTTCACTTGTCGAGGGGATGAAGTTACAGCTTCCCGTATTCGCCGACGTGGAGGGCGAAGCTCTTGATGCTGATAATCTTACAGAGATTATTAACAGATTCTGTGAAGTCATAAAAGGAGCCGGCTATGATGCGGGCGTATATGCTTCTGCAAGTCCGTTGATTAATCTGATTGATGTCAAGGCAATCAAGGAAGCCGGCAATGACGTATGGTGTGCATCATATACTGCAGAGAAGCCAGAGATTGGTGTGGATATTGATATTTGGCAGTATGGCGGCGGTTCTGATAACTTTATCAGAGATGTAAATGTTGCAGGTCAAGCGGTGGATCAGAACTTTGCATATAAAGATTATAACTTTGATGTTGCTCCGGAGCAGACAGATGTATCAACACCTGATAACAACATTGACACAAATAAATACAATTGTGTTAAGGTAAGATTTACAGGCGAGACAGATATTTACGGCACATATATCACGGCATGGCACAATGAAGACGGATATGATGTAGAAGGCTATAACGGCGAGACAATGCGACTTACACATGACGGCGTTGTATTTGCTGTAGTAAGAGAAGCTGACATTGAGGTTATTGGCTCTATTGATGAAGCTGCAAACGACAACGTGATAAATGATGGCATGCAGGTAAGATTTACAGGAAATGCTGATATTAATGGCACACCATTAAAAATTTATGATAGAATATACACAGCAGAAGGCATATCAGACGACACAGTTGTATTAATGCTCGGCAATGACGTATATGCAAGAGTATATCTTTCTGATGTTGTTCCGGCAGATTCAGCACAGCTGGCAGACAGCGAACCCGAAAGTCGTGAAGAGGAAAGAACAGCAACAGTTCAGCCGGGCGGCAGCTTCTGGCAGATTGCAAACGACTATTTAGGAGACGGAAATAGAGCAGCAGAACTGGCAGAATACAACAATATGACGCTTGAAAGTGGTCTTTATGCCGGTATGGTTTTGAGATTGCCACAATAAATATATTGGTAGTCAAATGGTAGTCAGATAAAATAAGAATCCAGCATTTAAGCGGCTTTTAGATATATAAAAAAATCACTCGTAATGAGAAGGTCGCCGGTTCGATTCCGGCTGGTAGCTTACATCAAAAATCCCTGCAAAACCTTGTAAATAGAGGCTTGCGGGGATTTTTACATGTAAAAAATATTTGTCGGTTTTAGGTGAAAATCGAGTGTTTTTTGGTAGTCAGAAGGTGTTCAGCCATCGATCACATTGGCAAAACGCTGTTCGATTTCATTGGTCAGCTCGGAAATATATTTATCGTTGTGGACAGGGTCTGTAATACGTTTATCATAAGGAACGAAACCACCGGCCATATTTTCGTGTCCGCCGCCGCTTCCGATGCCCTCAAGTGCCTGATTGGCAACCTTTCCGGCGTTAATTGTTCCGACGCTTCGCACAGATATTTTTATTCCGTCATCTTTTACAGAGTAAACGACTGTGTTGTCAGTTGTGTCGAGCATCATAATAAAATCAGATATTGCAGCAATAAGCGGTTCTGGACTGTTATATCCGGTATTGGCATATGATGTTTTTCCATATGTTTTTATGCTGTTAATTGCTGAGGAATATGCAAGCAGGTCTGTCTGACGCAGAGTGCTGTTATCAAGTTCGGCAATCTTTTTGCGGTTGGCAAGATTGAATAATTTATAAAACATATCAAGGTCAAGATTGGACATACCACGGCTCAATCCGGCAGTATCAATACGTATTCCGTATAAAAGTGCTGTTGCAATATTGCCGGGTATCTGCAGACCTTCATCAAAAATATATTGTGCTATCATTGAAGCACATGCACCAACTTCAGGTCTTATATCAGAAAAAGTATATTGTGATTTGCCAAATATAGGATGATGGTCAATGCAGACCACCTCATTTCCGGGCATGTCGATTATATTGGCATTGCCTTTCTGCGAATCAACAAGAATTATTTCTGCATCCTGTGACATCTCAGTCATATCAGAATATTCAATGATTTTAATACCAAGCTTTTTAACCATTGCATTTGAACTTCCGTGTTCAACTTTTCCTTTGTAAATAATAGTAGATTCAAGACCTCTGCTGTGCAGAAGATACTGAAGACCGTAAGCACTTGCTATTGCATCGGGGTCAGGAAAATTGTGTGTTTGTATAAAAACATGCCTGTGTGTGAAACTGTCTATCATTTTTGTTAAATCAATCATCAGAGTTCTCCAATTCTGCGTTTAATTATATGCAAATTAAACTTTTGCCGCTTGTGTAAAAATTACATTTGAATAGAACTGTTTCAACAGTTCATAATTAAAAATTATATTTTATTTTAATATAAGCTGTCATTCATTGCAATATGTCTTAATGTAAATAGTATATCCATATGTGAATAAAAATAAATTTTAAAAGCACAATATTATTGAGTGTTAATAAGTTTTAATTTATAAAAATGGGGGCAGTATATGGAAGAAAAGGAAAAAGATAAGAAAATTCAGGACTTTGGACAGGTAGTGCTTGAGAATAATAAAAAACATGGTAAAATACATTTAATGACGATTATCGGTGAAATAGAAGGACACGATGTTCTTCCGGCATCAAGTAAATCAACAAAGTATGAGCATATTCTGCCACAGCTTGCATCAATTGAAGATAATGAAGAGATAGATGGTGTATTATTTCTTATGAATACAGTTGGTGGTGATGTAAGTGCAGGGCTGGCTCTTGCAGAGATGATTGCTTCAATGTCAAAGCCGACAGTTTCGCTTGTGCTTGGTGATTCACACAGCATAGGAGTACCGCTTGCAGTGAGTACAGATTATAGTTTTATTGCACCGACGGCAACTATGATTATTCATCCTGTAAGAATGAATGGAACGATTATAGGTGCACCACAGACATTTGATTATTTTAAAATGATACAGGATAGGATTGTCAGGTTTATATCATCACATTCAAAGGTTTCGGAAGATGAACTGGAGAAAATGATGATGAACACCGGAATTCTGACAAAAGACTTAGGAACAATTCTTGTCGGACAGGAAGCTGTAGATAAAGGACTTGTAAATGGCGTCGGAGGAATAAAGGAAGCATTTGCGAAGATGCAGGAACTTATGAATGAAAAAGGAAAAGAACATGACTGAAAATATTGCGGATAAGGAAATGTCCGAATGTAAATTATGTCCAAGAAATTGTAAAAAAAACAGAAAAAATAAAGAAAAAGGCTACTGCCTTATGACGGATGAACTCTGTGTTGCAAGAGCGGCCCTGCATATGTGGGAAGAGCCATGTATTTCAGGAGAGGAAGGCTCAGGAGCTGTGTTTTTTTCAGGATGTACTTTAAGATGTGTATTTTGTCAGAACAGAAATATAGCTGCGGCACAAACAGGAAAGATTATCAGCATTGACAGGCTTGCTGATATTTTTCTGGAATTGCAGGAAAAAGGTGCCAATAATATTAATCTTGTAACGCCGACACATTTTGTGGTGCAGATTGCACAGGCTATAAAAAAAGCAAGAAGGAACGGACTGATAATTCCAATTGTATACAATACAGGCAGTTATGAAAACATAGAAACTTTAAAGCTTCTTGATGGTCTTATTGACATATATCTTCCGGATATGAAATATATGGACAGTTCACTGTCACTTAAATATTCCAATGCAAAAGATTATTTTGATGTTGCATCCAAAGCTCTTGATGAGATGTTTAAGCAGGTTGGAAAACCAGTTTTTGATAAACGTGGAATTATGAAAAGAGGAATGATAGTAAGACATCTTATACTGCCGGGGATGACATATGATTCAAAAAATGTTATAAAGTATTTATATGAAACCTTTAAAGATGATATTTATATAAGTATTATGAACCAGTACACACCACTGAAACAGGTTGAAAAGTACCCTGAGATAAACCGGAAAGTGACAGATAAAGAATATGATGAAGTTGTTGATTATGCTATTGGACTCGGAGTTGTAAACGGTTTTATCCAGGAGGGAGAGACTGCATCGGAAAGCTTTATCCCTGAATTTGACTGTGAGGGAGTTTGACTATATAATGAAAAAAGAAGTACATGGGCAGGATAATAAAATAAAACAAAATAGGGCACATATCTGGCAGATAGCCTTTTTTTCGCTTAATAATACATCGACTAATTTATTTCTGGCAATGATGGGATATGTATCATATTATGCCAATGGCATTGCGGGAATAGGTGTAGTTGTAATATCATTTATTCTTACCGGAATGAGAGTGTTTGACGGAATTACAGACCCTGTTATAGGATATATTCTTGATAAGACAAATGGCAGATTTGGAAAATTCAGGCCATTTATAGTTCTTGGATATATTCTTATGGCAGCAAGTTCACTGGTGCTTTTTTTTACAACACACCTTGTGCCTCGTTTTATACGTGCACCGTATTTTATAATAATTTATGCTGTGTATATAATAGGATATACTTTTCAGACAACAGTTGTAAAATCAGGTCAGTCAGTTATAACGAACGATGTAAACCAGAGACCGCTTATAACATTTTTTGATTCAACATTTATAATGTTCGCACATGGTCTTACAGCATTTTATGTTTCGGTATATCTTATACATAAATATAAAAATTTTAATTCCAGTGAGCTTTTTGCTGAATTTGTAATAACTGTTGTTATTTTATCGGCAATATGTACGGTTCTGGCTGTAATAGGAATATGGCAGAAAGATAGAAAAGAATTTTTTAATCTTGAAAATAATAATTCGGGTGATAAGCCCCAGAATATTAAATTCCGCGATTATGCTTCGATTTTAAAGCATAATAAACCTATAAGAATGCTTATAATTGCGGCTGCGTCAGATAAGTTCGCTGCTATGGTTTACGGCAATTCTACAGTTATTGTCATGCTATACGGCATACTTATGAAAAATTATCCTCTTGCTGGAATTATTGGCATAATAGTTGGAATACCTAATCTTGGAATTATTTATATAGGAATTAAATATGCACAGAAATATGGACAGAAAAAAGCAATGACAGGAGCGACATGGTTTGCAATTATATTCCAGTCTGTATTGATGATTATGATGATTTTTTGCGATCTTACAAAAGTATCAGTTACGAATATTAATCTTATAACGATAGTATTTTTGACAGTATTTGCACTGCTCAATGGTGTAAAATCAATAACAAACAATATGGTTGTGCCTATGATAGCTGACTGTACTGATTATGAATATACAATAAGCGGACATTTTGTTCCGGGAATCATGGGAGCTTTATTTTCATTTATTGACAAATCATTTTCGGCACTGGGAACATTTTTTGTGGGAATATCACTTTCACTTATAGGTTATTCAAAAGTGTTTCCACAGGTTGGCGACGAACTTACGCAGCCATTAAAATGGATGACAATTTTCTTTTATTGTATAATACCTATTATTGGCTGGCTTATAACTTTATTTGCAATGAGATATTATAAGCTCGACAAAGCTGCGATGAAAAATTTATACAGTCTGAAGGGTGGAAAAGAATGATAAATATAAAAAAAGGCAATCCGGCACAGCGTGGAGCACAAAAAACCGGAAGTATGTCATATAATTTTGCATTTGCAGGTGTTTCTGATAATATAACACTGCTGATATTTGACGGAAGAAAAAATCTGAAATGCAGAGTAGAGTTAGATGAAACATACAAGACAGGCGATGTGTTTTCATGTAATATTTCCGGTGAAAATCTTGATAAAGCAATGTACTGTTATGAGTTAGATGGAAAAATGATACCGGATTTGTATGCAAAGACAGTTACATGCTGCAGTGAATTTAATAAAATACAGGATAATGCTAGATATCTGAGCAGAATTGTGCTTGATGAATTTGACTGGGAAGGTGATATGCCTCTTCAGACTCCATATGAAGACAGTATTTTTTACAAAATTCATGTCCGTGGATATACTAAAAGCAGAACATCAATGGTAAAACATAAAGGGACTTTTGACGGTATTATCCAGAAAGCAGATTATCTTAAAGAACTTGGAATTACGGCGGTTGAACTTATGCCGGCTTATGAATATGATGAAGCCGGACGCTTTCCGGATTATGATGAAAATGAAAAACCATCAGGAATGTATAAAATGGCAGAGCAGGGACGTCCGCTTAATTACTGGGGATATTGCAATGCACTCCATTTTGCACCGAAAGCTTCTTTTACTTCGTGTGCATCATACAAAAATGATTACACATATGAGTTTAAAAATATGGTAAAGCAGCTTCATAAAAAAGGAATAGAAGTTATTATGGAGATGTATTTTAGCGATGAGACACCTGAACTTATCACAGATTGTATACGTTATTGGGTGATGGAATATCATATTGACGGAGTGCATCTGTATGGTCCGCCATGTGCATTAAATGTCTGTGCCACAGACCCTGTTCTTTCATATACCAAAATAATTACAGTGTTCTGGGATGGCAAGAGAGGACATGTGCGTCATATGGCAGATTATAATGATGGGTATCTTGGAATTATAAGACGTTTTCTGAAAGGTGACGATAACCAGCTTGAAGATTTTATAAATACACAGAGAAATAATCCACAGAATGCGGCGGTAATTAATTATATTACTAATCATAATGGATTTACATTAAACGACTGTGTGAGTTATGACAGGAAACATAATGAAGCAAATCATGAAAATAACCGTGATGGCGAGAGCTTCAATTACAGCTGGAACTGCGGATTTGAGGGCCGCACGAAAAAGAAAAAAGTTCTGGCTCTCAGGGAAAAGCAGATGAAAAATGCACTTATGATGCTTATGTTTTCAGCGGGAACACCACTTATTTTCGGTGGTGATGAATTCCTTAACAGTCAGCTTGGAAATAATAATCCATATTGCCTTGATAATGAAATTTCATGGGTAAACTGGAATGATAATGATGTATCAAAAAGAATGACGGAATTTGTAAAGAAACTTATTTCATTCAGGAAAAAATATAATATCCTTCATATGAAAGACAAGCTGCTTGCCTCTGATTCACTTTCATGCGGTTACCCTGATATTTCTTATCATGGAAGCGGTGCATGGTATCAGGTTACAGAAAATTATAACAGGCATATTGGAATAATGTATTGTACAAAATATTCAGATTGTAAGACAAATGCAGGAAAAGATGATGAATTTGAGCTTATATATATTGCATACAACATGCATTGGGAAGCACATGAACTTGCACTTCCAAAAATTTCTGAATCATCATCATGGAATGTGAAAATATGTTCGGCGGATGATGAAAGTGTAAGCGTTACAGACAACAGAACACTTCATATCGCACCGAGGACATCAGCTGTATTAACAGCAACTATAAAAAATATTAAAAATATAAAAAGGGGTCATCGTGAATATAAATAATCCGGAAGAATTAAAAAAATATTTTGAGAAATTTAAAGAACTTGTAAAAAATGAAGAAGCAGATAAAGCAATGCATATGCTTGAAGAACTTCTTAAATCAATAGAAGAACAGGTGAAAGTAAGACGAGCTGGTTCTATAGATGCAAGAGGAAATATAAGCATCAGCGAACCACAGGATAATTGTGAACATATATATATGAGCCTTAATCATGTTATGGAATATTATATATATGCATTTTATTTCAAACCTGATTGCGATGTGGTACTAAGTGAACTTCCATATGGTGAATATTACAGGTCCTATGGCGATTTGTGTGTGAAAAGCGGGCGTTATAAAGCAGGTATTGAAGCATACAGCAACGCAATATGCTGGAATCCCGTAGATTTGGATGCAATTCTTGGACTTGCGGAATGTTACAAGTATCTTAATATGTTAAAAAGATATATGATAGCAACAAAAGAGGCGTACAGGCTTTGCTGCACAAGAGCAACAATGGCCAGATATTACAGAAATATGGGATTTTATTATCTTTCTGCATACAAGCCGGAAGTGGCAAGAGCCTGTTATATATATAGCAATATTTATTACAAAACAGATAATGCAGATGCAGAACTTTCTTATATTGAGCAGGCTTTAAATCAGAAGACACCTAAGCTTTCTGTTAAAGAAATGCAGAAAATGTTTGATGATGAAGGAATTGAGCCGGGACCATCATCAGATACTATAGGTGTAATATACCGTGTCGGACAGATAATGATGGAAAGTCAGGATTATCGACTTGCAAAAGATTGTTTTTCGATAGTTTATGACATAACACAGGAAGAACAGCTTGAAAAGCTTTTGGAGGAACTTGAAAATGTTTGATTCGATAATATTTGACCTTGACGGAACACTGTGGGATTCAACAGTGCCAATCTGCGAGTCATGGAATGTTGTATTAAAAAGACATGCTGAAATAAAAAGACCACCGGTTACAATAAATGAACTTGGTGAATGTATGGGACTTCCAATGTATGATATTGCAGCTAAACTTTTTCCGTTGGAATCAAAAGAAGTACAGACTGCGATTATGGATGAATTGTGTGTGTATGAAAATGAATATCTTTCAGAACATGGTGCGAGGCTTTTTGACGGACTTGAAAATGTATTATCATTATTATCAAAAAAATACAGGCTGTTTATAGTGAGCAACTGTCAGGACGGCTATATCGAAGCTTTTTTAAAGGCTCACAGGCTTGCAAAGTATTTTGAGGATACTGAGTGCTGGGGAAGGACGAGAACATGCAAGGGCGAGAGTAATAAGATTCTTATAAAAAGAAATAATCTTTGTAACCCTGTGTATGCCGGAGATACATCAGGTGATGCCGAATCGGCGGATTATGCGGGGATTCCGTTTATTTATGCAGCTTATGGTTTTGGAAATGTAAGCAGTGATAAATATATTGCGAAAATAGATGATATAAAAAATCTTCCAGAACTCATGGAAGAATTGTAAAAAAACATTGACATTAAAATTTTTTGGTGTTACAATCAGTCACAAGTTAAATAAATAGAAAAAGTCGTTGAACAAAATAGTACATTTAGCACGTACATCACAGAGAGTCAGGGCAGGTGTGAACTGATATGGAAGGCTTTATGGAATGGGTTTGGGAGATGCGTAGGTGAATTTATAAGTAGCTTACGACGTGACCTCACGTTACAGGGGAAAGATATTATATACCGGCAGGTATTAAGTATCGGAATGAGACAAGATTTGTTTTTGTAAACGGTGGCATATCCAGTTTGGATATGTCTTTTTTTATACAGACATCAGAACGGATGCCAATGTATAGAATACACTTTGAATCTTGTGAATAAGGGTGGCACCGCGTTGATTCGTCCCTGACAGCTTTTATGGCTGTCAGGGATTTTTTATATGCAAAGGAGTTGGATTATGAAAAAAGTTTTAAGAGCATACAAAAAGACAGTCAGTATAGTAAATGAAACTGCTATCTGGATGTATGAAAATCTCGGAAGTGACAGAGTTGGTTTCCTTATGGAAAGTAATGAAAAAGAAAGTGGAAAATATACATTTATGGGTGTTGATCCGCAGGCACTTGTTCAGTCACAAAAAGATGGTCTTGTGATAACTGAAAACAATGGAAATGTAACAAAACTAAAAGGAAACCCACTTGTTTTATTAAAAGAATATTTCAGCTCTTTTGAAGTACATTCAGATGAAACACAGGATGAATTTAATGGTGGACTTGTTGGAAGTCTGGGATATGATTTTATAAGATATACAGAAAATCTTCCAGATGATAATGAAGATGAGATTGGAATTGAGACAATCCAGCTTATGCTTGCTCTTAAATTCATTGCCATAGACCATATGGCAGAGACGGTTACGGCGGTCGTTCTTGACGAAGATAACGAAGAGGGAAAGAAAAGAGCACTTGCTGAGGCAGAAAAGCTTATTGATGAAGCGAGAACTCCTGGAAATGAAAATAAAAAGAGCTGTGAAATAAAAAATCATCACGATGGAGTGATAATAAAAAAGTCGGATACGCTTGAACAGTATTCTGAAAAAGTAAATAAAATAAAAGAATATATTAAGGAAGGTCATATTTTCCAGACAGTATTGTCACAAAGATGGACAATACAGACTAAACAGACAGGATTTGATTTGTATAAACAATTAAGAGTTCTTAATCCGTCACCGTATCTTTATTATTATAATTTTGGAAAATTTGAGATAATCGGAAGTTCACCGGAAATGATTGTAAAACAGACAGGTAACAATGTTTATACATGTCCTATTGCAGGAACGAGAAAAAGAGGAAAAACTAAAGAAGAGGATGAAGCATTGGAGCGAGAACTTCTTTCTGATGAAAAGGAAAAGGCAGAACATGTAATGCTTGTTGACCTTGCAAGAAACGATTGCGGAAGGGTATCGCAGATTGGCAGTGTCAAAGTTACAGAATTTATGAGAGTCCAGAGGTATTCACATGTAATGCATATTGTTTCACTTGTTGAGGGAAAAAAACACGGTTCATGTCATCCGCTTGATATGGTTTCCTCATTTTTACCGGCAGGAACATTAAGTGGTGCACCGAAAATCCGTGCAATGGAAATTATAGATGAATTAGAGACAGTAAGAAGAGGTCTTTATGGCGGTGCAACAGGATATCTTGCATTTGACGGAAATATGAATTTTTGTATAACAATCAGAACAATGATTAAAAAAGGCGATAAGGTATATCTTCAGGCAGGAGCCGGAATAGTTGCCGATTCGGTACCGGAAAACGAATATCAGGAATGCTGCAACAAAGTAATGGCACTTGCAAAAACGCTTGTTGAGGAGGAAAATTTATGATTTTGCTGATTGATAACTATGATTCATTTACATACAATCTTTATCAGTATATAGGTACATTTAATGATGATATAAAAGTTGTAAGGAATGATAAAATTACAATAGAAGAAATTGAAAAAATGAATCCGGAAAGAATCGTCATCTCTCCAGGACCTAAGAGCCCAAAAGAAGCCGGAATATGTCTTGATGTAATAAAAAAATTCGCACCGGCGATTCCGATTCTTGGCATATGTCTCGGACATCAGTGTATAGGTGAGGCGTTTGGAGCAACAATCGACCATGCAAAAAAGATATTTCACGGCAAGCAGTCGCTTGTCACACATACAGGAACAAGCGTGTTTACAGGAATTGATTCGCCTGTAAAGGTGGCAAGATATCATTCACTTGCAATAATACCTGAGACAGTTCCTGACTGCCTTTCGGTTATCGCAAAGACAGATGACGGTGAGATAATGGCTGTGAGACATAAAGAGTATAAAACAGTAGGTCTTCAGTTCCATCCTGAATCAATATATACAGAGCATGGCAAACGAATGATAGAAAACTTTGTAAATGACAGAATTTAAGCGGGAGGAAATGAAATGATTCTTGATGATATAGTAGCTGCAAAAAAGAAAAGACTTGTCCGGCATAAAGAAAATGTAAGTGAACAGGATATGAAAAATCTCGCATTAAATGAAAAACGCGTCCCGATAAGTTTTTATAATGCTTTAAAAAAGCAGGGGCTTTCAATTATAGGCGAATTTAAAAAGGCATCGCCAAGCCACGGGAAAATGAATAATAAAATTGAACTTACAGACAGAATAGACCAATATAATAATGCGGTTGATGCGATATCATGTCTCACTGAAGAAGATTATTTTCTCGGAAATACTGATTATCTTAAACAGATAAGAAAGATTACGAATCTTCCTATTATACGAAAAGATTTTATAATTGATGAATATCAGGTGTATGAGGCAAAAGTGATAGGGGCAGATGCAATACTTCTTATTGCTGCAATACTTGACGATGAAAAGTTCAAAGAATTATATGACCTGGCATACAGCCTTTCACTTGACGTTCTGTGCGAAGTTCATAACGAAGAGGAAATGCAAAGAATGATTAATCTCGGAGTTAAAATAATAGGAATTAACAACCGCAATCTGAAGACATTTGAAGTATCTTTGGATACAACAAAAAAACTCGCTTCATTAGCACCTGAAGGAACGGTTCTTGTATCCGAGAGCGGCGTTTTAAATGATGATGACATAAAAGTTTTGAAGGCAAGCGGTGCCGATGCACTTCTTATAGGAACAGCATTTATGGAAAACGAAAATCCAAAAGGACTTGCGTTGGAATGGAAGGCGATTTATGACGGCAATTAAAATATGCGGAATAAAATATGATGAGGATATTGGGATAATCAATGAATTAAAACCTGATTATGCCGGAATGGTGCTTTTCTTTGAAAAGAGCAAAAGAAATATTGCGATAGACAGGGCAGCAGAAATGATAAAAAAACTTGATAAAAATATTCAAAAAACTGCTGTTGTTGTTTCACCCGACATAAATCAGATTAAAGCAATAAAGGATGTGGGATTTGATTACATACAGATACACAAAGATATGCCTGATGATATTCTTGAAAAAATAACAATTCCGGTAATAAGGGCTGTCAATATGCCTGATGAAATTAACGGTGCAGAAACAGAAAGTAATTTTAATGATGAAATTGAAAAACTGATTAAAAATGACAAAATATATGGCATTCTTTTTGATGCCGGGGTGCCGGGAAGCGGAAAAACTTTCCGATGGCACCGCATAAATGGCATAAAAGAAAAAATAAAATACAGCGGAAAAAAATTTTTTCTTGCGGGCGGGCTTAATCCCGATAATGTAAAAGAAGCGGTATTACAGGTTAATCCTGATGTTGTCGATGTAAGCTCGGGTGTCGAAAAAGATACAGGTGCAGGAAAAGACAGAGAAAAAACAGAAAAATTCATAAAAAATATAAGGAAAGAGCAGGAGAAAAATTATGGATAAAAAAGATAACAGATATTATGGAGAATTTGGTGGACAGTATGTTTCTGAATCACTTATGAATACGCTTGATGAGCTTGAAAAAGCATTTGATGAGGCGATTAAGGACCCTGAATTTATTAAACAGTATAATTATTATCTCAAAGAGTATGTTGGAAGAGAAACACCTCTTTATTATGCAGAACGTCTCAGCGAAAAATATGGCCCGAAAATTTATTTGAAGAGAGAAGACTTAAATCATACGGGAGCTCATAAAATTAATAATGTAATAGGACAGATTCTTCTTGCAAAAAGAATGGGAAAAACAAAGGTTATAGCCGAGACAGGTGCAGGACAGCACGGCGTTGCGACAGCTACAGGTGCAGCACTTTTTAATATGGAATGTACAGTTTTTATGGGGGCTGAAGATATTGAGAGACAGAAGTTAAATGTATTCAGAATGGAAATGCTCGGTGCAAAAGTACAGCCTGTCACAAGTGGAAGTTCAACATTAAAGGATGCCACTAATGAGGCGATAAGAACATGGGCAGAAAGAGCAGAAGATACATTTTATATAATCGGTTCTGCCGTAGGTCCCCATCCATATCCTAAGATGGTAAAAGAATTCCAGCGTGTTATTTCAAAGGAAGCAAGAAAGCAGATTCTTGAAAAAGAAGGAAGACTTCCGGATGTTGTAATGGCATGTGTCGGCGGCGGTTCAAATTCTATCGGAATGTTTGCTGATTTTATAGATGATAAAGATGTGAAGCTTGTCGGAGTTGAGGCTGGCGGACTTGGAATTGAGACAGGAAAACATGCAAGTGCAATGGCACTTGGAGAAGTAGGAATTCTTCATGGAATGAAGACATATCTTTTACAGGATAAAGACGGTAATATTGAACTTGCACATTCAATTTCAGCAGGTCTTGATTATCCCGGTGTCGGACCGGAACATGCTTATCTTCGTGACAGCGGACGTGCACAGTATGTTTCTGTTACAGATGATGAGGCAATGCAGGCACTTCTTGAACTTTGTAAGCTTGAAGGAATAATTCCGGCTATTGAGAGTTCACATGCACTCGCGTATGCTATTAAAGCAGCAAAGACAATGGAAAAGGATAAAATAATTGTTGTATGCCTTTCAGGCCGCGGCGATAAAGATGTCAATACAGTACAAAGATACCTTAACGGAGAGGAGACAAACAAATAATGAACAGAATAGAATCAAGAATGAATTATTTAAAAGAAAATAATAAAAAGGCATTTATCACATATACGACAGCCGGATTTCCGAATATGAAAAAAACTAAAGAAATTATACTTGCACAGGAAGAAGCTGGAATTGATGTAATAGAGCTTGGAATTCCTTTTTCAGATCCTGTAGCTGACGGACCTGTAATTCAGGATGCTTCTGTAAAGGCAATTAATGCCGGTGCAAATCTTGAAAAAGTATTTGTTCTAATGAAAGAATTAAGAGATGAAAAATGTGAAGTTCCAATTCTTTTTATGATGTATTATAATACAGCATATCATTACGGACTTGATGCTTTTGTTAAGAAATGTGCCGAGTGCGGAGTTGACGGCCTTATCATTCCTGACCTGCCTTATGAGGAGCAGGATGAAATTCTTGCAATTATAGATAAAACTGAAAATGCACCTGTATTTATTGAGCTTGTTTCACCTGTTTCAAGAGGCAGAATTGCTAAAATTGTAAAACGCTCAAGAGGTTTTGTTTACTGCGTATCACAGATGGGTGTAACCGGTGGTGATGCACATGATTTTCATAAAAATCTTCATGATTATCTTGCAGAAGTTAAAAGACAGAGTGATGTTCCTGTAATGATGGGATTCGGAATAAAGACAGCAGCAGATGTAAAACCATTTGAAGATGTTATAGATGGTGCAATTGTCGGGAGCCGTTTCATTAAATTGCTTGAGGAGAGTAATTTCTCAACTGAAGCAGTAAAAGATTATATTAAAAAATTTAAGGAAGAGATGTAATAATGGTGACATTACTTGCTAAAAATGCTGTCCAGATAAAATGTGGTTTTGAAAATGCTATTATGACGGGAAATTATGAATGTGCATATGCACTGGGGGTGCTTTGTGCAATAAGCGGTCAGCAGCAGTATGAAAATTACGGAAATATAATAGAATTAAAGAAAAAAGTTTTCGACAATATGGGACAGTTTTCATCCGATGATAAAAAAATAAAAAGAATGGTTGAAATGCTTGAAGGCTATGAACCATCAGAACAAATGGACAATCAGATGGAAGAATTATACAGCTGCGGATTTAAAGACAAAGATGTATAAAAATTAACAAAAAAAATTATAGATGTTGACTTTAAAAGTTTAATAGAGTATATTTTGTTCATGTATTAAAAAAATATTAATTTAGAAAGTATAAGGTGAATGTTAATCTATGATAGCAATGGTAGAAGTGGCAGACATCAATAATGCTTATGGTAATCCGGTAGCAGAATTGGTACAGACTGCCTGCAGGTTTGACAGCCATATTACAGTTTCAAATAATGGCAAGTATATTAATGCTAAGAGTCTTATGGGTATGATGGCGTTTGGCTTAAAGAAGGGCATGCAGGTGGAAATTTCAGCTGACGGTGCAGATGAGACACAGGCAGTTGAAACTATAAAAAATTTTTTAGCATGTAAATAATGCTGGATGAGGAGGTAATCATAATGGGTAGAAAAGCATCTTACAGAAGGAATAATGTAAAGGAAGCAGTTAATGATGAGACTGCTGTGAAGAATGTTGAAACAGTAAAAGAAAAAGTTGAAGCTGTAAAAGATAAGGCGGAAGCTGTTGTTGAGGCTGTAAAAGAAAATGTAAAAGCTGAAGCAGTAAAGGCAGAAGCTGCTGTTACAGCAAAAGCAGCAACTGAAAAAGAAGCTGAACAGCCAAAGCCAAGAAGAGGCAGACCTAAGAAATCAGAGACTGCTGCAAAAGAGACAGCAGCAAAGGCAAAAACTCCGGTCAAGAAATCAGCTGGCAGATCTAAAAAGAGCACTGAAGCAAAGAAAGAATTTGTTATTCAGTTTGAGGGTAAATCAGTTAATCAGGCAACAATTATTAAGCGTGTAGAAGCTGATTTAAAGGCACAGAACGTAATAGCAAAAGATATTAAGCTGTATGTTAAGCCTGAAGATAATAAATGCTATTATGTAGCTGATGAAAAAATAACAGGTGATGTTGAACTTTTTTAATAATTAAATAAATATTACATAAAAGGCGGGAGACGTATTGCTGTATATTTTATTTATATGCATCAGTCGTATATCCCGTTTTTTTATGCTTTTTAAATATGTTTTTTTAATATGTTAAAAATTTTCTTTTGAAAATTAATTAATAAAAGTGTATAATATATTACGAGGTATGAAATGCACGGGGATTGATTTGTTTACTTGTCAGAAACGGAGGAATAAAAATGTTTGAAGTAAATGATAAGGTTGTGTATGGAATAGTTGGTGTTTGTGAAGTTGAAGACATTGCAGCACCTCCTATAAAGGGAATTGAAGGAGATTATTATTTTTTACAGCCGGTATATGATGATAAAGGAATAATTTATTCTCCTGTAAATAGTACAAAAGTACAGATAAGAAGTATTATTTCAAAAAATGAATGTGAGAAAATTATTGAGAAGGCAAAAAACTGTGTGAAAGATGAATTACTTAATGAGAAACTTTCTCCGGCAAAGTACGATGAAATTGTAAAATCACAGGATATAGAGCAGCTTATGCATCTTGTAAGACATTTATATAATATTAAAAATGAGCGTGCAAAAGATTTAAGAAAAATGAAATCGGCAGACAGCAGGACTTTATCGCTTGCAAGAAAATTATTATATGGAGAGATTGCGGCAGCATCAGGAAAGGAACTGACAGAAGTTACACATGAGATGGACGCATATTTAGGCATATAGAATTAATGAATATTATTTTTTTATATTACATATATTTGCAATAAGATATTCTTGTGGTGAGCATATGTTTTCCAGTTTTGAATTTGCAAAAAAAAGAATTATTGTCAGACTGATTATATTATTTTTTTTAATTATGGCTATTGGTGCATTTATTATTATTGGATTTTTAACGAAAACGGATAGTGTCAATGAATTAAAAAAAACGGATGCTTCAGGCGGCAATGATTATATGTATGACAGAATAGTTGCTATTACATTTGATGACGGACCGTGCAGCAGGACAACAAACAGACTGTTAGATGGGCTTAAAGAGAGAAATGTAAAAGCAACTTTTTTTCTTGTGGGCGAGAATGCAGAATCAAATGAGAAAGTTGTAAAGAGGATGTATGAGGAAGGGCATCTGATTGGAAATCATACATACTCGCATATAAAACTCGATGAATGTAATATTTCAAGTGCAGTTGGTGAAATAAATAAAACAAATGAAATTATAAAAAATATAACAGGTGAAGATGTGAAATATATAAGACCGCCATATGGTGCATATAGTGACAAACTTCTTTCACATGTTAATATGACTCCTGTGTTGTGGAGTATAGACCCTGATGACTGGGCAACGACAGATACTGCATATGTTGTAAAAAATGTTGTGTATAAAGTTAAAAATGGTGATATTATTCTTTTACACGATATATATGATTCATCTGTGGAGGCAGCACTTGAAATAATAGACCGGTTATCATCGAAAGGATTCGTATTTGTGACAGTTGACCAGCTTATGCTGGATTAATAGTGTAACTTTTTTTGAAAAATGGTTGCTTTTTTTATTTGGTTAGATTATTATTAACTTAATAATGAAAAAATAAATGCAGTGAAAAAGAGGAGTAAGTCATTACTGCCAGAAGAGAGAGCTGTCCACAGGCTGGAAGGCAGCTTTGGAAATGTGTGGCTGAATGTAGCTTTGGAGCAGTATAGCTGAACTTAGAGTAAGCTATAACGGAGTTATTCACGTTAAAGAATATTAATAAGGATTGTACGATTTCCGCTTGATAATCAAAGCGGATTACGGCAATTGAACAAAGGTGGTACCGCGATTATTCGCCCTTTGCAAGGCATAAGCCCTGCAAAGGGCTTTTTTGTGCATATGCCGCAATAATATGTTTATGCGGACAATGAGAAAAAGGAGAATTTTATGAGCAAGGAATTAGAAAAGAATTATAATCCGTCTGAGATTGAGGACAGACTATATCAGAAGTGGCTTGATAAGAAGTATTTTCATGCAGAAGTAGACAGAAGCAAGAAACCATTTACTATCGTTATGCCACCACCAAATATTACAGGTAAACTTCATATGGGACATGCACTTGATAACACAATGCAGGATATTCTTATCAGATTTAAGAGAATGCAGGGCTATGAAGCACTCTGGGTGCCCGGAACTGACCACGCAAGCATTTCAACAGAGGTAAAAGTTACAAATGCACTCAAAGAAGAAGGCATTGATAAGCATGAACTCGGAAGAGAAGGTTTCTTAAAGAGAACATGGGAATGGAAGAAAGAGTATGGCGGAACAATTACAAGCCAGCTTAGAAAAATTGGTTCTTCATGTGACTGGGACAGAGAGAGATTTACAATGGACGAGGGCTGTTCAAAGGCTGTCCAGACTGTATTTATCAATCTTTATAATAAGGGACTTATCTACAAAGGTTCAAGAATTGTAAACTGGTGTCCTGTATGTAATACATCTATTTCTGATGCGGAAGTTGAACATGAGGAGCAGGCTGGACATTTCTGGCATATTAATTATCCGGTTGTCGGCGAGGAGGGAAGATTTGTTGAAATTGCAACAACAAGACCTGAGACACTTCTTGGTGACTCTGCACTTGCTGTAAATCCTAAGGATGACAGATATAAGGATTTAATTGGAAAACAGGTACAGTTACCTCTCACAGACAGAACTATTCCTGTTATTGCAGATGAATATGTTGATATGGAATTTGGTACAGGCGTTGTTAAGATTACTCCTGCACACGACCCTAACGATTTTGAAGTGGGAAAGAGACATAATCTTCCTGAAATTAATATTTTAAATGATGATGCTACAATTAATAATCTCGGTGGAAAATATGCCGGAATGGACAGATACGAAGCAAGAAAGGCTATGGTCGCAGATCTTGCTGCACTTGGACTTCTTGTAAAAGTAGAAGACCACGTTCACAATGTTGGTACACATGACAGATGTAAGACAACAGTTGAACCTATGATTAAACAGCAGTGGTTTGTAAAGATGGATGAACTTATCAAACCGGCAGTTGAAGGTGTAAAAAATGGCGATATTGAGCTTATGCCGGCATCTATGGATAAGACATATTTTAACTGGACAGACAATATCCGCGACTGGTGTATTTCAAGACAGTTATGGTGGGGACACAGAATTCCTGCATATTATTGTAAGGACTGCGGTGAGATGACAGTATCAGCTGAGAAAGTATGTACATGTCCTAAGTGTGGAAGCACTAATGTTGAACAGGATCCTGATACACTTGATACATGGTTTTCATCAGCACTCTGGCCATTCTCAACACTCGGCTGGCCTGAAAAAACAGAAGAACTTGATTATTTCTATCCTACAGATGTACTTGTAACAGGTTATGATATTATTTTCTTCTGGGTAATCAGAATGATTTTCTCAGGATATGAGCATATGGGCAAGAAGCCTTTCAGCAAAGTATTATTCCATGGTCTTGTAAGAGATTCACAGGGACGCAAGATGAGTAAGTCATTAGGCAATGGTATTGATCCACTTGAAGTTATCGAAAAGTATGGTGCAGATGCGTTAAGATATACACTTATAACAGGTAATGCACCGGGTAACGATATGCGTTTTTATTGGGAAAGAGTTGAGGCAAGCCGTAACTTTGCCAATAAAGTATGGAATGCTTCTAGATTCATTATGATGAATGACCCTGATAATAAGATTAAGACAACAGATGAACAGCCGGATAATCTTACTGCAGCCGATAAGTGGATTTTATCAAAGATGAATCATCTTATTGCAGAAGTTACTGAAAATATGGAAAAATATGAGCTTGGTATTGCTGTTGCAAAACTTAACGATTTCATATGGGAAGAATTCTGCGACTGGTATATTGAGATGGTTAAGCCTCGTCTTTACAATGATGAAGATACAACAAAAAATGCAGCAATATGGACATTAAAGACTGTACTTATTGATGCTTTAAAGCTTCTTCATCCTTATATGCCATTCATTACAGAAGAGATTTTCTGCAATATCCAGGATGATGAGGAATCAATCATGATTTCAAGCTGGCCTGTATATGATGAAAAGTTCAATTTCCCTGATGAGGAAGTTGCAATACAGACAATAAAGGAAGCGGTAAGAAATATACGTAATGTTCGTGCACAGATGAATGTTGCACCTAGCAGAAAAGCTAAGGTTTATGTTGTGTCAGAAGATGCTTTAATAAGAGATATATTTGAAAACGGCAGAGTGTTCTTTGCAACACTTGCATATGCAAGTGAAGTTGCAGTACAGAGCGATAAATCAGGTATACCTGATGATGCTGTGTCAGCAGTAATTCCGGGAGCTGTTCTTTATATTCCGTTTGCAGAACTTGTTGATATTGACAAAGAAATCGAGCGTTTAAAGAAAGAAGAAGGCAGATTAAACGGAGAAATCAAGCGTTGCGAAGGTATGCTTGGCAATGAAAAGTTTATATCAAAAGCACCACAGGCAAAGATTGATGAAGAAAAGGCAAAGCTTGAGAAGTATCAGCAGATGCTTGCACAGGTAAGAGAACGTTTACAGGCACTTACAAAGTAATATATGTAAAACGGCAATTTCACAAAGTTTGTCTTGCACATGATAATGTGCGGAAATGGAGGTTATTATGTCAGATATGCGAAGGATGCATTCAATACCTAATGGTCGTTATTCAATGGAGATGAGAAGCGGAAAGCTTCTTGATGTTGATGAAGGATTTACACAGCTTCTCGGTTATACTGATGAAGATATAAAAAATGGACTTATATTCAAACAGCTTATGCCTGATGTAGAATATAATGAAATAATTGCAGATTTGCGTGCCAAGTTTATAGAGAGCCGTTTTGCATGTTATCAGCATGAAATGGTGACAAAAGACGGAAAGGTTCTTGAGGTTGTTTCTTTTGTAAATATTCAGAATAAACTTTTGGAAGGACATCGTGTATTAGAGGTTGGAATGGCTGATATTACAGGATATACAAAGCCTGTTAAATAGGTTTTTGAGGGACAATAATGGAAATACAGTATTCAGAAAAAGCAAAGTTTTTCAAGCCAAATATTTTTAATATTTTAAATGAGCGTAAAGCAAAGATAGCACAGAAGGGAGTTAAGGTGTACGATTTATTTGTCGGGACACCTGACTTTCCACCGGCAGAGCATGTTATGAAAGTAGTGCAGGAAGCTGCTTTGGATCCTGAAAATTATAAGTATTCGCTTACTGATACACAGGAGTTAAAAGATGCAGTTAAAAACTGGTATGACCGTCGTTATGACGTCACTCTTAATGATGATGAGATTATGTCAATAAACGGTTCGCAGGAAGGATTTGCACATGTTGCTATGACAGTATGTAATCCGGGGGATCTCGTTTTAGTACCTAATCCGGGATATCCGATTTTTGAGGTCGGACCGTATCTTAACGATGCTTCAATTGATTATTACGAGCTTGACCCAGATAATCATTATATGCCTATGCTTGATAAAATAAGCGAGGAAAAGGCACAGCGTGCAAAGATGATTGTCGTGTCATATCCGCTTAATCCTACATGTACATGTGCTGATAAAGCATTTTATGAAAAACTTGTAGAATTTGCAAAAAAATATAATATTCTTGTTGTGCATGATAATGCATATTCCGAGATTGAATATGATGGAAGAAGAGGATTTTCGTTCCTTTCAATTCCGGGAGCAAAAGATGTGGGAATTGAATTTAATTCACTTTCAAAGACATACAATCTTACAGGATTAAGAATTTCTTTTGCATTGGGAAATGCAGATGTTATAAAACATTTTAAGACAATACGTTCACAGTTTGATTATGGTACAAGTTATATAGTACAGAAAGCTGCAGTGGCTGCATTAAACGGTCCACAGGATGGAGTTGTCAAGCAGCAGGCACAGTATCAGTCAAGAAGAGATGCACTCTGTGACGGACTTAATGCAATTGGCTGGAAAGTTCCATATTCAGAAGGAACAATGTTTGTGTGGGCTCCTGTTCCAAAGCAGTTTAAGAATTCTGATGAATTCTGTATACAGATGCTTGAAAATACAGGTGTTGTATGTACACCGGGAAGTGCATTCGGAAGTCTGGGCGAGAATCATGTAAGATTTGCACTTGTTCTCAATGAAAATCTTATAAAAGAAGCGGTTGAAAAGATAAAAGAATGGTTTGAAAAAGAAAATATTGAATTATAAGTAAGAAATATTCGGAAAAACAATAATCAGCATTGACTTGACTGCATTACAGTGTTATAGTAATGCAGTCAGCTGATAAAACAATTGAATAGAAGAGTGAGTTTTATACTCCAACCTTCAGGGCAAAGTGAGACAGTAATGTCAATTCTTGACCGGCGGTGATGTATCTGTATGCAGCATGATAATAAGTCCGCGAGCCGAAAAGGCCGATTAAGTGAGAATCTTAAACCGACAGTATAGTCTGGATGAAAGAAGAAGGAGCGTTTAAAAATGACTAATTTATCAAAATTATTTGATTCGTTACAGAAAAACATCGTATTTGTACTGGTGTCACTTGTGCTTATGGCAGTAGTATATTTTATAGCTTTTGGATTTGAAAAGCTAATCGAAAAGAAGAACAATATTAAGTTCTCATCAGAAAAAACCAGAGTAAACAAGATGGTTATCATGGCAATGCTTGCCGCAATTTCAGTTATTTTAATGTATTTTGAATTTCCATTGACTTTTATAGCACCATCATTTTATGAGATTGACCTTAGTGAAGTGCCAGTTCTTATTGGTTCATTTTTATTAGGACCATGTGCGGGAGTTGTTATTGAAGCGGTAAAAGTCATTCTGAAAATATGTATAAAAGGAACTACAACGGCATTTGTCGGTGATTTTGCTAATTTTATTCTGGGATGTTTTTTTGCAGTTCCTGCTTCAGTTGTATATCATTTTCACAGAACAAAGAAAAGAGCGGTATTGGGACTTGTTGCTGGAAGCCTTACACTTATAGTTTCAGGCGTATTTTTGAATGCATTTTATCTGCTTCCAAAATATTCAGAACTTTATGGAATGCCGATAGAGGCATTTATTGCAATGGGTAATAAAATAAATGCAAATATTAATAATGTATTTACATTTGTTGTTCTTGCCGTTGCACCATTTAATTTTGTAAAAGCACTGATATCAAGTGTCATTACTTTTGTTTTGTATAAGTATCTGAGCAGACATTTAAAAGTTTCAGCATGATATGATTAAAAATAGAAATAAAGTCCATACTAAAAATAGTTCGTAAAAAGGAGGACTTTATGAAAAAATGTAAAATAATTATCATGGCAGCTCTTGCAGTTTTTGCAGTGGCGGCACTTGCGGGATGCGGCAATGCTGATAATGAGGAAACAGGGAGTAATCCTGATTCGGATAATGGAGTTGTTGAGCAGATAGTTACAGATGCAGCAACAGGAGCGAAAGAAGTTATAACGGATGCGGCAACAGGAGCGAAAGAAATAATTACTGATGCTGCAAAAGGAATAGAAGATGGTTTTACTGACGCTGTAAATGGTTCAGAGGAGCCGGTTACAGACGATTATGAAGGAATGAACCATGAGCGTTGAAAATCAATAATTATATGCTTGTTTTATGGCAGTATATCTATGCTTTATTGCAGATATGCTGCCATTTATGTATGGTGAACATTTGTTGAAAATTAATAAAAAATGTTGCTTAAATTCTTGGGAAATTGTATAATAAAACACATGATTTTATGATGCGTGATAAGTTACGCGGAAATGGGGAGAAGTTGAAAGATGGATTTGTAAGAGTCGCTGCCTTGACACCCAAAATCAAAGTGGCAGACTGTGATTATAATACCGAACGTATAATTGAACTTATAAAAGAAGCATCGCAAAAAAAGGCTTCACTTGTCGTGTTCCCTGAGATGTGTATAACAGGATATACATGTGGAGATTTATTTTTGCAGGAGACACTTCTTGAGAGTGCAAAGAGAAGTCTCATAAAAATATGTAATGAATCTTTAAAATATAAGAATATGCTTATATTTGCCGGACTTCCATTTGAATATAATTCAAAGCTTTATAATGTTGCTGCAGCAATAAATAATGGCAGGATTCTTGGACTTGTACCGAAAAAATATCTTCCGAATTATGGTGAATTTTATGAGAGACGACAGTTTACTCCGGGATTTGACAAGTGTGTAAATGTTGAAATAAACGGAATGTATACGTTATTTGGCACCAATATTCTGTTCAGATGTGCTGGAATGGATGAATTTGTTGTCGGGGCAGAAATCTGTGAGGATTTATGGACACCTGACCCACCAAGCACGAAGCTGGCACTTCATGGTGCTACTGTGCTAGTAAACTGTTCTGCAAGCAATGAGACAATCGGAAAAAGACAGTACAGGACAGAACTTGTCAAAAACCAGTCTGCAAGGCTTGTCTCATGTTATGTATATTCAAGTGCAGGAGATGGAGAGTCAACACAGGATATAGTATTCGGCGGACATGATATTATATGTGAAAATGGTACAATACTCGGGATGTCAGAGCTTTTTTCCGGACAGCAGATATATGCAGATATTGATTTAAAAAAGATAAAAGCTGAAAGACGGAGAATGACAACATTTGTTCCGGCTGATGATATGTCAGAATGGAATGAGGTCGTATTTGAAGCTTATACAGCCAGTCAGATAAAGCTTGAAAGACATTTTGATAAGACACCATTTGTTCCTAAGAATAAAAAGGAACGTAATGAAAGATGTGAAGAGATATTAAATATTCAGACATTTGGTCTTAAAAAGAGACTTGAACATACTAAATGTAAGAGTGCAGTAGTCGGCATATCAGGCGGACTTGATTCAACGCTCGCACTTATAGTTACTGTAAGGGCGTTTGACGCATGTGGAATTGACAGAAGCAATATAACATGTGTTACTATGCCGTGTTTTGGCACAACTGACAGAACTTACAATAATGCGGTAAGCCTTACAAAAAAGCTTGGTGCAACGCTTAGGGAAATTTCTATAGAAAAGGCTGTGCGGCAGCATTTTGCTGATATTGGACATGATGAGAGTGTCCATGATGTCACATATGAAAACGGACAGGCAAGAGAACGTACACAGATTCTAATGGATATCGCAAACCAGACAAACGGTATGGTTATAGGTACTGGTGATATGTCAGAGCTTGCACTTGGCTGGGCGACGTACAATGGAGACCATATGTCAATGTATGGAGTCAATGCGTCAGTTCCAAAGACGCTTGTAAGACATCTGGTACGTTATTATGCAGATATCTGTGATGACAGTGAGCTAAAGGGTATTTTCCTTGATGTCCTTGATACTCCTGTGAGTCCTGAACTTCTGCCGCCTCAGGAAGATGGAACAATAGCACAGAAAACGGAGGATTTGGTTGGACCATATGAATTGCATGATTTTTTTATGTATCATATATTGAGGTTCGGTGTTAATCCTAAGAAGCTTTTCAGAATTGCCAGATGTGCATTTAAAGGTGAATTTGAAGATAAGGAAATATATAAGTGGCTTCGCACATTTGTATGGAGATTTTTTGCACAGCAGTTTAAGCGTTCATGTCTTCCTGACGGACCTAAAGTCGGAAGCGTTGCAGTTTCGCCAAGAGGCGATTTAAGAATGCCGAGTGATGCAAGTTCAGCCGTATGGATGAAAGAATTAGATGAAATAAAAGAGGAAAATGGATTTTAGGAGGATTAGTAATGGCTAAGGTTAAAGGAAACAAGGCAGTACTTAATAATACAGAGGAAAAGATTGTTACAAAGTATGATAAAAAGGTTCAGAAAAAACAGGAGCAGGAGAAAAGAGATGCAAAAGCTAAAAAGATAACATCGATTGCTGCAACTGTAATTCTTGTAATTATTGTCGCTGTGGCAGGAACAGCAACATGGATGAATTATGATAAGATACATAATGAATATATTGATGTTGACGGCGATAAGATAAGTAAGATTGAATTTGATTTCTATTATTCAATGACAAAGCAGAATATTCTTAATCAGGAATTATTCAGCGGAATGACTTATGGAAGTTATTTTGCATCATATATGGGATATGATACATCAAAGAGTGATTCGTCACAGACTTACGGTGGCAACTCTGATTATACATGGTATGACTATTTTGCTAATGCAGCACTCTCAACAATAAAAGAAGATAAAGCACTTTTAAAGGATGCTGACAAGAATGGATTTACATATAATGCAGATGATGACTATAATAATTTTATTGACAATCTCAAGTCATCTGCAGATTCAGCAGGTTCATCCGTAAAAGATTATTACAAGACTGTATTTGGCGAAAATGCAACAGAAAAGAATATAAAAGGTTATTTGTGCAGTTACCTTAAAGCAGCGTCATATCAGGGAGAACTTCAGACTAAGTTAAAACCTGATGATGCAGAGATTGCTTCTTATTATGAGGAACACAAAGATGATTATGATACTGTAAATTACAGAATATTTGATATAAAAGCAGAGACAGAAAATGATGATAATTCACTTGCTGATGCAAAAGCAAAGGCTGATGAAATGGCAGCAAAAGCTACCGATGAATCATTGTTTGCAGACCTTTGTATAGAATATGCAGGTGATAATGCGGATACATATAAGAGTGATTCTAATGCTTCATTAAAGACACTTGTTAAAAAATCTTCAGTTGACGGTGATGAGGCTGACTGGCTGTTTGACAGCACAAGAAAGACAGGGGACGTAACTGTTGTGTCTGACTCATCTGCAAGTAAATGCAGTGTTGTAATGTTTGTTTCAAGAAGTTATGATTCATCAAATGATTCAACAATTTCAAATGCTATTATAACAGAAAAGTATAATGAACTTATTGCTTCATATGCTGATAATATGAGCGTTAAGAATATTAAGAACAGAATAAAAATGTATGAAGACTAGATTTGATTTTGGCAGATTCAGATGTGCCATATTTGATTTGGATGGCACTCTTTTGAATTCCACGGACGTGTGGGCGAAGGTTGATATTGATTTTCTTGGTAAAAGAAATATTGAAGTGCCTGAAGATTTTATAAGAAAAATAAAAACGCATAATTTTGCAACAGGTTCAAAATATGTAATTGAAAGATTTAATCTTGACGAGAAACCGGAAGATATTGCAAAAGAGTGGTTTGATATGGCTGTACAGGCATATGCTGATGATATAGATTTAAAATCGGGAGCAGCTGATTTTCTTGAGAATCTCAGACAAAAGGGATATAAAATATGTATAGCAACAGCGTCTGACAGGGAATTGTATGAGGCATGCCTAAAAAGAAATAAGATATTTGATTATTTTGATAATTTTACGCAGAGCGATGAGGTTGAAAGAGGAAAAGGATTTCCTGATGTATATGAACTTGCCGCAAAAAAATGCGGATTTGGGGCGGATGAATGTGTTGTTTTTGAGGATGTATATGAAGCTGTATGCGGAGCAGTAAATGGGGATTTTTATACGGTTGCTGTAAAGGATGATGCATCGAATGGCGACATTGAAAAGATAAAAGAAAAATGTAATCTGTTTATAAATGATTATTATGATTTACTTTAAGATTAGGTAAAATTTATGCAGGACAGATTCATTGAAAGGGAAAGAATATGAATAAGAAATATATTTTATTTGATCTGGACGGAACACTTACCGATACAGCTGAAGGGATTACGAAATCTGTCCAATATGCATTGGAAGCACAGGGGATTAAAGAGGAAAATCTTGATAACCTTACGTGTTATATAGGACCGCCGCTTGATGAAAGTTTTCAGAAGTTTCATGGCATGACAAAAGAACGGGCCTGGGAAGCAGTGGAAAAATACAGGGAGAGATATAAAGATACCGGTATATATGAAACCAGTGTGATAGACGGAATGATTTTTGTCCTTGAGACACTCAAAGCAGCGGGAAAGACGCTTGCACTTGCAACATGTAAGCCTGAACCGTTTGCATTAAAAATACTTGAACATTTTAATCTTTCAAAGTATTTTACGGTAGCCTGCGGAAGTAATCTTGATGGGACAAGAAAATACAAAAATGAAATTATTGAAGAGGTTTTTGCAAGACTTAACAGACTTGAAGGAAATGGGGAACTCACAGAGGCTGTTCTTGATGAAATGAAAGCTGATTCTATAATGGTAGGCGACAGAAAAGATGATATATATGGAGCACATAATGCGGATATAGAGGCAGTCGGAGTAAGATTCGGATATGCGGCAGACGGTGAGCTTGAGGAAGCCGGTGCAGATTATATCGTAAATACAGTGTTTGAACTTACAGCACTGCTTCTTATGGATGATGATTCGGTATTGTGTGATTAAGATATATATAATGTATTAGAAAAGAGGTAGAAGAGAATGGTAGCACAGATTTTGGCGGTGACTATCTTCGTTGCAATGTTTGTTCTCATTGTAATTGATAAGATAGAGCGTCAGTACATAACACTAGGATGCGGGGTTATTACACTTGTAGTTGTATTTGGCTTATGTATGCACAGTGTTACAGCAATCATGGATACTCTTAATATTCACAGCATTTTTACCGGAACATTCTGGTATACAGGCGGTGCGGCAGAAGAGTCATCAAGTGGTATTAACTGGGCGACAATTATATTTGTTGCCGGAATGATGGTAATGGTAGAAGGAATGGCAAGAGTCGGCTTTTTCAGATGGCTCTGCATGAGAATTGCCAAACTTGTACATTACAAGACAATGGCGATTTTTATGACATTTATGATTATGTCAGCTGTATTATCAATGTTTATCGACAGCATTACTGTTATTTTGTTCCTTGCAGCAGTTACAGTCGAGTTGTCACAGCTTTTAAAATTTAATCCTGTGCCGATGATTCTGTCGGAGATTTTTTGTGCAAATCTTGGCGGTTCGGCAACAATGTGCGGAGACCCGCCTAATATCATAATTGGAACATCACTTGGATATTCATTTGCTGATTTTATAACAAATACAGGTCTTATTGCACTTGTGGCACTCGTTGCCGTGCTTGTATATTTTTATTTTGTGTTTCATTCAGAGCTTTCGGCTTCTAACGGAGAAAATGTTGATATTTCTTCACTTCCGGACCCGAAAGAGGCAATTAAGGATAAAAAAGGATTTGCAATAAGCTGTATTATATTTGCAACAGCAGTAGTTCTGCTTATAACACATGCCATGACAGGTCTTACGGTTGCATTTATCGGACTTTTTATTGCTCTTGTTACAATTATTACAGCACCTAAACATATACATGAGATAATAAGCAAAGTTGATTATAAGACATTATTGTTTTTTATTGGTTTATTTGTAGTTGTAGGAGGACTCGAGCAGACAGGAATTCTTGAGATAGCTGCTAATTTCATTGGAAAGATAAGTGGTGGAAATGCAATGCTTATGGTGGCAATAATTATATGGCTTTCAGCATTTGCAAGTGCATTTGTCGATAACATTCCTTTTGCAGCAACTATGATTCCTATTATAAAAGCACTTGCCGCAACAGAAGGCGTGAGCCTTTCTACACTGGCATGGGCATTATCAATGGGAACTGATATAGGTGGAAGTGCAACACCGATTGGTGCTTCTGCTAACGTAGTAGGTACATCTGTAGCTGCCAAAGCAGGACATCCTATTGGCTGGGGTATGTATTGCAAGAAAGTAGTTCCGGCTACAATTCTTGTGCTTGTTATTTCCACAGTTGGTATATTTGTAAGATATTTTTAAAGGAGGAGCAGGTGTATGGGAAAACAGCTGATTATAGCGGTAAGCCGTGAATTTGGAAGCGGCGGACATGAGATTGCGGATATTCTTGCAAAAAAATTTAATATTCCGATTTATGACAACAATCTTTTAACTGAAATTGCAAACAGTAAAAATCTTGATGTTGATACTTTGGAAAAATATGATGAAAAGCCAAAGAATATATTCCTTTCAAGAAGTGTAAGGGGCTACAGTAATTCACTTTCGGAAGTGCTTGCACAGATGCAGTTTGATTATATAAGAGAACTTGCAAACAAAGGTGAGTCTTTTGTAATTGTCGGCAGATGTGCGGAGACAGTGTTAAAAAATCATCCGGCACTTGTCTCTATATTTGTACTGGCTGACAAAGAGAGCAAGATTACAAGAGTTTCAAAGCATAATGATATTTCAAGGTCAGAAGCTGAATCACTTATAAATATGCAGAATAAGAAAAGAAAGACTTATCATAACAGATATTGCGAAGATAAGTGGGGCGATTCAAGAAATTATGATGTCTGCGTAAACAGTGCAAAGCTCGGAATAGAGCGTACAGCAGATGTTCTTGAAGAATATATAAAAGAATTTGCACAATAAATAGTTATTTAAATATTTATTACACATCTGTCATGTGAAAAATGGCAGATGTGTTTTTTTATGCCCTTGTTTTGACAGTTAAATACGCAGAATGTCAATTTGAAAAAATAAGAGTTCAATATTTGACAGATGTGTTGTATATTAATAATGCAAAAGAAATAATTAATATCATGAAACGGAGAAAGTAAGTGGAGAAACAGTTTATAGCTGTTATTATTATATTTATACTAATTGCTGTTACAGTTGTAATTTTCCTTGTAAAAGCTCTTCTTAAAAATATGGAAAAGTACAGGGCAGCGTTAGAGACAGTTAATAATCTAGAGCAGCTTAATGCACGCATGAGAAGCCAGAGACATGATTACATAAATCAGATGCAGGTTATATATGGACTTCTCGAACTTGAAGAGTATGATGAGGCACTCGATTATCTGAAACCGATTTTTACGGATATGATGAAAGTCGGTAAGGCATTAAAGACAAAGATTCCTGCTGTCAATGCACTTCTTATGGCAAAGATGCAGACGGCTGAAAAACAGAACATTGACATGTATGTTGAAGTTAAGTCCAACCTTGAAAATATAGGAGTTGAGGGCTGGGAATTGTGCAAAGTGATGTCTAACATAATTGATAATTCTATAGCTGCTTCGTTGCAGAGTGAGTATGAAAGCCGAAAGGTATATATAGAAATCAGTGAGTCAATTGATTCGTATATTATAAGAATAGGAAATAATGGTCCGGTTCTTACAGCTGATGATAAGAAAATTATATTTAAGTCAGGATATTCAACAAAGAAAGAACCGGGACACGGTGAGGGGCTTGCAATTGTAATGAATATATTAAAAAAATACAATGCAAAAATAAAAGTCGACTCATCAGATAAAGAAACATTTTTTGAAATAGAATTTGTTAAAAAAGGAGATGGATTATTATGAACACAATGGAAGTTATTGGAATTATATTAATTATTGCCGGAATTATTCTTGCATCTGTCGAGATGTATATTCCGGGATTCGGAGTACCGGGAATATCAGCTGCAATATGTCTGGTGTCAGGTGTGCTTCTCACAGCAAAGAATGTTATGCAGGGAATTATAATTGTTATCGGAATTTTATGTATTCTTCTTGTTATATTTGTGATTATGTATTTTCTTATATTCAAGGCAAAAGTAAAATCGCCGATAGTTCTTGATAATGCGATAGACAGTAATGCCGGATATCTGGGGGAAGATGACCTCAGATACCTTCTTGGAAAAGAAGGCGTGGCAGTTACAGATTTAAGACCTGCCGGAAAAGGTAATTTCGAGGGTGTCGAATTTGATGTTAATTCTTCAGGACAGTTTATCCAGAATGGTGCTAAAATAGTTATTTTTAGTATAAAAGATTCAAGACTTACTGTGAAAGAAGTGTAAGAGAGGCGGGAAAACTTTTATGAAAGTTATGATAGTTGAAGATGAAGAGGGCATAAGAAAACTTCTTGTAAAGATTGTTTCAAAAAATGAATCATTTCAGGTTGTTGCAGAATGTGCAGGTTTTCATGATGCTATAAAGATGTATTCTGAATGTCAGCCGGACATTATATTTATGGATATTGAGATAAAAGAAAATGAAGCAGATGAAAATGCAAGCGACAGGGTAAATGGTGTTGAGTGTGCAAGAATTCTAAGCAATATTAATCCTGATTTAAAAATTATATTTGTGACGGCACACAGTGAATATATGTCAAATGCTTTTGATATATATGCTTATGATTATATAGTAAAACCTTTTGATATACAGCGTGTTGAACGTACATTAAGAAGGATTGCCGCTTCTGGGGAAAATGTAACCAGTAGTGACAACACCGGTAAGGTAAAATCCTCGCTAGGCAGAAAAATGATGATACGTGGCAGGGAGAGTACGAATTTTATAGATATAGATGAGATTGTAATGGTTGAAAGACAGGGCAAATCTACAATAATACATACAATCCGGGATGAATATAATACGTCAATGGGGCTTGGCGATATTGAGGAAAAGCTGACTGACAGTAAGTTTATAAGAAGTCATAAATCTTTTATAATTAATATGGATTATGTGAGCAGAATAGAACCATATGGACGCTGGACATACATTGTCAAGTTTAACGGAAAAGATTATGACGCACTTATTACATCGTCAAAGTATGACGAGATAAAGAAAATCTATGGGTAAGAAAGTATAGTGCAATGTACATTACGAAAAAAATAAACGGACAGGAGGAATTTTATGAATAATGTTTTTTGGCGTGACAGGATGGAAAGAAATAATTCCGATTTTGAGGGAAGCGGAATCGGAGAAGGCAGATTCGATGAATATGAGGAAGAAAAGGCAAAATTTTCTGACGCAATACTTCCATTTATAATTCTTACATTTATGATTATCGGACTTGCAGGAATTATTTATCTTCATATTACGGAAATTAGAAAAATATCCGGTGCGACGGCAGTTGAGATTGAATATGACGGAAAACAGCAGTTTGTTACATGGAAAGCACCGGATGGAAGAACATATTCTTACAATGCTTCGTATGCACCTGAAAAAAGCAATTCAGTGACGCTTTATTATAAAGGAACTGACTATAGAAATGGAATTATAAAAACCGACGTTGCGTCGTGGATAAAGTTCTATGCAGCTTTTACGGTTATCATCGGCGGTTTGATTTTTTGGATTTATAAGATTTTTCATAAGAAAAAACATTTTATATCAAAATAATGCTGTGCCAATATAATAATATCTGTTGGTTAAAGGCTCTGAGACATCACATTTGTGTGTTTCGGAGTCTTTTTTGTTACGGCGGTGTAAGGTTACGCTGTTGCAACGATAGGAAGATGTCAGCGATGACACGGCAATAATTCTGCTGGGGTGCACTAATCGCAGTTTTATAAAAAATTTTGAATTTAAGTATTGAATTTGGCAAAGAATCATAATATAATGTTTCAAGAATTCCTAGTAAGCCAATCGGAATTCTGAAAATAACAAGATTGTGAAAGGATGAAAAATGATGAGCAATAATTTGTTGGAAGTAAAAGACTTGTCAGTAAATGTTGAAGAACAGCAGATTCTTCGTGGTATAAATTTGAATATTGGTAAAGGAGAGACTCATGTGCTTATGGGACCTAACGGTGCAGGTAAATCTACACTCGGATACACTATAATGGGTAATCCTAAGTACAGCGTTACAGGCGGCGAGATTATATTTAACGGAAAGAATATAGTTGATGAAGAGGTTAATGTAAGAGCAAAAGACGGAATATTCTTATCATTCCAGAATCCTATCGAAATACCGGGAATTTCACTCAGCAATTTCATAAGAAGTGCATTGGAGCAGAGAAATGGTAAGAGAATCCGTCTCTGGGAATTCAAGAAAGAATTAAAAAAGGCAATGGAAGTTCTTGATATGGATGAGTCATATGCGGAAAGAGACCTTAATGTGGGATTTTCAGGTGGTGAGAAAAAGAAGGCAGAGATTTTACAGCTTCTTATGTTAAAGCCGTCTCTTGCTATTCTTGACGAGACAGATTCTGGCCTTGATGTAGATGCGGTGCGTACAGTATCTAAGGGTGTCTGTGAATATCAGAAGGACAAGGATGGTTCTCTTCTTATTATCACACATAATACTAAGATACTTGAATCACTCCACGTTGATTACACACATGTTCTTGTAGATGGTAAGATTGTTACAACAGGCGGAGCAGAGCTTGTAGAAGAGATTAACAATAACGGATTTGACAGATTTGTGAAGGGAGAGTAATTACCCATGAGAGAAAAGACGAACGTCAATGATGTAGACAGAAGTATGTATGACTTCCGAAATGAAGAAAAAGATGTATACAGAGTAAAAGAAGGACTTACACCAGCGATTGTAGAAAAGATTTCATCTGAGAAACATGACCCTGTGTGGATGCAGAATTTCAGACTTGAGTCACTTCAGATTTACAATGAGATGAAAGTTCCTGACTGGGGTCCGTCAATTGAGGGACTCAATATGGACGATATTGTAACTTATGTCCGTCCAAATACTAAAATGAGTGCAAAGTGGTCTGATGTTCCGGAAGATATTAAGGATACATTTGAAAAACTTGGTATTCCTCAGGCAGAAAGAAAATCACTTGCCGGGGTTGGTGCACAGTATGACTCAGAACTTGTATACCACAATGTCCGTGAAGAAGTTGCAGCACAGGGGGTTGTATACACAGATATGGAAAGTGCATTGACAGGTGAGTATGCAGATATGGTTAAAAAGCATTTTATGAAGCTTGTAACACCTAGAGACCATAAATTTGCCGCACTTCACGGAGCTGTATGGTCAGGCGGTTCATTTGTATATGTACCACCCGGAGTTTCAGTTGAGATTCCGTTACAGTCATATTTCAGACTTAATGCACCGGGTGCAGGACAGTTTGAACATACGCTTATTATTGTAGATGAGGGCGCATATCTTCACTTTATTGAAGGATGTTCAGCACCAAAATATAATGTTGCCAATCTTCATGCCGGTTGCGTTGAATTATTTGTTGGTAAGAATGCGAAACTCAGATATTCAACTATAGAGAACTGGTCAAAGAATATGTATAACCTTAATACAAAGCGTGCATTAGTAGAAGAAGGCGGTACTATTGAGTGGGTATCAGGTTCATTTGGCTCACATGTTTCATACCTTTATCCTATGAGCGTATTAAACGGAGAAGGTGCGAGAGCAGAATTTACAGGAATAACATTTGCTGGAAAAGGACAGAATCTTGATACAGGTACAAAAGTTGTCCATAATGCACCTAAGACGACATCATATGTCAATACAAAGTCAATTTCAAAAGATGGCGGCATAAGTACATTCAGAAGCTCTGTTGTTGTAAAACCACAGGCAAAGCAAAGCAAGTCTGCAGTATCATGCCAGTCACTTATGCTTGATGATATTTCCCGCTCAGATACAATTCCGGCAATGGATATAAGAACAAAGGATGCTGATGTCGGACATGAAGCAAGAATTGGAAGAATCAGCGACGAGGCTGTATTCTATCTTATGTCGAGAGGTATTTCCGAGGAAGAGGCAAGAGCAATGATTGTAAGTGGTTTTGCCGATAATGTATCAAAAGAACTTCCTCTTGAATATGCAGTTGAAATGAATAATCTTATCCGCCTTGAAATGAAAGGCAGCATAGGTTAATGATGCAGAAATGGAGAGTAATATGGATATTAAGATAAATGAATTGTCAGCAAAAACATTTAACTGGCTGGGAATGAATGAAAGCGTTGTCAAAGATGTGCCGGAATTTGAGTGCGGAAGCATGGTTGTGACAACTCCTGACGAAGTTACATGTGAAAGAGAACTTGTGGACAGTATTGCACTTTCCGGCATTGACAAAGAAACAAGTGGCATGGGAAGAGATATTGATGAACTTATAAGTGATTCAGGCGTAAACAGCTTTGTTTTAAAGACAAAACCGGGAATTACATCGTCAAAACCGGCTATAGTAAAAGTGCCTGCTGATGCGGGAACAATTAACAAGCTTGTTATTGAGACGGATAAGGACAGCATAATAACTGTTGTGATGGATTATCTTTCAGACAGTCTGCATGATGAAGAAAAAAATAAAATGTTTGGTGTCCAGACAAGAATACAGGCTGGAAGCGGCTCAAAAGTTAATCTTGTCCAGCTGTTAAGACATTCTTCAGATTATTCATGCCTTAATGATATCGGGGCGGTTCTTGATGATAATGCACGACTTAACATAGTACAGGTTATACTTGATGGCGATAAAAATTATATGGGTTGCCGTGTTGTTCTTAAAGGAAAAGGAAGTTCATTAAAGACTGATATCGGTTATATGGTAAACAATGACGGCAGACTTGATATGAACTATGAAGCCGTTCATGAAGGAAAAGTTACAGAGAGTGAAATAAATGCAGCCGGTGTATTGAAAAACGGTGCATTTAAGCTGTTCAGAGGTACAATTGATTTTAAGAAAGGGGCAGCCGGTGCTGTAGGTAACGAAAAAGAGGATGTGCTCTTGCTTGATGATAATGTTGTAAACCAGACAATTCCTATTATTTTATGTGCTGAGGAAGATGTTGAAGGTAACCATGGTGCAACAATAGGTGAGCTTGATGAGCAGATAATGCTTTATATGCAGGCAAGAGGTCTCAGCCGTGAACAGGTATATGAAGAAATGTCAAAGGCAAGAATTAAGGCGGTATGTAATCTTATACCGGATGAGGATACTAAAAATATGATGAGTGATTACCTTGAAGGTGAACAGTTACTTGAAAATGGAGGCGAGCAGGAGAATGAATAAAGAGCAGTTCAGACAACAGGGAATTGAAATAAGAAAAGATTTTCCGCTTTTTAATTCTGCTGATGTTGTATATCTTGACAATGCTGCAACTTCACAAAAGCCTGAATGTGTAATACAGGCAGAGCGTGATTTCTATGAAAAGTCAAATGCAAATCCGCTTCGAGGTCTTTACGCACTTGCTGAGAAAGCAACAAAAGAGTATGAAGATGCAAGAAAGACAGTTGCAGATTTTATCGGTGCAGCAGATTCATCAGAAATCATATTTACAAGAAATGCAACTGAAGGACTTAATCTTGCCGCATACTGCCTTTCACAGATAATGTTAAAAGAAGACGATGAGATTGTTGTAAGCATCATGGAACATCACAGCAATCTTTTACCATGGCAGCAGGCCGCAAGAAGAACAGGTGCGGTTCTTAAATTTATTGAATGTTCAAAAGACGGCGTTATAACAGATGAAGCTTTTGAAAATGCTATAACAGATAAGACGAAAATAGTTGCAATGACACAGATTTCCAATGTACTTGGAAGTAAGAATGATATAAAGAAATATGCTTCATATTGCCATGACAGAGGAATTGTTTTTGTTGCTGATGGAGCACAGAGTGTTCCGCATATTCCTGTTAATGTCCAGGAACTTGGAGTGGACTTCCTTTCATTTTCGGGACATAAAATGTTTGCACCTATGGGAATTGGCGTATTATATGGAAGGAAATCACTTCTTGAGCAGATGCCACCATTTCTTTATGGTGGTGAAATGATTGAATCCGTTACAAGAGAAAGTGCGGTATATGCGGAGGTTCCTCACAAGTTTGAAGCGGGAACAGTTAATGCGTCAGGTGCGGTTGCACTGGCAGAGGCGATAAGATATATCAACAAAACCGGATTTGATGTTATACAGGAAAGAGAAGATTATCTTACAAAGTATGCTTTTGAAAAAATGACAGCCGTAAATGGTGTGCATATTATAGGCTCGCCTGATGCATCATCACATCACGGAATATTATCATTTACACTTGACGGAGTACATCCGCATGATGTAGCATCTATACTTGATGCAGATAATATAGGAGTGCGTGCCGGACACCACTGTGCACAGCCGCTTCTTGCATATCTTGGTATTTCTTCATCTACAAGAGTGAGTCTTGCATTTTACAATACATGTGAAGAAATAGATACATTTGTGGATAGTCTTTCACAGATAAGGAGACAGATGGGTTATGGAGAATAAGACATTCTATAATGAGGTACTGACAGACCACAATCTTCATCCTGGTCATAAGCATGCACTTGATGATGCCAATATGATTCTTGAGGGTGTTAATCCAAGCTGTGGTGATGACATTTTTCTCAATCTTAAATTTGAGGACGGAGTTATCAAAGATGGTTCATTTCAGGGTGACGGCTGTGCTATATCACAGGCATCAGCTGATATGATGCTTGATCTGATTGTTGGAAAAACAAAAGAAGAAGCTTTACAGCTTGCTGATATTTTTTTGAGAATGATAAAGGGTGAAGCATCAGATGATGAAATTGACCAGCTTGAGGAAGCATCAGTATTAAAGGATATTTCGCATATGCCGGCAAGAGTAAAATGTGCTGTGCTTGGATGGCGTACATTAAATGAAATGTTTAAAGATGGTAAATAAGTACTATTGGTGAGCTTATATTTCCCTGTTACATTTACAGCTAATATATTTAGGTGTTATAATTATATGCAACAAAGATGTATTAGCTAATGATGTAATCAGGGGATTTTATTTTATGAAACAGAAGAAAAACGGTTTTTTTATTACAATTATGCTGCTTTTGATATCGTTGGCTTTTATTGTGACGGTATCAGTTGTATTTAATAATATAAAGACAAATCTTGAAAGCGAAATTATTTCGAGTCTCAGTGAGGAAGCTGAAGAGAATGCAGCTTTGATTAAAAAAGAGATTGATGCAAAATTTGGTGTATTGCAAAGTTTTGCAAATGAATTATCGTCAACAGGTGATGAGATTGCAGAGATTCGCGATATGCAGAGTTTCGTTGAAGTGTATAATTTTAGAAGAATGGGATTTGTTGACCTTAATGGTATTGCGAAGACGACAGATGGATTTGAAAAAGATTTGTCATTCAGGGAATTCTATCAGGTTGGTCTTAAAGGTGAATCATTTATTACAGAATCGCTTCAGGATACTGTAGGTGATTATACAGAAGATATGATAAATATTCTCAGCGTTCCTGTATATGATGATAAAGGTGAGATTAAGGGCGTGTTGTTTGCTACATATCTTACAGAAAAATTTCACGAAGTGATATTTTCAGATTCATTTCAGGGTGAAGGATATACATATATTGTTGCCGGCGATGGTGATGTAATATCATCATATGGTGACGGGATGCAGAAAGAATATGATAATATTTTCATATATACAGGTGATGCGGCACAATATGACGATGCCATACAGGAAAAAGTTGAAAATGATATGCGGGAGAAGCTTAGCAGGGTTGGTATAGGTGTTAATGAGGATAACGATAAGTATTTTTATTGCTATAAACCACTCGAGATTGAGTCTGCTGATATGAACTGGTATATTTTCTCTATTGAACCAAAGAGTGTTCTTGATGAAAGAATGCATCCTATAATGAGAGATATACAGTTTCTTACAGTTATCCTTATATGCATCCTTGTTATGGCTAATATTATATTCTTATATTACAATGTAAGAAGAAGACAGGAATTATTCAGGCTTGCATATAAAGATAGTATTACAGGTGGAGATAATTTCTCAAATTTCAAGGAAAAAGCAAAGAAGTATGAAAATATAGAAGGATATGTAATTGCACTTGATATAAGTGAGTTTAAGCTCGTCAATAATGTATGCGGCAACGCCCGTGGTGATGAAGTATTAAAGGCTATATGGGATGTCATAATGGCTAATTGCAATGATAATGAGCAGGCAGCCAGAGTTAATGCTGACAGGTTTGTAATATTTTGGATTGAAAGAAGCAAAAAGACAGTTACTTACCGTATCGAAAAGCTGATAAATGAGATTGAAGGCATATCAGAGCAGTTGAGCGTGCCTAGATTGTATCCTGTAATAGGAATACGTGCTGTAGAAAAGCTTGATGATGCAGATAAACGTTATGGTGAGGCATTGAGAGCTAAAGCACTTGTAAAGAACAGACGTGACCGTCATTATGCTTTTTATGATGAGATTGATTATGATACAATAGTTGAGAATAAAAAGCTGGAGAATGGTTTTGAGAAAGCACTTGCAGATAAGAAATTTGAAGTGTGGTATCAGCCTAAATTTAACTCACATACAGGTAAAATAGTTGGCTCAGAGGCACTTATCAGATGGCGTGCGGACGATGGTTCACTTATTTCACCCGGACGGTTTATTCCTTTGTTTGAAAAAAATGGTAATATAATAAGACTTGATGAATATGTATTCCGTGAAGTGTGCAGACAGCAGAAAGAATGGCAGGAAGAAGGGATTCAGATACTTCCTGTATCTGTAAACATTTCCAGATTCAGCCTCTACTATTCAAATGTTGTAGAAAAATATGAGAGGATAATTAACTATTATGATGTGGATCATAAGTATGTACAGATAGAGATTACAGAGAGTGCAATAATTGAAAATACTGTGATTGTTGAACTTATACAGAAATTCCATGATGCAGGTTTCGATATTCTTCTGGACGATTTTGGAAGTGGATATTCATCACTTGCATCTCTTAACCAGATGCCATTTGATACAATTAAGCTTGATAAAAGCCTTGTTGATTATGTTGGCAATGAAAATGGTGAGAAGCTTCTTAAATTTATTGTACAGCTTGTCCAGAGTCTTGGAATGAAGATAACAGCAGAAGGGGTAGAATATAAAGAACAGCTTGATTTTCTTGAAAATCTTAACTGTGATGACATACAGGGGTTCTATTTTTCAAAACCTCTTATGTTAGCAGATTTTTCAGCAAAACTGACGGAAAATAATTAATAAATAAAACTATTGAAATGCTAGGAAATAAAGTGATAAGCGGATGCCTGAAGCATCCGCTTATATTATGAAAGAGGATAGAATCTATGCTTACACAATTTTCAAGAACAGAGCTTCTGCTTGGTAAAGAAGCAATGGATAAACTTGCAGCTTCAAGAGTTGCGGTGTTCGGAGTCGGCGGAGTCGGCGGATATGTATGCGAGGCACTTGTGAGAAGTGGTGTCGGTGCATTTGACCTGATAGATGATGATAAGGTTTGTCTTACAAACCTTAATAGACAGATAATTGCGACAAGAAAAACAGTCGGGCAGTATAAAACAGAAGTTATGCGTGACAGAATCCTTGAAATTAATCCTAAGGCGGATGTGAGAATTCACAAATGTTTTTTTCTGCCTGAAAATGCAGATGAATTTCCATTTGATGAGTATGACTATATAGTTGATGCAGTTGATACTGTTACAGCAAAAATTGAGCTTGTAATGAAAGCCAACGAGATGAATATTCCGATTATAAGCAGCATGGGAGCAGGAAATAAACTTGAACCAAGCATGTTTCAGGTGGCTGATATATATAAGACAAAGGTATGCCCTCTTGCAAAAGTTATGCGAAGAGAGTTAAAGAAACGTGGAATTAAGAAGCTGAAAGTTGTATATTCAGAAGAAAAGCCGGTAAGACCGCTTGAAGATATGGCGATAAGCTGTCGTACAAACTGCATATGTCCACCTGGTGCACAGCATAAATGCACGGAGAGAAGAGTTATTCCGGGCAGTACAGCATTTGTTCCGTCTGTTGTTGGACTTATAATAGCAGGTGAAGTTGTTAAAGATTTATGTGATTATAAAAGACGTGACGAATAAAGCAAGGAGAATTTATGGCAGATATTACAGAAAACCAGCAGATTAAATATGAAAAGCTGAAGCAGTATATTAAAGAATTAGGCTCTGTTGCAGTGGCATTTTCAAGTGGAGTTGATTCTACGTTTTTGTTAAAGGCAGCACATGATGTGCTCGGTGATAACGCCATAGCTGTCACAGCACGTTCATGTTCATTTCCTAAAAGAGAACTCAATGAGGCAGTGGATTTCTGCAAAAAAGAGGGAATAAGACATTTTATATGTGATTCTGAGGAATTAAAAATAGAAGGATTTGCCCAGAATCCGAAAAACAGATGTTATCTTTGTAAACATGAACTTTTTGAAGAAATCAAAAAAATTGCTGATGAAAATGGAATTGCATGTATTGCAGAAGGCTCCAATATGGACGATAATGGGGATTACAGGCCAGGACTTAAAGCAGTTGACGAGCTTGGCATAAAGAGCCCATTAAGAGAGAGCAAAATGACAAAGGACGATATAAGAGCATTGTCAAAAATGCTGGGACTTCCTACATGGAACAAACAGTCATTTGCCTGTCTTTCTTCAAGATTTGTATATGGAGAGACTATTAATGAAGAGAAACTGGGAATGGTAGACAAAGCAGAGCAGCTTCTTCTTGATATGGGATTTCATCAGGTAAGAGTAAGAATTCATGGTATGATGGCAAGAATTGAAATTGAACCGGCTGAATTTGATAAACTTATGAAAGAAGAAAACAGATTTAAAATTGTGCAGGAATTTAAAAAGTATGGTTTTACATATGTTACACTGGACCTTTTGGGATACAGATGTGGAAGTATGAATGAGACACTTAAAGACGAGGAGAAAAGATAAGTGAAAATTAGCAGTATTGTGGGAAAAGACAAATTGACACTGTCATTTGAAGTATTTCCGCCTAAGACGGATTCAGATTTTGAAAAAGTTAAAGAAGCTGCTTTTGGAGTGGCAGCAATAAAGCCGGCATATATAAGTGTTACATATGGTGCCGGTGGAAGTACAAGCACAAATACGCTTGCAATAGCAAAAGGAATTCAGGAAAAATATGGTGTTGCAACAATTGCACATCTTACATGCGTTGGTGCATCAAAAGATTCAATTATAAAATCACTTTCTGATATGAGAGATGCAGGAATAGAAAATGTACTTGCACTTCGTGGTGATAAGCCTAAGTGGTTTGATGGAGAACCTTTTAAAGAATACAAATATGCATCTGAACTTGTATCAACAATAAAAGAGTTTGGTGGTTTTTCTGTAGGTGGTGCATGTTATCCTGAAGTACACCCTGATTCAGCAAACAGACAGGAAGATATAATTAATCTTAAAAAGAAGGTTGATGCCGGATGTGAATTTCTTACAACACAGATGTTTTTTGATAACAGCGTTTATTATGATTTTGTTGAAAATGTGCGTAAAGCAGGAATTGATGTGCCGGTAATTCCGGGAATAATGCCTATTACAAGAGAATCACAGATTGAAAATGTAATAAAACTTTCAGGCTGTAAGATGCCACAGCAGTTTATTAAAATTGTAGACAGATTTAAAGAAGACAAAGCATCAATGAAGCAGGCAGGAATTATATATGCGACACAACAGATACTTGATTTATATGCAAACGGAGTGAAAAACGTCCATGTATATTCAATGAATGATTCATCTGTTGCGGGTGCAATTTACAATAATCTGTCTGATATTTTATCAATGTAAATAACGGAGTGCAGAGTATGAGTATATCAGTAAAAAGAATGAAAAAACTTTTAAAAGATGATTATCAGATTATAGATATAAGAAGTGCTGCTGAGATTGCACACGGCGAAATTCCGGGAGCAGTAATCGTGGCATCTGAAAATGTACTTGATAATAAAAATATAGATTATTCTAAAAAACTCATTATATGTTGTGCAAGAGGCGAGAAAAGCGAGGAGACAGCCAGGCTTTTACAGTCGGAAGGTTACGATGCACAAAGTCTTGAAGGTGGATTTGGGGCATGGCTTCTTGATAAAATGAGCATGACTGATGAAAATGAGAAGGCTTTTGAAGTAGAAAAGAGTCTCCGTAAAAAATTCAGAAAAGAAATATGGTCAAAGTTCACAAAGGCCGTAAATACATATGAGCTTGTGAAACCGGGTGATAAAATAGCGGTTTGTATTTCAGGCGGAAAAGATTCAATGCTTATGGCAAAATGTTTTCAGGAATTAAAGCTTCATGACAAGTTTGATTTCGATGTGAAATTCCTTGTTATGGATCCGGGCTACAGTCCGAGAAACAGGCAGGTAATAGAGGAAAATGCAAGGATTCTTAATATACCGATTACCGTATTTGAATCTGATATTTTTGAGTCTGTATACAATATTGAAAAATCACCTTGTTATCTGTGTGCGAGAATGAGAAGAGGACATCTTTATGCGTATGCTAAAGAACTCGGATGTAATAAGATTGCACTTGGACATCATTATGATGATGTTATAGAGACGATACTTATGGGAATGCTTTACGGTGCACAGGTACAGACAATGATGCCTAAACTTCACAGCACGAATTTTGAGGGAATGGAGCTTATCCGCCCACTCTATCTTGTGAGAGAAGATGATATAAAAGCATGGCGTGATTATAATGGACTTAATTTTATCCAGTGTGCCTGCAAATTTACGGATACATGTACAACATGTAATAATGAAGAAAACCAGTCAAAGCGGGTTGAAATCAAGGAACTGATAAAAACATTGAAGCAGGTTAATCCTCATGTTGAGAGTAATATTTTCAGAAGCGTTGAAAATGTTAATATTGACACAGTTATTGCTTATAAGCAGAACGGTGTAAAGCATAATTTCCTTGATGAGTATGATAATAAATGAAATTTTCAGATATAAGTTTTGGGTCTTTTGGGAGTGAATGAGAATGATTTATCTTGATAATGCCGCAACAACAAAAGTAAACAAAAAAGTTTTAGAGTCAATGATGCCGTATTTTTCGGAAATTTACTGCAATCCTTCGGCTGCATACAGCTTTGCAACGAAAGGCAGGATTGCGATTGAAGAAGCGAGAAATCATGCGGCAAAGCTGATAGGTGCTTCTGATATGGAAATATATTTCACAAGCGGTGGAAGTGAATCTGATAATTGGGCGATTAAGGCTGTAGCAGAATCATTTTCTGATAAAGGGAAACATATTATTACAACAAAAATTGAGCATCATGCAGTGCTTCATACATGTGAATATCTTGAAAGACATGGATTTGATATAACATATCTGAATGTTGATTCAGATGGCAAAGTAAGATTGGATGAACTTAAAAAATCGATAAGAGAAGATACAATTCTTATTTCAGTAATGACAGCAAATAACGAAATAGGAACAATACAGCCGGTTGCAGAAATCGGTAAAATAGCACATGAAAAAGGAATACTTTTCCATACAGATGCAGTTCAGGCATATGGACATATACCAATTAATGTTGACGAGATGAATATTGATTTGCTGTCTGCAAGCGGACATAAGTTTAATGGTCCTAAGGGTGTCGGGATAATGTATATAAGAAAAGGAGTGAAAATCCGTTCATTCATACATGGCGGTTCGCAGGAGCGTGGCAGACGTGCCGGAACTTATAATGTACCGGGAATTGCAGGGCTTGGAACAGCGGCAAAGCTTGCCATGGAAAATATGGCAAAACGTGCTGAAAAAGAAAAAGAATTAAGAGATTATTTTATTGACAGAATATCTGCGGAAATTCCATATACTGTATTAAACGGACACAGAGAAGACAGGCTTCCTAACAATATTAATTTCTGTTTTCGATTTGTTGAGGGTGAGTCAGTACTTATAATGCTTGACCAGGCAGGAATCTGTGCATCGAGCGGTTCAGCGTGTACATCCGGTGCAATAGACCCGTCGCATGTTCTTCGTGCAATAGGTTTAAGCGATGAGATGGCACATGAATCACTCCGCCTCACTTTGTCATATGAGAATACAAAGGAAGAAATAGATACAGTAGTTGGGGAACTGAAGCGGATTGTTGAAAGACTTCGTGGAATGTCTCCGGCTTATAAGGCATTTTTAGGTGGGGAAAAAGAGTGAGTTTTGTAATTTGTAATATAATTGGTTAATAATTTTAAAATTGCTGTCGATATATTAAACACAAGGGTGGTACTTTATTTCAACGGATTGATGTGAAATGGAGTGCTATCCTTTTTTATTTATTTACTGTTCGGACCTATTTGGAGAACAGGGTGGCTGTGAATGACGGAGCGGCCACGGAAAGGAGTTATATGGAGGTCAGCACAAGATATGCAAACGGTTTTTTGAATGAATATGGACAGGATTTGCATAAGGAAGAGAAAACGGAGTATGATTTTGCTTCGGAACTAAAAAACAAAATGCAGGAACATTCAGAATCAAAAAAAGAAACGGTTGATTCGAGAGAACTGTATTACAGGCAGGTATCGTATGCATCAGCGGATATTAAAAAGGCTGAAGATGAGCCGGCACAGGATGTTAAGATGAAAAATCTCGGAGTGGGATTTTTATTCGTTGGAGGTGTCGGACTTGGAATGTCAGCAGGGCAGATAATAAGTGACGATTCGGAAGATGTAATAGTAAGGGTTAAAATTGCAGTGGGAGAGGGCAAATGTGAAACTGTCGATGTCAATCTTTCGGAAGTCGATGTAAGAAATGCGTCAGCAGTTGAAATGTTTGCATTTTGTCAATATGCCGACAGTAACGGCACAGGTATCGATAACAAATGGGGAAGCTGGCATGCCTTAAAACAGGTATTATCGGCAAGTGGAAATGATTTACAGTATGCGACGCTAAACGATGCGGTTAATGAAAAACGTGATTGGGCAGCAGCATTGGCATCTTCAGGCAGTGTTCTTAAAAAAGAAGCAACGGGTGAATCAATAAGTGCGGCTGATATTTTGCGTATGCTTGAAGAAAATATCAGTAAGAATGCAAATGTTAAAGAATGTGTGTCTGTAAGCGAAGATGAAGATAAAAAACAAAGATACACAATTACGGCATTTGGTCCTGACGGCATAATAAGCAAGGAATATTGCGACGGTGTAGAGATTGGCTCATGGAGAATCAAGTACAAAAATGCAGGTGACTACGACAAAGTTATGGGGTTTTTGAATCGCTTTGACAATGACATAAATTTAGCATTTGCAGGCTCGCTGAAATTCTGGGAGAATTTTCTTAACGGTGATGTAAAAGAAGAAAAGTTACGGGTAACACATGAGGCATTTTTTAAGAATTTCGGACCAAATGCACCACAGAGCGTAAAAGATGCGTGGATAAAGGCGGCACAAAAGGTCGGTGTAAACAATCCCGGACAAAAAGAAAACGGTATGATGACTCATATTACGCAGTTGGATATACAAAGATTCATGCAGTGGAATAAAGGAATTTATGATACAGATGTGCTCGGCTCGACTGTGGAATCTGCAAGAAGTGCGGTTGAAAGTGCACTGTATGCTCTTGAAAATCCATTGTCTTTATCAGCAGATATTTCAGATGAAGCACGTGCGGCAAAGCAAAAAGAACGCGAATTTTATGAGGAATTTTTAAAACTGTTATAAATCACATGATGTTAAAAGCCACGTGGCTGGCACAAAACGGGCAAACGAAGATATGATGTTATAAAAACAGACATTTTATCACCATTTGCCTGTTTTTTTATGCTTTTATTTTTGTTAAAATAAAGACAAATAAAAGAAAGGCGGCGGTAGTTATGAAGATATTAAAGAAAATTAAAATTGATATGTGGATTAATGCTATTATGACTTTGATAATCGGAATTTTATTTATAGCAAGACCACAGGGAGCAATGGAAGTCACAGCGATTGTTGCTGGTGCTGTTATTTTTGCAAACGGACTTATAGACCTTATATATTATATGAACATATGGAGTGAATTGTATATAAGAGGTGTGTTGTTTGAAGGAATATTAAAGTGTATATTGGGAATTTTTATTATTACACATTCAGGAATAACATCAATTCTGTTTTCGTATATATTCAGTATTTATATTATAATAAGTGGAATCATATGTCTGGAGACGGCAGTTTATATGCAGAAGGCATTTGGATTTAATGCGGGAATTTATGTAGTATTATCGTGTGTAGTTGTCATTGCCGGTATAATTATGATGTTTTTTTCTCCGGATACTGTAAAATCAGCTGCTCTCATGGCTGGGGTGATTTTTGTTATAAGTGGTGTTATTGATAGTATAATGTTATACCGCATACATAAGATAAGCAAAAATTTTGTTGGTGAAATTAAAGATATTGTTGATGAGATAGATGATATAAGATGAAAAAGTTAAGAAAAATAATTCCTGTTATTGCAATTTGTATAATAGGAATAATGCTTACGGTTATTGTTAAAAAATCCGGGCATCCGTTGACGGTAGATACAATTATTGAATACACGCCGGATAATACACTGCTTGCAATAGTTGTTATGCTTACATTTTTTGCGTTAAAAAGTCTTACGGTGGTTCTGCCGCTTTCTGTACTATATTTTGCATGTGGCATGATGTTTTCGCCATTTAGTGCATTGTTAGTAAGTACGGCAGGACTTGCTGTTACTATAACAATACCATATCTGATTGGCAAATATGCAGGTAAGCAGACAGTTAAAAGTATTTGTGAAAAGTATCCAAAAGCGGCACAGGTTGCGGTATATCAGCACAAAAATAATTTTTTCGCATGTTTTATAACAAGGATAGTTGGCTTTCTTCCGGGAGATATTGTAAGCCTTTATTTCGGGGCATGTGACGCACCATATGCGGAGTATCTTGCGGCGGGCATAGCGGGTTCAATGCTCAGCATTGTGACAACGACTTTATTGGGTGAAAAAATAAATAATCCGTTTTCAGTTGAATTTTTGATTATTCTGCTTTGCAGAATAGCGGTGTCTGTTGGGGCGATTGTGGTTAATTATGTTATGAATCACAGAAAATAATTTGAATTAACAACAAAAGAAGATCGAATGAGAACATGTTATATGCAGGCTTGTCTGGCATATGTTAATTTTGAAGGAATTTCTAATTCGGATGTTCGCAAAATATTTGGATTGGGAGAGAAAGAGAAAGCAAAGGCTTCAAGACTTCTTAACAGTGCTGTTGAAAGTGGATATATTAAAGTGATGAATCCCGACACTGCACCAAGATATAAAAAATATATCCCATATTGGGCGTGATTTAAGTTTTACTTTTATAAATTTATACAATAAACCAGATAAATAATATGTGATAAAGTGCCATAAAAATGCTTGTTTTGGGCGTTTGCATTTAATTGAATATGAAAATGTAATGATTTTTAAGTTTCGCTAATTTTCACTTTAAATAAAAAAATTTAAAAAAATTAGCACTCACCTATTGACATTGCTAATAAAAAGGTATATAACATAGCCAAGAACAAAGGAAGAGAACAAAAAGAGATTAGGTAATGATTGAAAGAATCTATGAGTTTTCTATCCGGTTCCGAAAAAACTTGGTGTAATACATTGGGAAACCAATGCAGGCATAGCTGCTAGTGTTAAACAGATATGTAGGTTTGATATTAAAAAGGAGAGATGACTTATGTTAATGCCTAGTATTTTTGGAGAAAACTTATTTAACGATGATTGGATGAATTTTTCATTTCCTGAAGTTGACAAAGAACTTTATGGTAAACATGCAGGCAATGTTATGAAGACTGATGTAAGAGAAACAGATTCAGGCTATGAAGTAGATATTGATTTACCTGGATTTAAGAAAGATGAAATCAATGCACAGCTTGATAATGGTTATCTTACAATAAGTGCTTCTAAGGGTCTTGATAAGGAAGAGAAGAATAAAGAAGGCAAGTATATCCGTAAGGAACGTTATGCCGGTGCTATGAGCAGAAGCTTCTATGTTGGTGATGAAGTAACTCAGGCTGATATTAAGGCCAGATATGAAGATGGTATTTTAAGACTTTCAGTTCCTAAGAAAGAAAAGAAAGCTGTTGAAAATAACAAGTATATTGCTATTGAAGGGTAATAGCTGAAGCTTTTTAATAAAAATTTATCAATTATATTAAATAAAATGGAAAGGAAGCGATTGTTATGGATAAGAATCCAAAACATCCATTAAAGAAAAAGAAAGTTCATCAGAAGGTAAATGCAACAGCTGACCACAATATTGAGGAACAGGCAGTTACAGGAAAACATAAAAAACATATTTATGATTAATCTGAACTATAATATTCAAATTTGATAGAATTGAAAACTGAATAAAATATTAAAGCCGTCAGGGTTCGTTGATGTACGAATTCCGACGGCTTTTTTAATTAAATAACATTAAATATAAAAATTATGTTATAATTTAGACAAATTATTAATGTATTAAGAGTACAGTGCTTCGGCAGGAATCAATACAGGCTGGCTGAATTTACAATTGGAAAACTGAATAAAGCTTTATAATTATGGGAGAAATATATGATAAAAATTGATTTGATTACAGGATTTTTAGGAGCAGGCAAAACAACATTTATAAAAAAATATGCATCATATTTTATAAAACAGGGACAGACAGTTGGAATTCTTGAAAATGATTATGGTGCAATTAATGTTGATATGATGCTTTTGCAGGATTTGATGAGCGACAATTGTGAATTGGAGATGATTTCTGGCGGATGTGATGAAGAAACCCACAGGAGGCGTTTTAAGACAAAGCTGATTTCAATGGGAATGTGCGGCTATGACCGTGTTATAGTAGAACCATCAGGAGTATATGATATAGATGAATTTTTTGATGTTATACATGATGAGCCGCTTGATAAATGGTATGAGCCGGGAAATATCATTGCGATTGCCGATGCGTCAGCAGCAGATAATTTATCAGAAAAATCGTCATATGTTCTGGCATCTGAGATTTCATGTGCCGGAAAAATCATACTTAGCCATTCAGATGAAGCGGACGAACAAAAAATAAAAGACACAATTGATTATATTAATTTATCATTAAAGGACATTGGCTGCAAAAGACAGATAGGAATGAGTGATATAAAAAAAGGAATTCTTAATCTGACTGATGAAGATTTAAAAGAAATTGCAGAATGTGGATACAGACTTAATTCGTACCAGAAGCAGGATATTAATATGCAGGACGGAAAATTTGCTTCACTTTATTTTATGAATACAGGTTTGGAAAGTGAAGATGTAAAAAAGGCAGCGGAAAATATATTTGCTGATAAAAAATGTGGAAATATAATCCGCATAAAAGGATTTTTTAAAGAAAATGACAAATGGTATGAAGTCAATGCGATAAAGAAAAAAACCAGTATTAATGAAATACAGGAAGGACAGGATGTTATAATTGTTATAGGTGAAAATCTCAATGCTGACATTGTTGGAAATTATATAGGAAAACATGATTAATCTGAAAATATATTCATATTTATGTAAGCTTTCATATGTAATTGCAAGTGCATATCAGAATGGAGACTTTTAAAAATTCCATGCAAAAGCATAATATTTACACAAAAACGAGATGTTTTTTTCACAGGCGGTGCCTATTATAATCTTAGAAAAAAGATTAGGAGGTGCCGCTTGTGTTATTTAATCGGAAAAAAACGGGAAAAGGCCATTTTGTCAGGGCTAATAAGGCAGTATTTAAGGAATTATGGTGTAATCCCGATAATGGGGTTACACCTTTTTCTTTATTTAAGCGGATTTTTCCGTTTTTTCTGTTTTACTCTTTCCATTGTGTCAATAAGTTGCTGTTCTGTCGGAATGTCAAATAATCCGACAGCTGTAAAGTAAATATCCACTTTAACATTGTTGTGAGAATGCTTTTTCTCATTGTTGTGAATTTCAATACGCTCAATGCAAAAGCCTTTTCGCTCGGTAAAATATGTTCACGGTGTATATTTGAATCCACCATTTGCACAATCGCCTCGTCTTTTGTTAGTTCTTTTATTGTCACGGGTATGCTTGTTATCTCCAATTCCTTGCACGCTTCAACTCGTCTGTGTCCGCTGATAATTTCATATTTACCGGCCGGAAAAGAACGAACGATTATCGGTTCAAGTAGTCCGTTTTCTTTTATGCTTTCTGTTAATTCTTGCTGTTCGATTCCGTTTCTTTTCTTAAACGGATGATTTTCAAAAGGAATGAGCAAATTTATACTTATGTTTTTTATCATTTTAACCTCCATATATATTCTTTTCTCGGCCGGTAACAGTCTTAATCTTTTAAGTCTTATTACCTTCCGTTATTCGGAAATCAAGAAAACCGAAAATCAGAATTGTTTCAGATAGATAATGCTCGGTTTTCCTTGACCTTGCTTTTTGCGAAGTATTAAGTCCGAAGTTTCAAGTTCCGAGAACAATTTACATATTTTTTCGTGACCGAAATGCAGTTTTTCTTGGGCAGACTTTATCGTAAAATACTGATATACTCTGCCTTGATTATCTATCCAACCGTTTTTGACGGACAAATACATTCGGTCAAGCAAAAGTCCGTACAACATTTTCGCATCGGTTGAAACAGATTTGTACTTTTCTTTAAATAACGCTTTCGGTACTTTGTAGAAAGCAAAGTTTTTAGCGTCCGATATTTTGAAATATTGGTTCACTGTATCACCTCTGTTTCTGTATTGATTCGGTGCTGAAATCGGTAATTTTTTCTTTTGTATCGGCTTTTTATTGAAATCAACTATCAGGCTATATTAAATTAACCGCTGTCATCATATTCACGGCGATTTTTAACGCTTTTTGCACCTCTTTTAGATTCGTACTTTGGGCAGAAAACAACGATTGCCTTGTAGCTCTGTTTGCATTTGTTTTTGCATTTAAGGCAAAGGCTGTTGTATGTTCTTCTGCCCGTTTCGGGATTTATGAAAAAATCCCATTCTTGTTTTGCTTTCTTTGATAATTTCGGCATTGTAAAAACTCCCTTCACTTGTTTGAACCGGGAGAGTCATTTTGCACCCCCCCTATTTGCAAATAAATTTTCCCTCTCACTTGGTAGGCAACGAAAACGGTCAAAAATTAACCATATGACAAATATTTTTTTATTACCCCTTCGCTTGTTTGAACAGGGAGAGCCAAAATAGGGGGGGCTTTCCGGAAAATTCATAAACATTTAACATTTGCCCCTCTACTCATTTGGACAAAGGGTGCCGAAATGTACACCCAAAATTGCCGGTTTAATAAAAATTATTTGGGAAAATTTTTTATGCCCCCTACTTGTTTGAACCGTGAGCAAAAAAAGTCAGGGTATTTCGGCGAAAAATTTGCAAAAAATAAAGCCCCTCGTTTCTTGAAAGTTCAAAAAAGAAGGACTGGGTATGTGAAAATATTTAATTGTAATTGCGACGCACAAACTTAGCTTAGCGAGCAGACCATTTGTATATCCACATCATACAAACGGTATAAACGGTAATTTTAGGGCTGCCCTAAGACCCGTTAAAAACCTTGACATCAAGCTGTAAAAATGATATCATTAAATCAAGATTTAATGGTATCATTTAGGAGGTGCTGTTTTGATTAATGAATGTAAATCCAATCGAACTCGACAAGTTCAATTTAGAATGGATCCAGATAAAGTAAAACGTTTGCTTGCAGCCATTGCCTATGATGACAATATGCATAGTATGGCAGATTTGTTTAACAACGCGGCTGATGAATACTTAGAAGAACACAAAGAAAACGGAGAGAAGAACAATGGCTGAAACCAAAATAATAGTAATACCCGAGGGTAAAATTTGCGACTATGTTGATGGAAAATTTCGTAATGATACGCCTGAAGAATATGTAAGGCAAACCATCGAAAAACGACTTGTAAATGAACATAAGTATTTGCCCAAGCAGATTAAAATCGAATATACTCTACAACTTGGTTCTCGTAAACCACGTGCCGATATTGTTATTTTCGATAAAGACTGTACCGAACAAACACAGGAAAATGTCAAGTTGATAATTGAATGTAAAAAAGAAACTGTTGAAGCACGCAATGCCAAAGATGGTGTTGAACAATTAAAATCATATATGTCTGCTTGCCCAAATTGTGAGTGGGGCATGTGGACAAACGGGAAGCAAAAAGAAGTATATCGAAAATATGTCAACGATAAAGGTCAAATTGATTTTATGGACTATAATGATATTCCTTCTGCCGATGGCAGTTTGGATGATATTAATCGACCTAAAAGAACATCTTTGAAAAATGCTTATGATGATAATTTGTTGTTTGTTTTTAAAACCTGCCACAACCATATCCACGTTAATGATGGCTTACAAAAACAACCGGCATTTTTTGAACTTTTAAAAGTTATTTTCTGTAAAATAGAAGATGAGCGCAACATACCCAATCCTTTAGAGTTTTACACTACATCAGAAGAGCGTTCAAATCCAGACGGTCAGCTTACGGTAAAAAAACGCATATCTAAGATTTTTGAAAGAGTTAAGAAAAAGCACGGAAAGATATTTGATTCTAACGATGAAATCAAGCTTGCTCCACGTAGTTTGGCGTATATAGTTAGTGAACTTCAAAAATATAGTCTTCTTAACACTAATATCGACATTAAAGGGAAAGCATACGAAGAAATCGTTGGTGCTAACCTTCGTGGTGACAGAGGTGAATTTTTCACGCCTCGTAATGTTATGAAGATGGTTGTTGAGATGATAAATCCTAAGATGGACGAAAGAGTTCTTGACAGTTCTTGTGGCACCGGAGGTTTCTTGGTTACTGCAATGACGCACGTTATTGCTGATTTGGAAAGAGAATTTTCTGCACAAATTGGCCGTAATAAATGTGATTGGGATGGTGATTCTATTAGAGCTTTTAATGACCGCATATCCGATATGGCTTCACATTACTATTTCGGGTTTGATATTAACCCGGATCTCGTAAAAGCAACTAAAATGAATATGGTTATGAATAATGACGGTAGTGGCAATATACTTCAGACTAATTCGCTTTTGCCTCCACACGAATGGACGGATGAATTCCGCACAAAATTAGCTGATGCTATCGGTGTTGATAAGAGTGAAATAAGAAATCATAATACTATTGCTTATTTTGATGTTATTGTTACAAATCCGCCATTTGGCAGCAAAATACCTGTGAAAGATAAAAACATATTGGAACAGTTTGAACTTGCTCACATTTGGGAAAACGACAAAAAGACAGGCACCTGGACAATGACAGAACGATTGCAGTCATCTGTACCGCCTGAAATTTTGTTCATTGAACGCTGTACTCAACTACTTGTAGATGGAGGCAGAATGGGAATTGTTCTTCCAGACTCGATTCTTGGTTCTCCTGGACTTGGATATATTCGTGAATGGTTGATAAAGAATCATCGTATTGTAGCAAGTATAGATTTAAACGCTGATACTTTTCAGCCTCGTAACGGCACGCAGACATCTGTTCTTTTCTTACAAAAGAAAACGAAGCAACAGAAAGATTCAGAGGAAAAAACAGGGAAAATGGCTGATTATAACATCTTTATGGCTATGGTTGAAAAAGTGGGGCACGATAAACGAGGAAATCCAATTTTTAAGAGAGATAAAGAGGGTAACGAAATACTCGTTTCGGATACTAACAGCGTTCTTGTGCGGGGAGATACAGGTACTGGCGAATGCACTATATCTCATCAGCAAAAAAAGAAAGTTGAGGATGACCAAACACCTGATGTTCCCGAGATTTTCGCAAAATGGAAGCAACAGGAGGGTATAGCGTGGTAAACAGTAATTTGGCACACAAATTAGATAATGAAAATACTATTGACGTTGAAACAAATGATATACCATTGAAATGGTGTTCAGTGTCTTTGTCTGATGTTATTTTTCGTGGTAAACGTCTTGAAGCAAGTGTTTTCGATGTAGAGGCAATACAAGCATTAGCGTTGATTAATAATGGCAAATATAAAACGGTACCATTATACGGAGATCAAGGAATTGTCAACAAAGCACATTACGGCAGTAGATTAAAAAGGAACTATGTAACACCTGAACACGAGAACAGCATAGGATTTATCGGTAGTTCTGAAATGTTGGACATATATCCAAGACCTGTAAAATTTATGGTTGATGGAGAAAAAGTTCACGACTTGCACGTCAAAGAGGGAACCGTTCTGTTATCCCGTTCTGGAACAATAGGCAATGTGACTTTTGTAAATAAGACACTTTCAAAATTTCTTGTTAGTGAGCATGCAATTCGTTTGGAATGTAAAGATAATTCTGGTTATGTATATACATTTCTAAAAACTAAAATTGGCAAAAAATTAGTTTGCTCAAATATTTACGGAGCTGTTATTCAGCAAATAGAACCAGTGCATCTGACAATGGTACCTGTGCCTGATGCACCAAAGGAAATCAAAGAAAGAATACATAATCTTATTGTCGAATCTTTCAAATTGCGTGATGAATCAAACGAATTAATTGACCAAGCGACAGCCTTACTTATTGATGAATTGAAGTTGCCACCTATAAGTGAGTTTAAACAAAATAATATAAAAAATTCTGCAAATGTAAATGCATTTAGCGTTAAACTGAGTAATTTAGCCGGTCGTGTAGATGCTTCGTACCACTTGCCTACCGTAGATAAAATTGTTGAACATTTAAAAAAATATGCTAAGGAAGTAACCACAATCGGTGATGAACGTATTAGTAAGCAAATAATTCTTGCAGGTGTATTCAAACGTACTTATGTTGAGGAAGAGTATGGATATCCATTTCTTGGTGGCAAAGAGATAACTCAACTAAGTCCAAAAACAGAAAAGTATTTATCAAAGCCGATTCATAAAAAGCGATATGAAAAGGAGCTTAAAGTTACAGAGAATACAATTTTAGTGACAGATAGAGGCACTATTGGAACGACAACTATCGTTCCCAGACATTGGAACGGATATGCGGTTAGCCAAAATGTGCTAAAGCTTGTTCCAGCAAACAACAATATTGCAGGATACATTTATATCTTTTTAAACAGCGAATGGGGAACAGAATTAATTCGCAGACAAACATATGGTTCTGTTGTTGACATGATAGATAATAATAGTTTATCTTCAGTAGAGATACCGTTATTAAAAAATCAAGACATTCAAAACAGAATCAATGATTTAGCTTTAAAAGCTAACCAAAAACGCTATGAAGCATATATTTTAGAGCAAGAAGCCTTAAAAATTATGGATGAAAAAGTAATCTACGCAAAGTGAGGTGAGAAATATGTCAAATTATAAAGATTGGATAGATGCAGTTGATATAAAAATTGATTATTTCTCAGCTTTTATGAAAGCATGGATTGCATTCAATTCGTGGTATGAAAGCGGTGAAATACCCGGTAAAACAGATAAAGATCATATTGAACATATTGCTGAACATACTAATAGGTTTAAAACCTATGTAATGAATTTGATCAATGTTGATAATTCGGAAGGCATTTCATATCGTGACAGCATAGCAAATTTACATGAATCCTTACTTGGCGCTGCTATCACAACACAAGAGTATATTGGTGTTCGTCAAACAGTTTCATTTGCCGAAATAGCTTCTAAAAACGCAAATGCACATTCTAAAATCGACTACTATTTTAATAGTTATGAATGTACTCGTTCAAGGGGCAAAATAACAACTTGTGTTTCTGTAAAGCAAAGTGGAAGAAAAGTTTTCGAATTTGAACAAGACGAGTATAAAAAGGATGAATTGCAAGCACAATCTGATTTCATGGCCTTGTCTATCACACAAAAAGAAAAATGCCTAAGTTGTTATGAAGACCTGAGACCATATATATGCGAATCAGTCTTAGATACTAGCGAAGATGCAAAAAAGATAGGACAATATGGGTTTGTTAATGATGCTGATAAAATAAGTAAAGCAATAGTAATTATTTTATATATGCTTAGATGCTGTTTAGCACACGGAGATATCTCGCCAGACGAATCTGCAAACAAGGTATATAAATACGCATATGAAGTACTTATAACTCCCCTAAAAAAATTACGATAGCACTCAACAACTACGGAGGTCTTTTAAATTGCCTACACATAAATATTGTTTGACTATAGAAAAAATCAATTTAACAAACTATGGTCTTAGGGTGGCCCTAACAAGGTATTTGGTAGTGTGACTATCCAAATACACTGCTCGCTGAGATTGTGCAAAAGCGGGCAAGCTATCGTTTGGATATTCAAATGGCCTGCTTGCTAAGATTATACATTCGAATCTCACAAATAAAATGAAGGCACAGTCTACGGAATTATTCTCCGTAAGTTGTGCCTTTTTCTCATCTATAAATCAATTGTTCATTAATAATTTCTGTTGTCCGGTTGCGAATATTATTCATCTTTCGCACACACAACATCATATCTATATCAGTTAATTTAAGTTTTTCTGTAACTTGTTCCTGCTCGGCAAGTGATTTTACTGTTTGCTCAAATAATTTTTTTGCTCGTTCGTCTACATCGGCAAGATAATTGTAAAGCTTACCCGACGTAAGAAGATTGTAATAAAGCACCCGATGATTTGATTTCAAGTATCGTTTGTGTCTCATTCCCCAAACACCACTTTGCTTTTCGTTTTCATCAAGTAGTGTAAGATTTGGCAAAAGATAATCACCTTGTTGTATATAACTACCGCTAATATTTTCAAAAATTGTTTTCATATTGAAACCTCCTTGTATTTGGTAATTTAATTATACCGAATACAAAACGAAAAGACGAATGTGCAGATTTCAAATATAGAAAAAGGCTCTGACCTTTTACAGTCAAAGCCTCATCCTGCCATTGCAATGCCTTAGTTTTATTAAGTTTTATCATACTGCTTTATAAAACCCCGGCATTTGGCGTGGGGGATTTTCTATGGCATAGCATTGACGGGATTTACAGTGTATACATTGCTGATGTTACAGTGAGTGATGTGTCATTTCTGCGGGCGGGGCTTGCAAATGGTGTTTTTGGAAGAAATATAAAAGAGACAACATCAGATATTGCAAAAGAAAATAATGCGATTTTTGCGATTAACGGTGATTTTTATGGATTCAGGGACAGCGGTACGGTTATAAGAAACGGAGTTCTTTACAGGTCAAATAAGAGAAGCGGAAGTAATGATGTACTTGCGGTTTATAACGATGGCAGTTATGCAGGATGCGGGATGTCAGTGTGCATATAATCTTGACGGAGGTGGTTCATCTACGATGTGGTTTATGGGTGATGTGGTAAATAATCCGACAACAAACGGAAACAGTATTTCAGAAAGAAAGGTGAGCGAATATCTTAAAACAAATACAAAGCATAATTCACAAAAATATAAAAAAATATTATGCAATTTTGTGAATTGTGCTTAAAAATGTAATGTGATACAATCAAGGAAACTAGAACTGTGAAAATAGTTTCCTTGATTTTTTGTTATGGTAACGATGGCGACGGAGGTGATGATGTACGGAAAATACAAAAGAAAGAATTTTACAGGCGGCAATTACCGCTTTTAATGAAAAAGGACTGAAGTTTACTATGGACGACCTTGCAGCGATTCTTGGTATGAGCAAGAAAACGATTTATAATGTGTTTTCTGATAAGAATTCGCTGTTTCTTGATATGGTTGATTACCTTTTTGACACGATAAAGGAAAGCGAACAAAAAATAGTGAAGGATACATCGCTTTCTACGATTGAGAAAATAAGGCATATTCTCGGTGTTATGCCGGAAAGCTATAAAGAAATCGATTTTGAGCAGCTTTATCTTTTAAAAGATAAATATCCGGACATATACAGGAAAGTTGAAAAAAGGCTTGAAAGTGGCTGGGAGACTACACTTGGACTTCTTGAACAGGGGATGAATGAGGGTGTGATAAGACATGTTAATCTTACAGTGTTTAAGATGATGATGGAGGCTTCGCTTGAGCAGTTTTTCCAAAGAGATATACTTGTGCGTGCGGATATGACATATGCACAGGGACTTAATGAAGTTGTAAGTATATTGCTTAATGGCATAGAGGAGGCGGATTATGGAAGATAAGTCAAAGAAAATTTATGGAAATGATATTGACAGGAGAGCATACAGAAAAGCTGTCAATTCTAAAAAGAGATTTGCAAAAAAATATGGGGATGATTCTAGGAAAAATTACCCGGTAACGGTAAATAAGAATAAGTATATCGGTGATGCACTCGGAGTTTACGATGTCCGTGTCGGCGATAAGTCAGAAGTTAAGGAAACAGAAAAATTTGATACAAAGTCGGGAATTATTGTAGGTAATATAAGAATGGGGTTCGGACATTACCGTATTTCAATGGCGATTGCATCCGCAGCTAATGCTATGGGATATGTCCCTTACTGGATGGATTTGAATTCTTACGAAGATACAACATGTACAAAGGTTATAAAAGCACAGAATGATTTATATTCGCTTGGTTCAAGACTTTCGCAGAAAAGCAGGCTGTTTAACCATTTTGTATGGGAACCCATGAATTACGAGGGCTTCAGAAAGCTTTCATATAATGCATCAGACCAGAAAAATGCCGAGCTTATGGCTCCTGTATATAAAAATGTTCCGAAAGAAATACCTGTAGTTGCGACGCATGTCTGGCCTGCACAGGCAGCAGTCCATGCAGGCATGAAATATGTTGTCAACGCGATTCCTGATAACTGGCCGATGGCACTTCATTTATCAGAGGGAAGCATACATACTGTCCAGACACATTTTGCATATCAGGGATATAGGATTTTGAACGGAATGAATGGTAAAAAGGTTCTGAATCCAATGCCGTCAGAAAGTCTTATATACACAGGACATTATATAGACCATGAACTTGTTGCTGGTATAGAGACTGATTGTAAAGCAAGAAGGGAAAGAAAGAAAAATAAAGAGCCTATGAGATTTCTTCTTACAATAGGTGGTGCCGGTGCACAGAAAGAAATTTTTGCACATATAATCAGGTATCTGCTTCCTTATGTTAAGTCAGAAAAAGCAGCTCTTTATGTTAATGTCGGTGATTATAAAAATGTGTGGGATGATTTGGAACGTGAAATTCCTGAAATGTCAGATATTGCAATAAAACATTTCGATGACTGGGATGATACAACAAAGTTTGCAAATGATGCACTGACAGGTGACGTTACGGGAATTCACGGATTTTTCCATAAAAATATTTTTGAGGCGGTTTACTGTACTAATCTTTTGATGAGAAGTGCGGATGTGCTTGTCACAAAGCCAAGTGAACTTGCATTTTATCCGGTTCCGAAGCTTTTTATCAGGCGTGTCGGCGGACATGAGCAGTGGGGAGCAATCCATTCTGCCGAGATTGGAGACGGAACACTTGAATGTAGGGATATTCCGCATACATTGCAGATGATAAAGCTATTTATGAATGATGATAAGCTGCTTTGCGATATGTGCGATAATATCGAAGCAAATAAAAAAGCGGGTCTTTACAACGGTGCATATGAGGCAGTCAAAATTGCTATGAATATGAAGAAGGAGTGAGATGAGTATGGGGCTTAATAAAAAAGAAATGGCATCATATGGTATTGGTGCGGTTGGAAAAGACATGGTATACATGTTCTGTGCAAGTTATATTTTATATTATTATCAGGATATTCTTGGGGTTAGTGCGATTGCCATGGGAATTATTCTTATGGCTGCGAGAGTATTTGATGCATTTAATGATCCTGTGATGGGTGTGATAGTTGCAAAGACGAGAACACGCTGGGGAAAGTTCCGCCCGTGGCTTTTTGTGGGAACTGCACTTAATGCGGTAGTTTTATATCTTATGTTTGCTGCACCACCTGCATTAAACGGAAGCGGTCTTGTTGCATATGCAGCGGTTACATATATTTTATGGGGTGTTACATATACGATGATGGACATTCCGTACTGGTCAATGATTCCTGCATTTACGGAAGGAGGCAGGGAGCGGGAAAATATGTCTACAATGGCTCGTTCATGTGCAGGAGCAGGTTCTGCAATTGTTACAGTAATAACAATGCAGTGTGTTTATCTTCTTGGAAATGGAAATGAATATACAGGATTTAAGTGGTTTGCACTTATAATTTCAATATTGTTTTTTGTATCAATTCTTATAACTTGTGTTAATATAAAAGAAAAGTCTACGGTTAATGTTGAAAGTGTATCAGTAAAGCAGATGTTTAAGGCACTCGTACAGAATGACCAGGCAGTTGCTGTGGTTGTGACAATTGTGCTTATCAATGCCTCTGTATACATAACTTCAAATCTTGTAATTTACTTTTTTAAATATGACTTTGGTGGTGCCGATTGGTATAATGGATATACACTTTTTAACACATTCGGCGGTGCGGTTCAGATTCTGTCAATGATGGTTCTGTTTCCGCTTCTTAGAAAATTCATGAACACAATGAAAATATTCTATGTAAGTTTTGCAATGGCAATCACAGGATATATAGTACTTCTAATACTTGTATTTACATCAATGTCAAGCGTATTTGTTTTATTTATACCTGCGTTTTTCATATTTGCGGCAAATGGAATGTTACTTGTACTGACTACGATTTTCCTTGCAAATACTGTAGATTATGGTGAACTTAAAAATAACAGGCGTGATGAGAGCGTGATTTTTTCTATGCAGACATTTGTTGTAAAACTGGCATCGGGTGTTGCGGCACTTGTAGTTTCAATCTGTCTGTCACTGAGCCATCTTAGCAGTAATACTGATGCAGATGCAGTTGTCACAACGGGCGGTTCGGTTGCAGGACTCAGAATGACAATGACTGTAATTCCTATAATCGGTCTTATTATTGCACTGATTTATTTTCACAAAAAATATATTCTTACAGACAAGAAAATGGAAGAGATTACAAAAGGCATTAAAGAGCGTAGAAACTGATTACTTATAAGGATGGATAAATTATGATTACTGCACAAAATGGCATTTATAAGCTTGATACAGATAATACATCATATATATTTAGGGAGTGCGAGAGCGGACATTTACAGCATCTGTATTATGGAAGAAAAATTCATGCGGATGCACAGGTTCTTTGCGAAAAACATGTTAGCATACCCGGAAATACTAATATATACAGTCCTGATTTTAATAATTTTTCACTTGAGGATATGTGCCTTGAAATGTCTTCATGGGGAAAGGGTGATATAAGGGAGCCGTTTATAGAAGTAAGCCATGCTGACGGAAGTAGTACATCTGATTTTTTATTTGAAAGTTCTAAGATTACATTGGGAAAAGAAGAATCAGAAACGCTTCCGGGCTCGTATGATGAAGATGGAAATGTCGGACATCTTACAGTTATTTTAAAAGATTCAAATTATAATCTGAAGCTGGAATTACACTATTATGTATATGAAAAATGTAATGTTATTACAAGAAGTGCAAAGTTTATAAATGAGAGTACAGATGATGTCAGATTAAACCGTCTTATGAGTATGCAGCTGGATTTTAATGATTCTGATTATGAACTTTCGTCTTTTAATGGTGCATGGATAAGAGAGATGAATAGGAATATTATCAGCCTAGAGGCTGGAAAATATGTCAATGAATCAGTTACGGGAACATCATCAAACCGTTCAAATCCGTTTGTTATGATTGCAAGACATAATACATCGGAGAATTTCGGAGAGTGTTTTGGATTTAATCTTATTTACAGCGGCAATCATTATGAGGCAGCACAGGTTAATTCTTATGGAAAGTTAAGAATTGTAACAGGGATTAATCCGTCATTATTTTCCTATAAAATCAGAGCCGGAGAAAGTTTTGAAACTCCTGAGGCAGTTATGACTTATGGATATGCTGGATTTAATTCAATGAGCCATAATATGCATGATTTTGTAAATAATCATATTGTACGCGGCAAATGGAAAAATAGAGTGCGTCCCATATTGTTGAACAGCTGGGAGGCAGCATACTTTAATATTAATGAGAAAAAGCTTTTAAGACTTGCAAAAGCCGGAAAAGAAGCCGGCGTCGAGCTTTTTGTAATGGATGATGGCTGGTTTGGCGAAAGAAATGATGATACGTCATCGCTTGGGGACTGGACACCGAATGAAAAGAAACTTCCCGGTGGCATTAGGGAGATTGCGGATAAAATCAAAGCACTAGGGCTTGACTTTGGAATATGGGTTGAGCCTGAGATGGTTAATGTTAAGAGCCGGTTATATGAAAAACATCCGGAGTGGGTTGTTGATATTCCTGAAAAGCCACATTCAGAAGGCAGAAACCAGAGAATTCTTGACCTTTCAAATACTGAGGTTCAGGATTACATAATAGAGCAGATGAGCAATATTTTTTCATCGGCTGACATTTCCTATGTGAAATGGGATATGAACAGGATTTTCAGTGATTATTATTCAAAAAATCTCCCACCTGAAAGGCAGGGAGAGATGGCACACAGATATGTATGCGGATTGTACCATTGTATGAGAGAGCTTACAAATAGATTTCCTGATATTTTATTTGAGGGCTGTTCAGCTGGCGGTAACAGGTTTGATCTTGGGATTCTTTGTTATTTTCCGCAAATCTGGGCAAGCGATAACACAGATGCACTTTGTCGTACACAGATTCAGTATAATTACAGTTATGGCTATCCGCTAAGCTGCATTTCAGCACATGTTTCGGCGAGTCCTAATCATCAGACATTAAGAAATATGCCGCTTGAGACAAGATTTGCTGTTGCGGCGTTTGGAAATCTCGGATATGAATTTAATCTATGTGATTTGCCAAAAGACGAATTTATGGCAGTTAAAGCTCAGATTGAATTGTATAAAAAATGGCGTGAAGTTATACAGTATGGTACTTTTTACCGCAGAGAATGTTTTGATAACAGAAATTCACGTAATCATGGTGTGCTTAATAACGGAGCTGGCAACAATGCTTCATGGTGCGTTGCATCAAAGGATATGAGCAAAGCTGTCGGGTTTACTATGCAGAAACTTGTCGTGCCTAATACACAATTCGCCTGTTTTTTTGCGAATGGCTTAAAGGACGATGCTGTATATCATTTTTACAACAGAAGGTTAAAGCATAATATTAAAGAGTTTGGGGAGCTTGTAAATATGGTTTCACCTGTTCACATAAAACAGGGCTCTCTTGTTCAGGAACTTGCCTCAAAATTTGTAAAACTGGATGGAGAGACAGAAGATTATACGGCTTACGGAGACACACTTATGTATGCCGGAGTTAAGTTAAAACAATCTTTTTCCGCTACAGGATACAGTGAAGATGTAAGGCTGTATCAGGATTTTGCTGCAAGATTGTATTTTATGGAGGAAGTAAATGCAGACGATAACGTTTGAAACAAATGAAAGATATAAGCATTTGGAAAAAGGATTTATTGAAAAATTCGGACATGCCACGGAATATGAAAATGGTGGAAATTGTACAATTCAGTTTTTTTCAGCACCGGGACGCAGTGAAATAATAGGAAATCATACCGACCACAACGGCGGCAGGGTGATAGCGGCAGCTATTGATATGGATACAATTGCGGCAGCGGCTCCAAATGAAACTGATATTATTAGAATTTACAGCGAGGGACATGAATATATTGAAGTTGACCTTAAATCTATCGCTGATTATGTTAATAACTATAATACAGATGCAAAAGTATGCTATTTATACGACGGCAGCAGATCGCTTGTTGCGGGAATATGTACGTATATTATGAAAAATGGATTTGATGTGGGCGGTTTTGATGCGTATGTGACAACGCAGGTTATCCCATCGGCGGGAGTAAGTTCATCGGCTTCGTATGAAATGCTTATATGTGCAATTATTAATTTTATGTTTAATGATAATAAAATGACTGAAAATGACTGTGCAAAAGCAGGGCAGTATGCGGAAAATGAGTTCTGGCATAAGTCGTCAGGCCTTATGGACCAGATAACATGTGCTGTCGGTGGTGCCGTATATATGGATTTTTCTGATGAAAATGAAGTGAAGTTTACGAAGAAAAATCTTTCCTTTGAAAAATTCGGATACAGCCTTGTTATTGTAAATACAGGAAAAGGACATGCCGACTTAAGTGAAGAGTATTCGGCAATTCCTAAGGAAATGTTTTCGGTGGCAGAAGTGCTTGGATGTAAGCGTCTGTGTGAAACTAATATAGATGAATTAATGAAAGTGATTTTAAATCATGATAGTTACAATGACGCCGGTTCGATATTACACAGTGACAGAGCCGTGCTTCGTGCAATACATTTTTTTGAAGAGAATGAGCGTGTGGACAGAATGGCGGAAGCGATTGACAATGATGATTTTGATTTGATAAAAAGAATGATTGATGAATCAGGAAAGTCTTCGTGGGAACTTTTGCAGAACTGTTACTGTCCAAATAAACCTTCGGAACAAAAAATTTCACTGGCATTGACACTTACAGGGCGTTTTCTCAAAGGAACGGACAGCGTGTGCCGCGTACATGGTGGAGGTTTCGCCGGAGTAATTATGTGCATACTGCCAGTGAAAGATGTTTATTCATATAAAGATTATATGGAACACATTTTCGGAAAAGGAAATGTGTATGTGGCATCAATAAGAAATTATGGTGCCGTAAAAGTCGAATTGGTATGATAAAATGTGTGCATGATGCAAATTTATTAACCAATTCCCCCGAACACGATTCCGAGTATTAAAACAAGAATACAGACAGGACAATAAATATATTTGCTGACAGGGTAAAACTTGTCTGTAAATTTATTTGTGCGTCCAAGATTCACCTGATTTTCTACATATTTCTTACCTAAAACCCAGAAGAACATTATTCCTGCGAATCCTGCTCCGAGAGGGCAGATATAGATTGAAAGCACATCCATCCATTCGGATACAATTCCCTGTATACAAAGTGATACTATTAATGCGAATACTGCAATGACTGAGCATGATATTTTACGGTTTAACTTGAATTTTTCCTGAATTGTTGCAACAGGTGCTTCATACAGATTGATAAGAGATGAAAGTCCTGCTAAGAACACTGCAACAAAGAAAATAACTGCAATTATATAACCAACGGGCATTGATTTAAATAGTGATGGAAGATATATAAATAAAAGTCCCGGACCGCCCTGGTTTAATCTGGCACCGGTTGTAGCCATTGCGGGAATAATAACGAGTGCCGCGAGCATTGCGGCGATTGTGTCAAATAATGCAACTCTGCCTGCCGCTTTTGGAATGTCTTCGTTATCAGAAAGGTATGAGCCGTAAATTAAAGTTCCGCTGCCTGCTACCGATAATGAGAAAAATGCCTGACCAAGAGCATATACCCATGTTTTTGGTGAAAATAAGTATTTTGTATCTATTGTAAAAATGTATTTATATCCGTCTGCTGAACCGGGTTGGAAGAATACATAGATGCCAAGAATAATGAAAAGTACAAAAAATACAGGCATCATAAATTTGTTAGCTTTTTCAATTCCTCTTCCGACACCGAACATTAATATTCCGATGCCTGCTGCAAGTGCAAAAAACTGCCATAAATTATTGCCAAATGAAGATGCCATGTTTCCGAATTTTCCGGCAAAATCGGCTGTATCCTGAGGCGATAATGTTGAACCTGTAAATGAGCCAATCATGTATTTTAAAATCCAGCCCATTACCACAGTGTATCCGATTGCCATTGCAAGCGAGCCGAGAACAGGAATAAGTCCGAGTATTTCGCCGAGCTTTCTTTTTCCTTTTGATTCGCAGGCAAGACCAAAAGCATCTATAGGACCTGATTTTGCAGCACGTCCGAAACTCATCTCACCGATTACGCCTGTGAAACCGATAAGTGCTACAAAGATTATGTATAACAGAAGATATGCACCGCCGCCATACATAGAAACGCGGGTAGGAAACATCCATATATTTCCCATTCCGACTGCAGAGCCTATACATGCAAGTATAAAGCCCCACTGATTGTTAAATGATTCTCTTTTTTTCATAAAGTTAAAAAGCCTCCCGATGTTTTTTAATTAATAAACAATGTATTTACTATACAGCATATTAATGTAAATGTAAAATACATATTGTAATGTTTGATTATTCAAATGTGGCTGTGATTGTGTTGATTGGACAATTTTGTATACAATAATGGAAACTTGTAAAACGGCATAAATACCGGGTTTATATTTTTTTAATAAAATAATTAGCACTCACCTGTTGACAGTGCTAACAATGGGTGATATAACGTACTTGTAGTTAAGAAACAGACATCAAAGGAGGTTGTGTTATGAATATAAACAAATTTACTCAGAAGTCAATTGAAGCAGTAAACAATTGTGAGAAAATCGCTTACGATTATGGCAATCAGGAAATTGACCAGGAGCATTTTCTTTACAGCCTTATGACAATAGAAGACAGTCTTATTGCAAATCTCATTGAAAAAATGGATATCAATAAGGACACATTTATAAAAAATATCGAGACACTTCTTTCACAGAAGACAAAGGTTTCGGGAAATGTGAATCTTTATGTAAGTAATGATTTGAATAAGGTTCTTGTTAATGCAGAAGATGAGGCAAAAAGAATGGGTGATGCATATGTTTCAGTTGAGCATCTTATGCTTGCAATGATAGCAGCACCTAACAAAGCAATTAAACAACTTTTTAAAACTTATGGAATTACAAGGGATAAGTTCTTATCAGTTCTTGCAACAGTAAGAGGTAATCAGTCAGTTAATTCCGATAATCCGGAAGCTACGTATGACACACTTAATAAATACGGACAGGATTTGGTTGAAAAGGCAAAGGAAGGAAAGCTTGACCCTGTAATAGGCAGGGATAATGAGATTAGAAATGTAATCCGTATCCTTTCAAGAAAGACAAAGAACAATCCGGTTCTTATTGGTGAGCCTGGTGTAGGTAAAACTGCAGTTGTCGAAGGACTGGCACAGCGAATTGTAAGAGGTGATGTTCCGGAAGGACTGAAGGATAAGAAGATATTTGCACTTGATATGGGTGCTCTTGTAGCAGGTGCAAAGTATCGTGGTGAATTTGAGGAGAGATTAAAAGCTGTTCTTGATGAGGTTAAGAAAAGCGAAGGCAGCATAATTCTTTTCATCGATGAAATCCATACAATAGTAGGTGCCGGTAAGACAGAAGGTTCTATGGACGCAGGCAATATGTTAAAACCTATGCTTGCAAGAGGTGAGCTTCACTGTATTGGTGCGACAACGCTTGATGAACATCGTCAGTATATTGAAAAAGACCCTGCACTTGAACGTCGTTTCCAGCCTGTTATGGTTGATGAACCTTCAGTAGAAGATACAATATCAATCCTTCGTGGTCTTAAAGACAGGTACGAAGTTTATCATGGTGTTAAGATTACAGATGGTGCGTTAGTTTCTGCTGCAACATTGTCTGACCGTTATATTTCAGAGCGTTACCTGCCTGATAAGGCTATTGACCTTGTCGATGAGGCATGTGCAATGATAAAGACAGAACTTGATTCAATGCCGGCTGAACTTGATGAATTGCAGCGTAAGATAATGCAGCTTGAAATTGAAGAGGCAGCTCTTAAAAAAGAGACAGACAATCTCAGCAAAGAGCGTCTGGGTAATCTTGAAAAAGAATTGTCAGAACTTCGTTCACAATTTAACCAGCAGAAAGCAAAATGGGACAACGAAAAAGCAAGCGTTGATTCCATAAGCAAGATTAAGGAAGAATTAGACCAGTTAAATAACGAGATAGCAAAGGCAAAGAGAAATTATGACCTTGAAAAAGCCGCAGAACTTCAGTATGGTAAGCTTCCGGCATTGCAGAAGAAGTTAAATGAGGCAGAAGAAAAGGTTAAAAATAAGAATCTTGACCTTGTACATGAGAGTGTAACAGAGGAAGAAATCGCTAAGATTATATCAAGATGGACAGGTATTCCGGTTGCAAAACTTTCTGAAACAGAGCGTCAGAAGACACTTCATCTTGAAGATGAACTTCACAAGCGTGTAGTAGGACAGGATGAAGGTGTTACAAAAGTAACAGAAGCTATTATTCGTTCTAAGGCAGGTATAAAAGATCCTACAAAGCCTATCGGTTCATTTATGTTTTTGGGACCTACTGGTGTCGGTAAGACAGAACTTGCAAAGGCACTGGCTCAGAGCCTGTTTGATGATGAAAATAACATTGTAAGACTTGATATGTCCGAGTATATGGAGAAGTATTCAGTATCCCGTCTTATAGGAGCACCTCCGGGATATGTAGGATATGACGAAGGTGGCCAGCTTACAGAGGCAGTACGTAGAAAACCATATTCCGTTGTTCTTTTTGATGAAGTCGAAAAAGCTCATCCTGATGTATTTAATGTGCTTTTACAGGTGCTTGATGATGGTCGTATCACAGACTCACAGGGCAGAACTGTAGATTTTAAAAACACAATCATAATCATGACAAGTAATATCGGTTCAACATATCTTCTTGATGGTATTGATGAAAATGGTCAGATTAAGCCTGATGCCGAAAATCTTGTTATGCAGGATTTGAGGGCACATTTCAGACCTGAATTTCTTAACCGTCTTGATGAGATAATAATGTTTAAGCCACTTACAAAGGCTAATATTGGTAATATTGTTGATTTGCTTATTGCAGATGTAAATAAGCGACTTGCGGATAAGGAATTAAATGTTGAGCTTACACCTGATGCAAAGGAGTTTGTTGTATCGCATGGATTTGACCCGACATATGGTGCAAGACCACTTAAAAGATATATCCAGAAAACAGTTGAGACACTTGCAGCAAAGCTTATTCTTGCAGGTAATATCAGTACAGGTACGATACTGATTGATGTTGACGGAGATAAGCTTGAAGCTCGCAGCAAGGGTGAAGTACAGAAATAATAAAATACAGCAGCAGCCAGATTCCGGTGCAAGCACAGATTTTGGTGTGTACGTGTAGATTAAATGACAGCCGTATGAATCAGATAAACTGATTTGTACGGCTGTCATATTCATAATCAATATTACTTAATGCAGATATTATATCTTTTTTATCTATCATAAATGATTTGCAGAATTCATCAAGTGATGAATAATTATCCCTCAGCTGCATATTTGTAAAAGAAAGCAGCATTACAGGGTCTTTTGGTAAAGTAGTCACAGTATCTCTCCTTATTGACGTTTTCCAATATATTTGCACATTTATTGAAAAAAGTAAAGAGTAATTTTGGTTGATAAAAGTTACAGGTCTGTTATAATACAAATATAAGAGTTAAACAATTAACAATGTATGGAGTTATATTTTTTGTTTGGTGCATTTTGGCACAAGAATGGAGATTGTTATGTCGGTTCAGGATTATATGTCAGCTTTAAAGCTGGGGAAAAAAGAGTATCATGCATGTGTCAATAAGGGAGCATATCCATATCTTCCGGTTCTTGAGAATCTTGTTTCAGATGATGAGATTGATTCTGAAGTAAGCCTTTCGGTTGACCAGATTCCGTTAAGGCTTGTTGTCGGAACATGTAATGCTTCAAGAACTAATGCATTTGCGGGCAATTTCATGCCGCTTCTTGACTGGGGAACGGAATTTTCTGCAAAATGGGCGAGTCTTAGTGACAGCCAGGTTAATGAAGGAATAAGAGACCCGATTAAAGTATATGAATATATGAACAAGTTTTATGTACTTGAAGGAAATAAACGTGTAAGTGTATTAAAGTATTTTAATGCAGTTACAGTCAATGCAGAAGTAATACGAAAGATTCCCAAAAAGTCAGATAATCCGGAAGTTAAGATTTATTATGAATTTATGGAATTTTACAAATGCACAAGGCTCAATGATATATATTTCAGCGAAGTGGGGAGTTTTCCGTCACTTATGAAGCTTGTGGGAATTGAGCCGGATAAAAAGATGGATGAGGATGCCAAAAAAGATTTTGTGTCATGCTTTTTATCATTTAAGAATGCTTTTGATTCAAGAGGCGGCGACAGATTTGATTATCCGGTAGGAGATGCATTCCTGAGATTTATTCACATTTTCGGATATGATACAGTTAAAAAGATGACACCGTCAGATATGGCAAAGAATGTTGCAAAATCATGGGCTGAATTCGTATTGTTGTCAGAAGACAGTGCAGTTGATTTAAAGATGGATCCTACTGTAAATGAGCCTAAGAAAAACATTTTGAGTTATCTCCTTCCTAGGCCAGACAGCGGAAGCAAGAAACTGAAAGTTGGATTTATATATGAAAATACACCACAGGATTCGGAATGGTGTTATGCACATGAACTTGGAAGACAGTATATAGATGATACATTTGGTAAGCAGATAGAGACGATAAGCATTACTAATGTCAAGCCGGAAAAAGATGATGAGCATGCTATTGAGATGATGATAAAAAATGGTGCAGACCTTATATTTGTCACATCTCCGGCAATGACTATAGCAAGTGTAAAGATGGCGATTGCACATCCGGATGTAAAGATTCTTAACTGTTCTCTCAATACATCGCATAAGTATATAAGGACATATTATGCAAGAATGTATGAAGCAAAGTTTCTTACAGGGGTTCTTGCAGGAGCACTGGCAACACAGAATAAGATTGGCTATGTTGCACAGTATCCTGTTTATGGTACAGTTGCTAATATTAATGCATTTGCACTTGGAGCGAAGTTTGTTAATCCAAGAGCCAGAATTTACCTGAAATGGTCGTCTGTAAAAGGTATCAATATTGAAGAGGAATTCAAGAAAGAAGATATTCACTATATTTCTGACCAGGATATGATAACTCCACAGTGTGGTTCAAGACGTTTTGGATTATATAATAATGAAGGCGTCGGCAACAGACAGCATATAGCAATGCCTGTATGGCACTGGGGTGTATTTTATGAAAAGCTTATACAGAGCATACTCAGCGGCTCATGGAAGAAAGATGAGGATTCTGACAGCGGCAGGGCTCTTAATTACTGGTGGGGCATGTCATCGGGAGTTGTTGATTTAATCTGTTCTAACAAAGTTCCGGTAGAGACAAGAAGACTGGTTGAACTATTTAGAAAAGTTATCTGTAACAATGAATTTGAACCATTTTCTGATGAGTTATATGACCAGAACCGACATCTTCAGAATAAAAAGGGACATGAGATGAGCCCGGAGGATATTATCACAATGGATTGGCTTCTTGATAATGTAGTTGGTGATATTCCTGCAATTGATGAGCTTGATGAAAGTGCAAGAGCAATAATGGTAAGTCAGGGAATTACGAGAGAATAAACATAAGTTGGGATTGAGTTGATTATGAGAATACTTGTATTAGCAGATGTTGAGTCTAAATATTTATGGGATTATTTTGAAAAGGAAAAGCTGGATGGAATTGATCTTATATTGTCTTGTGGCGATTTAAAACCGCAATATCTGTCATTTCTTGCTTCATTTTCAAAGGTGCCTATTCTTTATGTCCATGGCAATCATGATGACTGTTATGAGATTGCACCACCTGATGGATGCATCTGTATTGAAAATAAGATTTATGTATACCGTGGAGTCCGTATTATGGGGCTTGGAGGTTCTATAAGATATAATAACGGTAAGAATCAGTATACGCAGGCACAGATGAAACAGAGGGTAAGAAAAATGTGGCTTTCAATAAAGAAACATAAAGGAATTGATATCCTGCTTACACATTCACCGGCGGCCGGAGTTAATGATGGTGAAGATCATGTTCATAAAGGATTTGACGCTTTTGTTGATATATTGGACGAATATCAGCCAAAATATTTTATACATGGTCATGTTCATAAGAGTTATAGCAATGGTTTTAAGAGAGAGGACAAATATAAAAATACAGTTGTTATAAATGGCTACGACAGGTATATAATTGACGTAGACATATAAAAATATAAGGAGGGACACTATATGGCAAAATGGGTTTACAAATTTTCAGAAGGAAATGCTTCAATGAGGAATCTGCTCGGCGGAAAAGGTGCTAATCTTGCCGAGATGACAGGCCTTGGAATGCCTATACCACAAGGATTTACTGTAACAACGGAGGCTTGTACGGATTATTATGCAAGCAGCAGAAAAATCAGGGAAGAAATCGTAAACCAGATTTTTGATGCAGTTTCTTGGTTGGAGGAGATTAATGGTAAGAAGTTCGGCGATACACAAGAACCTTTGCTTGTTTCAGTGCGTTCAGGTGCAAGAGCTTCAATGCCGGGTATGATGGATACTATTCTTAATCTCGGACTTAATGATGAATCTGTTGAAGGATTTGCTAAAAAGACCGGAAATGCAAGATTTGCGTACGATTCTTACAGAAGATTTATCCAGATGTTTTCAGATGTTGTAATGGAAGTTCCTAAGTCATATTTTGAAAAAATCATTGATGAGATTAAGGAAAAGAGAGGAATAAAGTACGATACTGAACTTACAGAGGATGATTTAAAAGAGCTTATTGTAAGATTCAAGCAGGTTTACAAGGAAAATAAAAATCAGGATTTTCCACAGGAGCCAAAGGAACAGCTTATAGAGGCTGTTAAGGCAGTATTCCGTTCATGGGATAATCCGAGAGCCATTGTATACAGAAGAATGAATGATATTCCGGGTGACTGGGGTACTGCTGTTAATGTTCAGACAATGGTATTTGGAAATAAGGGCATGACATCAGGAACAGGTGTTGCATTTACAAGGAATCCGTCTACGGGTGAAAAAGGTATATATGGCGAATATCTTATCAATGCACAAGGCGAGGATGTTGTCGCAGGTGTCCGCACACCACAGCCGATTTCCAAGCTTGAAGAGGACCTTCCGGAATGTTATAAGCAATTTATGGAACTTGCATTAAAACTTGAAAATCATTATCGTGATATGCAGGATATGGAATTTACCATTGAAGAAGGTAAGCTGTATTTTCTCCAGACAAGAAATGGCAAGCGTACAGCTCAGGCAGCAATTAAGATTGCATGTGATCTGGTAGATGAAAATATGATAACTCCGCAGGAAGCTGTTATGAGAATTGATGCAAAGTCACTTGATCAGCTGCTTCATCCGACTTTTGATGAGGAGTCCTTAAAAGCTGGAAATGTGGTTGGTGAGGCATTGCCTGCATCACCGGGAGCTGCTGCCGGAAAGATTTTATTTACAGCTGATGAGGCAAAAGAAGAAGGTATCGGAGGAAAAGGTGAGCGTGTAATTCTTGTAAGACTTGAGACATCACCTGAAGATATAGAAGGTATGCATGCTTCACAGGGTATTCTTACTGTGCGTGGCGGCATGACTTCACATGCTGCTGTAGTTGCCAGAGGAATGGGAACATGCTGTGTTTCAGGATGCTCTGATATTGTGATTGATGAAGAAAAAGAAGTATTTACACTTGGAGGAGAAGAATTCCACAAGGGTGATTATATTTCTCTTGACGGAACAACAGGCAAGATTTATAAGGGCGACATTAAGACAGTAGAAGCAACTGTAAGCGGTAATTTTGAAAGAATTATGAATTGGGCAGATGAGTACAGAAAGCTTGGTGTCCGCACAAATGCAGATACACCTAAGGATACGCTCAATGCTGTAAAACTTGGAGCGGAAGGAATCGGACTGTGCCGTACTGAGCATATGTTCTTTGAACCTGACAGAATACCTAAGATTCGTAAGATGATTCTTTCAAAGACTGTTGAGGGAAGAAAAGAGGCTCTTAATGAACTTCTCGTCTTCCAGAAGGCGGACTTTAAAGCCATGTATGAGGCGTTGGAAGGAAAGCCGATGACGGTTCGTTACCTTGACCCGCCACTTCATGAATTCCTGCCTACTGCAGAAGAGGATATTAAGGCACTTGCCGAAGATATGAATATTTCGGTTGATGAGATAAAAGCAACATGTGATGCACTTCATGAATTTAATCCTATGATGGGACACAGAGGCTGTCGTCTTGCAGTGACATATCCTGAGATTGCCGAAATGCAGACAAGGGCAGTTATAGAAGCAGCAATTGAAGTCCATGAAGAAAAAGGATATAATATTGTACCGGAGATTATGATTCCGCTTGTAGGTGAGAAAAAAGAATTAAAGTTTGTAAAAGATATCGTTGTAAATACTGCTGAGGCTGTTAAAGCTGAAAAAAATTCAGATATGCACTACAAAATCGGAACAATGATTGAGATTCCAAGAGCTGCACTTCTTGCAGATGAGATTGCAAGTGAGGCTGAATTTTTCTCATTCGGAACAAATGACCTTACGCAGATGACATTCGGATTTTCAAGAGATGACGCTGGCAAATTCCTTGACTCATATTATAAGAATAAGATATATGAATCAGACCCATTTGCACGTCTTGACAAAAACGGTGTCGGTCAGCTTGTAAAAATGGCAGTTGAAAAAGGAAGAAGTGTACGTCATGATTTGAAATGCGGTATATGCGGTGAGCACGGCGGAGACCCTTCAAGTATTGAATTCTGTCATCAGGCAGGACTTGACTATGTAAGCTGCTCTCCATTCAGAGTTCCTATTGCAAGACTTGCAGCAGCACAGGCTGCACTGACATATCCAGAGTGTGGACAGTCAGGTAAGAGTTCTGATATTGATATGGATGAAATCAAGGAAAAAGCTAAAAAGGCAGCAGGAGAAGCTGCCAAGGTCGGCAAAGAAGTTGCCAAGGAAGCAGTCAAGGCAGGAAAAGAAGCTGCAAGAGTCGGCAAGGAAGTTGCGAAAGCTGCAGTTGCCGGAATTAAAGCCGGAGTTGCCGAAGGCAGAAAGGCTTATGAAGAAAATAAGAAAAATTAATTAAAAGTCTGTCATTAAACAAGGCTTTGGCGACTGTCATGATATCCTATAACCAACAAAAAATCGCACCTGCATAAAATTGCAGGTGCGATAATTTTTTAATATTAACGAGTCCTGTGCAGCTTACGGGCGGAACAATTCTTTTCTGCTTGACATAATCATCATAATGGATAAATATTAATATCAGGAGGAAGAGTGATGAAAAAGATTCTTATAGTGGAAGATGACAAAGATATAAGTATAGAATTAAAAGCATTACTTGAAAATTCAGGGTATGAGGCATCAATTCTTACTGATTTTAAAAATGCAAGTGATGAAATATTAAGAAATGAGCCTGATTTGGTGCTTCTTGATATTAATATCCCTTATATGAACGGAGAGATGTTGTTAAGGGATTTGAGACAAAAGACAGATGTTCCGGTTATTATGGTTACAAGCAGGGATTCAGAGGCGGATGAGGTATTATCAATGAGTTATGGAGCAGACGATTACATTACAAAGCCGTATAATCCTACAATATTGTTGTTAAGAATTAATGCTCTGTTAAAAAGAGCAGCGTCATCGTCAGCAAATAACAGCACATTTTACAGGGGAATGGAAATTCTGCCTCAGAAAGGTGTTATAAAATATAATGACGGAAGAGATGAGATGCTTCTTACCAAAAATGAAATGACAATATTTATGTGTCTGTTGGCAAAGAAAGACAGAATTGTATCGAGAGATGAACTTATGACTGAACTGTGGAATAATGAAGAATATTTAAACGATAACGCACTGACTGTTAATATAAGCAGATTAAGGGCAAGATTTAAAGATATAGGCATAGAAGATGTTATTGAGACAAGAAAAGGTCAGGGATATATATTGGTATGAAATTTGGAAAGTATCTGAAAGACAGGCTGTATTCAGTTATTATTTATATATTTGTTATTATTGCGGTTATATTGCTTATGACTGCGTTTAAGTCGCAGATTGAGTTGAAAATAACGGTTGGAATTATAATTACATTATTGTGGATATCGGAAATTTTCATAGATTTTTTTAGAAAGAAAAGATATTTTGATGAGTTTGTAAATAATACGCAGAATCTTGAACAGAAATATCTAGTTATGGAAATGCTCAGTGAGCCGTCGTTTTATGAGGGTAAAATTATATACGATGTGATAAGCGATATAGATAAATCGATGGTGGAAAATGTTAAAAAATATTGTCATGCTACGCAGGATTTCAAAGAATATGTTGAGATGTGGATACATGAAATAAAGCTTCCGATAGCATCAATGACTTTGATTCTGCATAATTATAAAGAAAAATATCCTGATGTGACAGAAAGAATGACACATCACGTAAACAGAGTGAATAATTATCTTGAACAGATTCTGTATTATGTGAGAAGCGAAAATGCACAGAAAGATTACATTATAAGCGACTGTCGTCTTTCCAAGCTGATTGCGGCCGTGGCGGTAAAAAATAAAGACGATATTCTTGAAAATAATATTGATTTTCAGGTTGAAAATGCAGATGCTGACGTATGCACCGATTCAAAATGGCTTGAATTTATACTTAATCAGATAATAAGCAACAGCATAAAATACCGTGACGAAAAGAAAACGGACGGCAGCGTAATAAAAATATATGTCATAAAAAATGATAAATCGACAGTGCTTAATATTTATGATAACGGAATAGGAATACCGGCGGCCGATTTGCCAAGAGTGTTTGACAAATCATTTACGGGAGAAAATGGACATGCCTACTCAAAAGCTACCGGAATGGGAATGTATATAGTAAAGAATCTTTGTGAAAAACTGGGACACAAAATAACAATCGAATCTGTAAAAGGTGAGTATACGCTTGTAAGTATTGAGTTTTTTAAAAATGATTTTTATAAAGAGACATTATTATTACGCAATATTATGTAATGTTACAAAATTGTAATGTTGTGTAATATTAGTCGAACGACCGAATTAATAAAAAGTGGTAAAACATAATTAATCTAAATGAAAGGACAGATTATTTATGGAAACGATACTTAGAATTGACAATATTGAAAAGTATTATGGAAACAAATCGAGTCTTACAAAAGCGATTGACAATATTTCTTTTGAGGTAGAGAAAGGCGAATTTGTATCTATAATGGGAGCGAGTGGCTCTGGAAAGACCACGCTGCTTAATTGTATCTCTACACTTGATAAAGTTACGTCCGGCAGAATATTTGTTGGCGGATATGACATTACGGGATTAAAGGGAAATAAGTTAAACAAGTTCCGAAGAGAGGAGCTTGGATTTATTTTTCAGGATTTCAACCTGCTTGATACACTTACAGCATATGAAAATATTGCATTGGCACTTTCTATTCAGAATGTAAAAGCCGGTGAAATTGACAGACGTGTGAAAAAAGTTGCAAATGAACTTGGGATTTATGAAGTGTTAAATAAATATCCGTATCAGATGTCAGGTGGACAGAAGCAGAGAGTTGCAAGTGCTAGAGCGATTATCACTAATCCAAAGCTGATTCTTGCTGATGAACCTACAGGAGCACTCGATTCAAAATCTTCAAGAATGTTACTTGAAAGTTTTAACTATCTTAATGCAGAACTGGAAGCAACAATACTTATGGTTACACATGATGCGTTTACTGCAAGTTATGCAGACAGGGTAATATTTATCAAGGACGGCAAAATTTTTAACGAGATTAATAAAGGCGACAATACCCGTAAAGAATTTTTTGATAAAATTATTGATGTTGTAACACTGCTCGGAGGAGATTTGAACAATGCTCTTTAAAATTTCTGTAAAAAACATCAGAAAGAGTTTTAAAGATTATGCCGTTTATTTCTTTACTCTTATACTTGGTGTTGCGGTATTTTATGTATTTAATGCGATTGACAGTCAGACAGTAATGCTTGATGTCAGGAAGAACGTTTATGATATAATAAAGCTTATGAATGAGATGCTTAGCGGTGTGAGCGTATTTGTGTCATGTGTTTTGGGCTTCTTGATTATTTATGCAAGCAGATTTCTTATCAAAAGAAGAAATAAGGAATTTGGAATTTATCTTACGCTTGGAATGAGTAAGAGAAAAATATCGATAATTCTTTTCTTTGAGACATTATTAATCGGCATTGTTTCACTTGTTGTGGGACTTTTTCTCGGAGCAGTATTATCACAATTTATGAGCATCCTTGTGGCAAATCTTTTTGATGCGGATATGACAAAATTCAAGTTTACATTTTCGTCAAAAGCATGTGTGAAAACACTCTTATATTTCACAATTATGTATTTACTTGTAATGGTATTTAATGTTGTGAATATAAGCAGATGCAAGCTGATAGACCTTCTTAATGCAGGAAAAAAGACAGAGAAAGTCAAAATGAAAAATCCTGTTATATGCACAATCGTATTTGTAATCGGAGTGGGAATTCTTTCGTATGCGTATTGGATGGTAACTGCCGGATTTTCAAATATGGATATGGCGGATAAGATAATTATTCCTATTGCTATGGGCTGTGTTGCTACATTTTTGATATTCTGGTCGCTGTCGGGACTTCTTATAAAAATATTTACAAGTATTAAGAGTGTATATTACAAGGGCGTTAACAGCTTTGTGTTAAGACAGTTTTGCAGCAAGATTAATACAACGGTATTTTCAACAACGATTATATGTTTAATGCTTTTTATAACAATAAGTGTTTTGTCGGCTGCTTTGTCAATGAAAAATTCAATGTCTTCGGATTTAAAAAAAATGTGTCCTGTAGATATTCAGTTTACAAAAATCAGCTATGAAGCGTTAAGAGAGGCTTATGCGACAGCTGATAAGGATAGTGATGATTATGAAAAGGCAACAAAAATCCTTGAGGATTCAAAGCTTAGTATAAGTGATACGCTTAAAAATAACGGCTTTGACGTTAATGAATATTTAAAAAATATGACAGAATACAGTGTTTATCAGACCGGGCTTGAAGAAATGGATACATTGGGAAGTCTGGCAGATGAAATTCGTGAAAAATATCCGATGGTTTCTTTTTTGTCATCCGTCAATTTTATGAAATTAAGCGATTATAATAAAATTGCAACGCTTTACGGTAATGAAACTTATTCGCTTGGTGATAATGAATATTTAATTGTTGCCAATTTTAAAACAGTGGCAGATATAAGAAATATGGCATTAAAGGCAGGTACAAAGATTGATATAAACGGGAAAACATATTCTCCGAAATATCAGGAATGTAAGGATGGATTTATTGAACTTGCTTCGCAGCATATAAATGATGGAATTTTTATCGTACCCGATGACGCACTGACAGATGCACAGGTATATAAATGCGGAATGACAGCGGATTATAAGGCTGATTCAAAAGAAGAAAAATATGATATAGAAAATAAACTTGATGATATATCGAAAAATATTTTTAATCAGACGAGTTATCTTTCATATAATTCAAAAATTGATTTGGCAGAGGCGAGTGTAGGGCTTGGTGCACTGGTAACATTTATCGCATTGTATCTTGGAATTATATTCCTTATAAGCAGTGCAGCAATACTTGCTTTAAAAGAATTATCTGACAGTGCGGATAATAGGGAAAGATATGGAATGATTAGGAAAATCGGTGTTGATGAGAAAATGATTAACATGGCGTTATTTAAGCAGATTGGAATATTTTTTGCTTTTCCGTTGCTTCTTGCAATAATTCATTCTGTATTCGGAATTAAATTCATTAATTTGATTCTTCAGACAATGGGTATGAGTTCAATGCTTGCGTCGGTTGGTATAACATTTGTATTTCTAGTTGTTATTTACGGAGGATATTTTATTATCACATATCTTTGCAGTAAAAGCATTATAAGACCATAATAATAAAAAATAAGCCGGGCAGTATAAGCTGTCCGGCTTAAAGTATTTTTATTTACGCGTGTAACGAGCCAAAGTCCGTGCTTGCACGAGACCTTGGCGACTGCCGCGATAACTTGAGAAACTCGCAGAGCATGTTTCTCATAGTTGTTTGTGTCTGTGGATATGAATTTCCGGAATTGCCATATTTTCATACTGGGTGTCTATGTGTTTACTGTCTGAATCCTGAGTGTCTTCATTGGCAGGGGGTTCATTTTTCTTTTTACCTGTATGAATTTCCGGAATTGCCAGGTTATCATAAGTCAAATCATAGTCGCTTTTTTTTTCAGAATGTTTTTTACCAAACTTAAACATAATATACCTCCATTATAAAAAGTTAATGAAAAATGTAATTACTAAGCTGTTAATAAAATCTGCAAAAAGGCTTCCGATAAGAGGAATAAGAAGATAAGCCTTTACAGAAGGTGCATACTTATCACATATTGCCTGCATATTTGCCATGGCATTAGGTGTCGCACCCATACCAAAACCGCACGTTCCTGCCACAAGAACTGCTGCGTCATAATTTCTTCCCATAATATTAAATTCGATAAAATATGTAAAAATACACATAAACAATGCCTGTGAAGAAAGCAGTATTATGAGAGGAAGAGCGAGTGATGCAAGTTCCCACAGTTTTAAAGTTATCATTGCCATACCGAGGAAAAGTGAGAGTGAAATACCACCAAGGTCATTAATTTCACCCATGTGTATTGTACCTTTTCCGGAGTATTCTGATATATTTCGTATAAGTGCTGCTGCAATCATTGCCCCGATATATATTGGAAATGTAAGTCCGGTCTTTGTAAGCATCCATGAAAAAATTGTTCCGAGACCAATTGCAAGTATAAGCTGGAATACAGCTGAGGCATACATGCTTGTGTGACGCTCATGTTTCTTTTCATCTTCAACAAGAAGGCTGTCATCTTCAGGGACTACTGTTGATAAAAGATTTCTTTTTTCAATGAGGAGTTTTCCCAAAGGACCGCCGATAAGGCTTCCTGCGATAAGACCGAAAGTTGCTGCAGCTGTACTTATTGTTGTTGCCCCGTTTACATTAAAATCTTCAAGTACGGGACCGAAAGCACCTGCCGTACCGTGACCGCCAACCATTGAGATTGAACCTGTACACATACCTATAAGCGGATTAATGTGCATGAGCTTGGAAAGACCTACAGCCAGGAAATTCTGTGCTATTATTAATGTAATTACAAGTCCTAAAAATACAGCCATTGATTTGCCGCCGCTTTTTAAGACTTTAAGATTTGCCTGAAATCCTACGGATGTGAAAAATAAAACCATACAGATTTCGCGAAGTGTGTCATCGAATGTAAATTCAATAATTCCCGTTACATGGCATATGCAAGTAAATATCGCAAATAAAAGACCGCCAATTACAGGTGCGGGAATACAGAATTTTTCAAGAAAATATATTCTTTTTTTCAAAAAACTTCCAAGTAAAAGAACCAGAACAGCCACAGCGACTGTCTGATACATATCTAAAGATAAAAGCATGTGAGTCCTCCTGCCTATTCTGTTATAACATCAATTCCGTGTTCGGAATAATATGCTGCCGCACCCGCATGGAAGGGGATTGTTATTCCTTCTGCTGCGTTACTGATATTAAGGTTGATGTCAACAGAAGTCGCATATTGCAGCTGTTTTGAATTGTCAAAAAGTGATGATGTTATCTGTTTAACCGTATCCTTCGAAAGACTGTCGGACGCAAGAAGCACTGATTTGACGCCGAGTGTTTTTACCGATTCAGTTTGTCCGTTGTATGTATACGCGGGAATTATATATTCTGAATAAAAAGGACATGCGGCTTTTAATTTGTCCATGCAGTTATCGTCAATATTTAAAAGACGTACATCACATTCTTTTGAAAGCTCTTCAATTACGGTTGTTTTAATTCCTGCCGTGATAAAAAGAGCGTCGATTTTTCCTGCGGTAAATTCCTGCGCAGCATCACTGTAATCAAGGTTGACGGTCTTGATTATCTCGTCGGTAAGACCGCTGTATTTAAGAATCTGCTTTGCGTTGCTCTCGGAACCTGATTCCTCGGAGCCGATGCTTACAGTTTTTCCCTGCAAATCATTAAGGGAATAGATGTCAGAATCCTCTTTTACAACAATCTGGCATGCCTCTGTATAAAGCGTTGCGATTGCTTTGTAACCCTGATATTTTTTTTCGTCTGATGGTCCGTTGCCATTGTAGGCACTGTCAGCAATATCCATCTGTGCAATTCCTAAGTCAATATATCTGCCTGACAAAAGACGAATATTGGCAGCCGAACCTGCTGTGTTTTTCAGTTCTATTTTTGAGGCGGTGTTATCCTGGTTGAATACACCGGCAAACGCACCGGAAAATGAATAATAAATTCCGCCTATGTCGCCGGCACCCATGCGTATGTTTTTATTTGCTGAGCCACAGCCGCCAAGTACAGTCATAAGCACAAGCGGAATACACAGCAGAATACTTAATTTTTTATTCATAGGTTTAGTTCCTTTCACTTTCTTTGTAATATATTTTACATTAATTCATAAAAGTTGACAAGAAAACACGGTGAAATTAAATTTCTTAATAAAATTTTAATAATAGGGTTGCATTATCTTATAACTTATGATAGTATCATCTAAGTGCAAAATACAAATGTCCGTCACAGAAAGACAGAATAAAAGATTTGCAAAAAGAAGATAAAAAGGGAGATATTTAACATGAGTGATAAGTTGAGAGTTGGTATACTTGGTGGTACAGGTATGGTTGGACAGCGTTTTATAACATTGCTTGAAAACCACCCTTGGTTTGAAGTTGTGCTTGTTGCGGCAAGCGGACGTTCAGCAGGCAAGCTTTACGAAGAAGCTGTAGACGGACGTTGGAAGATGGCAGTAGATATGCCTGAATATGTTAAGAAGATGACAGTTTACGATATGGATAAGGATTTCGATGAAATCGTATCAAAGGTAGATTTCGTATTCTGTGCTGTAAATATGCCTAAGGATGAGATTAAGGCTCTTGAGGAAAGATATGCAAAGGCAGAAGTTCCTGTAGTTTCTAATAACAGTGCTAATCGTTGGACACCTGATGTTCCTATGGTTGTACCTGAAATCAATCCTGAACATCTTGAAGTTATCGAGTCACAGAAGAAGAGACTCGGAACAACAAGAGGTTTTATCTGTGTAAAGCCTAACTGTTCAATTCAGAGCTACACACCTGCATTAAACGCACTTAAAGAATTCGAGCCTAAGCTTGTAGTTGCTACAACATATCAGGCTATCTCAGGTGCAGGCAAGACATTTAAAGAATGGCCTGAAATGGTTGAAAATATCATCCCATACATTGGCGGTGAGGAAGAAAAGAGTGAGAAAGAGCCATTAAGACTCTGGGGTAAAGTTGAGAACGGACAGATTGTTCCGGCAACAGAGCCTGTTATTACATGCCAGTGTATCAGAGTTCCTGTTCTTGATGGACATACAGCAGCTGTATTTGTGAACTTTGAAAAGAAGCCTACAAAAGAGCAGATTATTGAAAAATGGAGAAATTTCAAGGGACTTCCACAGGAACTTGAACTTCCAAGTGCTCCAAAGCAGTTCATCCAGTATATTGAAGAAGACAACCGTCCTCAGGTTAAGCTTGATGTTAATTATGAAAATGGTATGGGAATTTCACTTGGCCGTTTAAGAGAAGATAGCGTATTTGATTACAAATTCGTAGGTCTTTCTCATAATACATTAAGAGGTGCAGCAGGCGGTGCCGTTCTTATCGCTGAACTCTTAAAGGCTCAGGGTTACATCACAAAGAAGTAATTAATAATATAAAATGTTTAATAAAGAAAACGGTGACTCCGGTAAGGGGTCACCATTTTTGTCGTGATAACGAAAAAATTATGCACATGTGTGGTATCTCTGTTATGGACAAAAGTTTATTTTTACTGTATGATATTTCACACAGATAACAGGTGAAATAATATGGGATTGCAGCCCGGTTAGGAGAATATAGTGGAAAATAATCAGTTTTATGCGATGCTGTCAAGAATGAAATATGTGAACAGATGGGGAACCATGCGTAACACAAGCAATGAAAATATTTGCGAGCACAGTCTTAATGTTGCATTCATAGCACATGCACTTGGTATTATAAATAATGAAGAATTTAACGGAAATGTAGATGCACAAAGACTTGCTGTTCTTGGTATGTACCATGATGTTACAGAGATTATAACAGGAGACCTGCCTACGCCGGTAAAATATTACAGTCCTGTGATAAGAGAGGCATATGCTGATGTTGAGCGTGTTGCAAAAGACGAGCTTTTGAGTGGAATACCTGAGAAAATGAGAAAATATTATGACAGTGTTCTTCTTGAAACAGAAGAAGAAAATGAATTGTGGAAATATGTTAAGGCGGCTGACAAATTATCTGCACTTATCAAGTGTCTTGAGGAAGAACAGATGGGTAACAGTGATTTTGCCGATGCAAAACTTACGATAGAAGAATATCTTAAAAATATGAATATGAAGGAAGTTGATTTCTTTATGGAAAAGTTCCTTCCTGCGTACAGTATGACGCTTGATGAATCAGTTACAAGGTTAGAAGGTTAATTTATGGGAAAATCAGTATTTATAGCGGAGAAGCCGAGCGTAGCACAGGAATTCGGCAAGGCACTGCATGAAAATTTCACAAGAAGAGACGGTTTTTTGGAATCCGACAATTATATTGTAACATGGTGTGTCGGACATCTTGTAACAATGAGTTATCCTGAAAAATATGATGAAAAATTGAAAAGATGGAGCTTTGATACACTGCCGTTTCTTCCAGAAAAATTTCTCTACGAAGTAATTCCTTCGGTTGAAAAACAGTTCAATATTGTAAAGGGAGTGCTTAACAGGGAAGATGTTGATACTATCTATGTCTGTACCGATTCGGGACGTGAGGGAGAGTATATTTACAGGCTTGTTGAACAGATGGCGGGCGTGCACGATAAAAAAGAAAAACGTGTATGGATAGACTCGCAGACAGAAGAAGAAATATTAAAAGGAATAAGAACGGCAAAAGATTTGTCGGAATATAATAATCTGAGCGATGCTGCTTACCTTAGGGCAAAAGAAGATTATCTCATGGGAATTAATTTTTCGAGAGTGCTTACGTTAAAATATGGAAGAAATATTTCTAACTATCTGAAAACTGACAGGACAGTTGTTTCTGTAGGACGTGTAATGACATGTGTTCTTGGAATGATTGTAAGACGTGAAAGAGAGATTCGTGCATTTGTAAAAACTCCTTTTTTCCGTGTTATAACAAAAGCACAGATAGCCGAGTCATCATTTGAGGCAGAATGGCGTGTGACTGAGAAGAGCAGATACTATCAGACACCGTATTTATATAAGGAAAATGGTTTTAAAGAAAGAAAGTATGCAGAGGAACTTGCAGCCATTCTTAGTGAACCTCTTCCGGCAGAAGGAACTGTTGAGAGCATAGAACGTAAAAAGGAGACAAAGAATCCTCCGCTTTTATACAATCTTGCCGAAATCCAGAATGAGTGTTCAAAGCTTTTTAAAATTAGTCCGGACCAGACACTCAATATAATTCAGGAACTTTATGAAAAGAAGCTTGTTACATATCCAAGAACAGATGCCAGAGTTTTATCAAGTGCGGTCTGTAAAGAGATAAGCAAAAATATCTCAGGACTTATAAATTATGAGCCGGTAAAAGCATTTGCACAGGATATAATTTCAGGTGAAAAATTTAAAAATATTGAAAAAACACGTTACTGTGACGACAAAAAAATAACGGATCATTATGCGATAATACCGACGGGACAGGGACTTGGTGCATTGAAGAGTCTTTCAGAGACTGCAGCAAGGACGTATGAGATTATAGTGAGAAGATTTCTTAGCATATTTTATCCGGCGGCTGTGTACAGCAGGGTTTCGCTGGCACTTGAATGTAAAAATGAGCGTTTTAACGCATCATTTAAAGTGCTTGTAGATGAGGGGTATCTTAAAGTGGCAAAAAATTCATTTGCAAAAGCATCAAAACAGGATGATCCGGATGGCAACGGCACAGATGACGGCAAGGCTGACGCGGCTTTACTTGAGGCATTGAAAAAGTGCAGAAAAAATGATAAACTCAGTCTTGTAGGTTTTGATATAAAAGAAGGTGAGACATCACCGCCTAAGCGGTATAATTCCGGTTCTATCATTCTTGCAATGGAAAATGCAGGACAGCTTATAGAGGATGAGGAATTGAGAGCACAGATAAAAGGTTCCGGTATAGGAACGAGTGCAACGCGTGCAGAGATTTTAAAGAAACTTAATAATATAGGATATATTTCAACTAATAAGAAAACACAGATAATAACTCCTACACAGCTGGGAGAGATTATATATGAAGTTGTTGAAAAGTCTATAGTTCATCTTCTAAATCCTGAACTTACAGCGAGTTGGGAAAAAGGTCTTAATTATGTAGCTGAAGGTTCCATTACATCTGATGAGTATCTTCAAAAACTTGAAGGTTTTGTAAGAAGACGTACAGTTGCGGTTATGAGGCTTAATAACCAGTCACAGCTTGTTGGAAGATTTAATGAAATTTCTAAAAATTATAAATAGAGTGTATTTTCAGTAAATAATATTGTATACACGGAAAAGGAGTATTTATGTGCGGTATTGTTGGTTACATCGGAGACAGGGATTGTGCTGATGTTTTAGTAAATTCGCTTGAAAAACTTGAATACAGAGGCTATGACTCAGCAGGAATCGCTGTTCTTGAAAATGGTGTGATTAAGGTTGAAAAGTGCAAGGGAAGACTTGAAAATCTTAGAAACAAGATGGCAGCAGACGGAAAGCCTTATGGTCATGTAGGTATCGGTCATACACGCTGGGCAACACATGGAGAACCATCTGATATTAATTCACATCCACATGGTAATAAACGTGTAACTATTGTACATAACGGAATTATAGAAAATTACAGACAGATAAAGGAATTTCTTATATCTGAGGGATACAGTTTTGTAAGTGAGACTGATACTGAAACAGTTGCAAAGCTTCTTGATTATTATTATACGGGAGACCCTGTTGATACAATTATCAAAGTGCTTGCAGAAATTAAAGGTTCATATGCACTTGGCATAATGTTCAGGGATTTTCCTGACAGAATATTTGCAGTAAGAAAAGATAGTCCTCTTATAGTTGGAAAAGGTGAGCATGAAAACTTTATTGCATCAGATGTTCCAGCTATTATGCAGTATACAAGGGATTATTATCTGCTTGATACTAATGATATTGCTGTTTTGACAAAAGAAAATATTGAGTTTTTTAACATCCATAAAGAAAGACTTGAAAAGAAGCTTAATACTGCTGATTGGGATGTTGATGCTGCCGAAAAAGGCGGATATGAGCATTTTATGTTAAAAGAAATTAATGAACAGCCTACAGCAGTAAAGACAACGATAACACCAAGAATCACGGATTCAATGCCGGATTTTTCCGCAGAAGGATTTGATGCGGCTAAGTTAAGTTCATATAATAAAATATATATTGTTGCATGTGGAACTGCTATGCATGCAGGAATGGTTGGAAAGTATGTTATTGAAAAGCTGGCACGAATACCTGTTATAGTGGATATTGCGTCTGAATTCAGATACAGGGACCCTCTTATTGACAAGGGTGATTTAGTAATATTGATTTCACAGTCAGGAGAAACTGCTGATACAAAGGCAGCACTTGAACTTGCAAAATTAAATGGTGCCGATACACTCGCAATTGTTAATGTAAAAGGTTCATCAATTGCAAGAGCCGCTGATATGGTAGTATATACACATGCCGGTCCTGAAATTTCGGTTGCATCTACAAAGGCATATATGGTTCAGATTTCAGTTATGTATCTTCTTGCATTTGAACTTGCATACGGAACAGGAAGGATTTCTAAAGAACAGTGTGAGAAATATACAAAAGAACTTCAAAATATTCCTTCGGTTATCAAAGAGGCAATAGGTCTTGAAAAAGACTGTCAGTTTATTGCTTCAAAGCTTCTTAATGCAGACAGCCTTCTTTATATAGGAAGAGGTCTTGATTATGCATCAAGCATGGAAGGTTCATTAAAGTTAAAAGAGATTTCTTATATTCATTCTGAATCATATGCTGCCGGTGAATTAAAGCACGGCACAATTTCGCTTATAACTGAAAACATGCCTGTAATTGCGGTTGTTACACAAAAAGACCTTGAAGAAAAAACAATAAGCAATATTAAGGAAGTCAAGGCAAGAGGTGCTATGGTTATTCTTGTCTGCGGCGAAGATGTAGTTGTTGAAGATAAAGTTGCAGATTATATAATCAGGCTTCCAAAAGCAGAACAGATGTTAATGCCGATGGTTGCAGCTGTTCCGCTTCAGCTTATAGCATATTACACAGCTGTTCTTAAAGGAAATGATGTTGATAAGCCGAGAAATCTGGCAAAATCAGTAACGGTTGAATAGGCAGTATAAAATAAATCTGGTGGTAGTGTGAGGAATTATATATTATGAATGACAGTATAAAAATAAGTGAACTTTTTGATTTGAACGAGACAATTGCAGCAGATATTTTTGACGGATGTACATTTCCGTGGGAAGTTTTATCAAAGATAGGCGATTTTATCGTAAAACTTGGAAATACACTTCCTGAATCAGAATATGAAAAAAGAGGAGAAAATGTATGGGTCGCCAAAAGTGCAAAAGTATTTGATTCGGCATATATCAACGGACCATGCATAATAGGAAAGGATGCAGAAGTACGTCACTGTGCATTTATACGTGGAAATGCAATTGTAGGCGAGGGTGCAGTTGTAGGTAATTCTACAGAACTTAAAAATGTAATTTTGTTTAACAAAGTTCAGGTGCCGCATTATAATTATGTGGGAGATTCAATATTGGGATTCAGGGCACATATGGGTGCAGGTTCGATAACATCTAATGTGAAATCTGATAAAAAGCTTATTGTAATTAAAGGACCGGACGGGAATGTTGAGACAGGAATTAAGAAAATAGGAGCATTTCTTGGAGATAATGTTGAGGTTGGATGTGGAAGTGTTCTTAACCCAGGTACGATAGTCGGAAGAGAATCTAATATTTATCCGCTTTCAAGTGTGCGTGGATGTGTTCCTGCTAAAAGTATTTACAAAAATAAAAATGAAATTGTAGAAAAGAATAATGATTAAATTGTTTCAAAGAAACATGAAATTAATGTAAAAATACGTAAAGGTCGTTGACTATTCGGAAGGTTTGTGAGAAAATAATCAAAGTACGGATAGAGAAGTACATAAAGAAGAACCTTTAGATTACGAAAGGAGTATGAAAATGATTTATACACAGGAAGTAGAAAACATGTGTCCAGTAGCACAGGGCGTTCATCATGGTGCCGCTCCAGTTCCTACAGAGGGAAAATGGGTACAGAATAAGGAAGTTAAGGATATTTCAGGCTTTACACATGGTGTGGGCTGGTGTGCTCCACAGCAGGGTGCCTGCAAACTTACATTAAATGTTAAGGAAGGTATTATTCAGGAAGCATTAGTTGAGACAATCGGATGTTCAGGCATGACACATTCAGCAGCTATGGCATCAGAAATTTTACCAGGTTTAACAGTTATGGAAGCATTAAATACAGACCTTGTCTGTGATGCTATCAATACAGCTATGAGAGAGCTTTTCTTACAGATTGTATACGGAAGAACTCAGAGTGCATTCTCAGAAGACGGTCTTGCAGTTGGTGCAGGTCTTGAAGATCTTGGTAAGGGACTTCGTTCACAGGTTGGTACTATGTATGGTACACTTGCAAAAGGTCCTCGTTATCTTGAGATGGCAGAAGGTTATGTAACAGGTATCGCTCTTGACAAGGATAACCAGATTATTGGTTACAAGTTTGTAAACCTTGGTAAGATGACAGATTTCATCAAGAAGGGTGACGATGCTAACACAGCTTATGAAAAGGCTTGTGGACAGTACGGCAGAGTTGCTGATGCTGTTAAGATTATCGATCCAAGAACAGACGAAGAAGTAAAGTAAGGAGGAGATACGACAATGGCTTTATTTGAATCATATGAAAGAAGAATAGATAAAATTAATTCAGTATTAAACAGCTATGGCATTTCTTCAATCGAAGAAGCAGAGAAGATTACAAAGGATGCTGGATTAGACGTATATAACATGGTAAAGGGAATTCAGCCAATCTGTTTTGAGAACGCTTGCTGGGCTTATACTGTAGGTGCTGCAATCGCAATCAAGAAGGGTGCAAGAAAGGCTTCAGAAGCCGCTGCAGCTCTTGGTGAAGGTCTTCAGGCTTTCTGTATTCCGGGTTCAGTTGCTGATCAGCGTAAGGTTGGTTTAGGTCATGGTAACCTTGGTAAGATGCTTCTTGAGGAAGATACAGAATGCTTCGCATTCCTTGCAGGTCATGAGTCATTCGCAGCTGCTGAGGGTGCTATCGGTATCGCAGAAAAGGCTAACAAGGTACGTAAAAAACCATTAAGAGTTATCTTAAATGGTCTTGGTAAAGATGCAGCTAAGATTATCTCAAGAATTAACGGATTTACATTCGTTGAGACAGAGATGGATTACAAGACAGGTGAAGTTAAGGAAATCGAAAGAATTGCTTACTCAGATGGTCTTCGTTCAAAGGTAAACTGCTACGGTGCCAATGATGTAACAGAAGGTGTTGCTATCATGTGGAAAGAAAATGTTGATATCTCTATCACAGGTAACTCAACAAACCCTACAAGATTCCAGCATCCAGTTGCAGGTACATATAAGAAGGAAAGACTTGAAGCAGGCAAGAAGTATTTCTCAGTTGCTTCAGGCGGTGGTACAGGTCGTACACTTCATCCAGATAACATGGCAGCAGGTCCTGCTTCTTATGGTATGACAGATACTATGGGACGTATGCACTCAGATGCTCAGTTCGCTGGTTCTTCTTCAGTTCCTGCTCATGTTGAGATGATGGGACTTATCGGCATGGGTAATAACCCAATGGTAGGTGCTACAGTAGCAGTTGCGGTAGCGATTCAGGAAGCTGCTGACAACGGCAAGTTCTAAATATTAAAAGTCAAAAACATGCATAAAAGCCGCAGTCTCGAGGGATTGCGGCTTTTTTACGTGCGTATGGCATCAATAATGAAATACCCTAGAATATATGAAATCTCAATTAATATCTGCAATTTGGAAAAAAGATGAAGATAAAATAAAAATAAGATTTGAATGATGAAAATGTGCGATTCATAAGGAGAAAAATTATGAACTTTTTTATATTAAAAAATATTGATGAATACAAAGTTACGTATCAATTAACAGCGGCAGGATATATTGCATTGATAGCCGTGTTTATCGTGCTTTTTTCAATTGGGTGTATGATAGCTGAAAAGGATAAAAAGATTGGAGTCAGGCAGATTGCTTTTTCCGCCATGGCAGTTGCACTTGCGGTTGTAACATCTATGATTAAAATTGTTAAACTTCCTATGGGAGGTTCAGTTACGCTATTCAGCATGTTTTTTATAACACTTATAGGATATTGGTTTGGCGTGAAGACAGGGATTCTTATGGCAGTAGGATATGGCATTTTACAGATGCTTATTGACCCATATATAATTAATGTTTATCAGATGTTCCTTGATTATATATTTGCGTTTGGTGCGTTAGGATTATCTGGAATATTCTCAAAGGTAAAAAATGGACTTGTGAAAGGCTATCTGTTAGGAGTGATAGTAAGATTTATATTTTCATTTTTATCAGGATGGATATTTTTTGCTGTATATACGCCTGAATTTTTTAATAGTGCATTTTTATACTCTGTTGCCTATAATGGGGCTTATATAGGTATTGAGGCGGCACTTACGGTGGCTTTGATTTCATGTCCGCCAGTTAAAAAGGCATTAGTATATGTAAAAAATATGCTTGTATAAATCAAAATTTATTAAAAAAATAAATTGTCAAACTGGCATTATCAAATTGTTTTAAAATGGCAATATACACATGTCACATATTCTGTTATTCTCAATAAAAGTTTATTTAAAGACAAGGAGAGAATTATGGAATTACAACAGACAGAAGTGAAAAATGGAAAAGAAGGATTGCATATTAATGTTGTTCAGATGTGTGTTACGGCTGTATTAATGGCATTGACTTGTGTTGCAACAATGGTGGTTCAGATTCCAATACCACTTGGATATGCACATCTTGGTGACAGTGTTATTTTAATCAGTGCTTATTTTTTCGGACCGGTTGTCGGAGCATTAGCCGGAGGAATCGGTTCAGCTATGGCGGATATTTTGACAGGCTATGCAATATGGGCGTTACCTACACTTTTAATTAAGACTATTATGCCCGTTATTGCATGCGCATTTTTCAAAAATAATGTACAGAGGTGCAAGGTATTTTCTATAAGAGGAATTGCAGGTGCTGTTGTTACACTATTATTTATGACTGCAGGATATGTTTTCTTTGGCGGAATTTTATATGGAAGTGCTGCGGCAGGAATTGCATCGGCACCTGGACTGCTCCTTAAATCAGTTGTGAATCTTGCAGTATATCTTTTTGTTGCATTTGGAATTTCCAAAGTTAAAAAATTTAATTAAATAATAAACAATATTATTAATATAAAATAGCTTGCATACTCATAATATATATGATATAAATATACTATGAGTATGCATATTTATTATTAGGAAAGGAAAAAGCATCGATGTAAATGGTTTTTATTGAAAGATAAACAAAAAGAAACAAATTCTTATAACAACATTAAAGTTGTTAGTCATGACGCTTTGCCAAATTATGAAATGGCATTACAGTCTCTTAGAGATAACTCATCTAGAAGATTAATGTATGGGTATCTTATGTCTGATGAAGAATGGTATGAACATTTTGTTGGTTTCCTTGCCGGTAAAAAGACGTTGCCGCTTTTATATGATCCATTTTTTAAAATAATATTTAATCCAATTGAAGAAAGAGCTAGGCTTTCTGAACTTGTAAGCTGTATTCTTGGACAGCATGTAACAGTGATTGAAGTATTTCCAAATGCAAATTCAGCATTTTTGAATTCTTTTGTAACAATGGATATGGTTGTAAGACTTGATGACGGAAGTATTATTAATATTGAGATACAGAAGGTTCCGTATGACTTTCCGGCGGCAAGAATTACATGTTATTCGGCTGACCTTGTTTTAAGACAGTTCAGAATGTTGCGGGGTATGACAAAGAAAAATGAAAATGATGAGTATATGGAAAAATTATCAAAAAAAAGGTCATATGCTAATATGAAGAAAGTACATACTATTATATTTTTTGAGAAAAGCAGTAAGTCACTTAAAAGCCACCTAGACAAAAGGCTATATTTTCATGTTGGAAGGATAAAGTTTAACACGAATATCAAAATGAAGCTTTTGCAGGAATATCACTTAATTAGCCTTGACACATTCAAAAAATACAGATATTCTGACATCATAGAAGGGCGTATAGATTCAGTTGATTTTGACTGTGATGACTCACAGTATGAAATTGGATTAACAGAAAAAATGAGAGCTGACAGGTTAAAGTATCTTTCACTTTTTTGTGCTGAAACACCAGATGAGATTAACAGACTTGTGTCGCTTTTTCCGGATTTATATGCTATACGCCAGAAAATAAATGAATATCTGACACGACCCGAGGAGGTGCTGAACATGTTTTCAGAAGCGTTAAGAATATTGGATAATAATACAGCAGAACTTATGGCAGACAGGTATAAAGCTGAATTAGAGGTTGCGAATAAGAAAGCGGAGAGATGGAAAGCAGAAGCAGAGAAAAGAAGTACAGAAGCAGAGAAAAGAAGAGTACAAGCAGAAGCAAGAATAAAAGAACTTGAGGCCCAGATAAAAGAACTTGAGCTTCAGTATGAAAAATTGAAATAATAAGCATAAAAATATCCCCATACCAGACATGCATGGAATTGTCCGGTATGGGGATTGATTTAAGAAAAAATTCTTAAATTGTATTAATCAGATAATGCTGATTACTGGAGAAGTGAAAGAACACCCTGGTTAGACTGATTAGCCTGTGCAAGCATAGACTGACCTGCCTGAGCAAGAATATTGTTCTTGCTGTAATTAACCATTTCCTGAGCCATATCTGTATCACGGATACGAGATTCAGCAGATGTTGTATTCTCAACAACATTGTCTAAGTTAGCAATTGTATGCTCAAGTCTGTTCTGAACAGCACCGAGTGTTGAACGCTGTGAAGATACCTTTTGGACAGCTTCTGCGATACGATCGATAGCAGCAGTAGCATCATCTTCCGTATCAACTTTAAGACCTTTAACGCCGATACCTGCAGCACTCATAGATTCAATATTGACTACAATCTTATTGTCTTCGGCTGAGTCAGCACCAACATGAAGACTGAAAGAGATAGAACCATTGACTGGTGTGCTTTCAGTAAATGATACAGATTGACCTGCAGTAGCACCTTTGGCAACTTCAAGAGTTGTTTTATTAGTAACTCCGGTATCAGCGGCTGAACTTGTAAAGTATTTATCAGCATCTGTTTTTCCATCTGCTTTTTTGCCAGCTGCAACATTTTCAGCAGATACTTCTTTTCCATCTGCATCATAAAGCTTTGTTACGTATGCATAGTGTTCACCTTTAACAGCCAAATGATCATCATCTTGATTGCCATCTTTATCTTCTGTATATATTTTCTCGCCTTTAGCTAATGCTTCTTTTAATGTGGCAGAAGTAAGTGCTGTAGTACTACCTTTTATGTATAAAGGTGTATTATTATCAAGAGCATAACCAGACTTCATAAAAGTAGCTTTAGTTGTTTTTGTAGCATCACCCTTTAAAAGATATGTTTCATTGAACTTTGTTGTCTCAGAAACTCTGTCGATTTCAGATGAAAGCTGGTCGATTTCGTCCTGAATAGCCTTACGGTCTGTCTGTGAGTTAGTACCGTTAGAAGACTGAACTGCAAGTTCGTTCATTCTCTGAAGCATTGAGTGAACTTCTGTTAAAGCACCTTCAGCTGTCTGAACAGCAGAAACACCATCCTGAGCGTTAGAAGAAGCCTGTGTAAGACCCTTAATCTGCTTTCTCATCTTTTCTGAAATAGAAAGACCAGCTGCGTCATCTGCTGCACGGTTAATTTTATAACCAGAAGATAACTTCTCTGTTGACTTTGACTGTGCTGATGTTGTTACATTAAGCATTCTGTTAGCATTCATTGCTGATAAATTGTGTTGTACTACCATAGTGTGTACCTCCGTGTTTAATAAAATTTTATTTTCAGGGACTCCGTTCCCTGAATTTGAACCCTGCCACCTGTTACATAAGTGCTATGCAAAATGATGTGGCAGATATATAATAGACAGTGTTACCATGCCAACACCGAATATTATCTGTTGCGGTTGTCTTTATCCTCTTTGATAAGACGGCGGATTTTTGTGAGTGTTTCCGGTGAGAGATTTGACTCAGCGTAGTAGGGCGATATGAAACGTGAATTTTCGCCATCGTTTGCGGCACTGTTTTTCGCCAGTACTTTGCTTCGTACAATATTAAGTTCCCGTGGAGCATCTATGAGTAGATGTATGTTTCCGTTGGAACCGCCGGAATATACGACACGGATGTCTTTTCCAATGTCGATAAACTCACCCGGTTTGATTGTGAGCTTTAACAAATTAACCTCCTTGTCTATGCAACAAACTGTTTTAAAATGTTGCATCCCTGATTCAAGGGAGGTAAACATATGAGTACATCACAACCAATAAGAGACACGCAGGATTTAACAGCACTTAGGGAGTTTTATCTGAAAGATGAGCCAAACATGAGAAATTATGTTTTGATTTGTCTTGGGGTTAATTCGGCACTAAGGATAAGTGATTTATTGGAATTGAAGTGGAAGGATGTATACAATTTCAAAGATGAAAATTTCAAGAAACATCTTATTACTTATGAGAAAAAGACAGGCAAGGAAACATGGATTGCGATAAATGAAAATGCAAGAAATGGTTTGCAGGAATACATGAAGTTTCTGAAAAAGATTTCTGGTGAGGATTATATTTTTGAAGGAAAAAATAATGGTGGGCATCTGAGCCGTTCCCAGGCATTTCGGATTATCAAGCATGCAGCGGAAGAACTTAATCTGGAAAATGGAATAAGCTGCCATTCTATGAGAAAAACATTTGGTTATTATGCGTGGAAATGCGGAACGCCGCCGGCAGTTCTTATGGATATATACAATCATTCATCATATGAGATAACGAAACGTTATCTGGGAATAAAGCAGGATGATAAGGATTCAGTGTTTCTTAATGTGAACTTATAATGCTTATTAAAAGAAAATAATAAATTAAATTAATATTTATACTAAAGTATTTAAAATGTTGGACGATATATGTTATGTAATCAAATAAGGGATGCAACATTTTAAAACAAATTGTTGCATCCTTTTTAGTATGTGAAAATTTGAAAACATTATACTTGTATTAGACAAGCACAGGTGGTAGAATAAATAATAGTGCTTATCTAAAGATAAGGTAGATTTGGTGTGAAAATCACATAAAAAGATAAGCTTTGAATCAAAATTAAAAGTTTTAAGGAGATAATTTATATGTCAGGACATTCAAAATTTGCGAATATTGCACATAAGAAGGCTGCTAATGATGCAGCAAAGGGAAAGATTTTTACAAGACTTGGTAAAGAAATCATGGTTGCTGTAAAAGAAGGCGGCCCTGATGTGAATAACAACAGTAAATTAAGACAGGTTGTTGCAAAGGCAAAAGCTTCAAATATGCCTAATGATACAATCGACAGAGCTATCAAAAAAGCTGCCAGCAGCGATATGACAGATTATGAATCAGTTACATATGAAGGATATGGTCCAAATGGTACAGCTATCATCGTTGAAGCACTTACAGATAACCGTAACCGTGCAGCTTCAAATATCCGTAATGCATTTACAAAGGGCGGCGGTAATGTCGGTACACCAGGCTGCGTATCATTCATGTTCGATAAGAAAGGACAGATGATTGTGGCAAAAGAAGAGTGTGACAAGGATGCTGATGAGCTTATGATGATGGCACTTGATGCTGGTGCAGAAGATTTCAACGAGGAAGATGACTGCTATGAAATCACAACAGCACCGGATGATTTTGATGCTGTAAATGAAGCACTTACAAATGACGGAATTACATTTGCCTCAGCAGAAGTTACAATGATTCCTCAGACATATGTAGAGCTTACATCAGAAGATGATTTGAAAAAAATGCGTCGTATTCTTGCACTTCTCGATGAAGAAGATGATGTACAGAATGTATATCATAATTGGGATGAGCCAGATTCAGATGAAGAATAAAAAATATAATAATAGTGATTTTTTTGCTGTGTACTAAGGAGTTGGTACACAGCTTTTTTAAATGCAGTGCACAGCTGATATATGATTTCATAAAAACTAAAAAATACCGAAAAAGCACAAAATACTATTTATTAAAAATAAAAATAACTATAGGAAGTTTATAAATGTAAAATTTCATACCTTTCGTTGCAAATCAGATACCGTTCGTTACAAGCCTATTGAAATGTTTTTTTTTATGAGTTAAAATTCTTATATGGTGCAGAAATACAGAAAGGAGGACAATGCGATGACAGGAAAAAACAGCAGCAGAAAAAGTGTTAAAGTTGTTAAAACTGTTTTAGAGGCAGTTTTAAAAATTGATGCCAACACAGCATCAAGCTGGATAGCATATCAGCCAGAGATGCCATCTGAAATTAAAAAATTTAAGAAGGTAAGATAATTATGCAAAAAATATTGGGAAAAATATCACAGTGGCTTGCGGATGAAAATGTCATAGAACAAAAAGATAAGGGATTGTACGAGTATGCATTGAAATCTGTATTAATAACTATTTGTCCTTTTATAGCAGCTTTGGTAATAGGCAGTCTTATGGGCATGATAAAAGAAGCGGTACTTCTTATTATACCATTTATGATAATCCGCAGATTCAGCGGAGGTTATCACACAAAGAATATATGGACATGCCTGATTCTATCATGCGGACTTATAGCTGGATTTACATATTTGTCCCAATATATAGATAATAAGTGGGTTATTTCATTTATCACAGCAGCAGCTTCAATTGAGCTGATGGTTCTAGGTCCGGTTGATTCTGTAAATTACAGATTGTCATATGATGAAAAACAGTATTTTAAGAAAATATTAATTGTGTTGATTTTCTTAGCTGACGTTGCCGCATTGGCAGTGTTTTCATCTGGTTTTTTCAGATATTCAGTCTGTGTTATGCTGGGAATAATTCTCACATCTGCACTTCATCTGCTTCGTGTGTTGCAGCAGTTTTTTGCAAAAACGGAATTTATGAACGGAGAGTCCAGATAAATGTTATAGTCCACAATTATCTTGAAACGTTTTTATGAGGTTGATATATCAGGAGGGGATGAGAGGATTATAATTATAGAGCGGGTACAAATATATACATGTAAAATGCATTCTTTCATAGAAATTATGATTGAATGCATTTTTTTATAAAACACTTTTATTTTTATTAAATAAATGGTAATATATAATAAGTTAAATTTAGTGAAATAGAATAATGGCTGGGGGGGCATATGAAAATAGTTGAGATACAGGCTGGAGTGGCTATAGTTATGCAGATTAGCATGAATGGACAGACGATAGAACTTCCTACTGTAAGCGTCACAGTGCAGGATGGTGCTCTTGTGACAGAGGCGATAAGAGTTAATGGCAAACTTCTGGGACTGGATAATAGTGCAATTCATGTTAATCTGATGTGTATTAGAGAAAATAAAGCTCCTATTATATTCAAAAATGTGAAATGTACAATGATTACATATAATCAAAAATTGCATTATAAAGTTACAGCTTTTGCCGAGGGGTTTGAAAATAACAGAAGAGAAGCTTTCAGGCTGTATGTTGGCTGTGGTGGTATTGCACAGCTTGGTCTCAATAAGAGTGCTGCCAAAGTGCTTGTAAAAGATGTGAGTGAGACCGGTTTTTCATTCCTTTCAGAAAAAGAAATAGAGTCTATTCTTAATATGCCTGTAAGGCTTGTTTTTAATGACATGGAATATAATATCAGCCTTATGGGAATTATTGTAAGAAAAGTAAAAATAGATGAACAGAAGTATCTGTATGGATGCAGGCTCAGTGTTACAAATAATCAATTGTCAAGATATATCAATGATAAACAGCGTCAGAACATGGCTAATGGAAGACAAAGTATATCTGATAAAGAAAAGGGTAAGATAGTTGCGGCATTGTCGCAGGAAGAAGATGCACCGGCAGGGAATGTTAGAAGAAGCAATAATACTTTACTTTTAAAAGGGGAGAAGAAGCATAGAGTAACCCATTTTTCAGGTAAGCGTGAAATTGATAATGTTGACAGGGATGAAAGAAGAAAAGTATTTAAGAATATGTATTCAGGAAAGAGGGTATAGGTAAGATGGATTCAAAGCACTTAGATAGTATGGAAAAGATGAAAAAACGCAAAGAGGTTAAGTTTGAAAAAGCAAAAATATGCCCTTTTTGCGGTAACAATATGAAATATGTATACGGAGAAATGTATGAATGCCCTGGATGTGGCAGAAAAGAGCCTACAGATTTTGGAAAGGTTAGAGATTTTCTTGATACAAATGGTCCACAGCCTGCAATTGTCATAGCTGACGCAACAGGTGTAAGCCTTGATGTTATTGATGGATTTTTAAAACAGGGGCGAGTTGAGATACCTGATGGCTCAGACGTATATATTAAGTGTCAGAGATGTGGAACTGATATAAGATACGGTCGTTACTGCCCGGAATGTATGATGAAGATTGCAAAAAATATCGGACAGGCAATGTGGTCGCCTGATTTGGGAGAAAAACCTCATAATAAACCGGATATGGCAGGACGCATGCACAGTATTGGAAGAGAAGATGAGAAACATCGTCGGTTTGGAAGACAGGAAACTACGAGTAAGCTGGATGGTAATACAAAACTTCATATAAGAAAATAAAAAAGAAAATAAAAAAACGGATTTTGAGATGTGTGCTTAACACCGATACTCAAAATCCGTTTTTTATTTTAGATAGCTATAAATATATTTTATAAATCAAATCCGAAATATCTTACAGCATTGTTGTATGAAATACCTTCAACAATCTTCTTTAATGCCTTTTCATCGTTTGGATATTCGCCATTTTCAACCCATCCGCCGATTAATTCACACATGATTCTTCTGAAATATTCATGTCTTGTATATGAAAGGAAGCTTCTTGAGTCTGTAAGCATACCGATGAAGTTGCCTAAAAGACTTAAATTAGCAAGACTTGTCATCTGGTTTGTCATACCAACTTTATGGTCATTGAACCACCATGCAGAACCCTGCTGAATCTTACCTACTGCCTTAGAATCCTGGAAACATCCAATAACAGTACCGATAGCTGCGTTTACTGAAGGGTTAAGAGAGTAGATGATTGTCTTTGGAAGTTCGTCTGTGCTGTTTAATGCATTTAAGAACTGAGCCATTTCAGCTGAGCAGTCATAAGTGTTGATGCAGTCATATCCTGTATCAGGACCGAGCTGGTTGTATCTTAATACGTTGTTATCACGGATTGTGCCATAGTGAAGCTGCATTACCCAGTTAAGGCGGTTGTACTCCTTACCTACAGAAACCATGAATGCAGTCTTGAACTTGTTCATTTCTTCAACTGTAACCTGTTCGCCAGAAAGTCTCTTAGCGAAGATTGCTTCGATTTCAGCATCTGTATATGGCTTGTACATTACATACTCAAGAGCGTGGTCAGAAACTGAACATCCCATAGAAGCGAAGAATTCCATTCTGTTCTTTAAAGCATCAATTAATGTAGCGAATGACTTAACTTCAATTCCGCTTACATCTGATAATGTCTTTAAATAGTCGAGGTATTCAGGCTTTTCAAGGTTCATAGCCTTGTCAGGTCTCCATGCCGGAAGAACTTTAACATCAAAAGTTTTGTCTTCAGCAAGAACCTTATGCCATTCAAGTGAGTCAACAGGATCATCTGTTGTACAGATTAACTTAACATTTGACTGTTTGATTAAGTTTCTTACTGACATAGAATCTTCCTGAAGCTTAGCATTACAAAGATTCCATACTTCCTCAGCTGTATCACCGTTTAAGATACCTGTGTAACCGAAATATCTCTGTAATTCAAGGTGACTCCAATGGTAGAGAGGATTACCTATAGCCATTTCAAGAGTTTCAGCCCACTTCTGGAATTTTTCTCTGTCAGAAGCATCGCCTGTGATGTACTTTTCATCAACACCATTAGTTCTCATCTGACGCCATTTATAATGGTCGCCGCCGAGCCATACCTGTGTGATGTTTTCAAACTTTCTGTCTTCAGCGATTTCTTTAGGGTTGATGTGGCAGTGATAGTCAACGATTGGCATCTGGTCTGCGTAATCATGGAATAAATGCTGTGCAGTTGGTGTTGAGAGTAAAAAGTCTTTGTCCATAAATTGTTTCATGGTCTTTCCTCCTAAAATTAAAATTTTGTTGTTTGGCGTTTTATTAAATCAGCAGTGACAGTATTAATATTAGAAACACTGCCTCCACCTAAAACCTCCATAAGAAGGTCAACAGCATTGGAAGATAACTGTTCAACCTTACTGTCAATAGATGATAACTCCGGTTCGGTGCAATTTGCAAGTACCGAATTGTTATATCCGACAATTTCCAGCTCATCAGGTACTTTAATACCATGCTTATATGCAAATTTTACAGCACCGACGGCAAGTGAGTCATCGGATGTGAGTATTGCATCAAATGGTACATTTTTTTCATAAATAAAAGATAAATAATCATTTGATTTTGAAATGCTTTTTGTACATAGATGAAATCTGTCTTTATCAATATGTATGCCTGCTTCGTCCATTGCATCTTTAAATCCACGAAGCTTGTTCATTCCGCTGAAAGAGGTGCTTGTATAAAGGTATACAAAGTCACGGTGGCCGGCTTTAATCATGTCGGATGCAGCGTTGTATACAGCATCATGGTCATTGCACATTACACAGTAAATATTATCACCGGCAAGATAACCATTCACAAGAATAATCGGTATTTCAGAAGAAGCATCAATTATGTACGAGTTATCCGAGCCGGGACTGTTATTTACAAATTGTGAACCAATAAGAATAATTCCGTCAACGCGTTTGCTTAAAAGAAGTGACATATATTTTTTTTTGTTAATATAGTCATTGCCTGTACAGCAGAGCAGTGCATCATATCCAAAACTTCTTAACTTCTGCTCAACATAATAAACTGCATTGGCAAGATATGTATCAGAAGAATCAGTACACATTATTCCTATTGTTTTCATTGTGTTAAGACCAAGTCCCCTTGCAAATATATTAGGCGTATAATCAAGTTCTTTCATTGCAGAAATAACTTTGCTGCGTGTTTTTTCACTGACATTGTGATTGCCATTTAATACTCTTGAAACAGTGGCAATGGAAACGCCTGCTTTTTTTGATACGTCATAAATATTCATAGGGTTAATTTAGTCCTCCAAAATATAAAAATACGTAAATGTAAGCACTTACATATTGATAAAATCATTATACAATGGTATGATAATAAAAACAAGTGCATTGTTAAATTTTTAATTTTTATGTAAAAATATATTGACTTTGGTAGCCAATAAGGTTATTTTAAGGAATGTAAGCACTTACATAATGCACTTACAAGATGTCATATGTTTATTTTATGACATGGTACCGAAAGGTACTTATCTCAACTTGTTTTAAGTAAAAAAAGGGTATTGCCCTAAATAAAAAGGAGATTAATGATGCAAAGATTAAACAAGAGTATTACACATGCAGTTGACAGACCTGTAAAGGTTATGCAGTTTGGTGAAGGTAATTTCCTCAGAGCATTCGTTGATTACATTTTTGATGTCACTAACGAAAAGACAGATTTTAACGGTGGTGTTGTAATCGTTAAGCCTATCGAGTTCGGAACACTTGAAAGATTCCATGATCAGGAATGCCAGTACACACTTCAGTTAAGAGGTTTTGTTGATGGACAGCCTAAGGAAATCACACGTCAGATTACATCTGTTGTTGATGCTGTAGCAGCTATTGAAGATTATGATAAATATATTGAGTATGGCACAAGTGAGACTCTTAGATTTATCGTTTCTAATACAACAGAGGCTGGTATCGTTTATGATGAGACGGATAACGATCCTAATGCACGTCCTCCTAAGACATATCCAGGAAAGCTTACACAGCTCCTTTACAAGAGATATCAGAAGTTCAATGGTGCAGCTGATAAGGGACTTATTTTACTTCCATGTGAACTTATCGCTGATAATGGTATTGAATTAAAGAAGTGCATCATGAAGTTTATCGAACTTTGGGGTCTTGAAGATGGTTTCAAAGACTGGGTTAACAAATATTGTTCATTCTGCCCAACACTTGTTGATAGAATTGTTCCTGGTTACCCAAGAGAAGATGCAGCTAAGCTTTGCGAAGAATGGGGATATGAAGATCAGCTTATCGACAGAGCTGAAGTATTCGGTCTCTGGGTTGTAGAGAGTGATT